>Ga0208125_100037_pt1 | contig 169621 bp, 159 predicted proteins | sample LakWasM128_HOW14_2_FD_183938 | JGI IMG/M metagenome (GOLD analysis project Ga0208125, IMG submission 183938) | Freshwater sediment methanotrophic microbial communities from Lake Washington under simulated oxygen tension - Sediment Metagenome... | ecosystem: Environmental > Aquatic > Freshwater...
GAAATTCGGCCCCATTCGAGTTTGAACTACCGCACTCCGGCTGAGTTCATTGCGGGCTTGAAGAACGATTTATCAACCGAGACCAAGAAGTCAAGTTGAGATTGGTCCGAAGAAACCCGGCAGGTCAGGGTCATAGACAAAAGAGAACTAGCGTCAGCTTTGCGGCAAGTATTTGGACAACGTGAACATCTCGTATTGGCCATCTGCCGACATTAGTGATTGACTGCAATGTAGCAGTCAATTACGCGGGCAACGGGATGCTGATGGCCCGAACTTCGCTCAAGACCATTTCGTCAATCACTCGTCGAGGCGGTCTCTATTGTTTCGCGCCTTGCACGGTTAGTCACATCAGCGTGATTCGGGAAGTAGTTTTATTCAACTCGACAACATTCCGGCCGTAAATATGGCAGCCAATGCGCAATCCCTTTTTGGCATGAACTGATTCAATTCACCCATCGGAACAGCAAGTTCTGATCGCGGTCAGACGGATCCCATAGCCTGGGCGACAACGCCCGCGAGGCCGAAGTTTGCTTGCAGCGACTGCGGAATGCAGGTTTGGCTCCAGAACTGATAGGCCGCATTGGCCGATTTTTGGTCTACCGACCGTTTACGCAGGAGGAGCGCGTGGGCTTGATGTTGTCGGTAATTCGTGAAGTAGCGGCAGAGTATGGGGTGATGGTGGAGTCCGTCAGCCCGAAATGCATGGCGAAGTTGTTGCAGGTGGCTGCAGGTCCGGCTTATGGCGGGCGTTCTGCGCGGGTTGTGGTGGATGAGATGTTGGGCGATCAAATGGCACACATGCAGCGCACTGGATCCAGTTCACTTGGTCTCCATTGAACGCACCAGGCGAAAGATCCACAGAACCCACGAGGAGGTGCCAGGTACGCAGAAGGTCTTTGATTACATTGAAGTGTTTTATAACCAAAAGCTCAGGCGGAGCCTGCTTATGACCTGTCTACTGTAGAGTACGAAAGAACAATATCTTCTGAGACTCGGGTCTGTGTAGGAAACCCGGGCAATTCAAACAGACATCAATACACCATGAAGTTTATTTCTTTCAACGCTGGACTTTTAAGTATCCCCATATTGGGCGGGCTAAGAAAAGTTGAACCTGCTGGTTGGGTGGAAGAACGATTTTCTAAGATGACTGAGGTTTTGGCGAATCAAGATACTGACGTACTGCTGTTGCAAGAGGTTTACAGCCAGTCGCACAAAAATGGTCTTGCTGCAGCACTTGCTGAATACTTCCCTTACTCAGCGTTCAGTCGAATTGATCCTGTGTTTCGATTGCTCCCCGATTCACTCATGATTTTGTCGAAGTATCCGATTTCTGACGCACACTTTGTCCGCTTCGATGCTGGCCGTTGGGATGAACGATTGCTTGATACAAAGGGTTTTCTGCGTGTTGATATCCCAGATTGCCCCCTGGGGCACCTTCGCATATGCAATGCTCATACCACAGCTGGCGTGTTCACTCATCCTGAACACCCAAAAATTGATGCAGTTCGAATGAGGCAAATTGAGCAGCTTGCAACTTGCGCTCGCAAGGTAAATGGAACCCCAAAAATCATTTTGGCAGGTGATTTCAACTGCGGCCCAGGTGTCCCCAGCGGGGTTGGTAGCGAAATCGTACCGGTGAATTTCGGCAATGTAGTCGTTTCGGGTGGTGATCGTGTATCGCGTGCTAACTATCAAAAGTTGATTGAATTGGGGTTCACCGACACCTATGCTTCCATTGGATTGGCTGAAGAAGCAACGTGGTCACCTACGGACAATCCTCTAAACGTTGGAGGCGATCATGCTTCATGGGGTTGTCCCGCACAGAGGATTGACCATGTTTGGGTCGAGGCAGGCCATCTCAAAGCAACTGAAGGTGCAATTTTTCTTACCGAGCCCATTGTCTCAGTGTCCAATGGGATGAGTGTTCCCCTTTCGGATCACTATGGATATTGGGTGAATCTGTCCATCGCTTAATGAATAGATGATCGCAGGGATTTTGGTGCCGCAGCTTCCAGTTTGTCCTTCTGTTTGCGAAGCAATTGACTTAACGGCCCACCGACGGAACCGAAGTATGCGGCCGCAAGGGCAATCATGGCAGTTTTAGTGTCTAGCTCCAGTGGATGAACTGTCGGTGCGCCGGATTTGTGGCTGGAATTTGCCCATTTTCCTAGTCGAAGCATGCCGCGCGCAGAGATAACCCGCAGCCCATTCGGCGTCAGGTTTTCCAGCGCATCAAGGGCGATCCTTTCCACAACGGACGGGTGTTCTGCGATTGCACGTTCAATAGTTTGTTCAAACACCCAGCTAAGGTACCTCGTGAGCTCAACTGGTTTTGCATATCGGAAGTAATTCAAGAATGGAAGTGCGTCTTTTTTTCCTCTGCGATCTTGCAGATAGGTCTCGACACTAAATGGATGGATAGCCCGAATCTGCATCATGGCCTTTATGGGCATCTTCACTATTGGGGATTCAAAGTCAATTGCAGCAGGATAGGATTCACCTGGAGCTAATTCTTTGAAAGCGGGAATTCCAATTTTCCGCGATACGTCATAAATACTATCCAGCGCAACAGTAGGGTCAGTCGACAAGGTTCCCAAGACGCCAAGGGAATCTATAAGAAACTCGGCAAAAGCCATTTCCTGCTCAACAATGGCGGTGGTCTTACTTGGTACATTGACATTAAATGAAGCGAATTTTTCTGCCTTGCACTCCACCAGATTGCGAAACCGTTCCGAATGGCCCAACTCCAGCGCCGCTCGACCAAGGGTGCCAACGATATTCGAGGTTTCCTGTCTGCCGTTTTTTTCGAAGGGAGTGTGAGAGAACATACCAAACAGCGGGGCTTCAAGCAAGACCTCATTCGCCAAGCGATACATCAGTTCGAACACACTATTGATATTTATGTTCGTACGTTTCAGGTGCTTTGCGTCGAATACGATCAAGTGATAGCAAGTGAGACTCAGCAAATACCCGGCAGTCCCAAGTTCACATTGTTTTTCCAAATCCCAAGCATCCAACTTGGTGAACTCAGTGCAAAGTGCCGCAATCTGTGTCACGAGGTCTTCAAGCAGTTCGTCTCGTACTAGCTTGTTGTCTGACAAGACTCTGCAGGAGATTGCATGCGACAACAATTGCGTTATAAAGGCGTTTTTGCTCGACGCGGCAATGTCTAGAGCCATGCGCACGGGCTCGTGTAAGTCTATAGCACGGCCTCCCCACCCATCGCCTAGCAGAAGTCGAACTAATACCTTGAAATCACTTTTTACATCTTCCGATTGAACGAGTCCGAGCCACGCTTCGGTACAAACAGGCATCACGTTGCCGTTAAACGCTGCGTCCGCCAATGCAGCCGCGGCTCCTGCGACCAGGAAGCTCGGTAAATTTCCGAAAAGCTGCTTAGCGATGTCAAGAAACCTCGTGTCTGCAATGGCTTCAGGAGACAGCAATAGAAAAGCGACACAAACTCGCTGCAGTCTGCTGAAATGGCCAGGCAAAAGCCAAGGTCTCAACCACGGTGGAGTTCCCAGGTTTACGAGACTCAACTTCAAGATTTCCAGGGCCGCATCCGATTTGTTGTCGCGGTAAAGAGCGTGCAATAGCACGGCCGGATCACCAGAAACATCGACAAGCAAGGCCGTCGCACCTAAGCCATAGAGAATTCTCTTTGCCTTCTCTAGCGCAGGTGCTGCATCTACTGCATCCAAACCGGATTGCATTGCTGCATCACCAAATTGGTCTGTTTTCAGAAGACAGAACACCACCTTTCGCAAAGCCCTAGCTGTGACGGATTGTTCGTCACCCCGATTTTCGTCAAACCAACCTGCCAAAAATCTAACCACCGATGGGCCATGCCATCGCGCAGCCTCAACAAGAAAATCAAAGACAATTTCACTCAATGTCAGTTGGCAAGTTAGAACTATTTCGACTGGTTCGCCGTCGTAAGTCGGCAAATCTTTGCTCAGCATTTGTATAGCAGTTTCGAACACCATTGCTTGGCGGGCCCCGTCAGCCTCCTCGAACAGTATCGAAAGCGCCGCAATAATGCTCCCACGAATAACGTCGCGTTCAGTGAACTCGCCCACCCGCTTTGATTGCTTAACTGCCAGCGGTATGGCCTGAATTAAAGTGTCCAGATCCAGTTGGTTGTGCTCATAGTCTTGCAACCAGACATAACGAGCAATCAATAATTGGGCAATGCGGTCATACCTGAATCTCAGTCGCGTTTTTCCTTCATTGATGGTACCAACCTGTTCAAAAACCATTGCCTCTTGCACAAGAATCCATATCACCGGATAAACGGTCCAGGTAACGTCGCATTCGGAATCAAGACTATTGTGCAATTCGCTACAAAATTTCTTGATGTTATCTATCAATGCACCACCGCTGACGCCATTGGTATCTGCCTGCTTCTTGACATCCTCAAGCTGAGAGTTCCAGTACGACTGCAGAATACCGAGAGGTGTTCTCGGCATCATTAGGTCGGTACCGGCAGCTTTGTTCCTCAACAACAAGTCGTAATAAAAACCAAGGAGGAGCGGGTCGGCAAGCAGGTTTCGATGTTGTGTATTGAGATTGGTGATTCCCTTTTTCTCCAAGGCCTTGTCAAGTTCTGACTCGGTAAATGGTTTGAGATCGATGATTTCAAGTCTGTCCGCTGGACTCAACCCCTTTAGCGCAGTCAGAATCTTTCCCGCTTCTAAGCCACCTTTCCAATGGTTAAACCTTTCCGGGCGACTGGTCACAATTATTCTGACACTTGTCATCGTTCCACGTTCGCGCGCCAATTTGATCCGATCCATGAGCCAGGCCCTGGCCTCTGCGAACACGAGGGAAGACGCTTTGGCTTCATTGACCCCATCGAGCAAAATCACCCATAACATGCCATGTGCTTGCAGTTCAACGTCAATTAGGTCAACTACATTGCGAGTGGCGTTGGAAGACTGATGTGTTAGTTTTTCCTCAAGGATTGAGATTTGCTCATGAATAAGTCTCGGATCAGCATCACTTGTCAGTCCCCGAATTAACATCGGTATGCAGCGATGTGAGTCTGCAAGCTCGTCATACAGGGCACGCACAAAACATGTTTTTCCAATCCCAGACTCCGCTTTGACAAACATGATTGGGGCAATCTCTCCATCAAGAAGCAAGCTCATTTTTGCGCCTAAATCGGCACGCTGGACATACTGTTGAGCAGTGTATTTTTCTCTATATCCTGGGCCTTGATCGTTAATGGCTGACTCAGAACATTCCCGGCATGCCTGTCGAATTGCTGTGACACTGGGACTTATGGATACATTTCCATTTTGATGTTTTAAGGCTCGGCCTGAAAAGAACTCCATCCACGCATAGTGAGCCCATTCCAAGTTTGCGCCACGCCGCAACAGCCAACCCCCTCGCTCAACACTGTTACACCAGGATTCAAAGAGCTCGGTCGCTACACCACACCACTGACGGGCTTGTTGCGATGGAACGTCCAACGCTTTGGTCTCCAGCTCACTCCGCATGTGTTGGGCTAGGCGGGCCAGTCCGTCTAGCAATGGACTTTCACTCTCCAATTCCATGCGCCAACTTCCGCGGCCGTCGTCGTGTATTTTGTGTTGAAGTGGTTCCCTCAGAGCTTTTTGTGGTGTTTCTCCTAACAATACCTGTGGCAACAAGCTACCGTCAGCGTCCTCAAGTACCATTTGCTCTAGTCGCATCAAGGTCAGCAGCGAGAACACTTCGGTTTCGTTACCTGTAAGACTTCTGATCCAGCCGTTCTGCATAAGCGTGCACACAGCAGAGAGCATGCCGGGTAGTTGGCAATAGTCAGCTACGTTTAAGTCTTGAAGCGCGCACAACACCGACTTCGAGGTGCTGGATTGGGTCCCAAAGCGCCGCTCCACATAGGCCTGACACTGTTGTAGAGGCCAGGACTGCACCTTTGCACGGTGTGCGCGCCAGTGGCCATCGTGGCTTCGCAGTAGTGGAGCATTGTTTGTGCGTGTAGTGAACACTGGCGTTGGCAAGGCACCCGCATGAGATTGAAGCCAGTCACACAGCGCTTCTAGCACAGCGCGCTGTTGGTCGGCGGGAAAAGGCAGTTCGTTGATGCCGTCCAGCAGCAGGGCGATGCGTCGGGTCGGTGAGTTGCCGGGCTTTGGGGCCAGTGCATTGCTAAACTCCAACTCCAGTGCTGGGCTTTGTTCGCGCAGCAGCGTGCGCAGCGCTTCCTCGGGTGTAGTGTTGGTTGGGGCCTTGCGCAAATAGCGGCGCATGGGCAGCAACACCCATAACACGGCGTCTTGCTCAGGCCTGTGCCATTGGCTCAAAGTATGACGGCATTGCTCCATCAAATGGTGCGCCAAGATGCTGGATTTGCCCGCACCCGGCGGCCCGTGCAACAGCCAGCTTTGCGCGCCTAGTTTTTGACTAAAGCGCAGCACCAAGTCATCTAGGCTGCGTCCGGTGAGTTCGTCTGGCTTGGCTTGTTGGGGCTCGACCTCGGCTTCAACCAGCAATTGCACAAAGCCGGTGTCCAGTTGCGCTGGGGGGCCAAACGCCTCGTGCTTACCACCGGCCCATTTGGCATAGGTGCGGATCAGCCAGGCTTGCAAAGTGTGGGGCAGGTTTGCGGCCTGTGTTTCTACGGCTTGCAGCAAGGCAAGCGGTGCCGCTTCGTCGGGCTCTGCAGTCAGCAGCCAGGCCTTGAGTCGGCGTTCTGGTGCGCTCAAGGGGTGGGGGTGCAAGGCGGCGATATTGGTGGTCAGTTCGTTCAAGGTGTGCGCGTAACTCAGTTGCAGCACGCCACGGTGTTTTCCGCCCGGCACGCCTTGCTCTTCCTTGGGGCCTAAAAACACATGGGTCACACTGCGGTGGTTGTCGGGCTGTTGGGTTAATTGCTCCAGCTTGCTGTCCACGTCGCGCACTGGGTGCAATGACAAATTTGCGGCTGAGCGGTCGCCCGTGGGGGGGCCCACAGCGGCGGTAATGGCAAAGCTGGCTTCCAGCTCCGCCACTCGGTGCAGGGCATCCAGCCACTCCGCATGGGCGGGCACGTCCGGGCGCAAGCGTTCACGCAGCAGCACCATGGCTGCCAGCGCCAGACTGGCGGTAGCAGAGTCGCCAGTAATCTGCAGCAAGGCCGGTTCAGTGCGCGGTGGCCCAGGGTTGAACACCGGTTCCAGGGCCCACGCAACACTGTAATGCGTGGCGGCATCAGCATCCATATAGGGGCGCATGACACTCTCCAACTGCTGTTCAACGTGGTGCAGTCCAGCAGTAAATGTACGGTCCAGATCCAACATCCATGACTCTGGCGCACGTACCAGCAGTCGGTCGCCAAGGTCGCTTTGTACCCGCCAGCAGCGCAGCAAGGCGCGCACGCCGCGTGAGCCATCCAGGGCCCGGGTGTCCACCAGCAAAACCGGCCACAGCAGGTCGGGTTGCTCCACGTGGCGACGGCCTTGGCCAGAGCGGCGTTGGCCGTGCAAGGGCAGTTGCTGCGCCAACTCAAATATCAGCCATTCGTGCAAGTCTTTGGGCGGTGCAAGCGTCAATCCAAGGCCCGCATCGCTCCACAACCAGGCACGAAAGACCAACGCAGCCGTGCGGTGCGCATTCCAGCGTTGATGCCAGGAAGACACCCTGCCATCCCACAACTTGTCCCATTGGGGTGTGTTCAGCTCCTCAAAATGCCTGGGCCCCACCAACAGACAAACAGCCTTGGCGCGCAAGGCCGATGCCTCCCACAACGCGACGCTGCGTAGCAATGACATCCACACTGGGGCGGCGCCCGCTTCACTGGCCCGCACCACCAAGAGCTCCGCTGCAAATACAGGCAGGTTGGCATCACCCGAGCCTCCGTTGCAATGTGCTTCGAGCCGAGCGGTGCATTCAAAAATCAAGGTCTCACGGGAGGGCAGTTCGGCGATCATAGTTAGCGAGTGGGCGTGCGCAGTTGTAGGTGATGCATGCGATCTTCTCCGCTAACTGGGCGCACGCTACACTGGAGCAGTGTGGATGAACACATGCCCCACTGCGTTGAGATCCTTCCAAAGCTCACGGGCGTCTCCTATCGTTTTGAGGGGGACTTCCAAGCGCCAGCCATTGCAGCCTTCGGCGCCGATCGGCCCAGGAATTCCCACCACAGGCAACAACAGCGGCATGGCGATTTTGGGGTGAAATTCCACCAGTATCGGCGCATGTTTGCTCGCATACCAAGTTAGTTCAACGTTTAATTTCGGCTCGGTTGGGTATGCGCACGAGAGCGTGTAACGGCATGGTTCTTCTCGTTCAATGCATCGATTGCGTTCGCCAGCACTGGCGGCAAGCCTATACGTATCGTCATTTCCAGCCGGACGCGGCGGCACCTGAGATGTAGATGAAGTCATTCGCAGGTGAACCACATTGTTTTGCGCTGGAGTGACCTCTAGCTCTGCTTGTTCTTCTGGATCAGTTGTTCCATACCAATCGAGCGCGTCTTCTTCGTCTAGGCCGTTTGACGCGGCCTGCGCCCAAACAGCAAACGCAGCAGTCCAACGCTCGTCATAGGTGTCAGCGCTTATCGCATTGGAGCCCAACCAAGCGCTGCGATCCACCTTGCTTGGACACACCGGTTCATTGACATCGCCGGTATACCAGCCTGACCATGTGGAGTTTTCCGGAAGACTCAAAGTAGCCAAGAGGGCTACGGGTTTCAAATCGTAGTGGTACAACAGCATTCGCTCAGCGCCACCTTCGCAGGTTTCGGCTGCCTGATTGAGAACCTCTTGGAGTCCTTCAAAACCATTAGCAAAGACGCGAATGAGTCCTGTTTTGTGTGCTAGGAGCATCTCCAGCTTACCAGCCAGTGTGTGGGCTGCGTGTTCACAGGTGTGCACCTGCCCTGCATCGATACGCAATCGAAGCAGTAACGAATGTGCGGCAAGGGGAGTCCATCTATCTGGCGCGTCAACACCGACCAGCAGCCATTGATCAGGCAGAAAAGTGTTGTTTTGCATATCCAGCCTTCCTAGACGAACTCTTTTCTTAGGAGGTCAGTCTCAATGCCATCTCCCAAAATAGAAGTCTTCGTAACCAAATTTGCCTTACGCATGGCAATTTGGAATTCGGACTCCGGATTCGACAGCCACGCGACCATCCATGGCCAATGCCAGAGGCGCTCGACGCGAATTCGATGAAACACATTCCAATCCATGCTTGGTGGAAATCCCTCGCCCCGTTGGGTTCGACGAGGACGCATGACGCTCTTGAAGTGGCTCGCATCTATAAAGATTCTTTGTGCGGGGTGTCGAGCATTCATCCCTTGGACTTTGGGGCTAAACATCAGGCCATAGGAAATGGGGTCAGTAAGCATTGCGGCAACAGTCTGCGCTAAATCATGCAACATTCTTGCGTACCCAACTTGCCATCCAAGGCCATTTATTTCGATCCAACGCCCTACAACATCTGGGTTGACGTCCAGTGTGAGGCAGGTATGGTTGAACAGAGTATTGATGGGGCTATTTGGGGTGGTTTCTGTAATCCAATTGCTAAAGCTGACATCCCGGGAGTGCTCTTTCATTTCACTAAGTTCTCTGGCAACCATGGCCGCAACGCTTGCATGAGCGTGGGTAGGCTCACTCCGAACCAAGAGCCGCAGAATCTGGATCAATTCAGGCAGAAAAGCGAGTTCAAACTCCTTGGGTTGCAGAGCCAACTGATGTAGAAAAACGCGCAAAAAATAACCGCACCAAGCACGCTTTTGATCAGGAATGTGTTTTTGGCCCGTTGTGTCGTGTGCGGTTGCTGCCAGCGACAGTTCGAGTGGGTCTATCAGCTGCTCAGCGGGCCTCCGAAGAACCACTCTTTTTGATCTATCGACGGTTTCCTTCCAGGTTTTTAGTACTTCTTCCCGAGAACGACACACTAAGCTGCTACCCAGTTTGGCAAAGGTGAATAGCATGGCTATACGAATTATGCGTTGCCAGCCTGGAGTTTCCTCGTTTCTTTCCCCTATGCCTTTGTAAGACTTGGCTTTGTAGGGATTGCCGCCCAAGTCGTATTGCCAGCGCCCTTGCACCAGGGCAGGCCAAACGCGGGGCCCACTTTTTCTGTCTCCTTGAGCGCCACGAACCCGCTTTACGCTATCAAAGTCGGATTCTAAGGCGTGTACCGTGTTGACAAAAAGCACCACTCCAAATGCAACGCGCTGAGACAACTTGACATTGAGAGGCGTGTTCCATGTCTGCGAATTCTCTGCACCCTGGCCGTTGGAGTGAATCCAAGGACCTGCTGGATACGGTAGCTGCATCCAACATTGTCTTTTACGATTTAATAATGGCATCAGTCATTTCTTTCTTCACCTTTTTGGCTACGCAAATCTTCTTCTAATAGTCGCACCAGCATTTTCCGGGTCACCGCAGCGCTGCCAGCGCCGGCCAGGGTGCTGCAAAAAGGGCAATGCGAGTGGGGTGTCTGCGCAATGTGATCTTGTACTTGCCATTCTCCATCATTACCTTCGCGGATTTGGCGAAACAAGCCTTCGGTTTGGTTACCTGTATATAGACGCTCCAAAAGCCGCAAAGCCAGATGTCCAGTAGCTACGCTCCAACTACGCAATGACCCCTGGCGCTGCGCGCGAAAATCCACCGAGCGGTTGGGCTCGGTACTCCGCAGGCGCACCAACAGATCGGACGTGTTGGAGGCAAAACCTCCCACGCACCATTGGCATCCCGTTCCCGGTGGCAGCAATTTGATGTCGGCCTCCGCTTGACCGTCCCGTACCTGATTGGCAACCACCAATTGCACCTTGTGCAAGGCCAAAGCCCATGCGTTGGCCCACAGTCGCGGCAGGTCATCATCTACCGCAATGCTCATTACCGCGCTACGGGACATGAGCACACCCATCACAGGACTGTCAATGGACAAGCCACGTCCGTCGACCGCCGCACCAGGCTTGAGCAGGGGACGCAGAAGGCGTGCACAAGCGTCGGACTTGTTCAACCCTTCATATGGTGGCAACACGTCACCATCCAGGTTGTGCAGTTCCACCCGATCTGGATCAATGGCGAGCAGGCTTCCGCCCATACGCACCCACGAGTGCGCCATCGGCGAGCCGGTTCGGCCTAGGCCGATTTGCACCAACCGCTGGGCGATTAGGCGTTGAAAAACGGGCTCCCCCAGCGCGGCGCGCAATCGGCTGTAACGCCCATGCACCGGGTCACCCTCTTCCACATCAGACGGGGCAGCGTTCAAGCCCAGATTCAGTTGGTGCATCCCGCTGCCGGGCAAGTCCAACCCATCCAAGCGTTGCCATGGTGCTTCATCATTTCTGCGCCACACAGCAAACACATGTCCTTGTCGGCTTAGCAACAGCACGGCCAGGACCGGAGACAAAGCTGGTGTAGCCAGGTGGTAGCCCGACGCATGTTCAGTCAGCCAAGCCGTTGCTTGGGGCCACACCCCCGCCCCAGCTTCTTGCGGCAAGGTTTCGCCTGCATGCAACACATGCAACAGCAGCAGCCCATCCGCACCCGGCGCATGGGCGGTCGCGGATGCCCAAGCCTGCCGCCAGCTGATGCGCTGCAGCCGCCCGCCCAATAGCTCTGTGCCACAAGGGTTCTCTTGCATCACCAATGGACCGTGTGCCACCAGCAGTGCTGCATCACGTGTGTGCTCGGGCAGGTCGCGCAGTGCGTGATCCAAGTAGGCACGCGGCCACACCAGCCGCGCTGGGCCAGAAATGTGGTTCACGGTGCGGGGCTAGTCAAACTGGCTACGTGCCCGCAAGCGTGGATTACTTTGCGATCCATTACGCAGTGGGGGTTTGTGTAGGTCTTTCCACACAAATGCCAATGGGGTAGTTGGGGCAACGGTATCTTGCGATACCTGCTGGCTATCCAGCGAATGGACTGGCTCTGCGCTCACAGCAAAAGCCTCGCTTGATTGGGGGATGTTTTTCTGCAATGTCACTGTGCACTCCTAAGAAGTTAGTCGAAGGGCGCATTGGACAGATAGACGGGATGAAATGATCGCGCATTGGCTGCCAAGTGGTTGGTATCGCCCATGGCAGCCAATGCGCGAGACACCAAAGCATCGCGTAGGCACGATAGGTGCACCTTGCGGCCACGTTGGCAGTTTGGCATCACACCTAGGAGAAGAAGCATGAAAAACAACGAGCTACCCACCTGGTTACTGGCCTTGTTAGGCCTCTCAGACTACACCCCCCGTGGCATGGCCGTGCGCTTTGCCAAGAGTCCAAACCTGGCCATGGTGAAGCGCCCGACGCTTGCCAGCCCAAAAGCAAACTCTGCGCCTGCACCCGGGGCCTCTAAGCCTGCACCACAAGCCGCCGTCACCGATGACGCGGTCAATCCGCAAGATGTCCTTGTTACCACGGTCGTTGGCGGCCGGCGCGCCGCCTAAAGCATCAGCAGAAAAGGAGACTACTATGGCTGAAATTCACGCGTTGCATCCCGACTCTGTAGAGACAGAGCAGCAAGAAACTTCGCAACAACCCGCCTTCCAGGCACCTGTCGGTGCCCAGGCGGACATGCCCGCAACGGCGGCAAAGATCATGAGCGACGCAGACTGGTCCAACCACGAGTTGCTCGATGGCTTCCACGCTCGCACCGAAGGCCTGGCCGAGAAAATCAACCAACTCACCGGCAGCATCAAACATGTTGCAAGGGAAGAGCAAGCAGCATTGGCCCGTTGGGATGCTTTTGGTGATGCACGTACCCATTGGTCCGTCATCCAGCCCTGGCTGGTTTGGGCCCTTTTGCTGGTATTGATGGTCAGTGAGACGGCCTTGGCCGCCACTGTCATGGCCGGGCTGGACCTGACCGATGGCGAGCGATATTTGGTTGCCCTGGGAACCGTCGTTGCCACCACATTTGGCGTAAAAGCCATGGCCTATGCCTGGCGCCGCCATGCGGATGATGAGCACGCCAGTATTGCGCTTAACCCCAAGGAGAAGCTCATGCTCTGGCTGGGCCTGTTTGCCATCTTGTTGGTACTGGCTGGGCAAGTTATGGCGCGTGAAAGCTACGCGGAGCAAGTGCAGGCCAGTGGCGGTGGTGGTGTCACCACCATGGTGGCAGTTGCTTTAACCCTTCTGCAGGCAGGCCTGTACCTTGCTGTGGGGGTGTCCTTCTTTTGGTTGATGCCGCATGTGCGCACCCATGAGGCTGAGCTGCAGTACCGCCATGCACTCAAAGAGCTCCAAGCTCTGCACCGCAGTCGCCAGGCACTGGCCGGTAAATTGAATCGCCATGTTTTAACCCTCAAATCCAACTGGGCACTCAATCAGGCCAAGGCCAAAAGCGGGGTATACGAGCACATGGCTGAGCTGGGCCTTCATCTCGAAAAGGGCCTTGGTGCCTTCTACTTCGATGAACGCCTGTTCAAGCCCGTGCCAGATTGGGTGTGGCCCGTGGTAGACCCGCTGCCTCAGGAGGTGCAATCCTTGGTGGAGGAAGGGCCCCTCGACAAGAGCGAATTGAAGGCCCGTGCGGAGCACCGCGAACGCGTTGTGCACGGTAAATCGGCCCCCGCTCAGGCGGAACCCGCCACGTCCTCTGTGCCTCCATCCACGCCGGCCACCACCGCAGAGGCAGCGGCTGCAGAAGGTGCCGAGCACGCCGATTCCGTCAAAGTAACTCACTAAAACAGGAGAACCATCATGACCAACACCACCGTTTTCGCCGCCTCTGAGAATCACGGCCTCCTTTCACGCCGCCTTGTACTGGCCTCCAGCCTTGGTTTGTTGGCAGCGCCCCGACCCAGCCGTGCTGGGTGGACCGACAGCATCCGGCGCCTCGCAGGCGAGGTACCCAGCCTGCGCATCGGTTTGGTGGACGTGTCCAAAAGTCTTGCCTACGGCCCCGAGGTTGATGCGCGCTCCCTGGCTGTGCTGAAAGCTTTCTTTAACAAAGCTCGCCCGGGTGACGAGCTCATCGTTGGCAGTATTGGCGAGGAGCGCATGGACCGCGTGCGCCAGCAAGGCCGCAGCCTGGCCCGCAGCGGAAGAATGTTCCAAGACAAACAAGTTCTGACCAAAGCCGTGCAAGAGCAACTGAGCTGGGCCGCCGCTGAGCTGGCCAAGCCCAAGAGCCTGCATAGCCGCTACACCGAAACCCTGGCCGCACACCAGCCCGCCGCCATGCGCGCCTTGTTGCAGGGCGCCAACGTGCAAGTGCTGATTGCGGGCGACGGGGTGGAGAGCAGCGAATGGTGCGACTTTGACAACGCCCAAAAGCTCAACGAGCGTAGCCTGCACACCCTGGTGGACCACTTGGCATCGAAACGCATGTTGCTGCGTGAACCGAGCGTCAAGCTGCCCGAGCAAGGGCACATGGAACTCATGGTGGTAGGTGCCGGTGGCCAAACCAGCACAAGCTGGCAGTTCACTCGGGCGTTCTGGGAAGCCTACTGCAAAAAAGCAGGGGTGCAATTGGCGCACTATGGCGCTGACTTGCCGCCCTTCATGTAAACAGCCCTTTGCAAGGTAAACGCTATGTCCGACCTTTTTGACATCTACCGCTCAGGCTACCAACTCTGGCAAGACCTTGGTTGTAGCGGCCAGCGCCGCCGCACGCCCTGGGAGCTGCGCATCACCTGTGGTCAGCTGCGGCTGACCTTTGTGAATACAGGCTCCTTCATCGAGGGCTACCACAGCGACTATGCCGATACCATGCGACTACAAGACGCATTGCGGCAGCTTCGTCCTGCCAACTAAACACCGCACGCACTGAAATGCCACTTGGCAGCCAATGCGCGTGCTCCAAAGCACCCAGCCCAGCAAACTAACAACACCCCGCGGTCATGGTGGCTGCGGGGCATCCACCAAAGGAAATTCCATGCCTAACAACACCCCCGCTAACCCTCTGAAGCCCGTTGCCTTCGTCGCCCTGATGGCGTTGGCAGCAAGCGTCGCTTTACCCGCGCAGGCTCTTGGCCTGGGAGGCGTGCTTCGCCCAAAAATGGTCTCCCCCGGTGCCAAGGCACTCAATTCTGGCCAGTCGCGGCTGTTTGATTTTGGCAAAAACACCAAGCCACGCTATGCCTACGAGAGTGCGCGCCCCAATGGCAGCCGTTCGCTGGTGTACGGCAACCAGCTGAGACCCGGAGCCAATGCACGCCCTATTGACAAACCCCACGGCCATAGCGTGCGTGATGCCGATGGCAAACTCAGTTACTCCCGCACCCCGGGCGGTCAGGTGCTGAAGGACACAGCCGCACCCTGATGGCAGCCGCGCAACGCACCTGGCACCACCCCTGGCGTTGACGGCTGGGGCAAAGCCAGGTGCCCAGCTTAGTCGCTAGGCCGTGTTGCGAGTAGACAGGAACCCTTGCCATGCACCTCCCCCCCAAGCCGCCCCAGCCAACCAAGACAGAGAGCTCTACAAATTCGTCGTTCGTGACGCGCGCCAAGCGCCAGAATGGTTGAACTATTGTTACAAAGCCTTTGCAGACGAAGCGAGCGAATGCCAAGCCCGATCCATACGCGAATTTGCGCAGCAGGTGAATCAGGCTTGGCGGCGTGACATTCTTGTACGGGGCATGACAGACAAAAATGATGCTCCTGACATCACTCCGTTCTTGCATCACGCCAGTGAACAAATTCGCTTCGCCATGTCCGAGGATGTGCGCGGTTTGCGGAAGCTACCACTCGATGACGACGAAGCCGGTCGCACCCAGCAACTATGCAACCTTCTTTTGCTGGAATCCGTGCGCCAACGAAGCAGCGCGCCCATTGACGTGCGCTGGACATCCGTCGACGGCACCGTGAAATCCGAGTCGGTCCAACTCACCCTGGCGCTGGTGTGCGATTACGCCAATGAATCTTCCAAAGGCGTTTTGGCCACATTGAGACTCTGGCGCTGGCCTGTGCCCCAAGGCTGCAACATCCCCCAAGGCTTTGCCAGACTGATCCCGGCCCCGGTGCAATGCACCGTGCCCAACGCCACCGCGTTTGCGCAGGCACTGGACAACGCCAATCAGTGGTTGCCGCTGCAATTGGCAAACAAAACCCCACCCTCAACCGCCCCTAATGTGCCTTGGAAGCAATACATCATTGCCTACGAAATCCACCAGCCAAACGAGGACACGCGCATTCTGCATAGGCCGTCCGCTTCCGCCGCTATGGCCTTGGGCGCGGCGTGGCTCATGCGTGACTGGATGCCTGGCCCCCTGGGCCAGGCCCTAAGAACCTTGCCTCCGCAAGCCTTGCAACAGCTGGTCTTATCCGCCAGCTTGAATAACACGCAAGACTGGTTACGTCCGTAGGGGGAAGGTGGTCGACGTTATGAGCCGATCACCTGGGGTGTCGAGGGCTTGAGCAACCCGCTGCAGCCGGTGACGGGTGTGCCGTGGTACGAGGCTATGGCCTATGCCTTCTGGTTGCAGCAAGCCTGGGCGCAGCAACCGCCTCGTGCCGGCCACGAGGTGTGTGCAACTGCCCACGGAATGGCAATGGGAAGCGGCGTTGCGCGCCGCCACCGGCACAGACCGCTGGCCAGGCTGCGCGCACACCATGCAACAGCCGGCCGGGCTCCCTGCATTTCAATCATAGCTGCAGTGGCTGGGGCGGCCCTGTGCCGGTAGGGCTGATGGTTACCAGTGCTACGGCAAACGGTTTGTTTGACGCGGCTGGTCAGGTCTATGAGTGGTGTTCCAATGCATATGGCAGGGTTCTCAACGACCGAGTAAATGGGCAAACCGCAAAAATGACTGGCCGCCCGAAGAATGCGCAGTTTAGGTGCGCGGCGCGCGGTGGTTCTTTCTCCGACCCGGCTTGGCGTTGCGCCTCGAGCGACCGGACTGGCTTCGATCCAGCAAGTGGCGGTGACGCCAACGGCCTTCGATTGCTTGTGTGTTGAGTTGGCAGTTCGCACATGCCGGCCGCAACAACGAAAGTGGCCTGGCACCTAGGTGCCAGGCCCGGTTTGGCGTGCGGGAATGGCGCACGGAATGTCTTGTCGCCGCACGGTTTAGTTGTGCGGTGACGCTTCTTGCCCTGTGCCGCATCTTGCATAGTGCCGATGTGTGGCTCCTTTCTCGGCAGTTACAGCATTTGTCCTGAGGTGCCGAATGCCGCGCTTCCCCCCAAGCGCGTCACTGCACCACGGAAAGCAGAAAAACCATTGATGTAGAGGTCTATTTGCGACCCATCTACCGTCACAGTGGCTGAGCCATTTCGGTCGGTGCGCTGCTCGGCGCTGCCGTATGTTTTGACGCGTTGGCCTTGCAAGGCACGACCTTCATCGTTGATTACGTAGATTTTTATGAAGCGTGTCATGGATATTGCTCCTTGTCGTGGGTTGAGAAAAAAAGGGGGGGCTGCGTTAGGCTGTCACCGATTTGGAGTGCGCCGTGCAAAGCCAGGGCGACTGCAGCATCCACATGCTATGGGTGTCCGCGGCGTGGGCTACTTGACGCCAGCGCTCAGGGCCTGCGCCAAGAATATCTGCGAGTACCGTTGCTCCCAACCGTTGGGCGAGGGGCACAAAATGTGTGCGGTTATCACGCTGCATGCGCGTAAGGCGCGCGTCGTCCAGGTGCAATGACGTGAGGCTGTTGTGCAAGCGGTCGGCCAGTTTGACCGCCGCCACGCCTGGGCCATGCAGAGGCAATGCCAAAAGCAAGCGCTGGTGCATCTCGTGCTCTCGCGCGGCACGGTCGGTAATTGCGGGATCTTTGCTCACCGTGGCGACGCACTGACTGACGGTAGAGCCGAAGGCTTCCGCAATCAGTTGGAGCATGGCGAACGCTGGGATTTGGGCGTCTTCCACGCAGTCGTGCAGCAGTGCGACGATGACGTCGTCTTCGCTGCCACCCCAGTGCAGCACCAGCAAGGCCACTTGCAAAGGGTGCACAAGGTAGGGGCTGCCATCCACGCTGCGGATTTGGTGCGCGTGAGTTTGACTTGCAAGATGGAGTGCCTCGCGCACACGTGGCAGGTTGAAGCCCAATTGGTGTGAGCGGCGGATCAGTTGCCTGGCAAACAAGCGACTGGCGCCTCGGGGAACAATGCTTGCGTAACGATAGTTGAACATGTCCTTACTCCTGCGGTGATTGCGGGATTGCCCTCTGGTGAAGGGGGCAAGGACAGTGTCAATTTGCGCAGTTTTTTTTGCATGCGCATTGGCTGCCAATGTTTGACGTCTACGGCTGCCTACTACCTTCCTCTCAACAGGCTATGTTCAGCGCTGCCTGCCCCATTCCTTGAGAATTCTTAGTGTTTTCACGGGTATTAAAGCCGCATTGCTTTTCAAAACTAAAAGCAATTCGACATGAATGATCCTCGTATTTGTGTCTGACTATCCTTCAGGTATCCCGAAGTCAAACCGCGCGAATCTTCGAATTGGAGTGGGATGCGCTCAAATCGACAGAACGCTCTCCGCTTGCGGGCGATCAGCCCGGAGACGGCCCAATCGGAAGGAAGAGGGAGTCTTTCAAAAGCCACTTGTCCCTTATCTCGACAACGGGCATACCGTGGAGGATGGGTCGGGCATAGGCGCTTTGCCAAGATCGTGTGTGCAGGAGTCACCTTATTCGCTTTCTACTCCCTGGTATGTCAAAGGCCGGTACCGACATCCGTCAGCTCGACGGCCATCACACGACGGCCACTGTGCGGGTGGACCTGCCTGAAAGCGGCCATCCGTGATGAGACTTCACGGTCATTGAATGTCGGCTGTCAGGCGATGATTTCAGTGGCCGCTAGGTCTCCTTTGGGCACGAAGGAGTCCGCGATGAATGTCAGGTATCTGTTTTGGTGACGTCAAAACGTTTCGCTGCTCCAAAGCAGTCATTAACGAATGTCGGGAACTGGCCCTGTCCAGTAGTAGCTTCAGACGCATCGCAGTAAGCCAAATTGCCAGACAGCCGACATTAAGACCATATGACTTGCGGCGTTAACGTTGGCGATGATTGGACGACGACGGCGCTCTGCTGGCCGAAGAATGGCGAGGGCATAGGCCGCCGATGGTGGACCAGTTAGGTCTCTTTCCTGAAGACGACCATGTCAAATCGCACGTAGTCAGCCTTGGCTCCAAACAGCCCCGAGAGACAGCCCGGCTGCACTTCGATATTGACATTGTTTACTTGCTCAAAAACCCAACCCTCCTTTGCCCCTTCGTTTATGAGCGCCTCCAACTGGTTGCTCACATCGACGGCGGATTGACCGCTTTTTATTTTTCCGATGAACGGCATGACTCTGTAACGCATAGTTCCTCCTCCTTTATGGATTATCACTGCCACCATTGGGAGGGTGGCATCGCATTAGACGTCTCATTCCCAGTCCAATGCCACGAACAGTACCGTACTTCGAAATCGCCAGCACCATGTATTCGGAGCACGATGGCTCGAATCGACAACTTCGACGCAAGCGCATAGGCGCGATTCGCTGATATAGGCGGATCAGAGAGATAGCGGCACTCTGCATGCAAACCTAATGTTGAAGGCCACCGGCACGCAGTGAGCGCCGCGCAGCGGCAATCTGCAGCAGTGTGACCGCGTGGGCCGACCAGTTAACCCGTTTCATTTGCAACCTTAAAGCTGAATGACTTTAGTGCGTGCGAGTAGGTCGCCTAAGCGACGTCTCTGCTTCCCCGCGATGAAGGCTGCATCAATTACGCCGAGCACCATCGTGAAATTACGCACGCATGACTGCCAGTATGTGCAGGGCAGTTCAGAGTTGACGTGCACAACACTGGTTCTCGTGAATCGTTTTCCCATACTTTGACCACCCGGCAGGCCATCGCAAAGCAAAATGTACAAAAGCCAGCCGACAAATATCCATTCGTTTGGTAGTCCAAATGCGTTGGCAATGGAATAGAAAACAACACCAACAGCCATTGCCACTAGGCCGTCAACAAACTGCGAGGTGAATCTTTGACCAATTCGTGCGAGGGGTTTGCTCATATTTTCAAGAGACATGTGAAGACGTTGCAGGTATGGTTTAACTTGTTATCCATGTGAGATGTGTCTTATGAACAACGACGCCTTGAACCATGATGTCTCTCCCAAGATTTATAAGTCTTTGACTTATAACCGAATGTCCGGGCGCTTCCTTCTGCGTCGGTTAAAAAAGCAGTCGACCCCTGCAAGAACACCAAAACTGAGCCAACTACCTGAAAGACCGCAATCTCCCCCGATGCGGCAAGTGATCTCTCGTTTCCTGGGCTACAAGCGAGCACGATTGACTTCCAGACAGCGGGCATTCACCAATGTCGGCAACTGGCCCGCATCCGAAGTCTAGCCTCCAGGTACGTCTGCTGACCTCGGCCAATTTGGCGTGGGCTTGCTTGTGGATTAATAAACCCGCAGCACCTCAAATTGCTGTCGGATTGGAGCGACCTGTATCCACACCTCATCACCCTCACATTTACCCAGCATGGCCCTGCCCAAAGGCGCTTCGCTGCTGATGACCTGAACGAGCTGAGCGCCGCTGACCAACTTCATGCTGCCCCCATCCGGCCCGAGAAAGAGCTGTTGCTGCTTGTCGTCGGAATCGACTAGGCAGACCAGCGCGCCGAGCTGTATACCTTTGCTGGCGTCGTAGGGGCGCGGGCGGAATTGGCGCCAATTGGCCATCGCCTGGCGGATGCCTTCGGCGCGCCGAGCCTGGCCGGTGGCCAGGTAGGCGGCTTCGAGTCCCAATGTGTCGTATTTGTTCTCGGCAATGTTTTCGTCGTGAATCGCCGTTTCATGGGCCGCACGCACTGCCTGTTCGGCTTGCAGCAGGTCTTCGGCGAGCCGCTCCAGCACCTGCTGCTGCAGCAAGAATTTATCCATGATGAAATGTAGGCATCTCGAAAAGCGGGGGGCAGGTCTTGATTATGAAGTGCTTTACCGGCCTTAGCCGCTTCTGTTGGCTTCAGGTTATCCAACTCAAGACCAAATTGCGGTCATTTACCTGCTACCGCAACTGGCCCGAACCCGAAGGAACAAAGATTGGGTACTACAAGTCTATGTCTACGTTGACAATACCCGATGACGCACCGCTATGTCGCGCGTTTCAAACTTCTCTCATCGTAGGCTTGGTCCCGGACGCCCAAGTTACGGAACAAGACCTATGAAAATCATTGCCACCAAAATGACCCGAGAAGCCATGCCCTACGACGAGCAACTGCAGTGCGAGGTACCGCCTAAATCAAAGTACTCATCCCGCTTCTTGGTGTAATACAGCGCGGCGAGCTCAGGCGACTGTTCACTGTAGGGGTCTGCCAGCAAGGCGTGCAGGCGCCGCACCAGCGTGAAGTCCCCAGTATCCGTGGCGCTGCGGTAGGCCTGCACCAGCATCCACTCCCTTGCGATGTACTTGGGGTTGACCTGCTTCATGGCCACCGACACCTCCAAGGGATCACGCCCGTCTTGCGCCAAGGCCGTGTGCCACTTCTGCAGCCACGAGGTCCAGCGGGCCTCCATCACCGCCGGGTCTTGGCCATAAGCCCCACGGCTTGCGTAGAAGCTGGGACGCAAGTCCGCCACCTTCTTGGGTAGGCTGGAAAGCTCGCGCCAGAAGATCGTGTAGTCCACCGGGGTTTGTGCCATGAGGGTGTGCAACTCGGCAAATAGTTCTGCACGAAATTCGATCAAGCCCATTTTTTGTGCCCACATGGCATGCAGAGTGTCCGCCATGCTGTCAGGCAGCGCCTGCACCAACGCATCCATTGCCTCAATGGCGCGGGTGTCCTGTCCCAGCAAGGGGACCATGGCGGTGCAGAACATCCTGAAATTGACTACTGCGGCCATGGGCTGGTTCATAAACGCGAAATGTTCCCCGCCACCAATCCACATTTGAAACGCGGGGTTATAGGCTTCCATAAAACCAAAGGGGCCGTAGTCCAGCGTCCGCCCCCCCAGTGCACAGTTGTCGCTGTTGAAGTTGCCTTGGCAGTACCCCACCCGAATCCAATGGGCCACCAAATTCGACAACCGCACACCAAACTCACGCGCCATGGCGACGACTTTGTCCGCTAGCGTCACCTCAGGGCCGTGCAGGGCAGCGGCCAAGTCCGGATATTCGCGGTCGAGTGCATGCAGAAAAATCTTCTCTAGCTCGGCCAGCGCACGCGGGTGCGCGTTGTGCCTAGCCCGCCGACCGAACAATTCGATTTGACCGACCCGTAAGAAGGAAGGGGCCGCACGGGTAGTGATGGCCGCCGGTTCGACCACCATTTGGTCGGGCTCCTCGGTTTTGGCACCGGGTGAATACCAAGGACGTGTGACCGTTTCACTGCCCGAAACAAAGAGGCACAAGGCCCGCGCGCTTGGCACTCGCAGGGCCGCCATGGCTTCCGAGGCCAAAAACTCACGGATGCTGGAGCGCAGCACAGCACGGCCGTCGCCACCGCGGCAATACGGGGTGGTGCCGCCGCCTTTGAGCTGGAACTCCCAAGGCTGTCCGTCGGCGAGCAGTACCTCCAGCACCGAAATGGCGCGCCCGTCGCCGTAGCCATTGCCGGTTCTAAAAGGGCAGTTGTTCACCATTTCCTGCCCGTAAATGCTCAGTGCGTAGCCGGTCGCCCAGCCGCTGGCGCGCACGGTGGGGGCCAACCCGGCGGCGTTGGCTGCCTCCAAGCCTGAGTCCAGATCACCCGTGAAGAACTGCATAAAACCCGGGTCACTGGCGACCTCGTCTGCCAACCCCAAGACCTGAAAGAAAGCTCGGCTGTGAATGACGTAGCGGGGCGCCGGCAGCGGGGTCGGGCGCACCTCAACGTAATGACCGGACTTCACTTGGCGTGCGGTCTTATTGGGCGCATGGCGGGCCTGCTCCGGGTCCGGGGCGAGATTGCGCAGCAAGGCAGGGTGCGCCCGTTGCATCAGGTCGGTGAAGGAGAGCGGGGGGATGCTATTCATACAACGGGTTACTACCGGAATTCTCCAGACTTTTGGAGGCCCAGCCTACTCCTTCTTCATCGGTACACAGTCGGGGAAAGCCATATAGATGCGCGTTACACGATCCGTCCTTCCCTGCGAACCGCTCAGCGTAGCGAGCAGGCGATATGCGAAGTGCATCACGCCATTTGAAAATCGAATCACCGTTACAGCGATTTCGGTCGGGTATCCGTTTCGTGCACGATGTAGTGGATGAATCCCGGCGTGCACGTAAGAATTCAGTGCGTGACGTGAATACTGGTTGAACTCAGCTAGTGGTGCGGCTAAGCCTTGTGGTGCGACAAGAACGACTGCGTTGAGCATTTCCAAGTACCCCGGCAAGTTCTTCGCCGCCTTTTCCGTATCCAAGTCTAGTGGGTTTGCCAACTTCTCAATCTGCGCTGGCGTGGCAACGAACATCAACCAGGCGCTTCTCAATAGTGCCTCGTATTGCATACGCAATAGTGCCGAAGCCGAGTTTGGTGCACTCACTGCAAAGGCGGCCCTTAGCGCGTTGGCGTGTTCGACGCAGAGCGTGCACGCGGCAGCTACTAATTCGTGCTTAGGATTGGACTCGGCCAATACGGGCCCAATTGCGGGAAAGCTTCCGAGGATCGCCTCCTCAAACGCCTGTGAACGCTTTAGCAGAGCTCCAAGCGGATCAGTATTAGTCGTTTCTTGCATTTTTCGTTCGATTCATCTCGGTGCCGCCGTCCCTGGCATCTTACATAGGGGATTTCAGGACTCGATGAATACGTCACCAAGAGCGACGGGAATGCAGAGTCATAGGTAGTCCGCTTCCGAAAAGCAGCCATTCGCAAATGACTGCTGCTGGCCCGAACCTGAGGTCGCTTCCAGACACGAAGCGGCGTTGGTGAGCGACCGGTCCCTGGCAACACTATCAATCAACTTTTAGGCTCCAGATACCTGCCATTCGTCTATGACGGCAGATGGCCCAAAGTTCCAATCGACTCAAAGTGGTTTGTCGCATTGCGATATGGATCTGTCATTTGCTGTCGTTCAGTTAAAGTCCATTCCTCACAGGGTGCGGGTTGCCCATGTCGAGCACTTCGCATCTCTAGGGGCATCGATTCCCCAGTGGCATGGTTTGCGAAAACATGATCTGGAACTTTGGGGGGGATGGCGACTGATGCGGCTGGGTAAGCTGTGGGAAAAAAGAGGAAAACAAAATGCTGTTAACTGATATCGCCGTCGAGCACACGCTGGTGTCAAAAAAGAATGGGGTTCGTCAGACATTCTTGCTGCATCCGTTTACCAATACGCAGCGAGATACGCTTGGCAAATTCGAGATCGTTCGTGACATCCGTGAGCCAGGTTTTAAAGGAGTTAGACGCTCAACCTTCGTGACGTTTCAACAATTGGCGGAGTTGTATGCGAAAGGCGTACTCGAAGAATTCGGGTTTTCCGTTCGCATGTGTCCGGGTCATGGCACGTACCCCACTGCGAATCCCGCAAAAAAGATTCTGCCAACTAACATCAGTCCAAGTTCACCGTTCGACCTTGCTGTTCAAAAGGTGGATGTTTCAAAACCTGCTACTCGCGAATTGAGAACAGCTTTGCTTCGCACCAACGTCAAACTTTAAGGGGCCCAGTGAATCCATCCGTCGCCCCCGCCGACCTCATCGCCACTTTCAAGCGGGCTGAGGAAGACGCTGCTCACAAGTTCGGATTGATCAAGGCTGCTGCGCAAAAGGGACCCAAGGCCATCCAAGCGGCCGTTGACGCAGCTGCAAAGGCAGCGAAGCGCAGGGACTCCTATGCAAAGAAGCTGAATACCCTAGGGGGGCGCCTCAAGGAATGAGCGGGGCTCAGCCTACTTCCTGACACCAGTCATTGGCGACTACCCGCACCTGGCCCGTTTCAGAGGTTGCATCAGGCAAGTATGCCCGCGCTGTAGTTGCAATAACAGCCTGAGCAGCTGCGTAAATATCGTCCGTTCTGAGCCGCACTCCACCGGCCGGGAAGGGCCACGGCAGGCGCCGCCGAATGACAGGCACCACAGTCGTCGGCAAAACCACCGTGCGAGTCTGTTCCAGATTTGAAGTCTGCATGAATCCCCCCTCTTGCTTTTTGTTTTGGTTGTAGTCTTTGTAGACTGACTCGGCTTTAGGATCCTGAACCAGACACCCCGCGCATATTCTTGAAATGCGACAAAACCTTCTCCATCGAAGTTTCTGGAACCATGCGATCCTCTCGTGAGTCATCAATGCGAACAGCTTCAGGATGCTCGCGCTTGATGGCTTCTTCGCTAAATCGTGTGTGAGTGGTCATCCAGCGTCCTGCCCACTGGATCTGCCAAAAGTAAACGTCCTGCTGAATCATGGTGTTTGATATACTGTACAAACAAACAGTATATATAAGATAGTCTTCCTTGCAGTTGATGGACGTAAAAAAGAGCGCGACTCCCTCCCTCACGTCTTCGCGTCCAACACGGGACGGTCCAGTACCACTTGGTATTTGGCTGAACGAATGAGGGTTCCATCCGTCAGGGAGAATTGGCCATTCCCAAACCCGCCCGCCTTCGGGCTTCACCCCATCCAAAGCCCCCGTTGTGCCCACCAAACTCAAAGGGTTCATCCTTACCCGCCGCTGGTGGGACACGCCGGCAGGCACCGAAATCGAGTACTGGCTAGCGACAGACGCCGGGCCATTGAAAGTGCTGCTGACTGCGCAGACGTCAGTCGCCTTCGTTGAAACCCGGTTCCGCGCTGCGGTGGAAGCGCATCTCGCGGGCATGCCTGGAATGGAGCTACGAGAGCTCGAACTCAAGACCTTTCAGCAAGCCCCCGTCGTCGGGGTCTACGCCAAGCAATTTCGCCAGCTCGGGCAACTGGCACGCAAGCTCCAGCCGCAGCACATCTCCCTGCTGGAGGCCGACGTTCGCCCCCATGACCGTTACCTGATGGAGCGGTTCATCACCGCCGGCGTATCGGTGGAAGGCGGCCATACCGAGCAAGCCAGCATCGTGGACTGCAAGCTCAAGCCAGAACCTGACTTTCGCCCATCGCTGAAAGTCGCTTCATTGGACATAGAGACCAGTGAAAACGGAGATCTTTATTCCATTGCGCTGGACGGTATGCAAGAGCGCGTGGTCTTCATGCTGGGTGAGCCGCCCTCCGAGCCAACCGAACCTCTGAACTTTGCGCTGATATACCTGCCAACCCGCAAGGCCATGATCGAGAGCCTTAACGAATGGTTCGCGCGCAACGACCCGGATGTCATCATGGGATGGAACGTCATCCAGTTCGATTTGCGGGTGCTGCAGAAAACGGCTGACCAGTGGGGGGTTCCGCTCCTGTTGGGTCGGGAGCGCAGTCCTATCGAGTGGCGGACCCATCCGCGCAAGCAAGGTTATCTGTTTGCCCCTACACCCGGCCGCATCGTCATTGATGGTATCGACGCGCTAAAGGCTGCTGTATGGAGCTTCCCTTCGTTTAGCCTGGAGAGCGTCTCGCAGGCGCTGCTGGGCGAGGGCAAAGCCATTGGCGACGAGTACGACAAGATGGCCGAAATCAACCGACGCTACCGCGAAGACAAGCCGTCGCTGGCCGTCTACAACATCCGGGACTGCGAACTGGTCTTGCGCATCTTCGAGAAAACGCAATTACTGCAGTTCGTCATGGAAAGGGCCCAAACGACTGGCCTGCCCGCTGACCACTTCGGGGGCTCCATCGCCGCATTCAGCCACCACTATCTGCCGCGCATGCACCGCCTGGGCTATGTGGCGCCCAGCGTTGGCGAAATTCAGCGCAAGGCCTATCCTGGCGGCTACGTGATGGACTCCAAGCCGGGCTTCTACGACTCCGTTGTGGTGCTGGACTACAAGAGCCTCTACCCCTCCATCATCCGTACCTATTGCGTGGACCCGGTTGGCTATGCGGAGGGGCAACACGCCAGCAACCCCGAAAGGCAGATCCAAGGCCCGATGGGCACGCTGTTCTCGCGCGAGAAGCATTGCCTGCCGGAAATCGTCACCACGCTCTCACGCAGCCGCGATGAAGCCAAGCGCGTCAAGAACGAGCCCCTCTCGCAGGCGCTGAAGCTGCTGATGAACTCATTTGCCGGTGTACTTGGGGCCAGCGAATGCCGCTTCTTCAACCCGGAGCTGGTGTCAGCTGTGACTTTGCGCGGGCACGAGATCGTAAAGCACACGCAGGTGTTTGTGGAGTGCCGTGGGTATGAGGCCATCTACGGCGACACGGACTCCATCTTCATCTGGCTAGGTCGCAACCACACCAACGCCGAGGCGCATGCCGTTGCCGCTGACCTGGTGCGTGACATCAACGCCTGGTGGACGCGAACCCTGCACGCGGAGCAGGGCCTGGAGAATTTCCTCGAAATCGAGTTCGACACGCATTACAGAAAATTCTTCATGCCAACCATCCGTGGCTCGGACGTCGGTAGCAAGAAGCGATACGCCGGTCTGAGCACGGACGCAGTGGGCATGGAGGAGATGGTCTTCCGTGGTCTGGAGATGGCACGCAGCGACTGGACGCCGTTGGCGCGGCATTTCCAGGAAGGTTTGCTCTCGCGCATCTTTCATGACCATCCCTACAAAGATTTCGTGACCGACTATGCGCACGCCACGTTGGCAGGCGCCAAGGATGAGCTGCTCATTTACCGTAAACGCCTGCGCCATCGTCTGGACGCTTACCAGGTCAACGTTCCACCGCAGGTGCGTGCGGCCAGGATAGCTGATGAATACAACGTTCGCGTGGGTCGGCCCATGCAGTACCAGAACGGCGGCTGGATTCAGTACGTGATGACGAAGAACGGGCCCGAGCCGCTGGAGACCCGCCAGTCCCGCATCGACTACGATCACTATCTGACGAAGCAGCTGATCCCGATTGCCGACGCCATCCTCCACCCCTTGGGCGAAAGCTTCACTGCGCTGATTTCTTCCCAGCGTGGCCTCTTCTAGTCCTGAATCCACAAGCCGGCGACTCAAGCAGGTCAACGTCACCATGCACATAATCTGCAAGTGACAGGAACTCGTCCATGAGGCAGTCCACAAATTCTGTGGAGCTCTCTGTGGACAAGTCCGCTTGAGCGTGTTCAATCCCGCATGGACATTGGGCCGCACCACTCTGCCCGTTCTATATGCAGTGGAATACTCGTTGCATTACTGAACCGACTCCCACAGTTTGAACAGCTGGGACGACGCACAAAAACCCGTCACATACCCAACGGTCTTAGTGGCTCGATTCACTTTCTGTGACGACACAGACCTCGTCACAAACCTCGTCACAAAACAAAAAAGGCTCACCGAAGTGAGCCTTTGCTGTCGTGGAATACCACGTCTTTATTGGTTGCGCGAGAAGGATTTGAACCTCCGACCTTTGGGTTATGAGCCCAACGAGCTACCAGACTGCTCCATCGCGCGGTAGATTTCTATTATAGCCTATTCTGCAGCTGCTTCAGGATTTACTTCGACTGCAGCGGGACGATCAACCAATTCAACCAAGGCCATAGGCGCATTGTCGCCAACGCGGAAACCCATCTTCAAAATACGGGTGTAGCCGCCTGGACGGGCCTTGAAACGGGGTCCCAGGTCGTTGAACAACTTGGTAACGCTATCGCGATCACGCAAGCGGTCAAATGCCAGACGGCGGTTGGCAACAGTGGCTTCTTTAGCCAAAGTGATCATGGGTTCAACCACGCGGCGCAATTCCTTGGCCTTGGGTACTGTGGTCTTGATGACTTCGTGCTCGATGAGCGAGTTCATCATGTTGCGCAGCATCGCCAAACGATGTGAGCTGGTGCGGTTGAGTTTACGTAGTCCGTGTCCGTGACGCATGGTAGATTTCCTTTGAGTTTTAAATGGGCAGCCGTATCAGGTACTGCCCTTTGCGTGGAACCCCGGGGGGTTCAAAAAATTTAACGCTTTTCCAACGCTGCGGGCGGCCAGCTTTCCAGCTTCATACCCAGTGTCAGACCGCGGGAAGCCAAAACTTCCTTGATCTCGTTGAGCGACTTGCGACCCAGATTCGGGGTCTTGAGCAACTCGTTCTCGGTGCGCTGGATCAGGTCACCGATGTAATAGATATTTTCGGCCTTCAGGCAGTTGGCGGAGCGAACCGTCAATTCCAACTCGTCCACAGGACGCAACAAGATCGGGTCAAATTGCGTATTGCCGCGTGGTGCAGGCGCATCAAATGCGGCCAACTCACTACCTTCCAACTGGGCAAACACGGCGAGCTGCTCCACCAAAATCTTGGCGGAGGCACGCACGGCATCTTCAGCGGTGATGGCGCCGTTGGTTTCGATTTCAACAACCAGCTTGTCCAGATCGGTACGCTGTTCCACACGTGCGCTCTCGACGGTGTAGCTCACGCGCTTGACGGGCGAAAACGACGCATCCAGCACAATACGGCCGATGGATTTATTGGGCTCATCAGCATGGCGGCGCATGGTGCCGGGCACATAGCCGCGACCCTTTTCAACCTTGATCTGCATGTCCAGCTTGCCGCCGTGCGACAGGTTGGCGATAACGTGACCGGGGTTGATGATTTCCACGTCGTGCGGTGTCTGGATGTCGGCGGCTGTTACCAGACCTTCAACATCTTTGCGCAGGCTCAGTGTGACTTCGTCGCGGTTGTGCAACTTGAAGACAACACCCTTCAGATTCAACAAAATATTGACAACGTCTTCTTGCACGCCGTCGATAGAGGAATACTCGTGCAACACGCCTGCAATGGTCACTTCGGTGGCCGCGAAACCAGGCATGGAAGACAATAACACGCGGCGAAGCGCATTACCCAATGTATGACCGTAGCCACGCTCAAAGGGCTCCAGAGCAACCTTGGCACGGTTGGTGCCAAGTTGCTCAACGCTGATGGATTTGGGTTTAAGCAAACTGTTTTGCATGCAGACTTCCTCTCAATACCCCCGACTCGTTACGTCGGTAAGGCTGGTGAAGCACCTTGACTGCAGTGCCCCACGGCCAAGGAACGATTTCAACAATTCAAACGCGATTAGCGTGAATACAACTCGACGATCAACGATTCGTTGATGTCCGCGCCAAACTGATCACGGTCAGGTACTGTTTTGAAAGTGCCTTCGGCCTTTTCAATGTTGACCTCAACCCATGCAGGCATACCGACTTGCGTTGCCAGCTGCAAAGCTTCAACCACGCGATTTTGCTTCTTGGATTTTTCGCGGACCGATACAACATCACCAGCCTTAACCAAGTAAGAGGGAATGTTGACCGAGCTGCCATTTACCGTAATCGCCTTGTGGGAAACCATTTGACGGGCTTCTGCACGTGTAGAGCCAAAGCCCATACGGTAGACAACGTTGTCAAGACGCGATTCCAACAGGAACAACAGGTTTGCACCGGTGTTGCCTTTGCGGCGGTCTGCTTCTTCGAAGTAGCGACGGAATTGACGTTCCAAAACGCCATACATGCGCTTTACCTTCTGCTTTTCGCGCAGTTGAAGGCCGTAGTCGGAAGTACGAGCACCCGAAGTGCGGCCATGTTGGCCTGGCTTGGAGTCAAATTTGGCCTTATCCCCAATTGCGCGACGAGCGCTCTTGAGAAAGAGGTCAGTGCCTTCACGGCGTGAGAGTTTGGCCTTGGGGCCGAGGTAGCGTGCCACTTGATCTTCCTTTTATGTCATCTGCCGCACCATAAGTGCGGGAGCCACCAGCGGTTGCTGATGGCGGTGGGCTTGTTAAAAATTAGATACGACGACGCTTTTGTGGGCGGCAGCCGTTATGGGGAACTGGTGTAACGTCCGCAATCAGGTTGATGCGAATGCCCAGTGCCGCCAAGGCACGAACCGAAGATTCGCGACCAGGACCGGGGCCCTTGATCTCGACATCAAGGTTCTTGATACCTTGGTCAAGTGCTGCACGACCAGCGACTTCGGAAGCTACCTGAGCAGCAAACGGGGTCGACTTGCGTGAGCCTTTGAAACCTTGACCACCTGACGATGCCCACGACAAGGCATTGCCTTGGCGATCGGTAATCGTGATGATGGTGTTGTTGAACGATGCGTGCACGTGTGCAATACCGTCAGCAACGTTTTTGCGGACTTTTTTGCGAACGCGCTGCGCTGCGTTATTGGCGGGAGCTTTTGCCATGGTGGTTTCTCAATCCCTGTTATTTCTTCAAAGACGCAGCAGCCTTACGCGGGCCTTTGCGAGTACGAGCATTGGTGCGGGTACGCTGACCACGCATGGGCAATCCACGGCGATGACGGAAGCCGCGATAACAGCCAATGTCCATCAATCGCTTGATGTTCATGGTCGTTTCACGACGCAAGTCGCCTTCGATAGTGAATTGAGCGATCTGATCACGGATTTTCTCCAGATCACCGTCAGTCAAATCTTTGACCTTCTTGGAATAAGCAATGCCACATGCTTCGCAAATCTTGCGAGCGCGAGTGCGACCGATACCAAAAATGGCGGTCAGGCCAATTTCAGAATGCTGTTGCGGCGGAATATTGATGCCAGCGATACGTGCCATTTTCGTCCTCTAAAACTCTTGCAATTAACCCTGACGCTGCTTGTGACGTGGATCTGTACAGATCACACGTACAACGCCCTTGCGTCGGATGATTTTGCAGTTGCGGCAAATTTTCTTGACCGAAGCCGAAACTTTCATATTTCTCTCCTAAAACACTTCGCCCCGTTCCGACTTTGATTCGCGCGGAACATGCGCTATTTACTTTGCTCTAAACACAATCCGCGCTCGACTCAGGTCGTAGGGCGTCAATTCAACGGTCACCTTGTCACCAGGCAATATCCGGATGTAATGCATTCGCATCTTTCCGGATATATGTCCCAGCACCACATGTCCATTTTCCAGTTTCACACGAAACGTCGCATTGGGAAGGTTTTCAACCACCTCCCCCTGCATCTGAATTACGTCATCCTTTGACATAAGAACCCACTGCTCCTCAAGACGACTTGAAATTAGCCTTCTTCAGCAGCGATTCATATTGCTGAGACATCATGTAATTCTGGACCTGGGCCATGAAATCCATGGTCACCACAACAATAATCAACAACGATGTACCACCAAAATAGAATGGCACGTTGTATTTGAGAATCAAAAACTCAGGCAGCAGACATACAAAGGTGATGTAGATCGCGCCTGCCAGCGTGAGCCGGAGCAGGATTTTATCAATATATTTGGCAGTCTGATCACCTGGACGAATTCCAGGAATGAATGCACCGCTTTTCTTCAAATTGTCTGCTGTTTCACGGCTGTTGAAAACCAGAGCCGTATAGAAAAAGCAGAAAAACACAATCGCTGCAGCGTAAAGCATGACATACACAGGCTGACCAGGACTCAGGGTGCTGGAAATATCCTTCAACCAGCGCATGGAATCACCCGTGCTGAACCAGTTTGCAATCGTTGCTGGCAACAAAATGATCGATGACGCAAAAATCGGGGGAATCACACCAGCCATATTCAGTTTCAGGGGCAGGTGAGACGATTGACCGCCATAGACCTTGTTACCCACCTGTCGCCGGGCGTAATTCACCAGAATTTTTCGCTGCCCACGCTCCACAAACACCACAAAGTAGGTCACCAAAGCAACCAACACAACCACCAGTAGTGCAACGATGATACTCATTGCACCGGTTCGCACCAACTCCAGCAAACCGCCAATGGCATTGGGCAAACCCGCTGCAATACCACCAAAAATCAAAATCGAGATTCCGTTACCCAATCCGCGCTCGGTAATCTGCTCACCCAGCCACATCAGGAACATCGTCCCTGCAGTCAGAGTGACAACCGATGTCAGGCGAAAACCAAATCCTGGAGAAATCACCAGACCGGCGGAAGACTCCAACGCCAATGCGATTCCCAAGGACTGGAACAAAGCCAAGCCCAACGTGCCGTAACGCGTGTACTGCGTAATCTTGCGACGACCGCCTTCGCCTTCCTTCTTCAATTGCTCAAAGGTCGGCAACACGTAGGTCAGCAGCTGCATGATGATCGATGCCGAAATGTACGGCATGATCCCCAACGCGAAAATGGTAAACCGGGACAATGCCCCACCCGAGAACATGTTGAAGAGGCTCAGGATTCCGCCCTGCTGCCCCTTGAACAACTGCTGCAACTGCGCAGGATCAATGCCCGGCACCGGTATATGTGCACCAACGCGGTACACCACCAGCGCGAGCAACAAAAACACAAGCCGACGACGCAAGTCGCCAAACTTGTCCGTCTTTGCCATTTGAGCTGCGTTAGTTGCCACTTAGTTCTCTTTCAGCTTCTGACTCAGGCGACGCTGCCACCAACTGCTTCGATAGCCGCTTTGGCTCCGGCAGTCGCACCAATTCCGTTGAGCTTTACCGCTTTGGTAAGTGCACCGGTATTGATAACCTTGACAACCTTGGCCAATTGACCGACCAGCTTTTCCTGCTTCAGGGTCAACAGATCGACCTCGGCGAGTCCCAGCACTTCCAGTGTCGTCAATGTGATCTCAGCGTTGAACTTGAGCAAATGCGACTTGAATCCGCGCTTGGGCAGACGGCGATGCATAGGCATCTGGCCGCCTTCAAAACCAACCTTGTGGTAGCCGCCAGCTCGGGATTTTTGTCCCTTGTGACCACGGCCGGCCGTCTTACCAATACCGGAGCCGATACCACGACCCACACGGCGTTTGTAATGCTTGGCGCCATCAGCGGGCTTAATGCTATTGAGTTCCATCATCAACCTCTTAAAGCACCTTGACCAGGTAACTGATCTTGTTAATCATGCCGCGAACTTCGGGTGTATCCACCAGCTCGCTGATGCTGCGAATTTTGCGCAAGCCCAGACCACGCACGGTGGCGCGATGGGACTCTTTGCAGCCAATTGGGCTACGCACCAACTGGATTTTTACGGTTTGTTGTGTTGTCATTTTGAAGTTCGCTTTCAGACGAAGAGTTCTTCAACAGTCTTGCCACGCTTGGCCGCAACTTCGGATGGCGTTGTCGATACCGACAAAGCGTCCAAAGTAGCACGAACCATGTTGTAGGGATTGGAGGAGCCATGGCTTTTTGCCACGATATCCGTAATGCCAACCACTTCAAACACTGCGCGCATGGGACCACCGGCAATGATTCCAGTACCCTTGGGTGCCGGAGCCATCATGACATTGGCCGCGCCGTGATGACCCACCACCTTGTGGTGAATAGAGCCATTCTTGAGCGATACCTTGATCATGTTGCGGCGGGCTTCTTCCATTGCCTTCTGCACTGCAGCGGGAACTTCCTTGGATTTTCCCTTGCCCATGCCGATGCGACCTTCTCCATCGCCAACCACGGTGAGTGCAGCAAAACCGAGAATACGGCCGCCCTTTACCACCTTGGTCACGCGATTGATCGCGATCATCTTTTCGCGCAGGCCGTCTTCAGGCCCTTCAGCCTTACCCTGCATCTTCGCTTGAACTTTAGCCATTCTGTATTCCGATCTGCTTAGAACTGCAAGCCAGCTTCACGTGCCGCATCGGCCAGCGCTTTAACGCGGCCATGGTACGCAAAACCTGCACGATCAAATGCGACTTTCTCTACACCAGCAGCCTTGGCTTTTTCAGCCACACGCTTGCCAATGATTTGGGCCGCGGCAACATTGCCACCCTTGCCCGCCGCACCCAAGGCCTTGCGAACTTCGAGTTCGGCCGTAGAAGCTGCAGCCAACACCTTGCCACCGTCGCCAGAAATCACGCTGGCGTAAATATGCAAATTGGTACGATTTACCGTCAAGCGTGCAACGCCTTGTGTAGCGATGCGAATACGGGTCTGACGGGCCCTGCGAAGACGCTGCTCTTTTTTGGTCAACATGTTGCAGCTCCTTATTTCTTCTTGGTTTCTTTGATCGTGATCTTTTCGTCCGCATAGCGGATGCCTTTGCCTTTGTAGGGCTCTGGCGGACGAACAGCACGAACTTCAGCGGCGATCTGACCCACGCGCTGACGATCAGCACCCTTGATCAGGATTTCGGTTGGCGTCGGCGTTGCAACGGTAATGCCAGCAGGCATATCGATGTTAACCGGATGGGAGTAACCCACCGCCAGATTCAGCTTGGCGCCAGTGGCCTGGGCTTTGTAACCCACACCAATCAGGCTCAGCTTCTTCTCAAAGCCCTTGGTCACACCCACCACCATGTTATTCACCAGTTGGCGCATGGTGCCGGACATTGCGTCGGCTTCACGGGAATCATTGGCAGCCTTAAAGCTCAGCTTGCCAGCATCGCTGACCACTGTAACCAAGGTATTCAGCGTCAGATGCAAAGTGCCGCCTGATCCTTTGACGCTGATCTGGTTGTCTTTGATCGACACATCCACACCAGCGGGAACATTTACGGGAAGTTTACCTACACGGGACATTTTGTATTTCTCCTCAATGTAGGGTTAAACGACGTAGCACAAGACTTCGCCACCGACACCGGTTGCGCGCGCCTTGCGATCAGTCATCACGCCCTGGGGCGTCGTTACGATGGCAACGCCAAGGCCGTTTTGGACCTGGGGGATGGCATCACTTCCGCGGTAGATACGCAAGCCAGGACGGCTGACGCGCTCGATACGCTCAATCACAGGCTTGCCTGCGTAGTACTTCAGGGCAATTTCCAGCTCGGACTTGCCGTCCGCAGTGGATACCTTGAAATTGTCGATATAGCCTTCGTCTTTCAACACCTGGACAATCGCAACCTTCACTTTGGAAGAGGGCACAGACACGGTGGTTTTAGCCACCATTTGTGCATTGCGAATGCGCGTCAACAAGTCGGCGATGGGATCACTCATGCTCATGTTTGGTTCTCCTGTCGCTTACCAGCTGGCCTTGACGATGCCAGGGATTTCCCCGGCAAAGGCCATTTCACGAATCTTGGCGCGCGCCAAGCCAAAGTGCTGGAACGTTCCACGAGGGCGACCAGTGATGGCACAACGGTTACGCTGGCGGGTTGGGTTGGCATTGCGCGGGAGCTTTTGCAGACCCATACGGGCTGCAGCACGCTCTTCATCGGTGCGTTTGAAGTCACCGGCAATTGCCTTGAATTCTGCGTATTTCTTGGCGTACTTAGCAGCCAATTGATCACGCTTCAGCTCGCGCTGGATTAAAGCCATTTTAGCCACGGGTCACCTCAGTTCTTGAACGGGAAACGGAAGCCGGTGAGGAGCGCCTTGCACTCTTCGTCGGTCTTGGCCGTCGTGGTGATACTGATATTGAGACCACGCAAGGCATCAACCTTGTCATATTCAATTTCAGGAAAAATGATCTGCTCTTTGACGCCGATGTTGTAGTTACCACGACCGTCGAAAGCGCGACCGGAAATACCACGGAAGTCACGCACACGGGGCAGAGCCACGGTGACGAAACGATCCAGGAATTCGTACATCTGTACGCCACGCAAAGTCACCATGCAGCCGATAGCCTGGTTCTCACGAATCTTGAAGCCGGCAATAGCCTTCTTGGACATCGTAACCACCGGCTTTTGACCTGCAATCTTGGTCAAGTCGCTCACAGCGTGATCCATGACCTTCTTGTCGGCGACGGCTTCGCTCACACCCATGTTCAGGGTGATCTTGGTCAGACGCGGAACCTGCATGGGCGAGGTGTAGCCAAACTTGGCCATCAGCTCGGGAGCCAGCTTTTCGCGGTATTGTTGTTGCAGACGTGCCATGCTTATGCCACCTTGATTTCTTCGCCGCTGGACTTGAAAACGCGTGTGCGTTTGCCGTCAGCCAGCACCTTGATACCAACACGGTCCGCCTTACCAGTTGCAGCATTAAAAATTGCCACATTGGACTGGTGAATGGGCATTGTCTTTTCAACAATACCGCCGGCCGCACCCTTGAGAGGGTTAGGCTTGGTGTGTTTCTTCACCAAGTTAACACCCTCGACAACCAGATGGGAATCATCTTTGCGCAGGGACACTGTCCCGCGCTTGCCCTTATCACGCCCGGTGATAACGATGACCTCATCGCCTTTGCGAATCTTATTCATGGCGCGTCCTTACAAAACTTCAGGAGCCAGGGACACGATCTTCATGAACTTCTCAGTACGCAATTCACGCGTAACGGGTCCAAAGATGCGGGTGCCGATAGGCTCCAACTTGGCGTTCAGCAACACTGCTGCATTGCCGTCAAACTTCACCAAAGAGCCGTCACTACGACGGATGCCCTTAGCCGTACGCACCACCACAGCACTGTAAACCTCGCCTTTTTTGACGCGGCCACGGGGCGCAGCTTCTTTGATGCTCACTTTGATGATGTCACCAACGCTGGCGTAACGACGCCGCGATCCGCCGAGCACCTTGATGCACAGGACGGACTTAGCGCCGGTATTGTCAGCAACTTCTAATCGAGATTCAGTCTGGATCATTTCAATATTCCCAACTTGCACCAGGAGCAGCACCCGCCAGCTCACTGGCAAACACCAACACCGAGTCAGTCTTGGGCCCGCTGTCCGCAACATAAACCACTTACGTTACATCCATTTGGGCAGAAACTTCGTACTTTTACAAGCGAAGCCCGCTAGTATGCCACAGCTTTTTCACTTCGTCAAAACTTTTTTACGCACAACACCCAACGCGGATGCGCGCAGCGGTTATCGCCTGCAGTTGCCCTGCGACAATGCCCCCATTCAGCCATGCTCATTCAGGCTGGCGCCAGCATCCCGGAGGAACCCATGCGTGAACACATTGCTTTTATAGGTGGCGGCAACATGGCCACCGCCATGATCAGCGGACTGCAATCCCAAGGCTTTCCGGTCAGCCAGATTGACGTGGTCGAGCCCTTTGCAGAGGCCCAGGAGCGGCTGCAGTCCCATTTCGGTATTGCAGCGCACCCCTTGGCCGGCCGGTTCCTGAGCAGCGCCACCATTGTGATCTGGGCCGTCAAGCCCCAGTCCTTCAAGGAAGCGGCCCAGCAGGTGCACGCCTACACCCAGAACGCCCTGCATATCAGTGTGGCGGCGGGCATTCCCAGCGACAGCATTGCCAGGTGGCTGGACAACGAGCGCGTGATCCGGACCATGCCGAACACGCCCGCCCTGATTGGCAGGGGCATTACCGGGCTGTTTGCACGCCCTGCCGTGACCGAGGCGGACCGCCAGCACGCCGAACGCATTATTTCCGGCATGGGGCAATTCCTGTGGCTGGACAACGAGAGCCAACTGAACGCCGTCACCGCCATTTCAGGCTCCGGCCCGGCGTACATGTTTTATTTCATGGAGGCCATGACGGCCGCTGGCGCCGACATGGGCCTGAGCCGCGAGCAGGCCTACCAGTTGGCCGTGGCCACCTTCATTGGAGCCGGCGAACTGGCCCGGTCCAGCCATGAGCCACCCGAGATACTGCGCCAGCGCGTGACCTCCAAGGGCGGCACAACGCACGCTGCCATCGTCTCCATGGATGAAAGCCATATCAAGGACCTGTTTGCCAGGGCCCTGCATGCAGCGCATCGCCGGGCCGTTGAAATGGGCGCTGAATTCGGCGCAGCTTAGGGGCGATTCAGGCCGCTAGCCCCCGTAGACCGTGCGCAAGCAGCTCACTTTTTTATAGTGTTTTCCAGAAACCCGGGGTGCCGTAGTGCTGCTTGAGGTAGTCAATCCACAGGCGCACCCGCAGGGGCAGGTGCTTGCGCTGGGGGAACACGGCGTAAATACCGTTGGGTGGTGCGGAAAACTCGTCCAGCAGCGGCACCAACGCGCCAGCAGCAATCTCGGCCTCCACCTCCCAGATGCTGCGCCAGGCAATGCCGTAGCCCGCCAGACACCAGTCGTGCAACACCTGCCCGTCTGAGCAATCCAGCGGGCCAACCGGCTTGAAATGGATCACCTCGCGGGTCTGGCCCTTGTCGACACCAAAGGCCCAGCCCCGGGTCTGGGAGGCGTCACTCGACAGCGTCAGGCAGTCGAAGCGCCCCAGGTCCTGCGGGCTTTGGGGTTTGCCATGGCGCTCCAGATAGGCCGGCGTGGCCACGCACAGGCGCCGGTTGTCCGCCAGCCGGACGCTGACCAGGGACGAGTCCGGCATATCCCCCACGCGCACCGCGCAGTCATAGCCCTCGCCCGCAATGTCCACGACCCGGTCGCTCAGGTTGAGCGAAATGGTGACCTCGGGGTGCAATTCCCGAAACCGCGGCACCAGCGGCGCCACATGGCGCCGCCCAAACCCGGCCGGCGCCGTGATGCGCAGGTGTCCGCTGGCCTTGACGCCGCCGGCACTCACGCTGGCTTCTGCATTGGCCAGGTCAGCCAACAGGCGCTGGCAGTCCTCCAGGAAGGCACTGCCCTCGTGGGTGAGCGTGATGCGCCGTGTGGTGCGCAGCAACAGCTTGACGCCCAGGCGCTCCTCCAGGCCGTCCAGGCGCCGCCCCATGATGGCGGGGGCCACACCCTCGGCATGGGCCGCTGCCGTCAGGCTGCCGCGGGTGACCACGGATACAAAGGACTCCAGTTGCTTGAGTTTGTCCATGACCTAGTCCAGGCCCAGCACGCCGTCGTGCTGCATGGCGGCAATATCCGCCTCGCCATAGCCCAGGCTCAGCAGAATCTCGGAGCCGTGCTCCCCCAGCCTGGGTGGGTTCAGGCGCATGCCCAGGCGTTCGCCCCCCAACGTAATGGGCAACAACGGGACTTTCGTTTCACGGCCGTCCGGCAGGGTCAGGGGCGCCAGGCCGCCGGTTTGCAACAGATGCGGATCGTCAAACAGGACCTGCGGGTCGGTGATGGGAGCGAAGGGCAAGCCGTTTTTCTCGAATACGGAAGCCAGTTCCGCTGAGGTATGCAGCGCCATGCGCGCGCGCATGTCCGGAATGAGCCAGTCCCGCGCCCGCACCCGGTCGTTGTTGGTGGCCAGACGCGCATCCTGCTGCCAGTCGGCATAACCGAATGCCGTACAAAAAATGCGCCACTGGGTGTCACCCACCACGGCCAGGAAGATCTGCTCGCCGTTCTTGACGCTGAACACGTCGTAGATGCCCCAGGGTGAAATGCGCTCGGGCATGGGTGCCGCGGCCTTGCCAGTGACCGCAAACTGCATCATGTGCTGGGCCACCAGAAAGATGTTGTTCTCGAACAGCGCCGACTGCACCTCCTGCCCCTTGCCGGTTGTGGCCCGTTGCATCAGCGCGGCCATGGCGCCAATGGCACCAAACATGCCGCCCATGATGTCGTTCACGCTGCTGCCTGCGCGCAGCGGGTCACCGGGGCGCCCCGTCATATAGGCCAGGCCACCCATCATTTGCACCACCTCGTCCAGCGCCGTGCGGTGGTCATAGGGGCCGGGCAAAAATCCCTTGTGGCTGACGTAAATCAGGCGCTCGTCGGTCTGGCTCAGGGCGGCGTAATCCAGCCCCAGCTTTTGCATGGTCTCGGTCTTGAAGTTTTCGCTGACGATGTCGGCCGTAGCAATCAGGCGCAAAACAACTTCCCGCCCCTTTGCGCTGTGCAGATCAATCGCCAGGCTCTTCTTGTTGCGGTTGAACAGCGGGTAGAACCCGGCACCCGAGCCCAAGAGCTTGCGGGTGCTGTCGCCGGCCAGCGGTTCGACCTTGATGACGTCGGCACCCAGGTCGGCCAGCACCATGCCGCAGGTCGGGCCCATGACCATGTGGGTAAACTCCACCACCCGGATGCCTTGCAAGGGAAGGGGTTTGGAGTCAGCCATGGCTTGCCTCATTGCATTCATATTTGTCACAAATAGATTGATATTTATCCATATAGTATTCTTTATAAGTATGGAATACAGTACCCACCTAACTTAGACCTTCTGCGCGCGTTCGCACGACGGGTTTAACAGTTGCCCCCCTTTTTCTCCGCTTCGATCATTGGAAAGGCCCACCTCATGTCCACCGCATCCACACCCCGCACCCAGGCCAAGGGCCTGCAAGTCGCCACCGTTCTGCACCAGTTCATTGAAGACAAGGTCTTGCCCGGAACGGGCGTGACGCCCGAGGCGTTCTGGACCGGTTTTGATGCGATTGTGGCCGACCTGGCTCCCAAGAACGTGGCCCTGCTGGCCGAGCGTGACCGCATCCAGACCGAAATGGACACCTGGCACGCCGCCAACCCCGGTCCCATCACTGACATGCCCGCCTACCGCGCCTTCCTGACAAAGATCGGCTACCTGGTCGAGAGTCCCAAGAAGGCCAAGATCAACACCTTCAATGTGGACGCCGAACTGGCCAAGCAAGCCGGACCCCAGCTGGTGGTGCCCATCACGAACGCCCGCTACGCCCTGAACGCCGCCAATGCCCGCTGGGGCTCGCTGTACGACGCGCTGTACGGCACCGATGTGATCAGTGAAGACAAGGGCTGCGAAAAGACGATCCAGAAAAACGGCAAGACCGTCGGCTACAACCCCAAGCGCGGCAAAAAGGTTATCGAATACGCCCGCCACGTGCTGGACCGCACTGCGCCTTTGAAGAAGGGATCGCACGTGGGCTCCACCGGCTACCGCGTCAACAAGGACGGCCAGCTGGTCGTCTCCCTGAAGGACGGCGGCACCTCCAAGCTGCAGGACAACAGCCAGTTCATTGGCTTCCAGGGCGAGGCCAAGGCTCCCAGCAACGTGCTGTTGCAGCACAACGGCCTGCACATGGATGTGATCATCAACCGTGCCACGCCCATCGGCAAGACCGACGCGGCCGGCGTGTCCGACCTCGTCGTGGAAGCGGCCCTGTCCACCATTCTGGACCTGGAAGACTCGGTCGCCGTCGTCGATGCCGACGACAAGGTGCTGGCCTACAGCAACTGGCTGGGCATTCTGCAAGGCACGCTGGTGGAAAGCTTTGAGAAGGGTGGCAAGACGCTGACCCGTGGCCTCAATGCCGACCGCATCTACACGGCAGCCAACGGCAAGGGCAAAGTCACCCTGCACGGTCGCTCGCTGATGTTCGTGCGCAATGTGGGCCATTTGATGACCAACCCGGCCATCCTGTACACCGCCCAAGACGGCAGCGTCAAAGAAATCCCCGAAGGCATTCTGGACGCCGTGGTCACCACGACGATTGCCATGCATGACCTGGCCCGGACCAAGAAGGACGCCATCCGCAACTCGCGCAAGGGCTCGGTCTACATCGTCAAGCCCAAGATGCACGGCCCCACCGAAGTAGCCTTTGCCGCCGAACTGTTCAGCCGGGTCGAAAAGATGCTGGGCCTGGCCGACAGCACCGTCAAGCTCGGCATCATGGACGAAGAGCGCCGCACCAGCGTGAATCTGAAGGCCTGCATTGCTGCCGCCAGCAGCCGCGTCGCCTTCATCAACACCGGCTTCCTGGACCGCACCGGTGACGAAATGCACACCGCCATGCAGGCTGGGCCCATGATCCGCAAGGGCGACATGAAGACCAGTGCCTGGATTGCCGCCTACGAGAAGAACAACGTGCTGGTGGGCTTGAGCTGCGGCCTGCGCGGCAAGGCGCAGATCGGCAAGGGCATGTGGGCCATGCCCGACCTGATGAAGGGCATGATGGAGCAGAAGATTGCCCACCCCATGGCCGGTGCCAACACCGCCTGGGTGCCCAGCCCCACCGGTGCCACCCTGCACGCCCTGCACTACCACCAGGTGCTGGTCGGCGACATCCAGAAGGAACTGGAAAAAACCAACTACGAAAAGGCCCGCGACGGCATCCTGAACAACCTGCTGCAAGTGCCCGTGACCACCACGCCCAACTGGAGCGCGGCCGAGAAACAGCAGGAACTGGACAACAACGCGCAGGGCATTCTGGGCTACGTGGTGCGCTGGATCGACCAGGGCGTGGGCTGCTCCAAGGTGCCCGACATCCACAACATCGGCCTGATGGAAGACCGCGCCACGCTGCGCATCTCCAGCCAGCACATGGCCAACTGGCTGCACCACGGTGTCGTCACCAAGGAACAGATCACCGAGACCTTCCAGCGCATGGCCGCCGTGGTGGACAAGCAGAACGCCGGCGACACGCTGTACCAGAAGATGGCGGGTAACTTTGGCACCAGCATGGCCTACCAGGCCGCTTGCGATCTGGTGTTCAAGGGCCTGGCACAACCCAGTGGCTACACCGAGCCCCTGCTGCACGCCTGGCGCCTGAAGGTGAAGGCTGCAGCGTAAGCCTAAGCCTGCTTCAAACAAAAACGGCGCCTGCGGGCGCCGTTGTCATTGGGGTCTGCGGATAATGCTCGCCATGCACCTGCAGTATCTGATTTTTGACGCCAGCGACGATGGTGAAGGCACCGGCAGCTGGGACGCCATGGCCAGCGTGCGCGCGGGGCAGTTGCCACAGGTGCTGGCGGAAGTGCAGACCGTACTGGCGTGGGCCGAATCCAACCGCCCGGGGCCACGCGCCCCGCTCGATGATGGCGGCGTGTGGGATGCGGACCAGCAGGTGCAGACCGACGGCGACTGGGTCACGGTCACGCTGACCCTCACCGGGCCGGTAGCCTGGGGCGAGTCCCTGCTGACCCGGTTCATGCCGCCCGACTGAGTTCAACTTTCACGTCACCTCGGGTTTCCACGCTGCGTGCGACCGGGCCCGGTCGGTAAGCTGGCCGCCATGTACGACATCATCATCAAAAACGGGCTGTTCTTTGACGGCACCGGCACACCGGGCGCCCGGCGCCACCTGGGCATCCGCAATGGCCGCGTGGCCCAGGTCAGCGCCACGCCGCTGGACGAGACCGCCTGCCCGCAGGTCATCGACGCCACCGAGCGCTGGGTCATGCCCGGTTTCGTCGACATGCACACCCACTACGACGCCGAACTGGTGGCCGCTCCGGCCCTGCACGAGTCGGTGCGCAACGGCGTGACCACGGTGATGGTGGGCAGCTGCTCCATCAGCATGGTGCTGTCCGACGCCGAAGACTGCTCCGACCTGTTCACGCGGGTGGAATCGGTGCCGCGCGACTTTGTGCTGCCGCTGCTGCGCGAGCGCAAGACCTGGCGCACGCCCCATGAGTACGTGGCCTTTTTACGCCAGCACCCGCTGGGGCCCAATGTCGCCTCCTTCCTGGGTCACTCGGATCTGCGCGTCGCCGTCATGGGCCTGGACCGCGCGGTGGACGGCAACGTGCGCCCCACCGAGGAAGAAATGCAGCGCATGGAAGCCGCGCTGCATGAAGCACTGGACGTGGGCCTGATGGGCCTGTCGACCATGACCAACCCCTGGGACAAACTCGATGGCGAGCGCCAGCGCTCCAAATCGCTGCCCTCGACCTACGCCACGTGGAAGGAATACCGCCGGCTCACCACGCTGCTGCGCCGGCGCGGCGCCATCCACCAGAGTGCGCCCAACCTGGTGACCAAGGTCAACCTGGTGCTGTTCCTGGCCGACAGCCTGGGCTGGTTTCGCCAGCGGCTCAAGACCACCATCATCACGCTGATGGACCTCAAGGCCGACCCGCTCTTAGCCAAGGTGCTGGGGCCCATCACGCGCTTCGTCAACCGACTGGGCGCCGACTTTCGCTGGCAGACCCTGCCCGCACCGTTTGAAACCTTTGCCGACGGCGTGGAGTTTGTGGTGTTTGAGGAATTCCCGGCCGGCCAGGCCGCGCTGCACCTGATTGACGAACTCAAGCGCAATGCGCTGTTCCAGGACCCGGCCTACCGCCGCCAGTTCCGCGCCAATGTGGAGAAGAAGTTTGGTCCGCGCGTGTGGCACCGCGACCTGGACGACGCCTGGATCGTCGATTGCCCGGACGCCACGCTGGTGGGGCGCTCCGTGGGCGACGTGGCCCGTGCGCGCAAGGAAAACCCGGCCGATGTGTTTCTGGACCTGCTGATTGCGCACGGCAAGCGCCTGCGCTGGCGCACCATCATTGCCAACCACAATCCCGCAGTGGTGGAGAAGCTGGTCAACGAGCCGTCCACGCTGATCGGCTTTGCCGACTCGGGCGCGCACATCCGCAACATGGCCTTCTACAACTTCGGCCTGCGCCTGCTGAAACTGGTGCGCGACGCCGAACAGCGCGGCCAACCCTTCATGTCCGTGGAGCGCGCCGTGTGGCGCCTGACGCGCGAGCTGGCCGACTGGTTCAACGTGGATGCCGGACGGTTGCAGGTGGGCGACCGTGCCGATGTGGTCATCATCGACCCCGCCAGGCTCGACGAAAGTCTGACCCGCTACCGCGAAGCACAGCTGGCCCAGTTTGAAGGCCTGCTGCGCATCGTCAACGATGGCAACGCCGTGGACACCACCGTCATCGGCGGGCGCGTGGCCTGGCACCAGGGTGTGTTTGCCGCCGAGCTGGGCCAGTCGCGTGTGTTTGGCGACTACCTGCCGGCACGCAACCGGCCACGCCCTGCGCAGGTTGCTACCAATTAAGGAGCAGCTTACGCACATTCCACGGTGGCTGCAGACCAATTTGGCACACAATTCCCCGGTAAAACGACACCTGAGGGTGTCGTTTTGCGCTTTGGCCCCACAGGCTGGCGACTTGGTACCATCATCCCCCATGTCCGTTGCCAAACTCACCCTCTCCCGCCTCGAAAACCTGCTCATGACCGCGTGCGATGCATTGCGCGGCAACATGGACGCCAGTGAGTACAAGGAATACATCTTTGGCATGCTCTTCCTCAAGCGCGCCAGCGACCTGTTTGACGAGCGCCGCGAGTCCATCAAGACAGAAGGCAAGGCCGCTGGCCTGAGCGCAGCCGACATCGCCCTCAACCTCGAAGACAAAGACCAATACTCCGGCAAATACTTCTACGTGCCGCCCCGCGCCCGGTGGAGCGACGAATGGATCGACGAATCCGGCAAGCGCCAGCCCGCACTCAAGCACACGAAAATCAACGTCGGCTCCATGCTCAACAAGGCGCTGGAGGCCCTGGAAGACGAAAACGCCGACGCCCTGCAAGATGTGCTCAAGGGCACCATCAACTTCAACCGCAAAATTGGCCAGACCACGCTGGACGATGACACGCTGGCCGACTTCATCCAGAACTTCGACAAGATCCCGCTCAAAGACAGCGACTTCGAATTCCCCGACCTGCTGGGTGCGGCATATGAGTGGCTCATCAAATACTTTGCCGACTCTGCGGGCAAAAAGGCGGGCGAGTTCTACACCCCGGCCGAGGTCGTGCGCATTTGCGTGGAAATCTGCGACCCTGCCGACGGCATGCGCGTGTATGACCCCACCGTAGGCTCGGGTGGCATGCTGATCCAGGTGCGCGACTACGTGCGCGAGAAGGGCCAAGACGCAACCAACGTGCGCCTCTTCGGCCAAGAAAAGATGGGCACCACCTGGTCCATCTGCAAGATGAACATGCTGCTGCACGGCATTCCCGATGCCGACATCCGCCAGCAAGACACCCTGCGCGAGCCCCAGCACAAAGACGAGACCAACCAGTTGCGCCGCTTTGACCGCGTGCTGGCCAACCCGCCCTTCAGCCAAAACTACATCAAGAAAGACATCCAGTTCCCCGGCCGCTTTCCGGTGTGGATGCCCGAGAAAGGCAAAAAGGCCGACCTGATGTTTGTGCAGCACATGCTGGCCGTGCTCAAGGCCGATGGTCGCATGGCCACCGTCATGCCCCACGGCGTGCTGTTTCGCGGTGGCGAAGAGCGCGAGGCACGCAAACACTTTATCGACAGTGGCTACCTGGAAGCGGTGGTCGGCCTGCCCGGCAACCTGTTTTATGGCACCGGCATCCCTGCCTGCATCTTGGTGCTCAACAAGGCGGGCGCGCCACAGCGCGACCATGTGCTCTTTATCAACGCCGACCGCGAATACCGCGAAGGCAAGGCACAAAACCACCTACGCGCCGAAGACATCGACAAAATCGTCCACGCCTACCGTGCGGGGCAAGACATCCCCGCCTATGCCCGCCGCGTGCCGGTGGCCGAGATCCAGGCGGAAGACTACAACTGCAACATCCGCCGCTATGTGGACAACGCACCGCCCCCCGAGCCGCACGACGTGCGCGCCCACCTGCACGGCGGCGTGCCGGTCAACGAGATCGGCAACCTGGTTCATTTCTGGCAAAACTACCCTGGCCTGATCGATAGCTGCTTCACGCTGCGCGCGGCTGCCGAACATGGCACACACTACGCCGACTTCACCCCCGCCCTGCACAACCAGCGCACCATTGCCGACCACGTGGCCCAGCACCCCGGCGTACAACAGCGCCAAGCCCAGTTCATGCAACAACTGGCCGCCTGGTGGCAACAGCACCTGCCCATCATCGAAGCCCTGGCACCTGACGCCACCAACCAATATGCCACGGGCCGCAACGTCTATGCCGTGCGCGCCACCCTGCTGGAGGGCATTGAGCGCGTGTTTGTCGGCCAGTCTCTGCTCACCCGCTACCAGGTGCGCGGCGCGTTTGCCAACTTCTACCAACTGCTGGCGTCCGACCTCAAATCCATCGCCGCCAGCGGCTGGGGCCCGGAGCTAATCCCTGATGACAACATCCTGCAAAGCCAGTTCCCCCAGGTGCTGGCCGAGCTGGAGAGCCAGCACGCCCGCCTGGCCGAACTGCAAGCCCTGTTTGCCGCCGCCAGTGAAGAAGACTTTGAAGACGCCGAAGACACCGGCGTGCTGCCCGCCGACGAAGTGAAGTCGCTCAAAGCCGCCCTAAAAGACGCCAAAGGCATGGCCAAGACCGCCAAGCGCGACCCGGCCCTGGGCGACTGGCAAGCCTTTGCCAAAGCGGCCGAGCACATTGAGGCGCAGCTCAAGCGCCACAAGGCGTTGGAAGACGAGGCCAAAACCCTCAAAGCCCACATCAAAAGCACCACCGAAAAACGCGACGCGCTGGTGGAACAGGCTCGCAAGAAGATCAGCGCCGATGAAGCCCGCGTCATCATCATCCAGCGCCTGGGCCAGGTGCTGATGAACAGCTTCCAGCACTACCTGCGCGCCGACCAACGCGCTTGCATGGCGGCAGTTGAAAACCTGTGGCGCAAGTATGCCGTGACGGCCAAACAGATTGAAGCGCAGCGGGATGCGGCGGCAGAAGCTTTGCAGTCGTTTTTGGTGGAGTTGGGCTATGTGGCGTGAACGCCCTTTAGGCAACCTCGCTGCCATCAATAGCGGCGGTACGCCGTCAACCGACAGGGCCGAGTTTTGGGGCGGGGACATTCCTTGGGTGACGCCAACTGACATCACCGCTTGCAAGACAAACTATCTCTTTGACACCGCCAATCGAATCACCAAGATCGGACTGAATAGCTGCTCTGCCAAGTTGCTTCCGGCAGGGTCGATTCTTTTTACTTCGCGCGCCACCGTTGGTGTATCCCGAATTGCAGGTATACCGGTCTGCACAAATCAGGGCTTCAAAAGCCTGACTCCAGCGACAGACACGGACGGCAAGTTTCTGTTTTACCAAGTGCAACGATTGCGCGGCGCCTTTGAGCGCTACGCAGCAGGCAGTACGTTCCCCGAAATTAACAAAAAAGACACGGCTCGCGTTCTGATTCCCCATCCGACAGATATACGGGCTCAACAAAAGATCGCCGCCATCCTCTCCACCATCGACACCGCCATCGAACAAACCGAAGCGCTGATCGAGAAATACCAGCACATCAAAGCCGGCCTGATGCACGACCTATTCACCCGTGGCGTGCTCCCCAACGGTCAACTGCGCCCACCCCGCGACCAAGCGCCCGAGCTGTACCAGGAAACGGCGATTGGATGGATTCCGAGGGAGTGGCGGTTGCGCCCTCTGGGGGAAATGGCGAGCATTGTTTCTGGCGTGACATTGGGAGCAAAGACCGGACCTACAGACACCATTGACGCACCCTACTTACGTGTCGCAAATGTCCAAGATGGTTACCTTAACCTCAGCGAGATAAAGACTGTACGAATTTCACCTAAGACGCTGGAGCAACTTCGCCTGGAGCCCGGTGACGTGCTGATGAATGAAGGCGGCGACTTTGACAAGCTGGGTCGCGGTGCCGTGTGGCAAGGTGAAATAGAAAATTGCGTTCACCAGAATCATGTTTTCCGGGTTCGTTGCAACGCGGGCACGCTTTTACCGACTTTCCTAGCGTTTTTCTCTGAATCGACGTTTGGCAAGAAATACTTTGTGATGAGCTCCAAGCAGTCGACAAACTTGGCTTCCATCAATTCAACGCAATTGAAGGCCTATCCTATTGCTGTTCCGCCCTTAACTGAGCAAGCCGCAATCACACTACACGTTCATCGCGCAAAGTATCGTCAGGACACGTTGAAGGCAGAAGCAACTAAGCTGCAAACCCAAAAACTCGGCCTCATGCAAGACCTTCTCACCGGCAAAGTACCGGTCGTGGTCAATTCCTCTGACAATGCCGCCCATGCCCCATAAGCTGCCCATCAACCTCCAGGACCTGCTGCGCCAACGCACGGTGGAGGGCGAGCGCATTGAGTACAAGGCGGGCTGGAACCCGGATGCCATCATCCGCACGCTGTGCGCGTTCGCCAACGACTTTGAAAACCTGGGTGGCGGCTATGTGGTGATTGGCCAGGATTGCGATGCCAATGGCCAGCCCATCTTTCCGCCCACCGGCTTGGCCACCAACCAACTCGACAAGATTCAGCAGGAGCTGCTAGCGGCCTGCCAGCTGATACAGCCGCCTTACTTTCCGGTGCTGAGCATGGAGGTGGTGGAAGGCCGCAACCTGCTGGTGCTGTGGGCGCCGGGCGGGCAAAACCGGCCTTATAAGGCACCGGCATCCATCACTGCCAAAGTCAAGACTTGGCACCCCTATATTCGCCGCTACAGCAGCACAGTGGAGGCCAAAGGCGAAACTGAGCAGGAACTGCTGAGCCTGACCGCCAAGGTGCCGTTTGATGACCGGTTCCACCAGACTGCCGGGGCGGATGCGCTGTCAAAACCCTTGATGCAAACCTTTTTGCAGGAAGTAGGCAGTGCGTTGGCCGATGATGCGACCAGCTTATCGGTGGAGGCCTTGGGGCGGCAGATGAATGTGGTGGGCGGGCCTACCGAATCGCCCTGGCCCAAGAACGTGGGCCTGCTGTTTTTCAGTGATGCACCCACACAGTTCTTTCCCGGTGCGCAGATTGATGTGGTGGATTTCCCCCAAGGCACGGGTGGCGATGTGTTGGGTGAGAAGTCTTTCATGGGGCCACTGGCGCGCATGACGCGCGAGGCGCTGGACTACATTCAGCGCAATTTCTTGCATGAAACGGTGATCAAGCACCCACAACAGGCCGAGGCCACGCGGGTCTGGAACTTTCCTTTTGCAGCGGTGGAAGAAGCCCTGGTGAATGCGGTGTATCACCGCAACTACGAAAGCCCAGACCCCATTGAAGTGCGCATTACGCCGGATGAGCTGGCGATTTTGAGCTACCCGGGGCCAGACCGGTCAGTGCGGCTGGAAGACCTGCGGGCCGGGCGCGCTGTGAGCCGGCGCTACCGCAACCGGCGCATTGGCGAGTTCTTGAAAGAGCTCAAGCTGACTGAAGGCCGCGCCACGGGCATACCCAAAATACTCAAGGTGATGGCCGCCAATGGTTCACCCCAACCGGTGTTTGAAACGGATGAAGAACGCCTGACCTTTGTGGTGCGGCTGGCGGTTCACCCGCTGGCTAAACGCACTACCCCGGAAGTCACCCCGGAAGTCACCCCGGAAGTCACCCCGGAAGTTCAGCGGGTGGCCAAAGCATTGACACAAGAACTGTCACGCCAGGAATTGCAGCAGGCGTTGGCACTGAAAGATCCGGATCACTTGCGCATGGCTTACCTGCGCCCTGCACTGGATTCTGGGCTGGTAGAGATGACGCTGCCCGACAAACCCAACAGCCGCAGCCAACGCTACCGCCTCACCGCCCAGGGCAAGCAGTGGCTGGCCAGCCAAGGCAACAAGCCATGAGCGAATACAGTGAGGTAGAGCTGCCTTTCCTGCAGCAGCTTGCCGCCCAAGGCTGGACGGTGGTGGACCAGGGCTGTGCCACTATCCCGCAAGACCCCGCTGCCAGCCTGCGCACGTCTTTCCGCGAATGGTTGCTGCCCGATGTGTTTGATGCGGCGGTGCGCCGCATCAACCCCCTGCCCGACGGCTCAACGTGGCTCACCGACCGCCAGCTGGACGACCTGCGTGGCCAGCTGCTGCGCCAGCCCAACCGCACGCTGCTGGAGGCCAACGAGGCCATTCAAGCGCTGCTGCTCAAGGCGCAGGTAGATGTGAACGAGGCCACGGGGGAGGCGGACCCGGTGGTGCAGCTGATTGACTTTGCCCACCCTGAGAACAACACGTTTCACGCCATCAACCAGTTCCGCATTGATACACCGGGCAGCGCGCGCGCGTTCATCATTCCGGACATTGTGCTGCTGGTCAACGGCATTCCGCTGTGCGTGGTGGAGTGCAAAAAGGGCTCGGAGACCTGTGCCAACCCGATGGCAGAGGCCTTTGTGCAGCTGCAGCGTTACATGAACAAGCGGGCGGAGACGGCAGCCGCGGGTCTACGTGAAGGCGAGCCACGGCTGTTCCACAGCAACTTGCTGCTGATTCGCTCTAGTGGGCTGGAGGCGGACTACGGCACCATTACCTCCAGCGAAGAGCACTTTTACGACTGGAAGACGCTCTACCCGCAGGACGATGCGGGCCTGGATGGCATGAACGCCCAGCAGCGGCTGGTGGCGGGCATGCTGACCCGGCACAACCTGCTGCACATTTTGCGCACCAGTGCAGTGTTCAAGGACACGGACAGCGGCCCGCGCATCAAGGTAGTGTGCCGCTACCAGCAATACCGCGCAGCGGCCAAGATACTGCAGCGGCTGCGCACCGGCACTACCAGCATGGAGCGCAGCGGCGTGGTGTGGCACACCCAGGGCTCGGGCAAGTCGCTGACCATGGTGTTTTTGGCCCGCATGCTGCGCGCCAGCAGCGACCTGAGCGACTACAAGATTGTGCTGGTGAACGATCGGCAAGACCTGGAAGCGCAGCTGGGCGAAACGGCCACGCTGATTGGCGCCCGGGTGAATGTGATTGAAACCCGCGCCGAGCTGCGCTACCAACTGGGCACCGACAGCTCGGACGTGAACATGGTGATGGTGCACAAGTTTCAGGAGCGCAAAGAAACACTCACCAACACCGTGGCCGAAGCCCTGGGCACCTACCTGGCCATCCCCTCCGGGCAAACCTTTGGGGTGGTGAATGCGTCGAAACGCATTATTCTGCTGGTGGACGAGGCGCACCGCACGCAGGGCTCGGACCTGGGCGACAACCTGTTTGAAGCCTTTCCGAACGCCACGCGCATTGCCTTTACCGGCACGCCGCTGATCACCGAGCGGCATGGTGGGCGCAAGACGCACAAGCGCTTTGGCGAGTACATCGACAAGTACAAGCTGATGGACTCGGTGAACGACGGGGTAACGCTGCAGATCTTGTACGAAGGCAAAACGGCAGACACCGCGCTCAATGAAAAGCATGCGTTTGACACGGCGTTTGAAGACCTGTTCAAGGAGCGCAGCGCCGAGGACTTGCTGGCCATCAAGAAGAAATATGGCGCCACGGGCGACTTGCTGGAGGCAGAAAACCGCATCAACGCCATTGCAAAGGATTTGGTGGCGCACTATGTGGACAACATCTTGCCCAATGGTTTTAAGGCCCAGGTGGTGTGCCACTCCAAGCTGGCCTGCATTCGCTACCAGACGGGCATACGCGCTGCGTTGAAAGAACGCATTGCCAGCGAGGAACTAAAGGCTACGCGCGATGCGGCGCTGATTGCACGCTTGAAGTTCTTGAAAACGGCGGTGGTGATTTCGTCAGACGGCACCAATGAAGCTGCCTTTGTGACCCAGGCGCGCAAAGAAGCCGCTCGCCTGAACGCGACCGACAACTTTTGCAAGGTGTTCAACCCCGATGACGCGGATGCAGCCAACACCGGCATTGCGTTTTTGATTGTGTGCGACATGCTGCTCACCGGCTTTGACGCGCCGATTGAGCAGGTGATGTACATCGACAAGAAGCTGCGCGAGCACACGCTGTTGCAGGCCATTGCGCGCACCAACCGCGTTTCAAGCGGCAAGAAACGCGGCTACATCGTGGACTACATTGGCCTGGCCAACCACTTGACCGAGGCGCTGACCATTTACGCGGCCAGCGACGAACTGCAAGAGCTGCAAAGCGGCCTGCAAAACATCAGTACCGAGCTGCCGGTGCTGGAGGAGCGCTACCAGCGATTGCTACAACACTTCGATGCACTGGGCGTCCAAAACATCAAGCAGTTTGTCAATGGGGAGCTGCCCACACTGGATGCAGAAGCCGCTGTGGTGCACGCCGCAGTAACCGCACTCAAGAACGAGAAGCAGCGCGCCGACTTTGATGTGTACCTGAAGAAGTTTTTGATGAGCATGGACATTGTGTTGCCGCATGCGTCTGCCCAGCCGTATCGCGTGCCGGCGCGGCGCCTTGGCTATATCCTGGCGGTGACCAAAGAGCGCTACAAGGACACCAGTTTGAACCTGGGTGATGCCGGCGAAAAGGTGAAGGCCCTCATTAACGCGCACCTGATCAGCCTGGGCATCAACCCCAAGGTGGAACCCGTGGAGCTGCTGGCCCCCGATTTCATGGACAAGTTGGCGGCGCATGCGGGCAAGAACCTGGAAGCCAAAGCCAGCGAGATGGAGCACGCCATCCGCAAGCATTGCACGGTGCACCACGACGAAGACCCGGCTTTCTTCAAGAGCTTGTCCGCCAAGGTAGACGCACTGATCGAGAAGCACCATGACCATTGGGACCTGCTGGCCGATAAGCTGGCCGAGCTGCGCGTAGAGGCCGTTGCTGGCCGCACGCAGGGCGACAGCGGCATGGGCCGCGAGGCCACGACCTTCTATGAACACATCGTGCAAGTGGGGTTTGCAAATGGCGTGGTACCGCAAGGCGACCGGCCCGCACTCAAGACCTTGATGGGGAAGCTGGTGGAAGTGCTGCAGGAAACAATTGGCAGCCTGGACTTCTGGATGAATGCAGACCAGCAAAAGCGCGTGCGTGGCGCCATCAAGACCGAAATTGCCAAGGCCGGTATTGAAGAATTAAAGACCCACCGCGAGCGCGTGACGGTAGAAGTCATGAAGCTTGCCAAAAACCGCCACGACGCACTATTGCGCGGGCACACAACCAAGGAGGCGTAAATGCAGGTGCGCCAAATTCACGATATTGAATACCGTCTGCTGCCGGGGGCAGCGCGGCAGACAACCGACATCGTGATTGAACGCGATGGCGTGGTCAGCGTTCGCCCGCCCCTGCGCATGACACCTGAGCAAGTGGATGAGACGGTGTTTGCCAAGCGCATGTGGATTTACCGCAACTTGGCGGAGTGGCGCGACCTGAACGCGACCAAAGTCGCCCGCGAGTGGGTGAATGGCGAATCTTTTCTGTACCTGGGCAGCAGCTATCGGCTGTTGCTTGTTGACCAGCAGGACGAGCCCTTGAAGCTCAAGGACGGCAGGTTTCAGCTGCTGCGCTCGGTGGTTGAGAATGCCGGGACTGCCGGTGCCCAGAAGGCGTTTGACACCTTCCTGCGAACCAAGGGCCAGCCCCGCATTGCAGCACGTGTGACGCATTTCGCGAGCCGCGTTGGCGTGTTCCCCGGCAGCGTGCAGGTGAAAGAATTGGGCTACCGGTGGGCTGCATGCATGCCAAACGGCGACTTGCATTTCCACTGGAAGTGCCTGATGGCGCCCCTGACGGTGATTGACTACATCGTCGTACACGAGCTGTGCCACATGCGGCACCGCGACCATTCAGACGCGTTTTGGAACGAAGTGGATAAAGTGCTGCCCAATTACCGCGAACGCAAAGAGTGGCTGCGGCAACGAGGCGCACATCTGGATTTGTAATTTGCTCCTGTTTTAGGAGCTGCTTGCGCACATACCACGGGGGCTAGCGGTCTATTTGTCCAAAAATTACGCCATCTGAACGGGGATGGTCGAGCGCTCTTCCTGGATGCGGTTGTCCGGGTTGACGAACACCAGCTTGGGCGCAAAGCCCTTGACCTGGTCCTCATGCACCTGCGCAAAGGCCGCGATGATGACCAGATCCCCCACCGCTGCCCGGCGGGCGGCCGAACCGTTGACCGAGATGATGCGGCTGCCGCGTTCGGCACGGATGGCGTAGGTGATGAAGCGCTCGCCGTTGTTGATGTTCCAGATGTGCACCTGTTCGTTCTCGGCGATGTTGGCGGCGTCCAGCAGGTCTTCGTCGATGGCGCAGGAACCCTCGTAGTTGAGTTCGCAATGCGTCACGCTGGCGCGGTGGATTTTGGATTTGAGCAGGGTTCTGAACATGGTTTTTATGGGTTGAAAACGGAACACTGGCGGCCAGATGTGTACCATCCTAGACCACCCCAAACGACGCCGCGTAGTGTATGGCACCCGGCGGCGCGTTTTTTGAGCCAATTCCCTATGAACAAATCATTTGATTTCACTCCCCCGTCCATCCAGCAACTGGCGCACAGCGACGTGGCCCGCGCCCTGGCCGAGGACGTGGGCGCGGGCGACCTGACCGCTGGCCTGATTGACCCCAGCCGCATGGCGCGCGCCCACGTGCTGGCCCGCGAAAGCGCCGTGGTCTGCGGCCAGGCCTGGGTGCAGGCGGCCATTCTGGCGCTGGACCCGCAGGCCCAGATCATCTGGTATGTGCAGGATGGCGGCCGGTGCGAAGCCAATCAGGTCGTCTTCGAAGTGGAAGGCCGCGCCCAGGCCCTACTGACGGCCGAACGCACCGCGCTGAATTTTTTGCAGCTGCTCAGCGCCGTGGCGACCAAGACTGCCACCTATGTGGCTGTGGTGGCCGGCACCCGCGCGGCGATTGTGGACACCCGCAAGACCCTGCCGGGCCTGCGTCTGGCGCAGAAATACGCCGTGCGCTGCGGCGGCGGCACCAACCACCGCGTGGGCCTGTATGACGCCGTGCTGATCAAGGAAAACCACATTGCCGCCGCCGGGGGCATCCCCCAGGTGCTGCAGCAGGCGGCTACCGTGGCCGCACAAGCCGACTTTGTCGAGATCGAGGTGGAAACGCTGGAGCAACTCACGCAAGCCCTGGATGCCGGAGCCAGGATGGTGCTGCTGGACAACATGGGCCTGCCCACGCTGCATGAGGCGGTGCGCATCAACGCCGGCCGCGCCATCCTGGAAATCTCCGGCGGCGTCACGCTGGACGGCCTGCGCGCGCTGGCCGAAACCGGAGTCGACCGTATCTCCATCGGCACGCTGACCAAGGACGTGCAGGCCACCGACTATTCCATGCGCTTTGAAACTTTTGCGGGAGCCCAGTGATGCAAAACACCCACACCAACGCCTCCTCCACAAACCCGGCAGTTGCTGTCGTGGCCATGCATCCCGCCTCCACCATCAACGTGGACTACGAGCAACCTGAAACCGATGCGGCCGGCGAGCCCCACGCCTGCAGCACCCGCCACGCCTGGGCCCGCGTCCCCGTGGAGCCCACGCAGACCGAGCGCGCCGCGCTGAAGGACACGATTCGCCGCCTGCTCAAGGAGAAAAACGCGGTCATGGTGTCGCACTACTACGTGCACCCCGACCTGCAGGACCTGGCCGAAGAGACTGGCGGATTGGTCAGCGACTCGCTGGAGATGGCGCGCTTTGGCCGCGACCATGCGGCGCAAACCCTGGTGGTCTCCGGCGTGAAATTCATGGGCGAAACGGCCAAGATCCTGTCGCCCGAAAAACGCGTACTGATGCCCGATCTGGACGCCACCTGCTCGCTGGACCTGGGTTGCCCCATAGACGAATTCAGCGCCTTCTGCGACGCCCACCCGGACCGCACCGTGGTGGTCTACGCCAACACCAGCGCGCAAGTGAAGGCGCGCGCCGACTGGCTGGTCACCAGCAGTTGCGCACTGGACATCGTGCGCGCCCTCAAAGAGCAGGGCCAGAAAATCCTGTGGGCGCCGGACCGCCACCTGGGCGGCTACATCCAGCGCGAAACGGGTGCCGACATGGTGTTCTGGAACGGTGCCTGCATCGTGCACGACGAGTTCAAGGCCTTCGAGCTGGAGTCGCTGAAAAAGGAACACCCCAAGGCCCGGGTGCTGGTGCACCCCGAGTCGCCCGCCGATGTGATCGCGCTGGCCGACGCGGTGGGCTCCACCTCCGGCATCCTGAAGGCGGCGCGCGAGATGGATGCACCCGAATTCATCGTCGCCACCGACAACGGCATGATGCACAAGCTGCGCACGCTCAACCCCGGCAAGGTGTTCATCGAAGCGCCCACCGCCGGCAACAGTGCCACCTGCAAGAGCTGCGCCCACTGCCCGTGGATGGCGATGAACGGCCTGGCCGGTCTGGCCCAGGTGCTGGAAACCGGCAGCAACGAAATTCACGTGGACCCCGCGTTGGGCCTGCTGGCGCGCCGCCCGATTGACCGCATGCTGGCCTTTACCGCGGCGCTCAAGGCGGGGCAACCGACGGCGGGACTGGTGCCACACCTGGGCGCCGCCTAGGTGCCGAATAGGCCGCATCTTGTTGCCGCCTGGTAACCCGGCAGGCCCTGCGGGGCCGGTTTAGCTGCTATGGTTTGGCACCCCATTTGACCCAGCCGCCATGAAGCCTCCCATCCTTGATGCCTTTACCCGCCACACCGCCAGCCAGGTGATCTACCAGATCTTCCCGGAGCGGTTTGCCATTGGCGGCGGACTCAGCAGTGCCGACAAGCTGGCAGACCCCGCGTACGACCTGCCGCGTGCCGTCAAACGGGACTGGGACGACACCATGCTCGACGGCGCCTGGGGCGACCAGTTTTTTGGTGGGGATCTCGATGGCATCGTTTCCAGGCTGGACTACCTCACCGACCTGGGCGTCACCGGCGTCTACCTCACGCCCATCTTCACCTCGCCCAGCAACCACAAGTACGACGCCACCGATTTTTTCAGCATCGACCCCATGTTCGGCGGCGAGGAGGCCCTCAAGCGGCTGACCAACGCCCTGCACGAGCGCGAGATGAGCCTGACGCTGGACGCCGTGCTCAACCACTGCTCGGACCAGCACCCCTGGTTTCTGGCGGCGCAGGCGGGCGACCGGTCCAAGCGGGACTGGTTCACCTTCAAGCCCGATGGCAGCTACCTGTGCTGGCAGGACTTTGGGCGCATGCCGGAACTCAACCTCTCGCACCCGGACGTGCGCGACGTGCTGTACCGCAAACCCGACAGCCTGGTGCAGCACTGGCTGGCCAAGGGCATTGACGCCTGGCGCTTTGACGTGGCGCAGGATGTGGGCATTCCCGTCGCGCAGGAGATGCGCGCGGTGGTGGGCGCGCGTTTTCCGGCGGCCGGTCTGCTGGGCGAACTCAATGGGTTTTCCGGCAGCTGGTTCCAGGCCGGCGAAGGCTTTCAGGGCATGATGAATTACTGGTACCGCACGGCCACGCTGGCCTGGCTGGCCGGTGATATTGATGCCGTGCAGATGAACCATGCCGTGCGCGATGCCCGCGCCGGCTATGGCCTGCAAGGCCTGCTGTGCTCCTGGAACATGCTGTCCAGCCACGACACGCCGCGCCTCATCACCTCGGTGGGCGACGCCGAGCGCGCGCGCCTGGCCCTGCTGATGCAGTTCACGCTGCCCGGCGTTCCGCTGGTGTACTACGGCGAAGAAATCGGCATGGAAGGCGGCGCCGACCCCGATTGCCGACGCACCATGCGCTGGAACGAGGCCGAGTGGAACCATGCGCAGCGCAACTGGGTGAAGCGCCTGATCGCCATCCGCCAGGCCAACCCGGCCCTGCAGTACGGCGACATCACCGTGCTGGGCGACCGGCTCGCGGGCAACGCCCTGGTCTTCCTGCGCCACACCACCGTTCCCGGTGAAGAGGCGCTGGTCATCGTCAACATGGACGACAAGCCCCTGAACGTGCTGCTGATGCTGCCCTATTCGCACTGGTACGACGGGGTGCCGCTGCGCGACGCGCTGGGCGCCTCACCCGACACCAAGGTGCAGGCGGCCAGCGTGCGCCTCAACATCGCGCCGCACTCGGGTGCGGTGTACCAGGCGGCCGAGCCGCACCAGAACTACACCTTCTTCAAGCCGCGCAACCGCCTCTAGGGCCAGCGCCAGCGCACCGCGGGCCAACGTCCGTTGAATTGAGGAATCGCAACCTGCCAGCGAGGTTGCGTGCTGCAATGTTGAAAATTCTTTGCCCCCATTGATGAACGCCGCGCCCGATCCACCTGCCTCCCGCGAAAGCGAATTTCGCGTGCTGTCGTTATCGGGCGGGGGTTATCTGGGCGTCTATACCGCAACGCTGCTGGCCGAGTTGGAAGACCGGGTGGGGGAACCGCTGGGGCGGCGCTTTGATTTGATAGCGGGCACCTCGGTCGGTGGCATCCTGGCGGTCGGGCTGGGGTTCGAGCTGCCGATGCGGCACATGCTGGAGCTGTTTCTGGAACGGGGCTCACAGGTCTTTTCACCGCGCGCCCTGCCCAGGGGCCCCGTGTCGCGGCTGATCGACCTGACGCGGTCGGTTATGGGACCCAAGTACGATGGCGTCGCGCTGCGCGCCGCGCTGACCGAATACCTGGGCGACGCCTGCATGGAACAATCACTGCACGATCTGGTGATCCCCTCGGTGAACGTCACGCGAAGCCAGACCAAGGTGTTCAAGACGCCGCATGGAAATGCGTCCCGGGGCGACGAGCAGATCCGCGCCGTCGACGTGGCCATGGCCACCTGTGCCGCACCGGCCTACTTCCCATCGGTTCTCATCGATGGCCAGTTGTTTGCCGATGGGGGCCTCTTCTCCGTGGCGCCTGATCAGGTTGCGCTGCATGAAGCCGAGCACTTCATGGGCATCGATGTCAACACCGTGCGCATGCTGTCCCTGGGCACGGGCACCCTGGGCTATCAGCCGCAAGAGGGTGTCAGCGACGATGCCGGCGCCGTGGGCTGGCTGTCGGACGGCCGGCTGCTGTTGACGCTGATTTCGGTCCAGCAGCAGCACGTGCAGGCCATGATGGAGGACCGGCTCGCCAAGCGCTACATGCGACTGGATGCCCCCTGGCCGCCGGATGCGGGACTGGGCATTGATGTGGCGACCGCGGCCAGCGCAAAGATGCTGGGCGACATGGCGCGTGAGACGATACGCGGTGTCAACTGGCGGCAGCTGGACCGGTTTCTGGACAAGCGCACCTGACCCGCGTGGCGTCTGTTTGCAGCAAACCAGGATGCTATTTAATTAATAGCTGGCTACGCACATTGCACGGGGCCTGCGGGCTGATTCGCCTCTTGAATTCGTGAAAACCTCGCGCAGCGGCGGCCGGTTCATTGCGGTCATTCGGCCATTGCATCTGCCCGCCTGATACCGGGCATCCCCGGGCCTCACACCCTGCTAGCGTTGCTGGATCGTGAAGCCTTGTGCCAACCCGATCGTGCTGGCTCTGAACGTATAGTGGTTGGCGGCGTCCTGCCACAACAATTTGGCCGCATTCGCCTGTGAAGCGGCAGTCAAAATGAGATCGGGTGTCAGCACATATTGCTGGCCATTGAACGCCGTAAAGAGGGCTGTGCCATCGGTCTGAATAACGGTCCAGCCGCCCAGCGACAAGGCCAGTTGCACCTGGCTTGGCAAGGCGTCAGTGTCCAGAAACGCCGGGCGCAGAATCTGTACGTTGCCCGCGCTGTCGGTCAAACGGTACAGGCCGTCGGCGCCCTGGCTCAAGCTTGGGCTTGTGGGCGTGCCGATGGTCAGCAGATAGTTTGGGCGGGCCACGTAGACTTTGTCACCCACGGTCAGTGTCATCACCCCCTGCGCACTGATGCTGGCGCTCATGCCCATGTCTTTCAGGATTGCCCCAAAGTCGCCCAGACTGTTCAGTGCTGGCGCGACGTTGAAATTGCCACAAGTGGTGCCGACGTTGAGCACATTGGAGCCCGTCAAATGGATGTCGGCGGTTTGGCCCGCAAAGGTGCTGGCCTGCAGGGGGTAAAAGGTCACCAGGCGCGCACCGCCCAGCGAGAACCGCGCAACGCAGTTGGCGGTTTGCCCCAGGTACTGCGTGTCGGCACCCAAGAGGTTACGCATGGTGACCAGCAGGCATTGCGTCATGGCCGGGCCCTGGCCACTGGCTAGGTCCAGCACGGGGGGCTGGGTACCGATGCCGGCCACGGGTGGTGGGTTGCACAAAGCAGGGATCGGGTCGGCGGCGGCGAGCGCGGGCGCAGCGGGCTCGGGCCCAATAAAATTACCCAAATTGAACGGGCCTGAACCCACGGCTACCGTTGCGGTCACCGTGTTGGTGGCGGTATCAATGACCGAGACGGTGTTACTGCTGGTGTTGGCTACATAGACCCGGGTACCGGCCGCGTTGACCGAGATGCCCCTGGGATGACTACCCACGGCCACCGTTGCGGTCACCGTGTTGGTGGCGGTATCGATGACCGAGACGTTGGCGCTGCTGGCGTTGACCACATAGACCCGGGTACCAGCCGGGTTGACCGAGACGCCATAGGGTTGGATACCCACGGCCACCGTTGCGGTCACCGTGTTGGTGGCGGTATTGATCACCGAGACGTTGTCGCTGGCGATGTTGGCCACATACACCCGGGTACCGGCCGGGTTGACCGAGACGCCCCTGGGTTGGATACCCACGGGCACTGTTGCCGTCACCGTGTTGGTGGCGGTATCGATGACCGAGACGTTGTCGCTGCTGTTGTTGGCCACATACACCCGGGTACCGGCCGGGTTGACCGAGACGCCATAGGGAAAGCTACCCACGACCACCGTTGCGGTCACCGTGTTGGTGGCGGTATCGATGACCGAGACGTTGGCGCTGCCGGAGTTGGCCACATACACCCGGGTACCGGCCGGGTTGACCGAGACGCCCCTGGGACTGCTACCCACGGCCACCGTTGCGGTCACCGTGTTGGTGGCGGTATCGATGACCGAGACGTTGTTGGTGCCGCCATTGGTCACATACACCCGGGTACCGGCCGGGTTGACCGAGACGCCATAGGGATTGGTACCCACGGTCACCGTTGCGGTCACCGTGTTGGTGGCGGTGTCGATGACCGAGACGTTGCTGCTGTTGTAGTTGGCAATGTAGGCAAAGGGTGCGGCCCAGCCCATGGCGGGAAGCAGCGCAACGCACAGTGTGGCAAAAATGTGGCGCAGCGTCGGACCCGAACGCGCACAGGCGCGGAGAATGGATTGCATGAAAAAGATCCCTCGGTGTATGGACGTAAGCCACATCAGAGGGGCGAACCCGACGCAGTCTACCAGCCATCTACCAGCTATCTACTGTGGGTTGTTGTGGTTTAAGAAAAACCATTCGCGGGACGCAAGTCCCACTGGAATCACGCGGTTTTGCCGGCAACGCCCAGCATGGTCAAGTCATGTCCTGCATCCGGCTCGGGCGGTTGCCACCGAGCGGGCGCACAACAGGCCTGCACCACCCGCACCGAAGAAACCGCAATCACTCCGGCGTCAAGATCGTAGGCGCGGCCTTGTCCATCATGTAGGGGTAGTCGCGGCTGAAGTGCAGTCCGCGGCTCTCGCGGCGGGCCTGTGCCGAGCGCACGATCAGTTCGGCCACCTGCACCAGGTTGCGCAGCTCCAGCAGGTCGCGCGTGACGTGGAAGTGGGCGTAGAACTCCTGGATCTCCCCTTGCAGCAGCGCAATGCGGTGCGCCGCGCGCTCCAGGCGTTTGTTGGTGCGCACAATGCCCACGTAGTCCCACATGAAGCGGCGCAGCTCGTCCCAGTTGTGCGAGATGACCACCGCCTCGTCGGCATCGGTCACGCGGCTGTCGTCCCAGGCTGGCAAGGCAGGCGGCTGCGGCAGGGGGGTAGCCACAATGTCGGTCGCCGCGGAGCGGGCAAACACCATGCACTCCACCAGCGAATTGCTGGCCAGGCGGTTGGCACCGTGCAGGCCGGTGTAGGTGGCCTCGCCAATGGCGTGCAGGCCGGCCATGTCGGTGCGCCCGGCCAGGTCGGTATGGATGCCGCCGCAGGTGTAGTGCGCTGCGGGCACCACGGGGATGGGCTGTTTGGAGATGTCGATGCCCAGCTCCAGGCAGCGCGCGTAGATGTTGGGAAAGTGTTCCAGGAGGAAGGCCAGTGGCTGGTGCGAGATATCCAGGTAGACGCAGTCCAGACCATGCTTCTTCATCTCGAAGTCGATGGCGCGGGCCACCACGTCGCGCGGCGCCAACTCGGCGCGCGGGTCGTGCTGGGGCATGAAGCGGGTGCCGTCGGGCAGCAGCAGGCGACCGCCCTCGCCGCGCACCGCTTCCGAAATCAGGAAGGACTTGGCGTGCGGGTGGTACAGGCAGGTCGGGTGAAACTGGATGAACTCCATGTTGGTCACCCGGCAACCGGCGCGCCAGGCGACGGCAATGCCGTCACCGGTGGCGGTGTCCGGATTCGTGGTGTACAGATACACCTTGCCCGCGCCGCCGGTGGCCAGGATGGTGTGGGGGGCACTGAAGGTCTGCACCTCGTCGGTGGATTCGTCCAGCGCGTACAGGCCCAGGCACTGGTTGGCCGCCTGGGCGTCCTGCACCGGCAGGCCCAGCTTGCTGCGGGTGATCAGGTCCACCAGGGTGTGGTTTTCAAACAGCGTGATGTTGGGCGTGCGGCGCACGGTCTCGATCAGCGTTTTCTGCACGGCGGCGCCGGTGGCATCGGTCACATGCACGATGCGCCGGGCGCTGTGGCCGCCCTCGCGGGTCAGGTGCAAATGGCCCTCTTCTTCGGAGAAGGGCACACCCAGATCGCGCAGCCAGGCGATGCTCTCCGGCGAATGCTCCACGACAAACCGGGTGGCGGCGGGGTCGGACAGACCGGCGCCGGCCACCAGCGTGTCCTGCACATGGGCATCAAAGCTGTCGCCCTCGGCCAGCACGGCGGCTATGCCGCCCTGCGCCCAGGCGCTGGAGCCGTCGCTCATGGTGCGTTTGGTGAGCACGGCCACGCGGTGGGTGGGCGCCAGGTGCAGGGCTGCCGACAGACCGGCCAGGCCGCTGCCAACAATCAGGACGTCAAAGCTGTGCTGCGTCGGTGGGTGTGATGGGGTCATTCAGTTTGCTATTGTATTTGTAGCTGCTTACGCACATTCTGCGCGGGCTGTAGGCCAAAATCTCTATGAAATGGGTCGGAAAATTCTAACTAGCCGGCAGACTCTGCAGCAGCAGGCGCTGCACATTGCCGCCCATGATGGCGCGGATGTCGCCGGCGTTGAAACCGGCGGCCATCAGGCCCTGGGTGAGCTGGGGCAGGCCGGTCACGTCAAAGGGTGTGCGGGTGGCACCGTTGAAGTCGGAGCCCAGCGCCACATGGGCCACGCCCACGGTGTCGACGGCGTAGCGGATGGCCCGCACGATGGCGGGCACGCTGGGGTCACACACCGCACCCTCCCAGTAGCCAATGCCGACCACGCCGCCGGTGGCAGCAATGCGTTTCAGGTGCTCGTCGGTCAGGTTGCGCGGCCCCGGGCAGGTGCCCGCCACGCCGGTGTGCGACACCAGCACCGGGCGCTTGGCCACAGCCAGCACATCGTCGATCAGGGGCTTGGAGGCGTGGGCCAGATCGATCAACATGCCTTTGGCTTCCAGTCGGGCCACCACCTGGCGACCAAAGGGGGTGAGGCCGCCCTTTTCCATGCCGTGGGCGGAGCCACCAACCTCGTTGTCAAAGAAGTGGGTCAGGCCGGTGATGCGAAAGCCGGCGTCATACAGCCGGTCCACGTTTTCCAGCTTGCCTTCCAGCGGGTGCAGGCCTTCGGTGGCCAGCACCGCCGCCACCCGCTTGGGGTCCTGGCTCCAGGCCAGCACAAAGCTCACCAGATCCTGACGACTCTTGACGACAACCAGGCGGCCCTGGCTGTCCTTCGCGTATTGGTGCAGCTTGTCGCCCTGGTAGAGGGCGCGCTGCAGCAGGCTGTTCCAGGTGGCCGTGGGCCAGCGCTGGGCCATGGCCAGCAGGGTGATGCTGTCGGTGTCGGCGCCGTTGCGCTCGTAGTTCAGGCCCTTGGGTGTCTTGGTGACGGTGGCAAACACCTGCAGTGCCACGTGGCCGTCCAGCAGGCGGGGCAGGTCGGAGTGGCCGCGCTCGTAGCGTTGCAGCAGGTCGCGGTTCCACAGCAGCGCGTCGTCGTGCAGATCGGCCACAAACAGGGACTGGTGCTCCGCACCCGCCTGGGCGCTGGCGGCATAGGGCGCCGGGTGGATGACGGTGTTCATGCGCCCATCCACGATGGTGGGCACATTGAAGAACACGGCCAGCCCCAGAACCACCAGCACCAGAGTGCCCATTACCCATTTGCGCATCGTGGTTCCCATCTTGTTATTCGATTTGGTGCAGTGCTGCAAGATTGATCAAGGCCGACACCACTTCCGATTTGAAACCGACCCGAACCTGGCCATCCTGGTGGCCACCGCTCATGATCAGCTTCTGCAGGTATTCCACGCAGTCACGGTGGCCCCAGAACTTCTCGATGGCCAGCGCAATGCGGACGTGGCGCTCGGCGATGACGGCCATTTCATGGTCAATGCGGGCCTGCAGCGGACGCTCGTGCAGGGGCATGGGGCGCGTCGGCAAGTCATCCTCCTCCCACTGCAATGAGGGGAATCCGGTCTCGACAAATCGTGAGTCGTTCGAATCGTTGGGGTCGTGCACCAGAAGTTTTCCTGCGAGTGGGGTTTGCCGCCTGTGCGTATTATGAATGGGCCGGCAGCAAGGAACGGACCGCGGCACAATAGGACCATGTCCAATCTACCTCCCTTTATTGCACCCGAACGATTCACCGACGCCGCCGCCGCCCTGGCCCAGGTGACGCGCATCTACGACGGCAGCATTGCCCACTTGCGCCAGGCCATGCAGGGTTTTGTGGCCGGCGAGAACAACATGGGCCATGTGCGCGCCTGCTACCCGCTGGTGCGCATCCACACCGACACGGTGTCGCGCACCATCACCCCCGAGAGCGCCCGCCTGAGCTACGGCTTTGTCGCCGGCCCCGGGCGCTTTGAGACCACGCTGACCCGCCCCGACCTGTACCACGACTACTACCTGGACCAGTTCAACCTGCTGCTGCAAAACCACAACGTGGAGTTGGAGGTCGGTACCAGCTCACAACCCATCCCGGTGCATTTTTCGTTTGCAGAGAGTGACCACGTGGAAGGCAGCATGACGGCGCAGCGCCGCACCCTGATGCGCGATGTGTTCGACCTGCCCGACCTGGCCGCCATGGACGACGGCATTGCCAACGGCACCCACCAGCCGCGCGCCGGCGAGCCCCAGCCCCTGGCGCTGTTCACCGCGCCCCGGGTGGACTATTCCCTGCACCGGCTGCGCCACTACACCGGCACCGCGGCCGAGCATTTCCAGAACTTCGTGCTGTTCACCAACTACCAGTTCTACATTGACGAGTTCATCGCGCTGGGCCACGCTGCCATGCGGGACCCCCACAGCGACTACATCGCCTTTGTGGAGCCCGGCAACGTCATCACCCGCCGGGTCGGCTTGCCGGCAGAGGCCCTGGACGCGTTGGGCAAGGAGCCGCCACGCCTGCCCCAGATGCCGGGCTACCACCTGGTGCGCGCCGACCGGACTGGCATCACCATGGTCAACATCGGCGTCGGGCCGGCCAACGCCAAGAACATCACCGACCACATCGCCGTGCTGCGCCCGCACGCCTGGATCATGCTGGGCCACTGCGCGGGCCTGCGCAACAGCCAGCAGTTGGGAGACTACGTGCTGGCCCACGGCTATGTGCGCGAAGACCATGTGCTGGACGAAGAACTGCCCCTGTGGGTGCCCATCCCGGCCCTGGCCGAGATCCAGGTGGCGCTGGAACAGGCGGTAGCCGACATCACCCAGATCCAGGGCGCCGCGCTCAAAAGCATCATGCGCACCGGCACCGTGGCCAGCACCGACAACCGCAACTGGGAACTGCTGCCCGACAACCAGCCCCAGCGCCGCTTCAGCCAGAGCCGCGCCATAGCGCTGGACATGGAGAGCGCCACCATTGCCGCCAATGGTTTTCGCTTCCGGGTGCCCTACGGCACGCTGCTGTGCGTCAGCGACAAGCCGCTGCACGGTGAGATCAAGCTGCCGGGCATGGCCAACCACTTCTACCGCGAGCGTGTGGACCAGCACCTGCGCATCGGCATGCGTGCCGTGGAACTGCTGCGCGCCCAGGGCTCGGAACAACTGCACAGTCGCAAACTGCGCAGCTTTTCGGAGGTGGCGTTCCAGTAAGACCTGGTGACGAAGACGATGGGTCACATTGATGTACTAACCATCCTGGTGCTCACGGCAGTCAACCTGGGTACCGTCTCGGTTGCACTGCCACTGATCATGGGCCGCGGCATCAGCCGGGCCGCCCGGCTGGCCCAGGCCAGCCTGGTGTGCCAGACCCTGGGCTGGGTCTTCATCATCGCATCGGACCAGTGGAACGGACACTGGCTCGATCCCGCCTTCTCCACGGCCTCCATGGCATCGGCGTCCGCGGCCAACTGTTTCATGTTCTTCGCGCTGCAGAACTGGCTGGGGCCCCGCCCCGGCGGGCGCCTGCTGCTGGCGCTGACCGTACTGATGCCACTGGGTTACCTGCTGAGCTTTTCCCACTACGCCCAGCGGGTCGGTTTTGCGAATTTCATGCTGGCCGCACAGCTGCTGCTGGTGGCACGCGCCGCGTTGCGGTCCGCATGGCGGGCCAGCCTGCCCTGGCGCGCCCTGCTCAGCCTGTGCTACGTGTCGGTTGCAATCGCCACCGCGGGGCGTGGCGTGCTGGGCGGCTTTTACCCGGAGCTGTATCCCAACTTCCAGGCCCCCCACCCGGTCAACCTCTGGGCGCAGGTCACTGCCAATGTGGCGCTGGTGCTGACGACCGTCGCCGTGCTGGTGGCCTGGCGCGAGGAAGCCGACGCCCGGCTGCGCGAGCAGGCCTCCACCGACGCGCTGACCGGCCTGCTCAACCGCCACGGCTGGGACGAGCGCGCACCGGCGATGTTTGCCCAGGCGCACCGCTATGGCACACCGCTGGCGCTGATCATGCTGGACCTGGACCATTTCAAGCGCATCAACGACACCCAGGGCCATGAGGTCGGCGACCAGGTGTTGCGTCTGTTCAGCAGCGTGCTGCTGACGCACCGGCGCAGCAGCGACCTGACCGCACGTATCGGCGGGGAGGAGTTCGCACTGTTGCTGCCACACACCGACCAGGCTGCGGCCAAGCTGATCGAGCAACGCCTGCGCGCCGCGATGAAGTTCGCGTTCAGCCTCCAGACCGGGCTGGCTGTGAACTACAGTGCCGGACTGGCCCTGCTGCACCCCACCGACGACTCGCTCACCACCTTCATGGTGCGTGCCGACAGCGGGCTGTACCTGGCCAAGAGCCAGGGCCGCGGACGGCTGCAGGTCGTCGGCTGACGTTCAGGCTGCGCGCGGCTTGACCCTGGACGCCGCCAGCTTGGCGTTGGTGCGGGCCACCTCCACATCGGCATCAAAGGCCAGTGCCACGCCCATGCGGCGCTTGACGAAGCTCTCGGGTTTGCCGAACAGGCGCAGGTCGGTATTGGGCACGCGCAGGGCGTCGGCCACACCGTCAAAGACGATGCCCTTGGCCTCCACGCCGCCGTAGATCACCGCGCTGGCACCGGGGCTCTTGAGCGCGGTGTTAACGGGCAGGCCCAGGATGGCGCGCGCGTGCAACTCAAACTCGCTTTGCACCTGGGTGGCCAGCGTCACCAGGCCGGTGTCGTGCGGGCGGGGTGACACTTCGCTGAACCAGACCTGGTCACCCTTGACGAACAGCTCCACGCCAAACAGGCCCAGCCCGGCGGGTTGGCCGTCCAGACCCAGGCCCAGGTTGTCGGTCACGGTTTTGGCAATCTGGCGCGACTTCTCCAGCGCAGCCGGATGCATGGGGTGGGGTTGCCAGCTCTCGACATAGTCACCGCTGACCTGGATGTGGCCAATGGGCTCGCAGAAATGGGTTTCGATGGTGCCATCGGCACCGCGTGCGCGCACGGTCAACTGGGTGATCTCGTAGTCAAAGTCGATGAAGCCCTCGACGATGACGCGCCCGTGGCTGACACGGCCACCGGCCATTGCGTAGTCCCAGGCCTTTTGCACATCAGCGGGGCCATCGATCTTGCTCTGGCCCTTGCCGGATGAACTCATCACCGGCTTGACCACGCAGGGGTAGCCGATACCCGCATCGATGGCGGCCTGCAGCTCGGCCAGCGAATCGCAGAACTGGTAGGGGCTGGTCGGCAGACCCAGGGTCTCGGCCGCCAGGCGGCGAATGCCTTCGCGGTCCATGGTCAGGCGCGCGGCGCGGGCGGTGGGCACCACGCGAACAACGCCGGCGGCTTCCAGTTCTTCCAGCATGGAGGTGGCAATGGCCTCGATCTCGGGCACCACCAGGTGGGGCTTTTCCGTCTCGATCAGCGCCTTGAGCTGGACCGGGTCACTCATGGTGATGGTGCGTGCGTGGTGGGCCACCTGCTGACCGGGCGCGTTGTCGTAGCGGTCCACGGCAATCGTTTCGACCCCCAGGCGCTGCAGCGCAATCAGCACCTCCTTGCCGAGTTCACCAGAGCCCAGCAGCATGACTTTCGTTGCGTTGGGGGACAGGGGGGTGCCGAGTGTGGTCATGTTTTTGCGCGCAGTGCCGCGTCCAGAAGAAAGACAATGAAAGCCGTCAGGGCAACCCCGCTCCCGCGCAGTCTGGGCCACAATTCAGGCATGGAAGCTCCGATTTTATCTGTGCAGCACCTGCGCAAGCGCTATGGCGATGCCACGGTGGTGGACAACGTATCGTTCGACATTGCGCCGGGCGAATGCCTGGGCGTGATTGGACCCAATGGGGCAGGAAAAACCACCACCATCCGCATGTGCCTGGGTCACACCGTGCCGGACGGCGGCAGCATCACCGCCTTTGGCCGGCCGATGCCGCAGGATGCGCTGGCCATCAAGGCGCAGTTGGGCGTGGTGAGCCAGATGGACACGCTGGACCCCGATTTCAGTTGCGCCGAAAACCTGCTGGTCTATGGCCGCTACTTCGGCATGAAAGACGCCGCCATCCGCGCGCGCATTCCGCAATTGCTGGAGTTTGCTGCACTCACCCACAAGGCCGATGCCAAGCCCGGCGAATTGTCCGGCGGCATGAAGCGGCGCCTCTCGCTGGCCCGCGCGCTGGTGAACGACCCCCGGCTTTTGCTGCTGGACGAACCCACCACCGGACTGGACCCGCAGGCCCGCCACCTGATGTGGGAGCGGCTGCAGTTGCTGCTGCAGCAGGGCAAATCCATCTTGCTGACCACCCACTTCATGGACGAGGCCGAGCGCCTGTGCTCGCGCCTGCTGGTGCTGGACCACGGCAAGAAGATTGCCGAGGGCAAGCCGCGCGACCTGATTGCGCAGCACCTGGAGCCCGATGTCGTGGAGGTATTTGGGGTGGGCGCAATGGCCTTGGTGGACAGCCCCCTGCGCAGCCTGGCCGCGCGGCTGGAGGTGAGCGGCGAGACGGTGTTTTTCTATACCCATGACGCATCCGCCTTGATGCTGGGTCTGGCTGCGCACCCCCAGTTGCGCACCCTGCACCGCCCGGCCAATCTGGAAGATCTGTTTTTGAAACTGACCGGGCGCCAGATCCGGGAGGACGCATGATGAAAGAATCCGTGTGGCGCGCACCGCGACTCTCGCTGCGCTTTTGGCCGGTGTTCCTGCGCAATCTGCTGGTGTGGCGCAAGCTGGCGATTCCCAGCCTGGTGGGCAACATCGCCGAACCGCTGATGTGGCTGGTGGCCTTTGGCTACGGCATGGGCGCGCTGGTGGGCCAGATCACGGTGGCCGGCCCCCTTGGCCCGGTCCAGGTGCCCTACATCCTTTTCCTGGCCAGCGGCTCCATCTGCATGAGTGCCATGCAGGCGGCGTCTTTTGAAGCGCTGTACTCGGCCTTCTCGCGCATGCATGTGCAAAAAACCTGGGACGGCATCATGAACGCCCCGGTCGGACTGGACGACATCGTGCTGGCCGAGATGCTGTGGGCGGCGTTCAAGGCCCTGTTCACGGTCACAGCCATCCTGGGGGTCATGCTGGCACTGGGGATCAGCCATTCGCCCAAATTGCTGGTGGCCTGGCCGGTGCTGCTGGGGGTTGGCATCACCTTTAGCTGCATTGCGCTGATCTTCAACGCGCTGGCCACGGGCTACGACTTCTTTACCTACTACTTCACGCTGTTCCTGACGCCCATGATGTTTCTGAGCGGGGTGTTCTTTCCGCTGGAGCAGTTGCCGCTGGCGGTGCGCGTGGTGGCGGACTGGCTGCCCCTGAGCAACGCCGTACAACTGGTGCGCCCCCTGTTCATGGACCAATGGCCTGCCGATGTGGCCCGCCATGCCCTGGTGCTGGTGGGCTATACGGTGGTGGCGTTCTGGGTGGCGCTGGCGCTCACGCGCAAGCGCTTTCGGATGTAAGGCTTTCGCTTATCAGGCCTGCGCGGCCTTGATCATGTCCGCCGCCTTCTCCGCAATCATGATGGTCGGCGCATTCGTATTGCCGCTCACCACCCGCGGCATGATGGAGGCATCCACCACACGCAGCCCCTGCACGCCACGCACCCGCAACGCGTGGTCCACCACGTCCAGCGGCCCCTTGCCCATGCGGCACGTGCCCACCGGGTGGTACACGGTGTCGGCGTGGTCGCGGATGAATTGCTCGACTTGCAGGTCGCTAGTGGCCTGCGCGGAGTTGGCCGTTTCGCGGCCGCCCAGGGATGCCAGCGCGGGCTGCTGGAGCACTTCGCGCATGAGCCGAAAGCCGCGCATGAGCCGCTCCATATCGTCGCGTTCACCCAGAAAGTTGGGGTCAATCCGCGGTGCGTCAAATGGGTCTTTGCTGGCCAGCGTCACGCTACCCCGGCTCAAGGGGCGCAACAGGCAGACGTGGCACGAGTAGCCGTGGCCCAGCACCGTGGTGCGACCATGGTTTACCAGCTTGGCGATGGCAAAGTGGAACTGCAGGTCGGGCGTGCGTTCACCAGGCTGGCTCTTGACAAAGCCCCCGGCCTCGGCGAAGTTGGTCGTGAGCATGCCGGTGCGGTACTTGCGCCACTCCAAGATGCCCTTGATGGCGTTCACGATGCCCGTAAAGGAAACGCCAAACGTTTCCTTGAGCGCCGGCGCATTGACCACCTGCACGATGTCGATATGGTCATGCAGGTTTTGCCCGACGCCGGGCAGGTCATGCACCGTGGCAATGCCCTGTTCCACCAGATGTTTGTGGGGGCCAATGCCCGACAGCATCAAGATCTGGGGCGACTGCAGGGCCCCGGCGCACAGCAGCACTTCGCGCGAGGCGCGCAACTGCTTGGTATCGCCCTCGTGGACAAACTCCACGCCCACGGCACGCTTGTGCTCCATCAGGATGCGCGTGGTGTGCGCGCCGGTAAACACCCGCAGATTGGGGCGCCGCAGATTGGGGGTCAGGTAGGCCTTGGCGGCACTGAAGCGTTCACCATTGCGGTGGGTCACCTGGTACAGGCCCACGCCCTCCTGGCTCGCGCCATTGAAGTCCGGGTTGACGGGGTAACCGGCCTGCCGGCCCGCTTCCACAAACTCCGGGCCCAGGCGGTTCGGGCTGACCAGATCCATCACATGCAGCGGGCCCTCGATACCGTGAAAGTCGTCGGCACCGCGGGTGTTGTCTTCGGCTTTCTTGAAGTACGGCAACACCTCGTCGTAGGACCAGCCCGGGTTGCCCTGTGCCGCCCAATGGTCGTAGTCTTCGCGCTGCCCCCGGATGTAAATCATGGCGTTGATCGAGCTGGAGCCGCCCAGCACCTTGCCCCGGGGCTGGTAGCCGCGACGGCCGTTCAGTCCCGGTTGCACCGTGGTCTCGAACTTCCAGTTGGCGTCGCCATTTTTTGCCAGCACGGCCAGGCCGGCCGGGCACTGGATCAGCACGCTGCTGTCCGATGGGCCGGCTTCGAGCAGCGCCACGTTGACGCTCAGATTCTCGGTCAGCCGTGCAGCCAGTACGCATCCGGCGGAGCCGCCGCCGATGATGATGTAGTCAAACATGCCTTCTGCCATTTTTGTTGTTTCCTGTCGTGGGGTTTCGCCGCCGTGCACCATAGCCCAGCCCCCGGAAACTGCCAAGCCCCGGTTTACCCGGATGATCCGTTTTCATTATTAATTGCACACAATTTAATTGTGTGCAATAATTCGACCCATGCCAAACAAAAAACCTGCCATCGCACCCAACCCGGCCCAGATGCTGGACAACCAGTTGTGCTTCTCCCTGTACTCGGCGTCGCTGGCCATGACCAAGCTGTACAAGCCCTTGCTCGATGCACTGGGGCTGACCTACCCACAGTACCTCGTCATGCTGGTGTTGTGGGAGCGCGATGGCCTGAGCGTGTCGGCCTTGGGTGAGCGTCTGTGCCTGGACTCGGGCACGCTCACCCCCTTGCTCAAGCGCATGGAAGGGGCTGGCTGGCTGGTGCGCCAACGCTCCAGCGAAGACGAACGCCGCGTCCATGTATGCCTGAGCCCTGCCGGCCGGCAGCTTCAAGCCCAGGCAGCCCATATTCCCGGCTGCGTCGTGGCCCAGAGCGGCCTGCAACTGGGCGAGCTGGCTGCGCTGAACCAGAAAATCAAAGCCCTCCGGGCAGCGATGAATGCAAGCACGGACCCGTCACCCACCTCGCCTTGACGCCGGCACTGAGCGCAGCCTCAACCCGGTCACCAACCACACGTTTTTACCCACCCGCTCCCATCCGGAGCCATTACCCAGGAAAGCACCCCCATGGCAACCAAAGTTGAAAAAGTCGTTTACCAGGCCCACGCCAAATCCACCGGCGGCCGCGACGGCACCACCCGTACCTCCGACGGTCTGCTGGACCTCAAGCTGGCGGTCCCCAAGGAAATGGGCGGCCCCGGCAATGGCGTCAACCCGGAGCAATTGTTTGCGGCCGGCTACAGCGCCTGCTTCATCGGCGCGATGAAGTTTGTGGCCGGTACACAAAAGATTGCACTGCCTGCGGACACCAGCATCGACGCCACCGTCGGCATTGGCCAGATTCCGGCCGGCTTTGGCATTGAAGTGCAACTGGTGGTCAGCATCCCCGGCATGGAGCGCGCAGCCGCCCAGGCGCTGGTGGAGAAAGCCCACGCCGTATGCCCCTACTCCAACGCCACACGCGGCAACATTGAAGTGACGCTCACGGTCGCCTGAAGCCCGGCCGTGTGAGCGGCGATGGGGGTATATTGTGCTTTTAACAACCATCCCCCTTGCGCATGCTCGACGAACTGAAACCGTTTCTTCTGCACTGGTGCATCACGGCAGCGTCACTGTGGGTCGCCAGCCAGGTGTTCCGCGGTCTCCGGTTCGCGGACACGTCATCGCTGATCGTGTCCGCGTTGCTGCTGGGTCTTGCCAATGCGCTGGTCAAACCGCTGCTCATCGTCCTGACCCTGCCGCTGACGCTCGTGACGTTTGGCCTGTTCCTGCTGGTGATCAACGCACTGATGATCCTGCTGGTCTCCGGCCTGGTCAGAGGCTTCACGGTATCGGGCTTCTGGACGGCATTTTTCGCCAGCATCTTTGTGTCCGTGCTCAGCTTCCTGATCGGCGCATTCGTGCTCAGCGGTGGTTCGGCGCACCCCATACAGATGCCGCACAGCGGGGTCTGGTTATAAGACCGGACAGGGTGCGGGCCTTTGGCGCTTGCGTACGCGCAAAGCGCAACGACTACTCGATCAAATCCCGATGCGCACGCACCGCAGCCAGCACAATCTCGCTGATGTCCTTGCTGTGGGGTGCATCCACCTCTTTCAGAAAAGACTGACGCATCCTCGGATTCCAGAAGCTTTTCAAATGCATGGCGATACCGTTCAACGCTTCCGTGCGGTCGGGCATGCTCTCAAAAAATGTGCCGATCTGATTGGCCATACGGACCAGTTTGTCATCTTGCGTCATTGGTCATCCAGTGTGAGTCGTTCGTGGTGGCTGTAGATGGAGACATGGTTGCCGCGGGCAAACCCGGCCAGGGTCAGGCCAGCACGCTGGGCCACGTCCACCGCCAGTCCGGTGACACCCGAGACTGCCGCCAGCAGGCCCACTCCCGCCGAAACCGTTTTCTGCACCATTTCATAGCTGGCGCGGCTGGTGATCGTGATGAATCCATCACTGGCAGAGCGGCTCTCCCGTACCAGCGCACCCACCAGCTTGTCCAGCGCGTTGTGCCGACCCACGTCCTCACGGATGAGTGCGATCTCGCCCGCGGCCGTGCACCACGCCGCGGCATGCGTTGCCCCGGTAGCCGTCAACAGCAACTGGCGCGCGCGCAAACTGTCCACCGCCCGGACTACGGCTCGCGTGTCAAAGCACGGTGCAACCTGAAGAGGGTCAGGATGTCGCACAGCCTGCGCAAGGCTCTCCGTGCCGCACAGGCCACACCCGGTGCGACCCGTCAGGTTGCGCCGCCTTTCCTTCAAGCGGGAAAAGCAGGATGCCGCGATGCCGAGATGCACCGTGTAACCCTGGTCCGAAGACGTCCATTCACAGTCATGAATCTGTGACGCCCTCTCCACGATGCCTTCGGTTAGCGCAAAGCCAAACGCGAAGTCTTCCAGATCGGCGGGGGTTGCCATCATCACCGCGTGGGAGATGCCGTTGAATTCAAGGGCCACCGGCACCTCTTCTGCAACGCAATCCTGGCCACGGTGCCGCAGACCCGCGCGAAGTCCACGCACGTCCACCGCGCGGTAGGCCTGCGCGGCGGGCAATGGGATGTCGGACATGTCCATGGCAGTCTGCTACCGGGCCGCTGAAGTGCTGGCCACCTCGAAATGGTGTGCCGCTGCGGCGAACTCCAACTGCTCCTTGTTGAATTGTGAGTAGGACTTCTGCCACTCGGAAGGCTGAGCCACCGGCATCACCTGCACCGCCGTTACCTTGTACTCCGGGCAATTGGTCGCCCAGTCGGAGTTATCGGTGGTAATGACATTGGCGCCGGACTCGGGGAAGTGGAACGTCGTGTACACGACGCCTGGCTGGACCCGCTCCGTCACCACGGCCCGCAGCACGGTTTGCCCGGCACGGCTCTCAATGCCCACCCAGTCGTCCTGCTTGATGCCACGCTCCTGCGCATCATGGGGATGGATTTCCAGCCGGTCCTCGCTGTGCCACTGGCTGTTTTCGGTGCGCCGGGTCTGTGCACCCACGTTGTACTGCGACAGGATGCGCCCCGTGGTCAGGATCAACGGGAACTTGCGCGTGACCTTCTCGTCGGTGGCCACGTACTGCGTGATGATGAAGCGCCCCTTGCCCCGCACAAATTGGTCCACATGCATGATCTCGGTGCCCAGCTCCGCCGTACTGTCATTGCAGGGCCACTGTACGCTGCCATGCCGCTCAATTTTTTCATACGTGACGCCATGGAAGCTGGGCGTCAACGCAGCGATTTCAGCCATGATGTCCCGCGGGTGGGCGTAGTGCATGGGATAGCCCAATGCGTTGGCGAGTTTGACCGTTACCTCCCAATCCGCGAAACCGGCCTTGGGAGGCATAACCTTTCGCACCCTGGAAATACGCCGCTCGGCATTGGTGAAGGTGCCGTCCTTTTCCAGGAACGACGAGCCCGGCAGGAACACGTGTGCGTACTTGGCGGTTTCATTCAGGAAGATATCCTGCACCACGACGCACTCCATCGCCGCCAGTGCAGCGGTGACGTGCTGGGTGTCGGGGTCCGACTGGACGATGTCCTCGCCTTCGCAATACAAGCCCAGAAAACTGCCGGCCTGCGCCGCATCCAGCATGTTGGGGATGCGCAGTCCGGGCTCCGGATTGAGCGCGACACCCCAGGCCGCCTCGAACTGGGTCCGCACCGTGGTATCCGAGATATGGCGGTATCCGGGCAACTCGTGCGGGAACGAGCCCATGTCGCACGCGCCCTGCACATTGTTCTGGCCCCGCAACGGATTAACCCCCACACCCTCGCGCCCCACATTGCCGGTTGCCATCGCCAGGTTGGCAATACCCATGACCGTGGTGGAGCCCTGTGCGTGCTCGGTGACACCCAGGCCGTAATAGATGGCGGCGTTGCCACCGGTCGCGTACAGGCGCGCCGCACCACGGATGCTCGCCGCCGGCACACCCGTGACTTGCTCAAACGCTTCCGGTGAGTTCTCGGGGCGCGCCACAAAATCGCGCCATTCCCTGAAGGCCTTTTCGTCGCAGCGCTCCGCGATATAGGCGTCCGCCAGCAAGCCCTCGGTCACGACGACATGCGCCAGTGCCGTGATCACCGCGACATTGGTACCGGGCTTGAGTTGCAGGTGGTAATCGGCCTTGACGTGGGGAGCGTCCACCAGATCAATTTCACGCGGGTCGATCACGATCAAGCGGGCACCCTCGCGCAAGCGCTTCTTCATGCGCGAAGCAAACACCGGGTGTGCAGCCGATGGGTTGGCACCCATCACCAGGATCACGTCGGCTTTCTCCACCGACTTGAAGGTCTGGGTTCCGGCCGAGGTGCCGTAGGTTTGCCCCAGACCGTAGCCCGTGGGCGAATGGCAGACGCGGGCACAGGTGTCCACGTTGTTGTTGCCAAAAGCGGCGCGCACCAGTTTTTGCACCAGATAGGTTTCCTCGTTGGTGCAACGCGACGACGTGATGCCGCCAATGGCGTCCTTACCGTGTTGGGCCTGGATGCGACGGAACTCGCTGGCGGCGTAGTTGATGGCTTCATCCCAGCTGACTTCCTGCCACGGGTCATGGATGCTCTTGCGGACCATGGGCGTGGTGATGCGGTCCTTGTGGGTCGCATAGCCCCAGGCAAACCGGCCCTTGATGCAGGCGTGGCCCTCATTGGCCTTGCCGTCTTTCCACGGCACCATGCGCACCACTTCGTTGCCTTTCATCTCGGCCTTGAAGGCACAACCCACGCCGCAATAGGCACAGGTGGTGATCTTGCTGTGCTCGGGCTGACCCAGCATGATGACGGTTTTTTCCTGCAATGTTGCCGTTGGACAGGCTTCCACGCAGGCGCCGCAACTCACGCATTCGGATTCCATGAAGGGCTGGTCCTGCCCCGGCGACACGCGCGATTCAAACCCGCGCCCACTGATCGTCAAGGCAAACGTGCCCTGCGTTTCTTCGCAAGCCCGTACACAGCGGTTGCACACGATGCACTTGGAGGCGTCATAAGTGAAATAGGGGTTGGACTCGTCTTTTTTGCTCTTGAGGTGGTTGGCACCCTCCAGCCCGTAGCGCACTTCGCGCAGGCCCGTCACACCGGCCATGTCCTGCAACTCGCAGTTGCCGTTGGCCGAACAGGTCAGACAGTCCAGCGGATGGTCCGAGATGTAGAGCTCCATGACGCCCTTGCGCAGGTCCTGCAGTTTGGGGGTCTGGGTACGGACCTTCATACCGTTTTCTGCCGGGGTGGTGCACGAGGCCGGGAACCCCTTGCGACCTTCAATTTCGACCAGGCACAGGCGGCAGGAGCCAAAAGGCTCCAGGCTGTCGGTAGCGCACAGTTTGGGAACCTGGATACCCGCGTCCACTGCGGCGCGCATCAACGACGTGCCAACTGGAACGGTCACACACTCGCCGTCAATTTCCAGCGTGACCTCCTGAAGCGACTCGCGGCGCGGTGTTCCAAAATCGGTTTCCCTGAGATGTTCCAGCATGGTGTGCTCCTGCGGCAATGGGTTTCAAGCGGCTTTGGCCAATGGCAAAGCCAGGCCAAAATCCTGTGGATAGTGGTTCAGCGCTGACAGCACCGGGTTGGGGGTCATCCCGCCCAAAGCGCACAGCGAACCATGCAGCATGGTGTCGCACAGATCGCGCAGCAGCCTGACCTGCTGCACCGGGTTGGTTCCGTTCGTGATACGGTCAATGACTTCGACGCCGCGGGTCGAGCCAATGCGGCAGGGCGTGCATTTGCCACACGACTCAATGGCACAGAATTCCATGGCGTAGCGCGCCAGCTTCGAGAGGTCGGCCGTATCGTCATGCACCACAATGCCCCCGTGCCCCACGGTCGCACCCACGGCGGCGTAGGCCTCATAGTCCAGCGGCACATCCCAATGCGCCTCGGGGACGTAGGTGCCAAGAGGTCCGCCCACCTGCACCGCCTTGATGGGCCGGCCGGACGCCGTGCCACCACCATAGTCCACCATCAGCTGGCGTAGCGTGACACCAAAGGCCTTTTCAATCAGGCCACCGTGCCTGACGTTGCCCGTGAGTTGAAAGGGCAAGGTACCGTGTGACCGACCCACGCCATAGTGCTTGTAAAAGGCTGCACCCCGCGCCAGGATGATGGGCACGGAGGCAAAGGTGATCACGTTGTTGATCACGGTGGGTTGGCCGAACAATCCCTTCAGGGCCGGTATCGGCGGCTTGGCCCGCACCACGCCGCGTTTGCCTTCAATGCTTTCCAGCATGGCGGTCTCTTCGCCGCACACATAGGCACCGGCCGCCTTGCGCACCTCCAGATTGAATGTGTGGCCGGAATCCAGAATGTCGGCGCCCAGGAACCCCGCAGCACGGGCCTTCTCGATGGCCTCGCGCATGGTCGCTATGGCATGCGGGTATTCCGAACGGATGTAGATATAGCCCTGTGTCGCTCCGGTGGCCACGGCAGCGATGGTCATGCCCTCAATCAGCATGAAGGGGTCCCCCTCCAACGTCATGCGGTCGGAGTAGGTTCCAGAGTCACCCTCATCGGCATTGCAGACAATGTATTTTTGCGCCGCCTGCGCAGCCGCCACGGTCTTCCACTTGATGCCCGCCGGAAACGCCGCACCACCACGCCCGCGCAAGCCGGAGTCCAGCACCTGCTGCACCACCTCTGTGGCGCCCAGACTCAACGCGCGGCGCAAGCCTGCAAAGCCTTCGTGCGCTTCAAAATCGGCCAGTGACAAGGGGGCTGTGATGCCCATGCGGGCAAAGGTAAGGCGCTCCTGGTTGCGCAAGTAGGGAATATCGTCCGTTCGTCCCTGCGTCAAAGGATGGTCCGCACCGGCCTGGAACCCGGCATCAAACAGGCTGGCCACGTCTTGCGGTGCAACCGGGCCATAGGCCATGCGCCCCGCCTCGGTCTGCACCTCGACCAGGGGCTCCAGCCAGAACAGGCCGCGCGAGCCGTTGCGCACCAGTTCAATGTCCACCTTGCGCTGGCGGGCCTCCCGCACAAGGGCGGCAGCCACCGCGTCGGCACCCAGGGCCAGGGATGCGGAGTCACGTGGCACAAAAATCCGGATGCTCATGGGAGTACCTCCGTGCTGCGCACTGCGGTGCGAGCTTGCTTGGGGCGGCCCGGCGCGGCGCTCACTGGGAATACCTCCGTGCTGCGCACTGCGGTGCGAGCTTGCTTGGAGCGGCCCGGCGCGGCGCTCATGCCACGCTCCTGGCCGCGGCCACCAGCTGGTCAAACTTGTCCGCATCCACCCGCGCATGAAGCTGGTCATTCAGCGCCAGTGCCGGAGACGACGAACACAAACCCAGACAATAGACCGGCTCCAGCGTGAAGGCACCATCGGCCGTGGTGCTGCCCTGCGTCTGCAGATGGCTGCAGGCATGGGCCCACAGCGTCTCTGCACCCATGGCCTGACAGGCCTCGGCGCGGCAGATCTGCATCACGTTGCGTCCCGTTGGCTCGGAGCGGAAGTGGTGATAAAACGTGACGACGCCGTGCACTTCGGCCCGCGACAAATTCAGTTCTTGCGCAATCAGTCCTACGGCATCTGCCGGAACATGGCCTACGGCATCCTGGATGTCATGCAGGATGGGAAGCAGGGCCCCGGGCAGATGCTTCTTGGCGTCCACCAGGGTTTGAATGGTTTGCCGGGTCGTGTCAGTCAACATGGGTTTTGCCTGTATGGAAAAAATTCAGGCCATCTGGCAGGGAACCAGGTGACCTGCGAGCAGCCGGGTCCTAGAAAAACTTGGCCACGGTCAGGGCCGTGCGGTACACACCCCAGACCACCGGGATGCCAATCGCAACCCAGGCCAGCACCACGAACATCGGGTTGCTGGGCTTGTCGTGTGCGTGCGTGCCATCGCCATGCACTTCCGAGGCCGCGACTTTTTCATGTGCCAGACGCTTCTCCACGGCCAACTCTTCCGGCGTCATGAACCATTTGGGGTTCAGGGGGCGCACCAGCAGGTTGCAGATCAAGCCCACCACCAGGAAGCCGACCAGGATGTACATGGTCTGGTTGTAGACTTGCTCGCGTGGCAAGCCCAGACCAATCTGGTAATCGCGCATGTAGTTCACCACCACGGGGCCGACGATGCCGGCGGTTGCCCAGGCGGTGAGCAGGCGGCCGTGGATGGCACCGACCATCTGGGTGCCAAAGACATCCGCCAGGTAGGCCGGGACCGTGGAAAAGGCGCCACCGTACATGCTCAGGATCACGCAGCACGCAGCCACAAACAACAGCTTGGAGCCAGCGGCCGCGCTACCCGGGATGCTGAAATACAGAATGCCGCCCAGCACAAAGAAGATGACGTAGGTCAGCTTGCGGCCCAGGTGATCGGAAATGGTGGCCCAGAAGAAGCGCCCACCAATATTGAACAGACTCAACAACGCGGTGAAACCGGCCGCCACGCCGGCGATGGCCGCCAGTTGTACTTTGTCCAGTTCACCGAATTTCTGGCTCACACCAATCAGGGAGCCACCAAACACTTCCTGCAGCATGGGCGAAGCCATGCCAATCACGCCGATGCCGGCGCTGACGTTCATGCATAAAACCGTCCAGATCAACCAGAACTGCGGAATGCCCCAGACCTTGCTGACATGCACATGGTGCTGGGTGATCATGGCGTTGTTGGCATGCGCGGGTTTGGGTGTCCAGCCTGCGGGCTTCCAGCCGGTTTCTGGAATGCGGTAGCCAAAGGCGCCCGCCATCATGAACACAAAGTACACCGCAGCCATCACCACAAAGGTCTGCACCACGCCCACGTCGGTAGTGGTGGCGAAGTACTTCATCAAGTCCGCAGCAAGGGGTGAACCCACCATGGCACCGCCGCCAAAGCCCATGATGGCCATGCCGGTGGCCATGCCGCGGCGGTCCGGGAACCATTTGATCAGCGTGGACACCGGGGATATGTAGCCCAGCCCCAGCCCGATGCCCCCGATCACACCGGAGCCGAGAATCATCAGCCAGAACTGGTGCAGGTACACGCCCAGCGCGGATATCAGCAAACCGCCGCACCAGCACAAGGCAGAGACCACGCCCACCTTGCGCGGACCCACCCGCTCCAGCCAGCCACCCCAGATCGAGGCAGACGAGCCCAGCAGAACGAAGAACAGGGTGTACATCCAGCCCAGCGTGGAAATTTGCCAGTCGCAGGTGGTGGTGAACAGCTGCGCCCAGAATCCCACGTCCGGGCCGCACTTGATGGCGTCCTTGATGCCCAGTGCTTTGGACAGCGGCAGCCAGAATACCGAGAAACCATAGGCCATGCCAATGCACAGGTGGATCGCCAGAGCCGCTGGCGGCACCAGCCAGCGATTGAAGCCGGGACCTGCAACGATGTGCTCTTTGTCAAGCACCCCCAAAAGACCTCGCGGGAGCGAACCCGCTCCATCCAACACTGCTGACATGCTGTCTCCTTTTATAGGCGCCCGCTTTTTGCGGGCTGTCAGCAGTGTCAGGGAGATACCAACAAAGGGTCAAATTGTTTCTCGGCATGGCCCGATACAACAATTGAATCAATTCACAGGGTTTTCCATAGGTTCAGACACGTCTTGCCGGTCGCTATGGCGCGCGGCAACGGGATACCTCAGGCAACAGCAAACCCGTATGCGAGGCCACATGCTGTTGCCACACCGCATCTGCGGCCATGTCGAGCGCGGCACGCAGCGCGCGGGACGGTCGATCATTGAAGGCGAACATGAAACCTATCGGCGTCAACACCTCCGGAGCTTTGAGCGGCACGGCTTCCAGTTCCGAATAGCCGCGCAGAACACCGACCAGCGCGCCGGGCAGGACGCTGTTGACGTCACCAACCAGAACGCTCATGCCCAGCGTCAAAATGGAGTTTGTCTCGATGGCCGGTTTGATGGTGACGCCCGCTTGCTTGAAGGCTGCGTCCACAATGGCGCGATTGTGCATTTCCGGCGTCAACAGGCAAAGCGGCAACCGGGCAGCGGCTTCCCACGTCATGGGGCGATTCACTATGCACAAGCCCTTTCCTGATGGCTTGGCTGCACGTCGCAATAGAAAATACCGTTCGGTGTACTGGTGGATCGTCAAAATTTTGGCGGTGCGCGACTTGAGCCGCTCGGTATAGCCGAGCGCCAAATCCACGGAGAGGTCTTCCATGCCGGCTTCGATGTCAGGCGAACTCATGGAGCGCAACACCAGAGAAAGACCGGGATGGCGTTTGTGCAGTAATCCGGAAAACCGCGCCGCAATCGGCATGACTGAAGGCACCGCGCCCAGTATCAAAGAACCAACCGGTTGATCCGCCGTACTTTCGAGGTCCTGCTTCAGAAGCTCCTGTTCGTGAAGAACCCGTTGTGCACTGGCAAAAATGCGTTCCCCTTCCGACGTGAAGCTTTGAAATGAACGGCCCCGCTTGACAATGGCAACTCCGAACTCCTCCTCCAGGGCGCGAATCGCATTGGACAAGGCTGGCTGCGTGATATGGCATGCCTCCGCTGCGCGCCCGAAATGCTTGTGCTCATGAAGAGCCGCAAGATACCGGAAAGAAGTGAACAGGCTCAACGACTCAGCCCGTCCGGCGACGTTGTTGCCAGGCCAGCAATTCGCCGACGATGCCGCGGCGGAAGGCAATGACGCAGAACACAAAGATCACACCAATGATGACGGTGACCCAGGAGCCGACGCGGTCGGCCAGAAAGTTCTGCAAGCCCACAATGGTGAAGGCGCCGATCACTGGACCGGCAAAGGTACCCATGCCGCCCAGCAGGGTCATCAAAACCACCTCGCCCGAGAGCGACCAGTGCACGTCCGACAAGGTGGCAAAACCCAGCACCAGTGTTTTCATGGAGCCGGCCAAACCGGCCAGGGCCGTGGACAACACAAAGGCCAGCAGCTTGTAACGGTCAACGTCATAGCCCAGGGACACAGCGCGCGGCTCGTTTTCGCGGATCGCCTTGAGCACCTGCCCGTAGGGTGAGTGCACGATGCGCATGATGCTCAGGAACACGGCGGCAAAAACCGCCAAAACCACAAAGTACATCACCAGATCATTGTCCAGTGGCAAGACGCCCAACAGTTTGCCGCGCGGCACCCCCTGCAGACCGTCTTCGCCGCCCGTAAACGGGGCCTGCAGGCAGATGAAGTAAATCATCTGGGCCATGGCCAGCGTCACCATGGCGAAATAAATGCCCTGGCGACGGATTGCCACCAAGCCAACCAGCAGCCCCAGCACTGCTGCAACCAGGGTGCCGGCAATCACGCCCAACTCGGGCGAAAGCCCGCCGCTGCGCACCAGCCAGCCCGTCGCATAGGCGGCTGAGCCCATGAACGCCGCATGCCCAAAAGACAGCAGGCCGGTGTAGCCTAATAGCAGATTGAAGGCGCAGGCAAAGATCGCGAAGCACAGCGCGTTCATCAGAAAGATCGGGTACACGCCCAGAAAGGGCGCGGCGACCAGCATGGCCAGGACGACCAGCCAGGTCACATGTCCCGCACGGTGCCGGGAGGGGGATTGCAGTGCGCTCAATTTACTTTTCCTTGCCAAACAGTCCCACCGGACGCACCATCAACACAATGACCATCACCACAAACACCACGATGCTGGATGCCTCGGGGTAAAACACCTTGGTGAGCCCCTCCAGCAATCCCAGCATCACGCCGGTGATGATGGAACCCAGAATGGAGCCCATGCCACCGATCACGACCACGGCAAATACCACGATGATCAGGTTGGACCCCATCAGCGGCGTGATCTGGATCACCGGTGCAGCCAGTACACCGGCAAACGCCGCCAGGGCTGAGCCACCGGCATAGGTCAGGGTCACCATCAACGGAACATTGATGCCAAAGGCCTGCACGAGAGTCGGGTTCTCGGTACTGGCCCGCAAGGTGGCGCCCAGACTGGTCTTTTCGATCAGGAACCAGGTCCCCAGACACACCGACAAGGATGCGACCACCACCCAGGCCCGGTAATTGGGCAGGACCATAAAGCCCAGGTTGGTGGCACCCTGCAGCAGTTCGGGCACCGCATATTGCTGGCCCGAAACGCCAAACTGATCACGAAAGAGGCCTTCTGCAATCAATGCCAGCCCAAAGGTCAGCAGCAGTCCGTAGAGGGGATCCAGCTTGTACAGGTGGCGCAGGAACAGGCGCTCAATCAGAACGCCCAGGGCACCGACAACCAGCGGCGACAGGATCAGGGCCGCCCAGTAGTTCAGCCCGAATTTCTCCAGACTGAACCAGGCCACGTAAGCCCCGATCATGTACAGCGCACCGTGGGCAAAATTCACAATGCCCAGCAATCCGAAGATCACCGCCAGCCCGAGACTGAGCATGGCGTAGAACGAGCCATTGACCAACCCCAGCAGCAATTGCCCCAGAAACGCCTGCAGCGGAATGCCAAATATCTCCATGTACTCAGACCTTCCTGTGTCCAGAAACACCGCAGAACCGGCTTCGCCGGGGGGGGTGCATTACTTCCAGAGTGCGCACTTGGACTCTGCCTTGGTGGTCCAGGCTTCTTCACCCTTGAAGGTCTGCACCACGTTGTAGTAATCCCACGGCTCATTGGACTGGGCTGGCGTCTTGACCTGCATCAGGTACATGTCGTGCACCATGCGGCCATCACCCCGGATGAAGCCGCCCTTGGCATACACATCATTGATCTTGGTCTTCTTCAACTGTGCCAGCACCTTGTCCGAATCATCCGTACCAACGGCCTTCACCGCATTCAGGTACTGCAACGTGGCAGAGTAATCGGCGGCCTGGATGCTGGACGGCATGCGCTTGATCTTTTCAAAGAACTTGCGGCTCCAGGCACGTGCTTCAGCGTCCTTGTTCCAGTACCAGCTGTCGGTCAGGTACATGCCCTGCGTGGCATTCAGGCCCAGGGAGTGCACATCGTTGATGAACATCAGCAAACCGGCCAGCTTCATGGTCTTGGTCACGCCAAATTCATTGGCCGCCTTGATCGAGTTGATGGTGTCGCCACCGGCGTTGGCCAACCCCAGAATCTGGGCCTTGCTGGATTGGGCCTGCAGCAGGAAGGAAGAAAAGTCACTGGCAGACAGTGGGTGTTTGACCGAGCCGACCACCGTACCGCCGGCCGCCTTGACCACCGTCGAAGCGTCGTTTTGCAGCTGGGCACCGAAGGCGTAATCTGCGGTCAGGAAGTACCAGCTCTTGCCGCCGGCTTTGACGACCGCATTGCCCGTTCCCTTGGCCAGTGCCACGGTGTCATAGGCATAGTGCACGGTATATGGTGAGCACTGTTCATTGGTCAACGCCGAACTGGCGGCACCAACGGAAATAAACAGCTTTTTCTTTTCCAGCGCCACTTTGGCCATGGCCAGGCTGGTACCGGAGTTGGTGCCGCCAATGAGCATGTCCACACCCTGGGTATCAAACCATTCACGCGCCTTGGCGGCCGCCACATCGGGTTTGTTCTGGTGGTCCGCCGACACGATCTCGATCTTCTTGCCGTTGATCGCACCGCCCAGCTCCGCCACAGCCATTTTCATGGCCTCCACGCCAGCGGGGCCGTCAATGTCGGAATACAGACCCGACATGTCGGTGATGATGCCGATGCGGATAACGTCGCCAGAGATTTGCGCATGGGCCGCCGTACTCAAGGTCAAGGCTGCGGTGCAGGCCAGTGAGCAGGCAATTGCCAATTTCTTCAGTTTCATCGTGGACTCCTATGGGAACGTGGAAGTTAAAAAATCAAACGCCGAGATACTCATGCAACTGGGCCAGTCGCTGGGGCAGCTCGGCCTGGGTGAATTCTTGCTGGATTTCGCCGTGCTCCATCACCAGAAAGCGGTCGGCCAACGGTGCAGCAAAACGGAAGTTTTGCTCCACCATCACAATGGTGAAGCCCTTGGTGCGCAGCATTCTGACCATCTCGGCCAGCTTTTGCACGATGACGGGCGCCAGACCCTCGGATATCTCATCGAGCAGCAGCAGGCGCGCGCCCGTGCGCAGGATGCGGGCCACCGCCAGCATTTGCTGCTCTCCGCCCGACAGGCGGGTTCCCTGGCTGCTGGATCGCTCCTGCAAATTGGGAAACATGGCATAGATTTCATCCAGCCCCATGCCGCCCTGACGCAGTTGCGGCGGCAGCTTGAGGTTTTCTTCCGCCGTCAGGCTGGAAAAAATACCCCGCTCTTCAGGACAGTAGCCAATGCCCAGACGGGCAATCGCATGCGTGGCCATGCCAATGGTTTCGGTGCCAAGAACCTTGATGGAACCCTTGCGACTGCCGGTCAGGCCCATGATGGCGCGCATGGTGCTGGTACGCCCCGCGCCGTTGCGGCCCAGCAAGGTCAGCACTTCGCCTTCATTCACATGAAAATTCACACCATGCAGGATGTGGGACTCGCCATACCAGGCATGCAGGTCGCGGACTTCCAGAAATTTTTGCGCCATCTCAGTGCGCTCCCACCAGCTCGGTATCCGTGCTGCCCATATAGGCCTCAATGACGGCCGGGTTTTTCGACACGTCGGCGTAGGGGCCTTCTGCCAGCGTGGCGCCGCGCTGCAACACCGTGATGGTGTCGGCAATGCTGGCGACCACACTCATGTTGTGCTCCACCATCAACACGGTGCGATTGGCGGCCACTTTCTTGATCAGCTGGCGAATGCGGTCCACGTCCTCCAGCCCCATACCCTGGGTGGGTTCGTCCAGCAACATCAACTCGGGGTCCATGGCCAGCGTGGTGGCAATCTCCAGCGCACGTTTGCGCCCGTAACTCAACTCGACCGTCACGGCATCCGCATAGGGCTCCAGATCGACCGCCTTCAACAAGTCCATGGCCTGGTCGTTGAGACGGTCCAGGGACTTTTCCGAGCGCCAAAAATGGAAGGACGTACCGAGCTTGCGCTGCAGGGCCACACGCACATTCTCCAGCACGCTCAGGTGGGGGAAAACGGCAGAAATCTGGAAGGAGCGGATGATGCCGCGGCGCGCAATTTGTGCAGGCGCGTCCGTGGTGATGTCCTGGCCATTGAACAGAATCGATCCGCTCGTGGGCTTGATGAACTTGGTGAGCAAATTGAAACAGGTGGTCTTGCCGGCGCCGTTGGGACCAATCATCGCGTGGATGGTGCCCCGGCGCACCTTCAGGTCTACCCTGTCGACCGCTACAAAACCCTTGAATTCCTTGGTGAGTTGTTGCGTCTGAAGTATGAAATCTGTCGTCATTCGCACCATGTTGCAATGGTTTGCCCCATTCTCCGATAGGGCAAACCCCCATCGTCAGAAAATCGACAGCAACCTTTGCGACCCTGGTGTCGCCAAGGTTCCGCACGCCCGTTGTTGGTGCCCTTATATTGCACTAAGGTTGGGGTATGAGCACTCTCGCAAAAACGACCATCGACTTCCTGGTCCGCAAGGACCAACTGGGCACCACCACACTGCGCACATCGCCCGCAACCGCGCTGGCCGACGGCCAGGTGCGCGTCGGCATCGACCGCTTTGCCCTCACCTCCAACAACATCACCTACGCCGCCATGGGCGATGCCATGCAGTACTGGCAGTTCTTCCCGGTTGCCGACACCGGCGCGCACGACGTTGCGTGGGGCCGCATCCCGGTCTGGGGCTTCGGCACGGTGCAGGAGTCGCGCCACCCGGACGTGGCCGCGGGCGAGCGCCTGTATGGCTACTTCCCCATGGCGAACACGGTGGACCTGACGCCGGCCAAAGTGTCGGCCGGATCGTTCTTCGACGCCGCGCCCCACCGCGCCCCGTTGCACCCGGTCTACAACCAGTACATGCGTTGCGCCACCGACCCGTTTTACACCGCCCACAGTGAAGATGTGCAGGCCCTGCTGCGCCCGCTGTTCATTACCTCGTGGCTGATTGACGACTTTCTGGCCGACAACGATTTCTTTGGCGCCACCGCCAAACCGGCGCAGCCCGCGCTCCTGCTGCTGTCCAGCGCCTCCAGCAAGACGGCTTACGGCACCGCCTTCCAGCTGGCACAGCGTGCGGGGGTCGAAGTAGTCGGACTCACGTCCCCCGGCAACGTCGCGTTTTGCGAAAGCCTGGGCTGCTACCACCGGGTGCTGACTTATGAGCAGCTGGACCAGATTGCGCCGGACGCACCCAGCATTTATGTGGACTTTGCCGGCAACGCGGCCTTTCGCAAGGCCTTGCACACGCATTGCACCGGCCTGAAGTTCAGCAGCTCCATCGGCGCCACCCATGTATCCGACATGGGTGGCGCCAAGGAATTGCCCGGCCCCAAGGCCACGCTGTTTTTCGCGCCCGCGCAAATCAAGAAACGCAGCGCCGAATGGGGCGCGCAGGGCCTGGGCCAACGGCTGGTGCAGTCCTGGAAGGCCTTCACGGCCACCGTGTCCAACCCGCAACATCCCTGGCTGCGGGTAGAACACCACACCGGAGCGCAGGCGGTGCAGGCGGCCTACCAGCAGGTGCTGGGCGGCAAAGGCGACCCCCGGGTGGGGCACATGCTGTCGCTGTAGCTGCAAAGTTGCCGTCAGTCACTTGCGGCATGATGCCGGTTGTCCCCCAGAAAATGAAAAGGCGACCCCCGTGCGATTTGCCCTACTGTCCGACATCCACGCCAACATGCAGGCGCTTGACGCCTGCCTGGCGCACGCCCGTGCGCAGCAGGCGCAGCGCTTTGTCTTTCTGGGTGACATGGTGGGCTATGGCGCAGACCCCGCCGCCGTGGTGGAGCGCATCATGCTGCTCACCGAAGAAGGCGCCACGGCCATCCAGGGCAACCACGATGCGATGGCCGTCAAGCCCCCAGCCGAAGTCAAAACCATAGGCGACAGCACCGCCGCCTGGACCCACCACCAGCTCAGTGCGGCCCAGCGCGACTGGATCAGCAACCTGCCGCTGACACTGCAGCAGGACAACATTTTGTTCGTGCATGCCAGTGCCAACGACCCCCAGCTCTGGCGCTATGTATACGACCAGCGCGCCGCCAAAGCCAGCATGGATGCCGCCATCGAATGGCCCGGTGTGCGCTATGTGTTTGGTGGCCACGTGCACCTGCAAACCTTGTACTACCGCGGCGCCGGCGACGGTCTGATGCCGTTCTCGCCCCAGCCCGGCGTGGCGGTGCCGGTACCCAAACACCGCCAATGGCTGGGCACCGTGGGCTCGGTGGGCCAGCCGCGCGACGGCAAAACCCATGCCATGTACAGCCTGTTTGACACTGACCGCGCGCAACTCACCTTTCACCGCGTGCCCTACGACCACTACGCTGCAGCCGCGGCCATTCGCCGTGCCGGCCTGCCCGACTTCTTTGCCGATCGCCTGGAGGCTGGACGATGAAGCTGCTGGAGCCCGGGGCCGTGGTCGACGGCTTCACCATCGAAGAATGCATCCACTCCGGCGGCATGGCCCACATCTACCGGGTGCACTACGCTGACGGCCAGCGCGACCCCGGTTTTGCCATGGCCATGAAGGTCCCGCGCATGACCGCCGGAGACGGCGCCGAAAACATCGTCAGCTTCGAGATCGAATGCCAGATCATGCAGGTACTGCAGGGCAGCCACGTGCCACGTTTTGTGGCCGCGGGAGATCTGTCGCGCATGCCCTACCTGGTCATGGAATACGTCACCGGCGAAACCCTGGAGCATTGGCTGGATGCAGAGACGCCACCGAGCGTCGAACAAATCACCTGGCTGGGCACGGCCATGGCACGTGCCGTGCACGCCCTGCACCAGCAGAACACGGTGCACCTGGACCTCAAACCGGCCAACGTGCTGTTCCGGGGTGATGGCACCGCGGTGCTGCTGGACTTTGGCCTGTCCTGCCACGCGCATTACCCCGACCTGCTGGCCGAGCAACTGCGCAAAGCGGTGGGCTCGCCGGCCTGGATAGCGCCCGAACAGGTCGTGGGCGTGCGGGGGGACCCGCGCAGCGACATTTTTGCCGTGGGCGTGATGCTGTACCAGCTGTGTACCGGACGCCTGCCGTTTGGCGAGCCCCAAACGGCCGCCGGTCTGCGCCAGCGCCTGTGGGTAGACCCGGTGCCCCCGCGCAAGCTCAAGCCCGAGCTTCCCGCCTGGCTGCAGGAAGTGGTGATGCGCTGCCTGGAGCCCGAAGCGGCACAGCGCTACCCCTCGGCGGCGCACCTGGCCTTCGATTTGACGCATCCCGAACAAATCACCATTACCGAGCGGGGCAGCAATGTCACCGGCACCCGGTTTCGCACCCACTTCAAGCGCTGGCTCAAGGCAGCGGGCATGCACTACAAGCCCAGCCCGATGGCCTCGCAGCAGATCGACGAAGTGCCCATCGTGATGGTGGCGGTCCCGCACAAGGATGTCACCGACGCCACGCTGTATTCGCTGCGCCAGGCGGTGGCACGCTCCCTGGGCACGCGCCCCGGTGCCCGGCTGGCCTGCGTGACCGTCATCTCATCGGGGCTGACCAGCGCATCCGACGAAGACAAGAGCGAAACCCAGGTCCACCGGCGCTACCTGACCACGCTGCGGCAATGGGCGCAGCCGCTGGACCACCCCGGCCACCAAACCTCCTACCACGTGCTCGAATCCGGCGACGTGGCGCAGGCCCTGCTCGACTACGCCCGCGGCAACGACGTCAGCGTCATCGTCATGGGTGCCGCCACCCACGGCCTCAAGACCCAGCGCTTTGTCGCCACCGTGCCCATCAAGGTGGCCATGGACGCGCCGTGCACCGTCATCCTGGTCAAGCAGTCATTGCCGTTTGAGCTGCTGGGAGAAGGCAGTTCCGGCGGTACATCGGCCGCCACAGGCTACTCCGATTCGGGCTCTGACGAAGCCTCCCTGTATGGCGACGATCTGGGGCCACTGGGATAAGGGCGTGGCCATGTTTTCACGCCCACCAACGCCAAAACAAAGTACTGAATGACGCACGCTTTTGAATCCCTGACGCCCGACGTCGTTCTGGACGCGCTGGACAGCGTGGGCCTGCGCGGCGACGGCCGCCTGACCGCCCTGTCCTCCTACGAGAACCGCGTCTACCAGGTGCAGCTGGAAGACGGCAGCGCGGTGGTCGCCAAGTTTTACCGGCCCGGGCGCTGGAGCGACCCGCAGATTCAGGAAGAACACGATTTTGCCGCCGAACTAATGGCCGCCGAGGTGCCCGTCATTGGCCCGCTGGTGTTGCAGGGCGCAACGCTGCACCACTTTGGCGGCTTCTCCTTCAGCGCCAGCCCGCGCCGCGGCGGACGCCCCCCCGAGCTGGACGATGGTGAGGTGCTGGAATGGATTGGCCGCTTTCTGGCGCGCATCCACACCGTGGGTGCAAAACGGCCCTTTGCCGTGCGGCCCCGGCTGGACTTGCAAAGCTTTGGCGTGGAGTCCATGCAATGGCTGCTGGAGCACGACAAGGTGCCGCTGGACGTGCAATCGGCCTGGACCAAGGTCTGCCAAAATGCTATTGATTTGATAGCCTCTTACGCACCATTGACGGGGGCTAGAGGCCAGAATGGCAATGAAGACTCCGAAATTCGTATCCTGCGGCTGCATGGTGACTGCCACCCCGGCAACATCCTGTGGACGCCCGCCGACGCCGCACCGGCCGCCGGTCCGGGTCCGCATTTCGTCGACTTGGACGACGCCCGCTCAGGCCCGGCGGTGCAGGACTTCTGGATGCTGCTCAGCGGCGACCGCTCCCAGCGCAGGCGCCAATTGGGCGCGCTGGTGGACGGCTACGAGCAGTTCCGCGATTTCGACCGCCGCGAGCTGGCGCTCATTGAGCCGCTGCGTACCCTGCGGCTGATCCACTACAGCGCCTGGCTGGCCCGGCGCTGGGACGACCCCACCTTCCCGGTCAACTTCCCCTGGTTTGGCTCCAGCGACTACTGGCAGGGTCAGGTACAAATGCTGGAAGAGCAGTTGGAAGCCATGCAGGAAGACCCGCTGGTGGTGTGAGGCCCATGGACGCAGCCGACACACAACCCCCGCAGCACCAGCCCACCGTGAACCTGGTGGGCGCAGGACGGGTTGCACAAACCCTGGCCCGGCTCTGGCACACGCACAACACCTTGGCCATCCAGGACGTGCTGACCACCTCGCTGCCCAGCGCCCAGGCCGCCTGCACCGTCATTGGCGCAGGCAATCCGGTACCGCAGATGCAGGCCATGCGCAGCGCCGACGTCTGGATGCTGGCCGTGCCCGACGCCCAACTGGCGGCCTGCGCACAGGCTTTGGCGGCCACGCAAGGCAGCGCACAGACGTCGCCAGCGCCCCTGGTTTTCCATTGCAGCGGTGCCCAGGGTTCCACCACGCTGGCGCCGCTGGCCGCGCTGGGCTGGCAGGTGGCCAGCGCCCATTGCATTCTGAGCTTTGCATCGGTTGCCGCAGCACTGGAGCAGTTCCCCGGCACCCCGTGCGCGCTAGAAGGCGATGCGGCGGCTTGCGCGGTGCTGCGACCCGCCTTCTCCGCGATTGGTGCGCGCTGCTTTGATGTGGCCAGTGGCGACAAGCTGCTGTACCACGCGGCGGCGGTGTTCGCCACCAACTTCTTGCCCGTGTTGCAGTCCACCGCCGAGGACCTGTGGCGATCCACCGGCATGCCGGCCGACCTGATCCCTGGTTTGCGTACCGCGCTGCTGCGCAACGCCGTGGCCAACATCACCACACTGGGTCCGCAAGCCGCCCTGACAGGCCCGGCCGCCCGCGGCGACACGGCCGCCATTGCGCGCCAGGCTGCGGCAGTGACGGCCTGGGATGCACCAACCGGTGCCGCCTATGCCGCCTTGAGTGCGCTGGCCTTGCGGCTGGCGCAACGCAAGCAGGGTTAGCAGCGCTTGCTGGCATTCCCGGCTGTTAATTGATCTTGCCGATCAAGACCGTCAACCCGCCAAAGACGGTGAACTTGGGCGTGTCACTGTTCAGGCCAGCCGCAAACCCGGCATCGACCACGACACGCTTGTTCACGACATAGCTTGCGGCGGCAAGAAACTGGGCGGTGGACGGCACTCCCTGCTGATTCGTACCGGACAGATCGCCGGCGAACGTCCAGGCCTCATTGATCTGCCGCGAGATAGCGGTGGCCCATGCCCATTGGTACTGGCCCTGGTCTGCTGAGGCATTTCCGAGCCGCGTCGTCATCAGGTTGGTATCCAGATGAAAGCCGTTCGCCAGATCAATGCCATAGATCCCTTTCAGGCTGTAATCGCGCTCACCACTACCCAGACCATCGGCTGCGGTGGGCAGCTTGACCGTGGTTTCAAGGCCGAAACTCATGCCCTCCAGCGCATCGGGTGCCCGATATTTAAGGGTCAACGTCGTGTCGCCGCGCCCGCTGAGCGCGGGCGACTGTGCCGGGGCCGTGTCGACATAGCTGTCGCCGCCCACCAGCACGGCAACGCGATCATTGAGGGAGTACTTCAGCAAATACGGCCAGCTGTTGCGCGAGTCCATTCCGTTTCCACCCAGGCGTTGACCGCCAAACTCGATCTCCAGCCAGCCAGGTGCCGAGATGTTGGCTCCACTGGTGACGGTCGGTCGGAATGGCGTCGCGCCCGGCTCATCCTGATCGGCATAAGCGGCCATTGGCACTGTGAACGCGATGCCGCACAGGCAGGCAGCGACGACGAAGGAGCGAAAACCAGGAAGCGTGGAAGTCATGCTGTCATCCAATAGGAATTTTCAATGCAGGTGGTCAAAGTATCGCACCCTTACCCGTCATATCCATCACGGTTTGAAGAATGCAATCGAGTGGCCAACGCTCATCCACGAGGCGTACTATGTGCCTGCAAGCCCCCCCCAATTACGTCTGAGAAAGCGCATATGACATTCAGCTCCAAAATGATCGCCTTTGCGGCGATTCCAGCCGTGCTTTTTATTATCGGACTGGTAAGCAGCATTGGTTCGCTCGTGAGTACGCAGACCGAATTTGACCGCTATATCCGTTCAGAGCAAGCGGTAGAACATGATTTCAGTGACCTGTACGCGCAAGGGCTGCAAATGGGTCAGGCGCTGCGCAATGTGGTGCTGGACCCAAAGAATCCCAAGGCACTGGAAAATTTGAAGGCTGCGCAAGGGGACTATGAAAAGACTTTTGCACATACACAGACGTTGGCAAAGGGCAGTGTATTTGAGGCCCCACTGAGGCGCATTTCAGAACTGCGCGCTGTGCATGGCCAGGCACAGGAGAAAGTCCTCGCCCAACTTGCGTCTGGTGGCGATCCCATTGCCCTTCTGAATAGCGAAGAAACACCCGCTTGGCGTCAGCTGAAGGCTGAATTGCTCAAGCAGGGGCAGGAGGCAAGCAAGAGCTCGGCTTCGGCCCATCAGCGCGTCAACCAGACCACTAATTTCTCAATATGGCTTTCCATCATCGTTGCCTTGCTGGCAACACTGGTGGCCGTGGTCCTGAATTTCGTGCTGCAGGCCACGGTGCGCAAAGAGCTGGGTGGTGACCCAGCCGAGGCGCGCGAGGCGTTGGCGCAAATCTCTCAGGGCAATCTCAATACGGGCATATCGAACAAGGGAAATGCCGACAGCCTGATGGGAACCATGCTTCAGATGGAATCCTCTCTGCAAAGACTGGTGAACGGCGTTCGACAATCTGCGGGCGGTATCGCAACGGCGACACAGGAAATTGCGGCTGGCAGCCAGGATTTGAGTAACCGTACGGAAAGTCAAGCCAGCGCTCTGCAAGAAACCGCAGCATCCATGGCAGAACTGGGCTCCACGGTCAAACAAAACTCCGACCATGCGCGCCAGGCCAACCAGTTGGCGCTAAGCGCTTCGACGGTCGCCGTTCAAGGCGGTGAAGTCGTTGGGCAAGTCGTTGAGACCATGAAGGGAATCAATGAATCATCACGCAAAATTTCCGACATCATCGGAGTGATTGATGGCATTGCCTTCCAAACCAATATTCTGGCGTTGAACGCCGCCGTTGAGGCCGCGCGGGCCGGCGAGCAAGGACGCGGATTTGCGGTGGTGGCATCGGAAGTTCGCTCCCTTGCCGGACGCAGTGCGGAGGCCGCCAAAGAAATCAAGGCACTGATCGGCGCCAGCGTCGATCGCGTGGAACAGGGAACGACATTGGTCGACAAGGCGGGGGCCACCATGACCGAAGTAGTCAGTGCGATCAAACGCGTGACAGACATCATGGGGGAAATCAGCGCATCCAGTAACGAGCAGTCCCTTGGCGTGGCGCAGGTGGGTGAGGCCGTCGGCATGATGGATCAGACCACGCAGCAGAATGCCGCGTTGGTGGAAGAAATGGCCGCTGCCGCGGGCAGCCTGAACAGTCAGGCCAATGAGTTGGTGCAAGCCGTTGCAGTATTCAAGCTTGCTGGAGAGCAGACCAGTAACGTGCAGCGCAGCCAACCCCGCCTTTCCGCTGATTTCCCTCGCGCAAGTCTTGGAAAATGAGATCGCGTTGTTTCAGATCAAGGGAAGCGGCTTTGCATCGATAACGCACATGAGTGCGGCTCTATTACACTTGGCATACCTTAAACACAGAAGATATTGACCGGGGGCCTTGCGGCCACTCGACTAAATCCATGGTGACTCGTTCCTCCAAGAAAAAACGCGCAGAGCTGGATAAGCCCGACCATGTATTTGACAAGGCTGCCGAGCTGTTTCGGGTCATGTCGGCGCCCATGCGCCTGAAGATCATCAGTTGCCTGTGCGAGGGTGAACAAAATGTCAGTTATTTGCTGGGAAAAATAACAACCACCCAGCCCAATATGTCGCAGCATCTCAATACGCTTTACAAAGCAGGGGTGCTTGCCAAGCGCCGCGACGGGGTCCAGATTCATTACAGCATTGCAAACGAGCAGATCGTCAGCCTGTGCAAGGCTGTTTGTGTCCAGGTGGAAGACGAATCAGGGTTTTAGGTAGACATAGCCTTCCCTGGCTTGGAGTCTTGCGACTTCTGCCACGCCCGATGGCACTATTTTGGTTTCCATCAGCAATTTGTCCGGATCGATATTGCGGCTGACCAACGTGTTGTTGCAAACCCGGAAGTCCACGCCTTTACCCGCCAGATCGCTGACAGCTGCGCTGAACTCCCGCCCCTTGCTGTCTTTGGCGTCTTGCAGCAGAAAATCGATTCCGGGGCCATGCGTCACCACCACGATCTTGGCCTTGGGATCTGCACTCAAATGATTCTGGATGTTGTTGAGCGTGGCAGCAGCGGTATCGATCCCGTTGTTGACGTGATAAACGGTCTTGATATCCTGCGCATGCGCAAAATTGAACAGGGCTACCAGCATCAGTGAATAAAGAAATTTGATCATGGGTGTCTCCAATTAATAGTTGATTTCAAGTTGTCAATGCAGGTCGAGTGGCGGTCTTCGCCTCAGAATGGTCTGCCACGACAGGATCCAGCAAGCGGTCTGCAACCCCCGCCCCGGCCCACATCCCAACCAGTGCCAGCCAGGCAGTCAGTGCAAAGATGGAGCCGCCCGTCATGCCCGCGCCCACCGCGCAGCCACCGGCAAGCATGGAGCCGAAGCCCATCAGCGCAGCGCCAATGATGTAGCGGGTCATGCTGTAGCCGTCCTTGAAGCCTTCCAGCTTCAGGTCTTTGCCAATCCAGGCACCTAAAAATGAACCGGCAAAAACGCCGGGCAACAGCCCGAAATTGAAGCCCACAGCGGGTGCAGGCGACGACAGTACTCGCATCAACCATTCCGCAGAGGGACCACTAAAGGTGAGACCCTGAACTTGAACGACTTCGAAGGTATTGGTCGATACCAGGTAAGTGAACCACCAGGCGCCTGCCACCATCAAGCCGGTGCCGATACCACCGGCCCATTTCCAGAATCCCCCACCGTCGTGCAGGGATGAAACGATCGCGGCCGCCAGCCACAGCAGCCCAAACAGGAGCCCGCCCCAATGACCAAGACCCGTGATGGCGAGCAAATCGCGGGCACCGCCGCCCTCTACCGTCCACCAGGCGCTGATGGTCTCTCGCATGGGAGCAAGGGCGCCAGACAGTGCCGCTTGCGCGGTAACCGCGAAAACCAGGCCTGAGAGCAGAGCGCGCAGATTGCCGTTAGCCGACAAGATCAGCAAACGGCTGGCGCAGCCTCGCGTCATGATCATGCCGGCGCCAAAAAGAAGACCGCCCACCAGTGCGCCGGACAGGCTCCCACGCGCGGCGAGTTGGCGAGACCCGCTGACATCCAGTGAATTGAAAAGGATCAGCAACTGCACGCACACCACCGCACTGGAGAAGGCGAGCAACCATACCGAAAGCTTTTCACCGAACTTGTGATGCCAGAACTCGATCACCGCCGAACGCAGGCAAAACCTGGAGCGCTGTGCAAAGAATCCAAACAGCATGCCAATGGCTAAAGCCCCGCACGCGAGAACCGTTCCTTCACCGTATCGTTCAAGAATTGACGAAAAATTCATTTAGTGGTTTCTAATAGTTCAGTAATGGCTTATATTGATGCCTCTTTGTAATGTCAACCTTTTTTTGATTTGATCAGGCTTTCAAGCGAACAAATGAACATTGTCACGAAAACTTTCTACAAGCGTTTCATGGTGATTCTCTGTGCAGCAGTGCCGGCGATGCTAGCACTGGCAGAGGGTGTGCCCGAAATGAAGGCCCAACAGGTATCCGCCTCGTCCTGGTATGTGGAGGGGGTGTCTGCCCTGGGATCGCCCGCCAACCAAAACTTCATTTCCAACGCCGCTTTCGTCGTTACGCCGGCTGGTGTCGTCGTCATTGATGCATTGGGTTCCCCTGCATTGGCGGCGCGGTTGATTGAGGAAATCAGAAAGGTCACCCCACAGCCGATTACCCATGTGCTGGTGACCCACTACCACGCGGACCATATTTACGGATTACAGGTGTTCAAGACAATGGGGGCAAAAATCATTGCCCATCAGGCGGCACGGCAATATTTGAACTCTGAAACCGCTCGCTTGCGCCTGGAGGTGTCCCGGCGTGAGCTTGCCCCCTGGGTGAATGACCAGACGACACTGGTCGATGCAGATGAATGGATTGATGGCGACCGATCCATCGTCGTTGGCGGCGTGGCCTTCCAGATCAAGCCCGTTGGACCTTCTCACACGCCGGAAGACATTGCCATCTATCTGCCGTCCGAGAAAGTGCTCTTCGCTGGCGACCTCGTTTTTCGCAGCCGCATTCCCTATGTCGGACAGGCCGACAGCCGGCACTGGATAGCGGCACTGGACACTCTGCTCGGGTTTGATGCGCTGGTCATCGTGCCGGGGCATGGTGCCATATCCAAGGAAGCCCGCAAGGATATGCAATTGACAAGGGATTACCTGGTGTATCTCCGCACCACAATGGGCCAGGCGACCAAGAACATGGAGCCATTTGAAGACGCCTACAACGCAACGGATTGGTCCAACTTCGAGCACCTTCCGCTCTTTCGCGTAGCCAATCGCATGAATGCCTACAACACCTACCTGCTGCTAGAGCACGAGGCCAATTGATGGCCACCTATACGTTTTCCCGTCGGCAGCTATTGCTTGGCGTGGCGCTTGCCTCGGCGGGCAGATCGGGTATGGCTGCACCAGCCACGCTACCAAGTTCCGGTGCCTTGGCGAATGATCTGGCAAGCGCACTCGGCAAAGGTAGCCCGCTGTTGGTGATGGTGAGCCTGGAAGGCTGTCCGTACTGCAAGCAAGTCCGCGAAAACTATTTGGGACCCATGCGAGAGCGGGAAGGTTTGCCCGTGGTGCAGATTGACATGCGCAGCAAAATTGCGATCAGGGACTTCCGGGGTGCCGTATCGACACAGGACGAACTGATTCGCCAATGGGGCGTCAAGGTGGCCCCCACCGTGCTGTTTTTTGGGCCCAGTGGGGTCGAAATCGCCGAGCGACTGGTAGGAGGATACATTCCAGATTTCTATGGAGCCTATCTGGATGATCGCCTTCGCATGGCCCGAGCTGTGATCGCGAAATAGCCACCCCCCACACCGGAGTGTTTTCTTGGTGCGCCTAGGGTAAGCACTAGGCCTGTGCTGCGTAAACCCCATGCATCATCCATATAATTGTTATTGCTTATATATAAATAAAGCGACAGGTGCACTTGTGCGCACGGCTTTGGCGCGAATATTAGGAACGATGAGATGATTTCACCAAATCGGTGTGCGCCCCCCGAGCGGCCCTATTGGCCCAACTGGGCTGCGGGATTTGCCCTCGGACTGGTACTGCTTCTGACTTTTGTTGGAACTGGCCATGGCCTGGGTGCTACGGGCTTCACAACGCGCTTGAGTGCCTGGCTAGGTGACTTTGTGTTGCCAAACTGGACAAAAACCAATGATTACCTGGGGCCCCTTCTGGAAGATGGCCCCGTTCTGGCTTCGTGGATTTCATGGCAGGTTTTGGGTGTTTTTGCGGGCGGCGTCGTGTCTGCGTTCCTGGCCGGTCGCATGCGGTGGCGCATCGAAGGTGAAGCATCCACCGGAAAGACCGGGCGTTTGCTCAAAGCCCTTGCGGGTGGCGTCCTGTCCGGATTTGGCGCGCGGATTGCCGCGGGCTGTACCAGCGGAGTGGGCTTGTCCGGTTCGGCCGTGTTGGGTGTTGCCGGCTTCGTTTTTCTGGGCGCCTTTTTTGCTGCTGGCTTGGTCACGTCGCGTTTGACCGGAGGGGGCGTTCGATGAGCTCGGTGATTGCGTTGAGCGCGCCCGTGTCTGGTGTGCTGCTGGGTTTTGGTTTTGGATTCGTTCTGGAACGTGCAGGTTTTGGAAGCGGCTGCAAGTTGACGGCGCAATTCCGACTGACCGACTGGTCTGTATTCAAGGTCATGTTCACAGCCATTGTGTTTGCGGCCGTTGGCCTTTATGTGTTGGAAATGATGGGTATCGTCGATGCACAGAACATGTACGTTCCGGCGCCCTACCTGTGGGCTATTGCTGCAGGGGGCGCTGCGATCGGAGCCGGATTTGCCGTTGGTGGCTATTGCCCGGGAACCGCCGTGGTTGCTATCACGACGGGGCGAATTGATGCCATGGTTTTCTTTGCCGGGTTGCTGATCGGCACATTTGCATTTGCCGGCATGTTCGCCTGGCTGGAGCCGCTGACAACCGCCGGCGAGTTGACCCGGGGTGATCGGCTTCCCGATGTGCTGGGAATACCGGAGTGGAGCGTACTGGCCGCCTTGGTGGCTGCAGCGATCGGCGTATTCTTTCTCGGCGGCTGGTTCGAGCGCAGGGCGCGTTCAACAGGCGCCGCGTGATCTTCTTCAATTCAAAAAATCATCGAGGAGTTGGTAAATGGAACGTTCGGGGAAAAAGATCAGCACGTTAGTCTCTGCATTGGCGATGGCCCTGTTGACGGTGCCAATGGCTGGCGCGGCGATCGCTGCGGACGCACCGTCCAAGGCTGCAAGTGCGCCTTGTTCAGGCGCAAACCCTTGCGCAGGCAAGAAGCGTGAACGGAAATCCGAGAATCCTTGCGCGGGAAATCCCTGTGCAGGAAAGCGCAAGTGTGTCAAAAGCGATAGCGACAACCCCTGCGCTGGATCCAAATGCAAAAGGACCACGGAAAATCCCTGTGCTGGAAAAACCAGGTAATTTGTGGCCACATGGGAGCCTGTGAGCTTGATCAGGCATCTGCGCAGTCAGCCGCGGTGCGACAGATTGCGCAGGCACAAAGACAAAGGTCCATGCTGTTTCCGTTTATTGGACGCTCGTCACCATTTCAAGCGTGGCAGCACTACCCGCGAAACGACGCCGTTGACACATCCGGTGCGTGGCAGTTTTACTACCATGCCCATGACACGAGTCAGGATGGCGGCGCAAGACATCCGCGTGAACATGGCCATATCCACGTGTTTCGCCGCAGTCCGACGGGGCAGCTGTCACATTTGACCGGATTGGCATTGGATGCGCGAGGCATTCCTCTTGCGTGGTTTTCCACCAACCAATGGGTCACCGGAGAGCGTTGGCGGGCTGCAGGACCCATGGTTCAGGGGCTGCGTACGCTGCGTTTGCAGGTGCGCGGGCCGCTTGCCGGTGTTGCTCTGTGGATTGCAGATCTGATTCGCGCCTATGCAGCGCCCCTCAGTGAAATGGTTGTGGCACGCGATGAGGCTCTCGCTTCACACTGTAGCCGCCATCAGATAAGTACCGAGCAGGCCTGGAAGGACAGGTCCATTTCGGTTTGGAGTTCGTTTCCCATTGACTGGCCCAATGACGTGATTGCGTTGCAGGGTCAGGTTTTTAAATATTTCAAATAAAGGAGATCGCGATGAAATCATCGATTAAATATGTGGCCACGGCCGGCTTGCTGACCGCTGCCCAATGGGCAATGGCGCTGCAGGTTCCCGGGCCGGTTGTCAATGCCGAATGGCTGATGACCAACAAAGCTGAAGTGACGGTTCTGGACATTCGCCCGAACGTCAAGTCCTTCTTGCTCAGCCCGCAATACGAGACTGACAAGAAGACGGGCAAGAAAATGCTGGTCGAACTGGGCGGGCATATTCCGGACGCCGTCTCTGTGGACCCCAAGACGATCCGTGTGGACCGGATGATCGGTGGCCTCAAGGTCAAATTCATGATTCCGGAACGTGCTGATTTCGAAAAAATGGCGCGCCAGTGGGGAGTGAAAGCCGGCAAGCCCGTTGTCATCGTTCCCGCTGGCCAGGAGGCGACGGATCTGAACGATGCCGCCCGGCTCTATTGGCAATTCAAGGTATTCGGAGAAGACAACATCGCGATTGTGAATGGAGGCACCAGCAACTGGCTGGCCGAAGGTCGTGAGGTCAGCGTGACTCCCGCCAAGGTGACGGAAGGAAACTGGATTGGCAAGGCCGAGCGAATGGAAATGCTTGCCACCTCGGACGATGTCGAGAAAGCCATCGCAAACAAATCGGCACAACTGGTGGACGCGCGCAATCCATCGCAATATCTGGGGCTGAGCAAAAAGGACACCGTGTTGGGCTATGGACACATCCCGGGAGCGCACAGCGTATCCACTGAATTGCTAGTCACGGAAGGAGGCCAAGCTGCGCGGATGCTGCCGCTTGCAACCTATCGCGACATTTTCAGGCTCAGCGGTGTGGACCCCCAAGCCTCGGCAATTGCCTACTGCAACACGGGTCATCTCGCTTCGGGCGTCTGGTTTGTTCTGTCTGAAGTCCTTGGCAACAAGAAGACCAAGCTCTATGACGGCTCCATGCATGAGTGGACACTGGAAAAACGGGCGCTGGAATCGGTCGAACGCCCCAGCGTTGAGCTCGCGAAGAATTCAACGACTCAATAAACCGCCGCTATATCCAGCAAAAGATCAACCCGTCGTCTTCGACATCCGTCACCGACCGGTTGGTTTCAAATCAGAGTATGACTATGAACGGTAAGCGTATTTTTTGTGCCGCGTTGATTGTTTTGGGCGCCGCCTTTCACGTTGGCTCCAGTGCGCAGACGGTGGCACCCGTCAAGGCTAAAGTCGTTTTCCAGGTAAGCGACGGCGACGCTGCCAAATGGGGCTTGACGTTGAACAATGTCCACAATGTTCAGCAGGAACTGGGCGCTGACAAAGTCGACATTGAAATTGTCGCGTATGGCCCCGGCATCGGGATGCTCAAGGCTGATGCCGTTGCGGCCAACCGTGTTGCTGAGGCGGTTCAGAGTAGCATCCGGATCGTTGCTTGCGAAAACACGATGAAGGGCCAGAAGCTGTCCAAAGCAGACATGAACCAGGCCGTCGGATACGTTCCCGCAGGCGTCGTGGAGATCATGAAACGACAGAGCGCGGGTTGGGCCTATATCCGGCCCTAGTGGGTCTTGAGACAGCGCAGCCTGTCATGAAAATTTAGGCTCGCGCAGGGAAGCTATCCTCCTGGGCCAGGAGCGGCGAGCCATTCGCAGGCCCGCATCGCACACCGCGTTGCTGACGGCCATGGGGCAAAAGACTCCTTAAAAAATCAGGGCTTTCCGTTGGCGGTGGCAGCAGTCGATCGCCCGGGATTGAACCGCGCGTTGTTGTGCAAACGACTGCCCATGCCTGACGGAACAGCGACCTGAAAAGTCATGCGTTTACATCGATGTGACGCCTATAGGGTTGGTCCCTATGGCTACCACGCAATATATCGGCGAATATTGATATAAGTCAGCAATTAATTAGATATATATGCGCTGACGACTGTCTGTGTACCCCCGCGAATGCCACGTAACAAGGAAATGAAGTGCATCTCTTATCCAAATCCATGAAGTACATCCCGTTGCTTCTCATTGCTCTGTTAACCGGTTGCGGAACGATAGGCACCATGGGCAAACTTGAAGACGGTGCGGGCGCAGAAGCCAGCAAGATGTGGGACCGCTGGGTTGAAGCCAACGGTGACATTGCCGTTGCAACCACCTGGGAGCGCAAGGTCAAACCCGGCGTCACGATCAATGACATTGAGCAGGTCTTTTCCCAGGTCGCGACCGAGCGAAACATGAAGGCCGTCGGAGAACTGCCATTGTCCAAAGAACTCGAATCGCGCACCGGCAAGAAGCAAAAATTCCTCAAGGTGTATTCCTACTGCTCACCGGATACCGCCCGGATGATGGTCGATTTCAGTCCCCATATGGGTGCGTACTTACCATGCCGCCTGACCGTTGTCGAACGTGATGATGGACTGTGGATCTATACGCTCAACATGGACATGATGGTGAAGATGGGCCGCAAGCTGCCATCCCCCTTGAAGGAAGAAGCCTGGAAGGTGCGCGAAACCATCTACATGATGATGGATCGTGGCGCCAAGGGCGAGTTTTGATTCAACCAAACGCGACCAGAACAATAACCGAGGATGACACATGAATAAGTTCAAACAATCAAAGACGATGCTGCATTTGGCAGCACTGGCCGTGATCGCCGCTCCGCTGACATCGGCGATGGCGACCAACGGCATGTTGTTGGAGGGCTATGGCCCTGTTTCAACGAGCATGGGCGGCGCCGCGCAAGCCCTTGACCACGGAACCGCCGCAATGGCACAGAACCCCGCAACCCTGGCCTTCATGGCAGAGGGCTCACAGCTTGATATTGCCCTGGGGTTCCTGGGGCCCAAAGTGAACAGCAGCGTGCCCGGCATGAGTGCTCAATCCGGCGGCAACTCCTACCTCATGCCTGCTGTCGGGTATGCAACCCGCAAAGGCGCGTTGACCTACGGTATTGGCATGTATGCCCAAGGTGGAATGGGAACGGAATACGACGCCAACAGCTTTATGGCCATGGGCTCGGGCGACACCGTGCGCTCCGAACTGGGCGTTGGCAGCCTGCTCATTCCGGTGGCGTACCAGGTTAACCCGAATGTAACGATTGGCGCAACGCTGGACTACATGTGGTCAAGCCTGGACATGCAGATGGCTGTCAGCGGCGCGCAATTGGGTGGGCTCGTGACGGGCGCAAGCGGAAATCTGGGAATGGGCATGTCTGCGCTCGGCGCTGCGCCCTGGGCCCGAATCAACTTTACCGACAACAACAAGTTCACCGGAGCGGCCAAGTCGACCGGCTATGGCGCAAAGGTTGGCGCTACGTTCAAAGCCAGCAAGGACGTCACGCTGGGTGCTTCTTACCGCCTCAAGTCGGCTTTGGCTGACATGAAGACTGCGGACGCAGCGGCCAGCATGAGCGCGTTTGGAGGTTTTGTGGACAACGGTCGCATGACCGTGGTGAACTTTCAAATGCCAGCGGTATTGGCGGTTGGCGCAAGCTGGCGACCCCAGTCGTCGTTGCTGTTGGCTGCGGACGTCAAATCCATTGCGTGGTCTGATGTCATGAAGAGTTTCAAAATGCGCTACGACAGCGCCGGCATGGGAGGCTCGGTCAGCTTTGAATTGCCCCAGAACTGGAAAGACCAGACCGTCCTGAATCTGGGCATGGCGTGGAAGGCCACTGAACAGCTGACTCTGCGTGCCGGTTTGAACCTGGCCGACAACCCGGTTCCGGATGCCACGGTAAATCCGCTGTTCCCCGCCATTGTGAAGAACCATGTCGCCCTTGGCTTTGGATACAAGACGTCCCAATCGGCTGAACTCAATGCGTCTGCAACTGTTGCGCCTTCCACCACGGTAACCAGTGGATCCGGTGTGACCATTTCACATGCGCAGACCAATCTGCAATTGATGTTCACCCAGCGCTTCTAGGCAACGGGAATTTTGTGTTTTCATCGGGACCAGACCGCAGCGTTTGTGTCGCGGTGAAAACTCACAGGGAGAAACACGCATGAAGTCGATGACGTCACTTTTGATGGGCCTCGCTCTGTCAGCATCAGTCTGCGCCCAGGCAGTTCCTGCCGCCTATGAGGGGGCTGATCTGAAGTTGGGCGAAAAACTCATTGCTGACAACAAATGTGCCGCCTGCCACAAACAAAAAACCGGGGGCGACGGCAGCGCGATCTACCGGTCTTCTGGCCGGATCACCAGCCTGGGTGCTTTGCGGGGAATGGTTGAACAGTGCAACACCAATTTGAACATGGGGCTTTTCCCTGAAGAGGTCACGTCGATAGCCGCCGTATTGAACCGGGACTACTACCGGCTCAAGTAGGCCTGCTGTAAGGGTTTATGCCGATACTTGTTAAATCATTAATTTGTTATATTCGCACATGTGGATATTAGAATATGACAGATGATGTAGCAATCGAAGCCAAGCCAAGTGAAGCGGATTTTGTGCGGGCGGCAGAGTTGTTCGGAGTGCTTTCAACTCCCGTCCGTTTGCAGATCATTGGCGAGCTGTGCGCAGGTGAGAGGCATGTAACGCATCTTTTGAATGCGCTTGATGTATCCCAGCCCAACATGTCGAGGCACTTGAATGTCTTGTACAAGGCCGGGGTCGTTGCCAAGCGGAGAAGCGGGGCACATGTGTTTTACCGGGTTGCCAACGACTCCGTGGTCTCGATATGCCAGGCGGTCTGCGCACGCCAGGAAGCGCGGCCTTCCAGTGTGCGCGGCGGCTTTCCCAAGGTAAGCGGTGATCCGAGAAATTGAACTCTAAATGATGGAGAACGAGTGATGCGAGATGAGTTGAATTCAGGGCGCGTGCTAAAGGCGCCAGAAAATTTTTTAAACCGCGATGGAATACAGACGGTTGTTGCCGAAGCCAAAAATGGACGTCGGAGCTTTTTGCGTAACGCATTCGCGGTCGCCGCTGCGGGCGTGGCAGTCCCTGCCGCGATGGCTCAAGGCAATCCCGTTCCGGCAGAGGGAGGAGACCCCAACATCCTCACGTTGCCGGAGCACAGCACCGGCCTGGGTCAGGCGGTTGCGTCGGACAACGGGTACGGCAAGCCTTCCAAATTCGAATCCAACGTCCAGCGGCGTCAGAGCCCCGGACTCACCCAGACCAATCAGGCATCGGTCTCGTTTGCCCCGCTGCAATCCCTGTTTGGAATTGTGACTCCCAGCGGACTGCATTTTGAGCGGCATCACCAGGGGTGGTGGGACATCGATCCGTCCAAGCACCGTCTCATGATCAACGGCATGGTCAAGACGTCCAAGGTGTTCACCCTGGACGAGATCATGCGCCTGCCCTCCGTCTCGCGCTTCCACTTCATCGAGTGCGGTGCCAATACCGCGGTGGACTGGGGCAATGTGGCGGTGCCTACGGTGCAATACACCCACGGAATGATTTCCTGCAGCGAATTCACCGGTGTCCCGCTGATTACGCTGTTGGAGCTCGCCGGTGCGGATTTGAAGAACGGGAAGTTTGTCCTCGCAGAAGGCGCGGACGGCTCATCGATGACGCGCACCATCCCGATGGACCTGATCAAGTCAGGTGAAGTGTTTGTGGCCTATGGCCAAAATGGCGAAATGCTGCGACCCGAGCAAGGCTATCCGCTGCGGCTGATCGTGCCAGGCGTACAGGGTGTAAGTTGGGTGAAGTACTTGCGTCGCCTGGAAGTGGGCGACATGCCCTACGCCGCCAAGGATGAGGCAGTCCACTACATCGACCTGCAGCCGAGCGGACTGCATCGCCAATACAGCAGCATCCAGGAATGCAAGAGCGTCGTGACCACGCCGTCTGGCGGACAGGTTCTGCTGGACAAGGGCTTCTACAACATTACGGGGCTGGCGTGGTCCGGGCGGGGGAAGGTCAAGCGGGTCGATGTTTCGGTGGACGGAGGACGCAACTGGCGTACTGCGCGCCTGGAGTCGCCCGTCCTGTCCAAGGCGCTGACGCGATTCAATCTGGATTGGGTGTGGGACGGCAAGCCCGCCATCATTCAAAGCCGTGCAATGGACGAGACGGGTTTTGTCCAGCCCACCTATAAGCAATTGCGTTCCGTCCGTGGGACACGCTCGATCTATCACAACAATGCCATTCAGTCGTGGCTGGTGCAGGAAAGCGGAGAGGTGAAAAATGTTCAGGTTTCGTAATGTTGTGCTGGTAACCGCCCTGGTAGCGTCGGGCAGTTTTGCCGTCGCCCAGGGAATCAACAAGTATCCGGGGGTAGGACGCGACGCAACACCCAAGGAAGTCGCGGCGTGGGACATTGATGTTCGTCCGGATTTCAAGGGTCTGCCACCCGGGTCCGGATCGGTTGCCGCGGGGCAGGACGTATGGGAAACCAAGTGCGCGCAGTGCCACGGCTTCTTTGGTGAATCGGGTGAGGTGTTCAGTCCCCTGGTCGGCGGCATTACCAAGGAAGACATCAAAACCGGACGGGTCGCAAATTTGACCAATAGCAATTTTCCGGGACGCACCACGTTCATGAAAGTCGCTACGCTGTCAACGATTTGGGATTACATCAACCGGGCCATGCCGTGGACGGCGCCGAAATCGTTGACCACGGATGAGGTGTATTCGGTCACCGCGTTTTTGTTGAGTCTCAATGGAATCGTGCCTGAAAACTTCACGCTGTCGGACAAGAACATCCGGGAAGTCCAAGCGCGCATGCCCAACCGCAACGGCATGACGACCGACCATGCGCTGTGGCCGGGCAAGGAATTCAATGGTGCCAGCAAGCCGGACACCAAGAATGTCGCCTGTATGAAGGATTGCGCCCCGGAGCCCAAACTTGCGTCATTCTTGCCTGATTTCGCACGCAATGCCCATGGAAACCTGGCGGAACAGAATCGCATGGTTGGCGCACAACACGGTGCCGATACCACGCTCCCCGAAGCCAAACCAGGCGATCTGAAGGCACCCGTACCGGCAAAGGCCGCACCGGTCGCGCCGCAGAACAAGCCGGCCGATACCAAACCGGCAGCGAATGCGGGTGGGGATAACCCGGCTGCGCTAGCGCTGTTAGCCAAGTACAGTTGCACCGCGTGCCATGGCATGGACAAGAAGATCGTGGGACCAGCCTATGCCGATGTCGCCAAGAAATACGCAGGCAAGGCGGACTACCTGGCCAAGAAGATTAAGTCTGGAGGAAGCGGTGTGTGGGGCTCCATCCCCATGCCGCCGCAATCATTGAGTGAAGCGGAAGGCTTAACCATCGCCAACTGGTTGGCGAATGGCGCTGCCAAATAGGTAACCCTGCAATTACTTGCAAAGTCTGTTCAATAGCATCCATTAAACCAAGGAGATTCGTATGCAAACACGTCGTGAGGCACTTAAGCACAGCGCCATCGTGGCAGGCCTGTTGGCTTCCACCGGTCTATTCCCACAATTTGCCATCGCCGCTGTCGATAAATCAGCATTTCAGGCCAAGTCCGTGGCGGACGTACTCAAGGCGCTGGGCGCCGGTGCGCCCGTCGAAAGCAAGGATGTCACCGTCGGTGGCCCCGATATTGCCGAGAATGGCGCCGTGGTTCCAATCACAGCCAGCACAACCCTGGCCGGTGTCAAACAAATCCTGGTTCTGGTTGAAAAGAATCCGGCAGCACTGGTAGCGCTTTTCAATGTGACGGACAGCGTGGAAGCCAATTTCGCAACGCGCACCAAAATGGGCCAATCATCCGACGTCTATGCGGTTGCCGTCATGGCCGACGGAAAGGCGTTCTTCGCCAAGAAAGAAGTCAAGGTCACTTTGGGTGGATGCGGCGGCTAATAGCCCTCCCATCTGACGTTTTCAATTTATTCAATACTGATTCAGGAGAAATGACATGGCAGATCCGATGCGCATTCGCGCCCAACTGGCTGGCGACAAAGCCAACGTTCGCGTTTTGATGGCTCACGAGATGGAGTCCGGACAACGCAAGGACTCGGCGGGCAAGCTGGTACCCGCCTGGTACATCAACGAAGTGACCGCCACGCTCAATGGCAAGGTGGTCATGACGGCGGAGTGGGGCCCCTCGGTTTCAAAGAACCCGTTCCTGCAATTTACGATCAAGGGCGCGAAGGCCGGCGACAAGGTCGGCGTGAGCTGGAAAGACACCAAGGGCGAAAGCCGCGCTGACGAAGCCACGGTTTCCTGAGCGGGTTAGTATCCATCACAGAAGGGGGCACCAGACCCCCTTGTCGCTGCAGGGCGGGCACACATTACCCACGAGGAGACACCATGAACAGACAACTTGCTTCCGCACTCACCATGGCCGCATGCATGGTATTTGGTTTTGCCCATGCACAAAAAACGTCGGTGCAAAGTATTGAAGAGTACCGTGCGATGTTGCAGGATGGCAACCCGGCAGAGCTATTTGAAGCCAAGGGCGAAGACCTGTGGAAGCAACAGCGTGGCCCCAAGAAAACATCCCTGGAACGATGCGACTTGGGCAAGGGGCCTGGTGTGTTCAAGGGCGTCTTTCTGGAGCTGCCGCGTTACTTTGCCGACACCAACCGGGTGCAGGACATGGAGTCGCGCTTGTTGACCTGCATGGAGGTCCTGCAAGGGTTTAACGCCGCGGAGATCGCCAAGACGCCCTTTGGCAAGGGTGAACAAAACACCATCACGGCACTGGCGACCTGGCTGGCTGGCGAATCCAAAGACGGCAAGTTCAACCTGCCGCAACAGCATCCTCAGGAAAAAGCCTTCTACGAAGTGGGCAAACGCCTGTTCTTCCAGCGCGCGGGGCCGCATGACTTCTCCTGTGCATCCTGCCACGGACAGGACAACACCCGCATCCGTCTTCAGGATCTGCCCAATCTCACCAAGAACCCCGGAGACGGTATTGGCTTTGCCGCCTGGCCAGCCTACCGGGTCTCCAACGGACAGATGTGGGGCATGCAGCAGCGCCTGAACGACTGCTACCGGCAGCAGCGCTTTCCGTACCCCGGTTTTGGCAGCGATGCCACCATTGCACTGGGTACGTATCTCGGGGTCAACAGCAAGGGTGCTGCCTCCATTGCCCCGGCCATCAAGCGTTGATCGAACAGGAGACACAGCATGAAATTTCAATCCAAAGCACTCCTGCTGGCCAGCGTTTCAGCCGTCTTCGTGGTGGGCTGCGCCAGTCTTCCCGGCTCCGCAGATCTGGACAAGCTGACAGCCGACATCGTCAAGGCGTCGTTCCGGGATGAAGGCATCGTCAAGGTCGCAGTGCTGGACACGGACGAGACCAACCGGGTCTGCAGCGCAGCCGATGTGGCCGGCAAGCCCTTGGACAGCGCGACCGCAAAGGCCATCGAGGCGGCCAATCTCAAATCCATCAAATGGCCATCCGATGGCAAATTTTTGGGTGACTGGAAAGAGGGTGAAAAGCTGGCTCAAAGCGGGCGCGGCCTGACCTGGACCGACGATGCCAAAACCCCCAATGGCGCCAATTGTTACAACTGCCACCAACTGGACAAAAAAGAAATTTCTTTCGGCACGATTGGCCCCAGCCTGTACAACTACGGCAAGTTGCGCGGCGTGACAGACCCCGGCAGCCCTGAGGCCAAAGCCATGCTGGAATACACCTGGGGCAAGGTCTGGAACAGCAAGGCCTATAACGCCTGTTCCAACATGCCCCGTGCGGGCCACATGGGCATTTTGAACGAGGGACAGATCCGGCACATTGTGGCCCTGTTGCTCGACCCCCAATCGCCTGTCAACCAGTAACTCTTTTCGATAACCCGGCGTGTCCGGGTTTTTTCCATCTGTATATATCAGTGATCGCAGAATTATGAATCTCACGAAACGCGAATTTTTCCAGGTACTGGGTGCCGGCACCATGGCCGGTATGGGACTGGGTACCTATGCGGAAGCCGACGCCGCAACCGCCTCCAATGGCCTGTATGACATCGGCCGGTTTGGAAGCGTTTCGTTTCTGCACATGACCGATTGCCACGCGCAGCTCAAGCCCATCTACTTCCGTGAGCCCAATGTGAACCTGGGCATTGGCAGCATGAAGGGCAATCTGCCCCACCTGGTCGGGGAGCATTTGCTGAAGACCGCCAACGTGCGCCCGGGCACTGCCGAAGCCCATGCGCTGTCCTGCCTGGACTTCGAGAAAGCCGCACTGCGCTATGGCAAGGTGGGTGGCTTTGCGCATATGGCCACCCTGGTGAAGCGGCTCAAGGCCAGCCGCCCTGGTGCGCTGCTGCTCGACGGCGGTGACACCTGGCAAGGCTCAGCCACCTCGTTGTGGACCAATGGTCAAGACATGGTGGACGCGTGCAAGCTGCTGGGTGTGGATGTCATGACCGGCCACTGGGAATTCACCTACGGCATGGAGCGGGTACAGGAAATCGTCAACAAGGACTTCGCTGGCAAGGTCGACTTTGTGGCCCAAAACGTCAAGACCAACGACTTTGGCGACCCCGTGTTCAAGCCCTACGTCATTCGCGAAATCAACGGTGTGCCGTGCGCCATCATCGGGCAGGCGTTTCCGTACACCCCCATTGCCAATCCGCGCTACATGGTGGCCGACTGGGCCTTCGGCATCCAGGACGAGAACATGCAGAAGATGGTGGATGAAGCCCGCGGCAAGGGCGCGCAGGTGGTGGTGGTGTTGTCCCACAACGGGATGGATGTGGACCTGAAGATGGCCAGCCGCGTGAGCGGAATTGACGCCATCATGGGCGGCCACACGCACGATGGCATGCCGGTGGCCAGCATCGTCAGCAACAAGGGCGGCAAGACCATCGTCACCAATGCCGGCTCCAACAGCAAGTTCTTGGGTGTGCTGGATTTTGAGATCAGGGACAAAAAGGTCAGCGACTTCCGCTACAAACTGCTGCCCATCTTTGCCAACATGCTGCCGGCGGACCGCGAGATGGATGCGTTGATTACCAAGGTTCGCGCGCCCTACGAAGCCAAGCTGGCCGAGAAGCTGGCCATTACCGAAGGCACGCTGTACCGCCGTGGCAACTTCAATGGCACGGGCGACCAGCTGCTGCTGGACGCGCTGATGCAGGTGCAGGGCGCCGACATAGCGTTCTCGCCGGGTTTCCGTTGGGGCACCAGTTTGCTGCCGGGCCAGGCCATCACCCGCGAGTGGCTGATGGACATGACCGCCACCACGTACTCCTACGCCACGCTCACCGAAATGACCGGCGCCACCATCAAGACCGTGCTGGAAGACGTGTGCGACAACCTGTTCAATCCGGACCCTTACTACCAGCAGGGTGGTGACATGGTCCGTGTCGGGGGCCTGCAGTACAACTGCAATCCCTTGGCCGCCATGGGCAAGCGCATCGACGACATGCGTCTGAACGGCAAGGCGATCGAGGCCGACAAAAAGTACAAGGTGGCAGGCTGGGCTCCCGTGGCCGAAGAAGCCAAATCGGCTGGCAACAAGCAGGTCTGGGAAGTGGCCGAGGAATGGCTCAAGGCCAGCGGTGGCAAAGTGTCCAAACGCAAGCTCAACACACCCAAGCTGATAGGCGTGCTTCCCAATCCCGGCGTCATGGCCTGATTGCCCGCCGCCAGCCACCGCAGGGCCTGCGGTGGCTGGCGACAAATGCTATTGATTTGATAGCTACTCACGCACAATCTGCGGGGGCTAGATGCCTTTTTTATTCAGAATAGCCCGAAAATTTCCCCAGCAATACCCAAGCTTCACTGACCCGACTTAAGGGATCAGTGTCCGCGCTCTGGCCACTGCCCAATTCTGTTTGGCAAACGCGTACAGAGACCCCAGCACCACAACGGCCAGCAGGTACTGCAAGGGCTGGTTCTCGTCAAAGTCCTGCACCTCCGTGAGCAGTGCGTAAACGGTTGCCACCAGCAACAGGGCGACCAGGCGCAGGCTCCAGGCCGTGGGCTGCAAGTGGGCCGGGCCCATGCGTGCCAGCAGGCGCGTGCCCAGCATGCCCGCCAGCAAGCCCAGGCACAGCCCCACCGCCACGTCACCCGGCCAGTGCGCACCCACCGCAATGCGCGACAGGCCGGTGCCTGCGGCCAGCACAAACAGCCACAGGTGGCGCATGCGGCCCTTTTCTGGCAACGCAAAGTACAGTGCCGACGCCACCGCAAATGCGGTCAGCGTGTGGCCCGAGGGCATGGAGACGTTGTGCAGGGTTTCGCCCACAATGCGCATGTGCAGGTTGTCCACCACCGCGGCCGGGCGCGGACTCTCAATGAAGCCCTTGCCGACGCGGGCGAACACGATGGCAAACGGCGCCGCACACAGCCAGGCCCACATCAGCCGGGGTGCCAGCACCAACAGCGGCGAGGTCACGGCCAGCACACCCCAGGCGTTGCCCAGCATCGACAGGCCGGTCCACACCGGTGCCGCCACCGGTGCGCACAGGGTGTTGATGGCCACAAACAGGGCCGGCTCGACGGTGTGCAGCCACAGCGGCGCCGTCAGCACGAACAGCAGCACGGGCCACAGCCACGCACGTTTGGGGATGGGAGGAACAAACATCAGGGAGCGCCTTGAAGCCGGGGTTGTGCCTGGCCGGACCAGCGGTGGCAGGCATAGAAGCGGAAGCTGGCGATGGGCGTTCCCAAGCGGTGCACCTCCTGCGTATCGAGCAGGCTGCAGTCGGCAAAGCCGTGCACGCCCAGCGGCACCGTGTAGGCCAGTTGCGACCAGTCCACCAGCAGCGTGTCGCCACCCGCCGGCAGATCACCAGCCCACAGGTCAAACTGGTCAAACCGGTCCTCCAGCACATGCACAGGCAGTGGCCGTGCGTACCAGCCCAGGCGGCTGGCCAGGGTCCAGTTCTGTACGCTGACGCTGTGCAGGCCTTGCTGTGCGGCCAGCGCGCGGGCGCGTTCACCGGCCGCGCTCCAGCCATGCAGGTCAGCAAAGGGATTGGAGGGCTCTGCGCTATTGCCCTGGCCCGTGGTGCCGCTCACCAAGGGCACGCCACCGGTCAGCATCAAGCCCAGCAAAGCCACACTCAGCAGGCCCTGTGCGATGGCCAGCGCCACGATCACCCGGCGGCGGCCCTGACGCATGGCGCGTGCCAGTGCGATGCCAGCGAACGGCGCCAGCGCCACCCAGGCCGGCGCGGTCCAATGCGGCAGGCTGGTGCCGCCGCCCGAGAGCACCGCCATCACGACAAACGGAATGGCAAAGAACAGCAACAACATGCGCGCTGGCACCGCCACGCCCTGGCGCACACCCCGGAAGCCCCACAGCAACAAGGGCCCGTAGACCAGCACTTGCACGACCAAAAACCGCAGCAGCTGAGCGGCCTGCCAGCCACCACCGGCGCCGTGCTTGGCCTGGTAGGTGACAGAGATCCAGTGGTTGGCATTGTTCCAGTACGCCACCGGCAGCACCAGCACCAGCGCCACCGCCAGCGCCAGCCACAGCCAGCGGTTGCGCAGCAGGGACCAGCCATGCGCCAGGAACAGACAGATGGCCACCGCGACGGCTGCCAATATGGCGGTGTATTTGCTCAGGCCCGCCAGCCCCAACAGCACACCCAGCACGAGCCAGGGGGCTGGGCGCTTCACGGTGGTCGCGTCCATCAGGTCCAGGGTAACCCCCATCAGGGCGGCGGTAAAAAACACCAGCAGGGTGTCGGGCAGCAAGCCGATGCCCAGCACATGCAGCAGGGGTGCCAGCGCCAGTGTCCACACGGCCCATAAGCCTGCCTGCCCGGACTGCCCGACCTGACCGCCAGGCGCGGTGACCTGCAGCCGCTCGGCCAGGCGGTAGACCAGCAGCGCCGTGCCCAGCCACAGCAACTCGGGCACCAGGCGCAAGACCCACGTCGGCGCATCCAGCGCCACCAGCGGCCACTGCACCCAGCCCACCAGGGGCGGGTGGTCGAAATAACTCCAGTCCAGATGCGCCGCATACAAGGCGTAATGCGCCTCGTCCACCGACAGGCCCAGCAGCGCTCCCAGACAGAAGTGCAGGACACAGGCCAGCGCCAGCAGAACCCGGATGTTCCAGGGAGCGGCAAAAAGGGATGGGTGGGAGCGCAAGGGCAGCAATCGAAAAATCAAAACCCCTGCAGTCTAAACTGCGGGGTCTGCCAAACAACCCGCCATGCCTGAAACACCAAAACCTCCCTCCACCGCTATCGATCCGCGCGTCTGCCCCCTGTGCGGGCAGAGCAACCAGTGCGCCAATGAGGTGGAACGGGAAACCGGCATCCAGCAGGGACCCTGCTGGTGCACCACCGCCACGTTTGACCCGGCCCTGCTGGCGCGCATTGCGCCCGAGGCGCGGCGTCTGGCCTGCGTGTGCGCGCGTTGTGCGGCTGAAACAGCCCCTCCCACTCCCTGAAAGAACGTCCTATGCCCACCTACCATATTGAAATGCTCGAAGGCCGCACCGTGGCGCAAAAGAAAAAGCTGGCCGAAGAAATCACCCGTGTCACGGTCGAGGTGCTGGGCGGATCACCGGAGGCCGTCGACATCCTGATCACCGACGTCAAGCGTGAAAACTGGGCCACTGGTGGCAAGCTCTGGAGCGAGCCACGCGATTGAGCGCGGCCTCCGCATGCAAAAAATCAACCTGCGCCTGACGCTCCACTATGGTCTGACCATTTTTCTGAGTGCCTTCCTGCTGTTTCAGGTGCAGCCCCTGATTGGCAAGATGATCCTGCCGTGGTTCGGCGGTTCGGCAGCGGTCTGGACCACCTGCATGCTGTTTTTTCAGCTGGTCCTGCTGCTGGGTTATTTTTATTCGCACTGGATGGTGCGCTACCTCACGCCGTCACGCCAGAGCCTGGTGCATGGCAGCTTGCTCCTCATCAGTCTGGCACTCATCCCGATCGCGCCCAGTCTGGGCTGGAAGCCCCTGGGGGCCGAGAACCCGACGCTGCGCATCCTGGGCTTGCTGACGGTGTCCATCGGACTGCCCTACTTTGTGCTGTCCACCACCGGACCGTTGTTGCAGGCCTGGTTTGCGCGGGAGCGTTTCGGTCTGGTGCCCTACCGCCTGTTTGCGTTGTCCAACTTTGGCTCCATGCTGGCGCTGCTGGCCTACCCGATCGCAGTCGAACCGGTCCTGCCCACGGTGTGGCAGTCCTATTTCTGGTCGGGTCTGTATGCGTGTTTTGTGGCGGCCTGTGGCCTGCTGGCGTGGCGCGGACGCAAGGGCGAACCCGTCGTCGTGCAGGCCCACAAAGACGGACCCGCCCCACGTTGGACCAACAAACTGTTGTGGGCCGCCCTGGCGGCCTGCCCGTCCATACTGATGGTGGCGGATACGAGTTTTCTGACCACCAACATTGCGCCCATCCCCATGATCTGGGTGGCACCGCTGGCGCTGTATTTGCTGTCGTTCATCCTGGCCTTTGAGCGCCACGGACGGTATCAGCGCAAAATCTATCTGCCCCTGTTGGTGCTGGGACTGGGCGCGCTGGCCTATCTGCCCACGCTCGGCATCAACGCCTTGCCGATCTATCTGGCAATGGGCATCAATCTGTCAGCGTTTTTTGTTGCCTGTATGGTCTGCCATGGAGAGCTGGCCCGCCTGCAACCGCACCCCAGTCACTTGACGGGCTACTACCTGATGCTGTCGGTCGGTGGTGTCGTGGGTGGCTTTTTTGTCGGTGTCATCGCGCCGTACTGGTTTAACAGCAATTACGAGCTGTCCATCGCCATTGTGCTGACGGGGCTGGTGGCCGCCATAACGGTAATTCCCCGCACGACGTTTGCCCGCCCCCTGTGGCGCCATGTGACCCTGGTTGGCACAGCAGTCCTGCTGCTGGGGCTTGCCTGGCTTCGCATCGACGACCATATTGAAGAGACACAGGGAGCCGAGGTCACCCAGCGAAACTTCTATGGCACGCTGCAGGTGTTCAACAACGTGGAGCAGGGATACCGCAGCATGTTTCATGGACAGATTACGCACGGCCGGCAATTCACTGCGCCCGACCAGCTGGATATTCCCACCACCTACTACAGCCCGGACGGCGGCGTTGGCAAGGCCATGCAGATCAAGCTGGCACAAGGGCCCATGCGGGTGGGCGTGATTGGGCTGGGCGTGGGAACCCTGGTGACCTACGGGCGCAAGGATGATTACTTCCGCCTGTACGAGATTGACCCCTTGGTCATTGACATCGCCCACAAAAATTTCAGCTACCTGTCGCGCACGGCGGCCACCACGGAGATTGTGCTGGGTGACGCCCGTCTGCAACTGGAACGCGAGCCTGCGCAGCAATTTGATGTGCTGGTGGTCGACGCTTTTTCAGGCGACTCGGTGCCCATTCACTTGCTGACCCTTGAGGCGTTTGCGCAGTATTTTCGGCACCTCAAGCCCCAGGGCGTACTGGCCGTACACATTACCAACCGCTTCCTGGACCTGCGCCCGGTCATCAAGACCGCGGCCGACCATTTTGGCAAGGATGTCCGCCTGGTGGAATCAAGCGGCATACCGGAGAAACTGGTTTTGCGATCGAGCTGGGCCCTGATCAGCAGTGACGCCGCATTTCTCCAGCACCCGGCTCTTGGCAGTGCCAGCACCCTTAACGCGCAGCCGAACTTCAGGCCCTGGAAGGATGACTACAGCAGCATTGTCTCGGTGATGCAGTAGAGCCGGCTCGCGCCTACTCGCCCAATTGCTGCAACAGGTACAGACGCTGGTAGATGCCCTGTTCCCGCGCCATCAAGGCGTCATGCGTGCCCTGTTCATGGATGCGGCCGTGGTTGAGCACCACGATGCAGTCGGCCGAGCGGATGGTGGACAGGCGGTGCGCAATCGCCACCACTGTCACGCGCCCACGCAACTCGGACAGGGCCACCTGCACGATCTGCTCGGTCTCGGAATCGATGTGGGCCGTGGCCTCGTCCAGGAACAGGATGCGCGGCTGGCCGGCCAGTGCGCGGGCAATCGCAATCAACTGCTTTTGCCCCACCGACAGGCGCGCACCCCCTTCGCCCAGCAGCGTGTCATAGCCCTGCTCCAGCCGGACGATGAAGTCGTGGCAATGGGCGGCGCGGGCGGCTGTTTCGATCTCGGCCTGATTCAAGTCCCGCCCCATGGCGATGTTGTCGCGAACGGTGCTGGCCAGCAGGAACGGGTCTTGCGGCACCAGGCCGACGTCGGCGCGAAACTGCGCGTCACTGAAATCGGCCAGGGCCACCCCGTCCAGCGTGATGCGGCCCGATTGCGCGGGGTAAAAGCGCAGCAACAGGCTCAACAAGGTGGACTTGCCACTGCCGGTGTGGCCGACCAAGCCGTAGAAGCCTCCCGCGGGAATGTCCAGCGACAGATCGTGCAGCACCACGGTGGCCGGGTCGTAGCCAAAGCGCAAGTGCGCTATGCGTATGGCGCCGTCGCGGATGCGCTCGGCACTGGCCACCGCATGCGGGCGGCTCTCCTGCAACAAGGCGTCCACCCGGGCGGCCGCCACCACGGCCTGCTGCAACTGACCAAACTGCAGCGTGATCTGGATCAGCGGATCGACCACCCGGCCGATGTAGCTGACAAAGGCGTACAGGATGCCGATCTCCAGCGCGCCCAGGCTGCGCTGGCCAAAGCTGTAGATCACCACCGCCAGCAGCAGCACATTGATCAGGTCCAGCATGGGGCGCAACAGCCAGGCGTTGACCCGCATCTCGGCGGTGCGGGCGGCCAGGTGCTGGCCGTTGGTCGCATCGAAGCGGTCGCGGAAACGCTGCTCGGCATTGCTGGCCTGCAGCACCGCCATGCCGGCAATGGATTCGGACATCTGGGCGTTGATGTCGCTGCGCTTCTGCCGGGCACGGGCCACGGCCGGCGCACTCCAGCGCTGGTAAAACCAGACGATGACGACCACCGCCGGAATCAGCGTCAGCACGATCAGCATCAAACGCCAGTCCAGCCAGGCCATGGCACCCAGCGCGCCCAGTACCACGATGCTGCTGTCGAGCATCACGAACAGGGCCTGCACATACAGACTCTTCACCTGCTCGGTGTCGTTGGTCACCCGGCTGACCAGTTGGCCGGTGATGGCCTTGTCAAAAAAAGCCATGGGCAGGCGCAGCACATGGCCATAGACCTCTTCGCGCAGTCGCCGCACCGAGCGCATGGCCACGCCGGCCAGGCGCGTCAGCTGGGCGTAGCGGATCACGCTGGCCACGCCGCCGGCCAGCACGATGCCACCCAGCAGCAGGCCCATATCGCGCAACACCAAGTGGCGCGGCAACAGGTACTGGTCAATGAAGTACTTGCCCAGCAGGGGGCCCAGCGCCTCCAGCAGGGCGGCGGTCAGCAGCCAGGCAGTGCCCAGCAGCACATGGCGCCGTTCGGGCGCTGCGGCGTGCAGCAACAGCGCCAAGGCGCGGCGCGTGTTCTGTTTGGGCGGCACCGGCGGGATGGCGTTGGGTTCAGGCTGCATCCAGACTGGCCTCCAGCTGCTGGTAGCGCCACTGGGCGGCGTACCAGCCATTCAATTCCAGCAGGCTGGCGTGGCTGCCCTGCTCGCTCACCTGGCCGCCCTTGAGCACCAGGATGTGGTCCGCCTCCATCACCGCGCTCAGGCGGTGGCTGACGATCAGCGCGGTGCGCCCGGCGCGGGCGCCGCGCAGGTGCTGCAGGATGTCGGTTTCGGTCTGCGTGTCCACTGCCGACAGCGCGTCATCCAGCAACAGCAGTTGCGCGTCCGTCAACAGCGCGCGGGCAATGGCGACGCGCTGGCGCTGCCCGCCCGACAGCGCAATGCCTTTCTCGCCCACCGGCGTGTCATAGCCCTGGGGCATGCGCACGATGTCGTCATGGATGGAGGCCAGGCGTGCGGCCTGTTCAATCTCGGCGCGGCTGGCATCGGGCCTGGCCAGGGCGATGTTGTCGGCAATCGAGGCCGAGAACAAAAAGGGCTCCTGCGGCACCCAGCTGATGGCACGGCGCAACGCGTCCAGGCGGTAGTCCGCCAGCGGCTGCCCAGCCCACGTGATATAGCCGGACTGCGCCGTGTACTGGCGCAGGATCAGCCGCAGCACACTCGATTTACCGGCACCGGTGGCACCCACCAGACCCAGGGTCTGACCGACCGGCAAGGACAGATGCAAGCCGGACAGGGCCAGTGCCGGGTGGCCGGGGTAGGAGAAGGTCACGCCATCAAACACCAGCGCGCCGGGCAGCACCCCGTCCAGTGCACCGTGGTCGTCCATGGACAGCGGGGCATCCAGCGTGGGCTGCAAGCGGCCCCAGGCGGCACGCCCGCGCTCCAGCAATGCCAGCACCCAGCCGGCCGCAAACATGGGCCAGATCAGTTGACCGAGATACATGCTGAAGGCGGTCAACGCGCCCACGGTGAGCTCGCCGTGCCACACCAGATAGCCGCCCAGCCCCAGCGTCATCGCCGTGGCGCTGACCAGGGTGATGCCCACGACGGGCTCGAACGCAGCCTCCCAGCGCTGCGCGCGCAGGCTGGCCGCTGCAGCGGCTTCGGCCAGCTCGGCCAGGCGGCTGGCACTGCGCGCCTCCAGCCCCAACGCGCGCAGCGTGCGCACCCCGCTGATCGTCTCCTGCACATGGTCGTTGAGCTTGCCAAAGGCATCCAGTGAATCGCGCGAGGCCTGGTGAATGTGGTTGGAGATGCGCCAGAAGGCCAGCGCCATCAGCGGAAAAGGCAGCAGGGCCGCGGCGGCCAGACGGCCATCCACACCCAGGCTCATCATCGCCACCACCATGATCAGCGTCAGCGTGCCGTCAAAGCCGGCCAGCATGGCCTCGCCCGAGGCCATTTCCACCGAGTCGATATCGTTGGTGGCCAGCGCCATCAGGTCGCCGGTGCGCTTTTTCTGGAAAAAATGCGGCCCCTGCTGGCACAGACGCGCGTACAGGCGCTGGCGCAACTGTGCACCCAACCGGTAGCTGGCGGCAAACAGCTGCAGGCGCCAGGCCACGCGCAAAAAGTAGATGACAACGCCCGCCAGCACCAGCCAGACCAGCTCACCGGGCAAAGCATCCGCAGGCAAAGTGCCGGCCACCATGCCATCCACCACATGGCCGACCTGGCGCGGAATGAACACCGTGAGCGCGCTCACCGATGCCAGCATCAGGGCCGACAGCAGGTAGGGGCGCCAGTTCTGGCGCACGTAATGGCCAATCAGGCCCGTCAATGTCATGCTGGAGCTGTTGTGCAATCAGTGGCGGCGACGCTCCAGTTGGGCCTCGTCGTAAAAACGCGCCTTGTCGCGAAACATGGCCTGATCGGCCTCGTGCAGCGCCGCCTCGACCTGGGCCGCCGAAGGTGCCGATGCAATGCCAATGGCCATGCTCAGGCGCTGCCCCGGATAAAACTGATTGTTCATTTCCATAATGGACTCAATGCGCTCCTTCAGCCCGGTCGCCACGCGCTCATCACTGCCCGGCATCAACGCCAGGAATTCGTCACCGCCAATGCGCGCCACACAGTAGGGATGGCCGGCGGTGGCGCTGCTCAACACCTCGCCCGCGCGGCGCAGCACGGCGTCGCCCGCAGCATGGCCTTCGGCATCGTTGATGCGCTTCAACCCATTGAGGTCCATGGCCATCACGGTCAGCGGCCAGGGACCTTTGCGCGAGATGCGGTTGAGCTCATCCACATAGAACGCCCGGTTGCGCAGGCGCGTCAGTGCATCGTGCTTGCCCAGGTATTCGAGGTAGGCCTCGGCCTTCTTGCGGGCGGTAATGTCAACCAGGGACACCAGCACCAGGCCCCAGCTGTCCTGGTAGTCCGGCAATACGGCAAACTGCATGTGGATGTTGATCAGCTCGCCGCTCAGGGAGTAGTTCACCACCTCGCGCAATTGCACGGTTTTGCCGTCCCAGAGATCCACCAGTTGCTCGGCAAAGGATTCGTGCATTTCATCGCGGAACACCAGGCCCAGCTTGCCCAGCAGTTCTTCCTGGCTGTTGGCCGCGAACATGGACAGCGTCTGGCGGTTCACGTTGATGACCCGGATCTCGGCCATGCAGCGGCTCACAAAATCCGGATGCACACTGATGAAGACCCGGAAGTCGCGTATGCCCTGCGCCCGTGCCTCGTCCAGCAGCCGCTTGACGCCGCTAAAGTCTTCGACCCACAGCGACACGGGCGAGTAGTCGAACAGATCGCGGGCATATTGCTCGCTCACGGCCAGCTGCTGTTGTGCCTGCGTGGTGTCGGTGATGTCTTCCAGCGAGACCATCACGCGGTCCCACGTGGCTTCATGGCCCTGCAGCACCCGCACATGGATCTGCACGTCGATACGGCGACCGTCCAGCGCGTAATTCACCGTCTGGTTGGAAAATTCCAGTGTTCCCTGCCACAGGCAATCGAGTTCAGACCACATCTGAGCCAGTGTGTCGTCCCGAAAGACCTCGGGCAGACGCCCAACCAACTCCTGCTGACTCGCAGCGGCAAACACCTTGAGCGTTTGCCGGTTGACCTTGATGACTTTCAGACAAGCCGCGCACTGCTGCATCAGCGCCGGTGTTTGCGCCAGATGCGCAGCCAGATCGACCACCCCTTGCGCACGCCACTCATCGAACAGCCGCTTGAGCGCGCTATAGTCTTCCAGCCACAGCGAAATAGGGGCCGATTCAAACATCAGCTCAAAATCCGTTTCAGGGTTCACCAGCGCCATACCATCACCTCCAGACGGCCATTGTCCACCAGCACGGGCGTGTTGCGCCGCACACCCTCTACATTAGCGCCATGCAAACACCGCAGCGTCAAATCACCCGCCAAGCCGTTGCGGTACACCGCTCACCTTGGGTGCGGTCGCTGTACTTTGCGGCGGGCGTTGTTGCCCTGGTGGCCGGTGCTTTCGGTGTTGTGTTGCCGGTCTTGCCCACCACGCCGTTTGTGCTGCTGGCGGCGGCGTGCTTTGCCAGAAGCTCCGACCGTTTTTACAACGCCATGCTGAACCACCGCATCGCCGGCCCCATCATTGCGGACTGGCGCGAGCATGGCGCCATGCAACGCAAGACCAAGCGCTGGGCCGTGTTCATGATGGTGTTGTCCTTCGGGACTTCCCTGCTCATCATGCATTCGTTCTGGCACCGGATCATGCTGCTGGTGATGGCCATGGTTCTGGGCTTTTTTATCTGGCGGGTTCCCGTGCGACCGGACATGCCGCCGGCAGACCCCGGGTCGACCGATACCGTCCCGCCCTGAACGCCTGAACCGCCGTGTAAACTGTTTCCATGTGCCAACTTCTTGGAATGAACAGCCGCCTGCCCGCCAGCCTGACGCTGAGCTTCACCGGGTTCTCACAACGCGGTGGCTGCACCGACCACCACGCGGATGGCTGGGGCATTGCCTTTTTTGAAAGCGATGGCCAAAAGCCCGGCAAGGCGGCGCGCTATTTTGTCGACAAGGAGAGCGCCGCCACATCGCCCATTGCGCAGATGCTGCGTACCTACCCGATCAAGAGCCACAACGTGGTGGCCCATGTGCGCAAGGCCACGGTAGGCGAGGTGCGGCTGGAAAACTGCCATCCCTTTGTGCGCGAGCTGTGGGGGCGCTACTGGGTGTTTGCCCATAACGGCGACCTGAAGGAATTCAATCCGCCCCTGCACGGCGCCTTCAAGCCGGTGGGCGATACCGACAGCGAGCTGGCATTCTGCTGGCTGTTGCAGGAACTCAATAAATCGCATTTCGGCGTGCCCAGCGTCGAGGAGCTGACCCGCACGCTGCGCGAACTGGTGCCCCGTATCGCCAAACACGGCACCTTCAATTTCCTGCTGAGCAATGGCCAGGCCCTGTGGACCCACGCCAGCACCAAGCTGCACTACGTCGTGCGCCAGCACCCGTTCACGCAGGTGCAGCTCAAGGACGAAGACGTGAATGTGGACCTGGCCGAACTCAACGGCCCCGATGACCGCCTGGCCATTGTGGTCACCGAGCCACTGACCACCAATGAAAACTGGGTCGCCATGGAGCCGGGCGAGTTCAAGGTGTTTGTGGACGGTTGCCCGGTGATTTAAAGCGCGTCCCGGCGGCGACTAGGCCTTCGCCACCATCTCCAACGCATCGACAAACATCGCGGCCACGTCAAAGCCGGTCTGGTCGCTGATTTCCTGAAAACAGGTCGGGCTGGTCACGTTGATTTCGGTCAGGCTGTCGCCGATCACATCCAGCCCCACCAGCAGCAGGCCACGCGCTGCCAGGATGGGGCCCAGGGCCTCGGCGATGCGGCGATCCGAATCGCTCAGGGGCTGCGCCACGCCTTTGCCTCCCACGGCCAGGTTGCCGCGCACCTCGCCCCCCTGCGGGATGCGCGCCAGACAAAACGGCACCGGCTTGCCGGCGATGACCAGAATGCGCTTGTCACCGTCCGCAATGGCGGGCAAAAACTTCTGCACCATCACCGTCTCGGCACCGTCCTTGTTCAGGGTTTCAATGATGCCGCCCAGGTTGAGGCCGTCGGACTTGACCCGGAAGATGCCCATGCCCCCCATGCCGTCCAGCGGCTTCAGGATGATGTCTTCGTGCTCGGCGTGAAAGCGCCGGATGGCCTCGGCATCGCGCGTCACCAGCGTGGGCCCGATGAACTGCGGAAACTCCAGTATGGCCAGCTTCTCCGGGTGGTCGCGCAGCGCGCGCGGCTTGTTGAACACCTGGGCGCCTTCGCGCTCGGCCTGCTCCAGCAGGTGGGTGGCATAGAAGTATTCGCTGTCAAACGGCGGGTCCTTGCGCATGACGATGGCGTCAAAGTGGCGCAGTTCGCGCAAGCGGCGCTCGGGTGGCAGGGGCGTCTCATGGAACCAGCGTTCCTCGTGGCCGGTGAGTGTGATATGCCGCACATGCGCCTGCACCACGCCACCGCGCTCCCAGAGCAGGTGCACGGGCTCGCAGGCCACGATGGTGTGCCCCCGACGCTGCGCCTCGCGCATCATCGCGAAGGTCGTGTCTTTGTAGATCTTGAACGATTCCAGGGGATCGCAAACAAATAGGAGTTCCATAGGGTCCAGCAGCAGGTTTGAAAAAGGTCTGACCCTGCGACTCTACCGCCAACGGCCAAGCCGGTGGTCCGTGTGGCCAAGGTCAGATTTCAATCTTGGAGCCCAACTCCACCACCGCGTTGTTGGGCAGGTTCAGGAAGTCGGCGGCGCCACTGGCGTTGTGGTGCATTTGCGCAAACAGCTTTTCGCGCCACTGCGCCATGCCTTTGCCTATGGTCGGCACCACGGTGTCGCGCGACAGGAAGTAGCTGGTGGTCATGCTGTTCATCTCGCAGCCGCGGCCCTTGATCTGCTGCAGGGCCTTGGGCACGTCGGGGTCGTTCTTGAAACCGTAGTGAATGACCACCTGCCAGCAGTCGTGGCCCAGCGAATCAATCTCCAGCCGCTTGTTCAGGCCAATCCATGGCACCTCGTGGTTGCGCACGGTCACAAACAGGTTGTTGGCATGCAGCACCTTGTTGTGCTTGAGGTTGTGCAGCATGGCGTTCGGCACGGTACCCACGTCGGCCGTCAGGAACACCGCGGTGCCCTCCACGCGCGCCGGTGGGCTCACGAAGACCGCCTCCAGAAAACTGGTCAAATCAATGGCATCGGCACGCAGCTTGTCGTTCAGCAGACGCCGGCCATCTTTCCAGGTCAGCATCAGGGTAAAGATGCCGCCGCCAATCAGCAGGGGGAACCAGCCGCCATCAAACAGCTTGAGCAGGTTGGACGCCCAGAAGGCAAAGTCCACCACGAAGAAGAAACCGGTGGCGCCAACGCACAGGACCAGCGGGTAGTTCCAGCTGTAGCGAAGCACGTAAAAGGTCAGCACGGTGGTGATGAGCATGTCGGTGCACACCGCAATGCCGTAGGCGGCTGCCAGGTTGCTGGACGAGCGGAACATGACCACGGCCAGAACAATGGCGACAAACAGGCCCCAGTTCACAAACGGCAGGTAGATCTGACCCGTGTCCTTGACGCTGGTGTGCAGAATCTGCAGGCGCGGCAGGTAGCCCAGCTGGATGACCTGCTTGGTGACTGAAAATGCGCCCGAGATCAGGGCCTGCGACGCGATCACGGTGGCCATGGTGGCCAGGGCGACCAGCGGCATCAGCGCCCAGTCGGGGGCCATCAGGAAAAACGGGTTCTTGACCGCTTCGGGGTGATCCAGCAGCAGGGCCCCCTGGCCAAAGTAGTTGAGGGTCAGCGCCGGCATGACGATGGCAAACCAGGCCAGACGAATCGGCTTTTTCCCAAAGTGGCCCATATCGGCATACAGAGCCTCGCCACCGGTCACGCACAGCACCACGGCGCCCAGGATGATGAAGGTAATACCTGGCTGGTTCCAGATGAACATCAAGGCATAGTAGGGGTTGATGGCCAGCAGGATGCCGGGGCGGTCGGCAATGTGCACCACGCCCAGTACTGCAATGCAGGCAAACCAGACCAGCGTAATGGGGCCGAAGAATTTGCCAATACCGCTGGTGCCGCGCTTTTGCACCATGAACAGGCACAAGAGGATGACCAGGGTGATGGGTATCACGAAGCGGTGCAGCGCCGGGGAAATGACCTCCATGCCCTCCACCGCCGACAGCACGGAAATGGCCGGCGTGATGACGCCATCGCCGTAGAACAGACAGGTGCCAAAGATGCCCACCAGAAGCAACACGCGCCGCAGTTGGGGCCGGTCCTTGACCGACTGGGACGCCAATGCCAGCATGGCCACCAGGCCACCCTCGCCGTGGTTATCGGCCCGCAACACCAGCGCGACGTACTTGACGGAAACAATGATGGTCAATGTCCAGAAGAAAATGGACAGGACACCAAACACGTTGTCGGTCGTAAAGGGAACGTGACCGGAGCCAAAGACTTCCTTGACTGCGTACAGGACGCTGGTTCCGATGTCGCCGTACACAACGCCAATGGCGCCCAGAGTAAGCGCCGTTAAAGACGATTTGGATGCTGACACAAGTTCACCCGGTCAAGGTTCGGACCGGGTTCCATTCCATTGGGGATCGCCATTTTGCGCCTCCCGCCTTGGCTTGCAAGTGCCAGAGAGACCATTTCACGAGAATTTGCAAACATGTTGCAGCGCAACAACTCAGGGGCTATCGCAAGCCGGCTGCAAGCCGTATGTCAATCGTAATGCTCGGCTTCCGGGTCGGTGGCTTCGAGTTCGTAGCTGGCAGCGAGCATGGCCAAACGCCCGATGACCCCATACATATAGAAGCGGTTGGGGGCACTGGCGCCTGGCTTCACGCCGGGCTGAGGTAAGTGCGTACTCTCGGCAAAAGCCAGGGGCACAAAACTGGAGCCCGGTGCATTGAGGTTCTCGTCCACCTTGCGCTGGGGATGCACGCGGTAGAAGCCACCCACCACATAGCGGTCCATCATGTAGACCACCGGCTCGGCCACCGCATCGTTGACGCGCTCACAGGTCAGAACCCCTTCCTGGAGCAAGACGTCGTACACGCTGGGGACGCCCTTGGCAGCCCCGGCCTGGCCCGGCAGGGAGTGGCGCAGGGACTCCAGCTCCTTGGCGTCGCGCACCGTCAGGATGCCCATGCGGGAGTCGCTGTTGTCCGCCTTGACCACCACAAAGGGCTTTTCGTTGATGCCGTATTCCTTGTGCTTCTTGCGGATCTTGCCCAGCAGCACGTCGACCCGGGCCGCCAGGTCCTGCACACCCGCATCGCTGGAGAAGTCAACCTGGGCGCATTTGTCAAACAGCGGATTGATCAGCCAATGGTCCACGCCAATGAGCTTGCCAAAGCGCTTGGACACTTCTTCAAAGCACTTGAAATGGGCGCTCTTGCGCCGGGTAGACCAGCCCGCGTGCAGGGGTGGCAGCAGGTACTGCTGGTGCAGGTCTTCCAGGATGCCGGGCACTCCGGCGCGCAGGTCGTTGTTAAGCAGGATGGTGCAGGGGTCAAAGTCCTTGACGCCGATGCGGCCCTTGTTGCGCACCACCGGCTCCAGCGTGATGCTGTCCCCGTCGGGCAGTTCAATGGTGACGCTTTTCTTGATCTCCGGACTGATGGATCCAATGCGCACATTGAGTCCAGCCATGTGGAAGACGCGGCGCAACTGGGCCAGATTACTCAGGTAGAAGGTGTTCTGGGTCTGGTTCTCCGGCACGATCAGCAGGTTGCGCGCCTCGGGGCAGATTTTTTCGATAGACGCCTGGGCGGCCTGCACGGCCAGGGGCAGCATGGCCGGCGTCAGGATGTTCCAGCCGTCGGGAAACAGGTTGGTGTCCACTGGCGCCAGCTTGAAGCCGGCGTTGCGCACGTCCACCGAGCTGTAGAAGGGCGGTGTGTGCTCCATCCATTCCAGACGAAACCAGCGCTCGATGGCGGGCATGGAGTCCAGAATGCGCTGTTCCAGTTCATTGATGGGGCCAGTCAGGGCGGTAACGAGATGGGGAACCATGCGGCCCTCTTGAATGAAGTGAAAGGATTGCTTGATTCTAGGACGTGGGGACCGACGCGCCAGTTACAAGCCCCCGCCGCGCGGCGTCATGGCGTAAAGCCTCAGGTCCGCACTTCGCCGTCACCCAGCACCACGTATTTCAGCGAGGTCAATCCTTCAATGCCCACCGGTCCGCGGGCATGGAATTTGTCGGTGCTGATGCCGATTTCGGCCCCCAGCCCGTATTCAAAGCCATCGGCAAAGCGGGTACTGGTGTTGACCATCACGCTGGCCGAATCGACCTCCCGCAAAAACCGCTGGGCGTGCATGTGGTCACGGGTCAAAATGGCGTCGGTGTGGTGGCTGGAGTACTGGTTGATGTGCGCAATCGCCTCATCCAGCCCGCTGACGATCTTGATGCTGATGATGGGTGCCAGATACTCCTCGTACCAGTCACTCTCTTGCGCCAGTGCCAGATTGGCAAACGCAAGCCGACCCGCATCCGCTCCTGATTTGATAGCTGCTTGCGCACGTTCTGCGGGGGCTGGCGGCTGATTTGCCTTGAGAATGGCCAGTGTTTCGGCATCACAGCGCATCTCCACCCCTTTGGCCGCATAGACCGCGCCAATGCGGGGCAAAAACTCGGCCGCCACGCCGCGTGCCACCAGCAGGCCTTCGGCTGCGTTGCATGGGCTGTATTTGCTGGTCTTGGCGTTGTCCGCCACGGTGACGGCCATGGCCAGGTCGCACGGGTCGTCCACATACACATGGCAGTTGCCGTCCAGGTGCTTGATGACGGGCACCTTGGCGCCGGCGCTGATACGCTGGATCAGCCCCTTGCCGCCGCGCGGAATGATCACGTCCACATACTGGGGCATGGCGATGAGCTGGTCCACCACGGCGCGATCGGTGGTTTGCACCAGTTGCACCGCATCGGCGGGCAGGCCGGCGTCAAGCAAAGCCTGCTGCACCAGCCTGGCCAGCGCCTTGTTGGACTCGATCGCTTCCGAGCCGCCACGCAGGATGCAGGCATTGCCGCTCTTGATGGACAGGCTGGCGGCCTCGATGGTGACGTTGGGGCGGCTCTCGAAAATCATGCCGAACACGCCAATGGGCACCCGCATCTGACCGACGCGGATGCCGCTGGGCTGCTGCTTCATGCCAATGATCTCGCCGATCACGTCGGCCATGGCGGCCAGCTGCTCGCAACCCTGGGCACAGGTTTCCAGCACCTGGGGCGTCAATTTGAGGCGATCCACCAGCGGCGCCGCCAGGCCGGCGACCAGAGCGCGGTCAATGTCTTTGGCGTTGTCGATCTGCAGCGCCGGGGTGTTCTCGCGCAGCAACGCCGCCAGCCGGCGAAGCGCCTTGTTTTTGGTCGCTGTCTGTGCGGCCGCCATGAGGGCTGAAGCCGTTTTTGCCTTGGAGCCCAGGGCCAGGGTGTAGTCGGTGATGTTGATCGCGTTCATCAGCCGATTTTCGCAGACATCCGGCGGCACCGGCTGGCACAGCGCCTGTCCGAGGCCGTTTGAGGTTACCGCCTACCTATTGACACAAATCAAAGACGGGTCAAAGGCGGGTCAGCCCCAGCCCCAAAGTTAATCCAGTTCAATTTTGACTTAGCTCATTTTTTAGACAATGGGGCCAAGCTACCCGCACCCTATTGGTCCAGACATTTCCAGACGCCCATGGCAACAGCATCCGAATCTGTTAGCGGCGGTCTGAAAGCGCGCAAAAATGGCGGTTGAACGCGGTTTGGGTGGGCCGGCGGAAACACTGAAGGCCAGCAATGGAAGATACGCAGACCCGCAATGCAGCGGATGCGATTCTTGGCGACCGGCAGCTTTCTGAAAGCTCAATAAGAATCCGTTAAGACGGTCGCCCTAAAATTTACAGTAGCCAAACATGGGACTGCTCCAACACCGTGTCGATGGCTAAAGCTCAAACAAGGGAACTCTATGAAATGCCCCGTCTGCCCGGACTCAAGCCTCCTGATGACCGAACGCCAAGGCGTTGAAATTGACTACTGCCCGCAGTGCCGCGGCGTTTGGCTTGATCGCGGTGAACTCGACAAGTTGATTGAGCGGTCCTCAACTGGTGTAGGTGCGACGCCTGCTCCACGGCCCAACCATCCACCAAATGGATACCCGCGCAAAGACGATCACCATTCGTCGCACCATGGCGGTTATGGGCAGGAACAACATCGGAAAAAATCTTGGCTTGGCGAAATTTTTGATTGATCGAATTGAATACAAGTTCGCGCCCACTGCCGGGTTGATTGTGGCCCTCGGTACATGCTGCGTGGGTCAACGGATGCCCTAGCGCGTTTCACACAATAGAAAGAGGAAATCATGAGACATTTTGCGGTTGTCTGTTTGGGACTTGGGTTGCTGGTCTCTGGCTGTGGGGAACAACTGACCAGTGAGGCACAAAAGGCAGTTGAGCAAATCAAGGTTGAAGCGTCAAAAGCCGCGTTCAAGACAATCGACGACATAAAGACCAATGTAGTTACGAGGCTGAAGATAGCGCAGGGCGCGCCAGAAAAAAACAACAATCCACAGGACAAGACGGTTAAGAATGAGGGTTCCCTGGTTCAAAAATAGTCTGGTTTTCCAGCAATGAAAAGAGTGTCACTGCCCATGATCTCGTTATTGCCGATTCGTTTCTTGACACCCAAACGGTTACTGTGGGCCTCCATCGTGGTGGCCATCACCACCATCGTGCTCAAGACACTGGCTTGGTACGTCACCGATTCGGTCGGGTTATTGTCAGACGCCATGGAGTCGTTTGTGAATCTGGCAAGCGCCATTTTTGCATTGATGATGGTAACGATTGCGCAACGTCCAGCGGACGAGGCGCACCCTTACGGTCACCACAAGGCTGAGTACTTCTCGTCCGGCTTTGAGGGCATCCTGATCGTCGGCGTAGCCATGGGCATTATCTGGGCTGCAGCCTCACGCCTGTTTGACCCGCAGCCGTTGCAGGAGTTGGGCTGGGGTTTGGGTCTGTCCGTGCTGAGTTCTGCCCTCAACGGACTGCTGGCGTGGGTGATGTTCAGTTCGGCCAAGGTGCACCGCTCCATTGCGCTGGAGGCTGATGCGAAGCACCTGGTCACCGATGTCTGGACGTCCGTGGGAGTGGTGGTCGGTCTGATCGGAGTGGTATTGACTGGCTGGCTCTGGTTGGATGCGGTTGCTGCCATTGGAGTCGCGCTGAATATTCTCTGGGAAGGCGGTCACCTGATGTGGCGATCGTCGCAAGGACTGATGGACGAGGCCGTTGAACCCGACGTTCTCAGAGAAATCCAGAAAACACTGGACTCTTTTGACCAGCAAAACATTCGCTTTGACCATGTCATCACCCGACGCTCGGGTCAACGCCGCTTTGTTGATTTGCACATGCACATGCCATCCAACTGGACCTTAGGCAGCGCTGCCAAGGTCCGCAGCAGTGTCGAACAGACTTTGATGGGTGCCGTACCAGGTTTGCGTGCCACCATTCAAATGCTGCCCAGCGACGTCGAGGCGCACTTTGATGACCCACGGGACATGAATATTCCATTTTCTTCCCCATAGGCAGAACCTGACTACCAATAGGCTGGATGCATCCAAAATGCGGGAGGCCGCATTCACCTAGGATTCCAGAGTCCAACTGACTTGCAGCAAGAAATCGTTGTCAACAGAGTGTTACCGTCGACCCCAATCACGTAGCGATTGCCACCATGTACATCGATAAAGTAAGAAATATTCTTGCCCGTAACAGGATGATTGAAGACATCATTCATGTTCAAACCATGCCTCGCCAAGAGATGGTCGAAGTACTGGTTCAAAAGCAACATCTGGCAGAGCTTAGAAACTTGCTTGAGCCATTGCCAGCTGAAGAAATTGCAGTTGTTTTGGAGGCCCTAGACAGGGAGTCAGCAAGGGTGGTCTGGTCACAGATACCCGAAGAACTTGCAAATAACGTGCTCTGGGAGGTCACCGATACCTGTCGTGAACAGTTGGTAGGTGATCGAGAACCAAGTTTTGATGAAAGTCAAATTTGCGCCTTTGAATTGGTGGAAGGCAAGTTACTGCAAGTTTCCATTTCAAGCCGAAAGGATCTGGAAGGCAAAAAACCCATTTGGATTGACCTGATCAATGTCACCAAGGCCGAGCGCATTTTTGTGGGATCACACTTTGGTCTCACTCTGCCAGATCCAGGCGAAGCTACTGATCTTGAGGTGAGCTCACGATTTCATATCGAGAATGCTGGCGAAATACATCTCCACTCCAATTTTCTTCTTGACCGCGCAGGAAGTTCTCGGAGTATTCCAGTTGCATTCATTCTGAGTAACGGAATACTTTTCACGCTAAGGAATGAGGAGCTTCCGGTCTTTAGGCTTCAGCGACTGCGTGCGCACGCACAACCTGGATACGTCACGGATTGTTTTGATCTGGTCCTGGACCTTTACGGGGCAGATGTTGAGTACTCGGCAGATTCGTTGGAGGACGTCTATGCAACTTTGGGCAAGGTCGGCCGCCAGGTACTAAGCGAGGCCATTACTGACACGGAGGCGGCCTCCATCCTGGGCGACATCGCCGAAGAGGAGGACCTGAATGGACGCATCCGGGGAAACATTCTCGATACGCAACGAGCCATCAATTTTTTAATGCGCAGTCGCGTGCTATCCAAAGAGCAATTTGAAGAGTCAAAGCAAGTTCTCCGCAACATTGAATCGCTCAACAATCACACCTCATTTTTGTTCGACAAGATCAATTTCCTGATGGATGCGACGATCGGTTTCATCAATATCAACCAGAACCGGCGCATCAACAAATTGACTGTTTTTGGTGTGGTGTTTATGCCGATCAACATCCTGGCCGGCATGGGAGGTATGTCTGAGTTTTCAATGATGACCCAAGGTATTCCATGGCCCCTAGCCTACGGCGCATTTCTCTTGGCCTCTTGCTTGATGGGAACGGCAACCTTTATGGCCTTAAAGTACTTCGAGAAGCGAGAAATCAGAGGATCCAAGCTTGTTTTGGTTCCAGCGAGGAAATGAGAGCAATTCAATCCAATGGCCCTTCCACAGCCTTTCGCTGACATTTCGAATCTTCCCGCTTTTGAGGAGATTCGACGTGGGAAGCCCTGTCAGCGCCGGGCTTTGCGAGAATTGGTCCCATTTGGCCAACTACCGCCCTATCAACTGGATGCTCCAAAACGCCAGAAAGCCACTGAACAGCACCAGGGTCTAAATCGGCCCTTCTTCGACTTCGTGTGCCTCCATCAACAGCTCTTCGGTCATCAGGTACTGCAGTGCGGCCGCGCTGAAGGCCATCGTGCCGCCGATCAGGGCGTGCGATGCACCGGCAAGCAGGACATTGCCCAACAGTGAAAAGACCAGCACCGTGACTCCCAGCGCCCCGAAAATGGCATGATCTTGCCGCCTGATGTCGCCGCCGACGTCAGACCCAGGCCCAGGAACAAAAGCTCCACAGAAAGGCCCAGCGCCAATATGATTCCGGTTTCACCGCCTGCGGCAATACCGGCACCGATGATGAAACCATCGGTTGCCACATCAATGAAGTTGCCAACAGCAGCCCGGTGCTGAGCCCTGATGCCATTCCGGCCAAGGTGGCGGCATGTTCCATGCGCAGCGTCCACAAATTCAGGCCATACATGAACAAGCTGCCCAAGGCAAACGAGCCTGCCAGAACCACGCCCGCAGCAAAGTGCTGAATCAGGCTGCGTGTGGCATGGCTCGGAGTCCAGAACGCTGCAAGAACCCACCGCCCAAAGCCACCAATGCAGGAATGGCCATGATCAAGAAATTGTGGGTGTTCATCAAGAAAAGCCTGTTTTGAGTTTGGAACAGCTTAAATGCCCTTTCTTCTCGCAGCCTAAATCGGTACGCTAGCGCACTGAAAACGCACGCCTATCGGAATAAGCTTTGTTTCATCTATGACATCTCTTTACCTGTTGCTTTGGATTGCAGGAGGAGTCCTGCTTCAGATTGCCGTCTATCTGTGCGTTGGGTTCTGGCGTCATTGGCAGTCGTACCAGGCGCTGCGCATCGTGGCAGCAGAGTTTGAACTTACCGCGAATCCTGAAGCTGAATCAGAGGTGATACAACCGGCAGGCGCCGCATGGGCGGGTTATCGCAGCTTTCACGTCGAGCGCAAGGTACAGGAAGATGCCTCGACTCAGGTCTGTTCGTTTTACCTGGTACCCGATGACCAAAAACCACTCGCCGCGTTTTTGCCGGGTCAGTTCCTCACCTTTCAGCTTGACATTCCCGCCCCTTTGGGTGGTACGCAAGCTGCCATCCGCTGCTACTCGCTGTCAGACGCACCACAACCCAACAGCTACCGCATTTCTGTCAAGCGCGCGCCCGCACCCGCTGGCAGCCAAGTACCACCGGGCATTTCATCGAACTACTTTCATGATCATGTCGAGGTCGATAGCCAGTTGCAGGTGCGCGCGCCCGCGGGTCATTTTTATGTCGACCGCAGCGACGCACCGGTGGTGCTGATTGGCGGCGGCATCGGCATCACGCCCATGTTGAGCATGCTGAATTGGAGCCTGCCCGCGCAGCCAGGGCGCGAGGTGTGGCTGTTTTACGGGGTGCGCAACAGCGCCGAGCTGGTGATGCAAACGCACCTGAAAGACCTGGCAGCGCAATATCCGAACTTTCATCTGCATCTGTGCCTGAGCAACCCGCAACCGGGGGACCTTGACGAACATCAATCGGCGTCAGTGCATTACCACCATAACCGGGTGGATGTCGCGCTGCTGCGTCGCCTACTACCACTCAAGCCCTTCCATTACTACATTTGCGGCCCCACCCCCATGCTGCAAAGCCTGGTGCCCGCGCTGGAAGACTGGGGTGTACCGGATGGACGGATTCACTTCGAGGCGTTCGGCCCGGCATCCATCCCGCGCAAGAACTCGACCTCCACCACGCGGGCGAAATCCCAATCCGATGACAAGGGCAACGCCGTCATGGTGACCTTTGCCAAGTCAGGAAGACAGGAGACTTGGCTACCCGGCATGGGTTCGCTGCTGGATTTTGCCGAAGCCCGTGGCATTGTAGTCAGTTCCGGGTGCCGAGCTGGCGGTTGTGGCAGCTGTCAAACCAGCATCCGCACTGGCGAAGTGGCCTACACCCAGGCGCCGGATTTCGATCCCGAGCCGGGCAGTTGCTTGTTGTGCGTTTGCACGCCGAAGACGGCCGTAACCCTGGAGGCGTAAATGAAAAGTTCACTGTGGCGCGAACATGTGTTGCCCTTTACCCTGCTGCTGGGACTTTTGGCCGCCGCCACACTGGCGGGAGACTATCTGTTGCACCGCCTGAACCTGGTCTGGGTGGGCCGCTATATGGGAATACCGGGCACGCTGCTCATCATCGGCTCGCTGTACTACTCGGCGCGCAAGCGCAAATGGGTCACCACGGGCGACCCCAAGTCCCTGCTAAAAATGCATGAATTCAGCACTTGGCTGGGCTCCCTGATGGTGCTGATCCATGCCGGTATCCATTTCAATGCCATTCTGCCCTGGCTGGCTACCGTGGCCATGGGCGTGAACGTGATCAGCGGCATGGTCGGAAAAATGCTGTTGAACCAGTCGCGCCAGCATGTGCAAGGCGAACGGGAACGGTTCCAATTGCGGGGTCTGTCCAGGACCGAGGTCGAACAGGCCGTGTTCTGGGATTCTGTTGCGCTGGGTGCCATGGCGCAGTGGCGCAAAGTGCACATTCCCATCTTCATCGTGTTTGCGGTGCTGGCCCTGGGCCACATTGTCAGCATCTTCCTGTTTTGGGGTTGGGTATGAGCCGGACTCTCAAAATCATTCTGGCCATCAACCTCGCGGTGCTGGCCGTGCTGACCTTTGCCTACCCCCATCTGATGGTGGGCCCAGGCAAGCTGATTCCTGGCCACAGGCAACTCGATACGGATTGCTTTGCCTGCCATGTCTCATTCACCGGGGTCGCTTCCCCCAAGTGTGTGAGCTGCCATAAGCCCGCCGATATTGGCCGTTTGACAACCAAAGGCATGCCGGTTGCAAAGCCGCTCACATCCACCCCCTTCCACCAAGAGCTCATCAATCAGGATTGCGTGGCCTGCCACAGCGACCACGCGGGGGTGAAGCGCTATCACCTGAAGGGCTATTTCGACCACGCCTTGCTGAAGAAGGAAACCAGCAACCAGTGCCAAAGTTGCCACAAATCGCCGGCGGATGCGCTGCACAAGCAGATCACCGGCAACTGTGCCCAGTGCCACACCCAGCAGAAGTGGACGCCAGCCACTTTTGAGCACGACAAATACTTTGCGCTGGACCGAGACCACACCGCCAGTTGTGTGACTTGCCATGTGCGCAATGACTACAGCCGCTACACCTGTTATGGGTGCCATGAGCACACGCCGGCCAATATCCGGCGCGAGCACGTAGAAGAGGGCATTCGTCAGTTTGACAACTGCGTGGAGTGCCACCGCAGCGGTAACAAGCACGACATTAAAGGCGGCAGGGATGGAGATGACGATTAGCGCGAACGCGACTGAATCGTAAGGAGCGCAATCTTGAGATTCGTCCTCCCGCCCGGCATCGCTATCCATGCCAGTGCCAACGCATAAGCGGCCCGTAAGACGACACTTACACAATTGATTTATCCCAAATGAAGCGCTCAACGGCGCGACTCCTTTCAGAACTGCCTAAGGTTTTCAAAATCGCCAACACCGTACTGGAGGAATCCCCGCAGCCCTACGTGCCACCCACTTCGGAGACCGCATCCAAAGAGATCATATTGTTGCCTTGGAGTGCTCCCTTTTCGCTGGCTAAGCCTGGGTTCGTGCGACAGGGCAGCACACACGGCTATCGGCGCCGAAAAAGGTGGTGCGATCATTGAGCCCGCCAAGGCACCGTAGCAATGGTGACTCAGCCTGAGCGGCCGGCAAGGGCCGTTTTGGCGTCTGGGAAGCTCAGCGCAAACGCGAGGCGGCGTTTGCGCCGGACGGTGCCGCCGCACACAGCGCGCACAACTGCAAGGCCAGCCGGTGCAGCGCCTGCCAGCCCGAGGCAGGCCAGTCGGGCTGTTTCAGGCCCTTGACGATGCCGTCCACCACATGGGCCGATTGCAGGAGGTCGGCCAACGTGGTCGCCGAGAGTCGCGGCAGTACCCGTTCAAACAGGCGCTCCTTGGCGCCCCAGATGCGCTGCTCGCGCAGGGCCATGGGCAAGGGGCGGCCCTGGCCCATCGCGTCCTTGACACGCTTCAGGGCGCGGATGTCCTCACTCAACGTGTAGTGCACCAGCACCTCGGCCTCGCCCTCGGCCTGCAGGCCATCGAGCATGCGTTGCACGCGCAGCGCCTGTCCACCGAGCACGGCCTCGCTGAGCTTGAACACGTCATAGCGCGCCACATTCATCACGGCGCTTTCGACCTGGTCAAAGGTCAACACGGCGCCGCCGGCACCATCGGCCGGAAACAGCAGGGCCAGTTTCTGGATTTCCTGGTGCGCCGCCAGCAGGTTGCCCTCCACCCGGTCGGCAAAAAACTGCAGGGTGCGCTGCCCCTCTTCACCGGGCGTCACGCGCTGGCCCTGGGCGGACAGTCGCTGCGCGATCCACTGCGGCAATACGGCGCGCTCGACCGGGTCCACCTGCAGCGTGACGCCAAAGCTCTCCAGCGCGGCAAACCAGGCGCTGGACTTGGTCAGCTTGTCCAGCCGAGGCAGCAGGACGATGGTGAGCGTGGCGTCGTTGCCCTGCGACATGTCAGCCAGCTGCTGCAAGGCCACGCTGCCGTCCTTGCCGGGCTTGCCCGACGGAATGCGAATTTCAACAATCTGCTTGTCGGCAAACAGGCTGAGCGACCCACCGGCAGCCAGCACTTCGCTCCAGTCAAAATGGGCTCCGGCCACCGTGTGCGAGGTGCGCTCGGAGTAGCCTTGTGCACGGGCCGCTGCCCGAATGGTGTCCAGCGCTTCCTGCTGCAGCAGGGGCTCGTCACCGTGCAGCGTGTACAGGCTCTTGAGCCCGCGCTGCAGGTGGTTCGCCAGTTGGCCCGCGCCGATCTGCATGGTCAGGTGCCGTCCAGTGTCTTGATGGCGGCCAGACGCCGCAGCACCTGCTGCAGGATGTCGGACTGCATGTCACGGAACAGCAGCACTTCCTCGGCCTCTTTGGCAAGCACGGCCGACTCATTGAAACTGATGTCGCGCTGCTGGGAAATTTCAGTCGGAGCGATCAGTTCACGGCCCTGCGGCGTGCGCATGCGGAACTGCAGGCGAATCTTCAACTGGAACTCGCGCACCTGGCCCGAGGCGTTGACACCCACCACATTTTTCTCGCGCACTTCCTGCAGGATATCGACGATGACCTGCGGTGCGGCACTGCCGGGCGTGGGCGCCAGGGGCACAATGGCATTGCCAAAATAACGGATCAGATCCGCAGCCACCAAACCGTTCTTTTCGGGGGTAACGGCCAGGGTCTGAAACGCAAAGGTCTGGGCGCTACGCAGCTTGAAACCGCAGCCCGCCAGCACCGAAGCGGCCAGGCCGGCTGCGACGGCGGTGCGGCGCTTCATCATCAGAGAACGACGTTGACCAGGCGCCCCGGCACCACGATCACGCGTTTAATGGATGCACCGGCGGCGAACTGCACAAAGGTTTCGCTAGCCAGTGTCAGGGCCTCGATCTCTTCCTTGGACGCGTTGGAGGGCACCAGCACCGAACCGCGCAATTTGCCGTTGATCTGCAGCATCAGCTCCACCTCGTCCTGCACCAGTGCCTGCGGGTCCACGGCGGGCCAGGGCGCATCCAGCAGGTCACCGCTGGTGGCCGCGTAGCCCAGCTCGCTCCACAGCGTATGCGCAATGTGCGGCGTGGCGGGATACAGGATGCGCAGCAGAATGGAGAAGCCTTCCAGCAAGGCGACCAGGCCGCCTTCCGATTCCAGCGCCTTGAAATCTTCCAGGGCGTTGATCATCTTCATCGCGCCAGACACCACGGTGTTGTACTGCATGCGCTGGTAGTCGTAGTCCACCTGCTTGAGCACACTGTGCATCTCGCGCCGCAAAACCTTGGATTCCTTGCTGAATTGCACATCTTTCAGGCCGCCAGCCCCCGCCAAATGTGCGTAAGCAGCTACCAAATCCATAGCAGACAACTTGACACCAAAGTTCCAGACGCGGCGCAGGAAGCGGTAGCTGCCTTCCACGGCGGCGTCGTTCCACTCCAGTGTGGCCTCGGGCGGCGCGGTGAACATGGTGTACAGGCGGGCGGTATCCGCACCGTATTTTTCAATCAGGTCCTGCGGGTCGACGCCATTGTTCTTGGACTTGGACATGGTGCCCACGCCCTCGTAGTCGATGGGTGTACCCACGGGCAGCGTGCCCACGGCCTTGATCAGCTTGGCACCAATGATTTTTCCGGCCTCATCGAACACATGCTCCACGTCCTGCGGCCAGAAGTACTCCTTGCCACCCTTCTCGCCCTTGCGCGAGTAGATGTGGTTGAGCACCATGCCCTGCGTGAGCAGCTTGGTGAAGGGCTCATCCACCGTGACCAGCCCCAGGTCGCGCATGACCTTGGTCCAGAAGCGCGCATACAGCAGGTGCAGGATGGCGTGCTCGATGCCGCCGATGTACTGGTCCATGCCGCTGCCGCCCTTGGCTTGCGTCTGGTCCCGCATCCAGTAGGCCGTGCCTTCGCCGACCATGGCCTGGTCGTTGCGGGGATCGCAATAGCGCATGTAGTACCACGAACTATCGACAAAGGTGTCCATGGTGTCGGTCTCGCGGCGCGCCGCCTTGCCGCACACTGGGCACACCACACCGGCGTGAAAGCCTTCGTGCTTGTGCAGCGGGTTGCCCGATCCATCAGGCACGCAGTCCTGCGGCAGCACCACGGGCAGGTCTTTCTCGGGCACGGGCACGGCGCCGTGCTCGGTGCAATGGATGATGGGAATGGGCGTGCCCCAGTAGCGCTGGCGGCTGACACCCCAGTCGCGCAGACGCCAGGTGGTTTTCTTCTCGCCCAGGCCCTTGTGCTGCAGAGCGGCAGCCACGGCGTCGACCGCGTCGGCACAGGTCAGGCCGCTGAATACATCCGAATTGACGGTGACGCCGCGCTGCTTGTCGGCGTACCAGTCCTGCCACTGCGCGTGGTCGTAAGTGAGGCCGTCGATGTGCACCACGTCGTCGATGGCAAAGCCGTACTTCTTGGCGAACGCAAAGTCGCGCTCGTCGTGGGCGGGCACGCCCATCACGGCGCCGTCGCCGTAGCCCATCAGCACGTAGTTGCCCACCCAGACATCGACCGGGTCACCGGTGAGCGGGTGAATGACCTGCAGGCCCGTGGGCATGCCCAGCTTTTCCTTGACCGCCAATTCGGCCTCGGTGGTACCACCGGCCTTGCACTCGTCAATGAAGGCGGCCAGGCGCAGGTTGGACCGGGCCGCGTGCAGCGCCAGCGGATGCTCGGGCGCCACGGCACAGAAGGTGACGCCCATGATGGTGTCAGCCCGTGTCGTGAACACGTACATGCGGCCGTCGCCAATCAGCGCTCCGTCCTCGCCCCTGATGTTGTGGGTGAATGCAAAGCGCACGCCGCTGGATTTGCCAATCCAGTTTTCCTGCATCAGCTTGACCCGCTCGGGCCAGCCTGGAAGGCCGGTTTGCACGTGGTCCAGCAGTTCCTGCGCGTAGTCGGTGATCTTGAGGTAGTAGCCGGGAATCTCGCGCTTTTCCACCGTCGCACCGGTGCGCCAGCCCTTGCCGTCAATGACCTGTTCGTTGGCCAGCACGGTCTGGTCCACCGGGTCCCAGTTGACGACCTGGGTCTTGCGGTAGGCAATGCCTTTTTCCAGCATCTTCAGGAACAGCCACTGGTTCCACTTGTAATACGTCGGGTCACAGGTGGCGACTTCACGACTCCAGTCAATGGCCAGGCCCATGGCCTGCATCTGGCCTTTCATGTAGGCGATGTTCTCGTAGGTCCACTTGGCCGGGGGCACGCCGTTCTTCAGCGCCGCGTTTTCCGCCGGCAGACCGAAGGCGTCCCAGCCCATGGGCATCAACACGTTGTAGCTGTTCATGCGCAGGTAGCGCGTCAGCATGTCGTTGATGGTGTAGTTGCGCACATGGCCCATGTGCAGCTTGCCACTGGGGTAGGGCAGCATGGAGCAGGCGTAGAACTTCTTTTTGAGTTCGCCGCGCGCGTCACGCGCGTTCTCGGTCACGCGGTAAGCGTTCTGCCCATTCCACAGGGGTTGCGCCCAATGGTCTTGTGCCGCTTTTTCGATGTCCAGGTGTTGGTATTTGTCTTGCATGGGTCTGAGGGTGGCGGAGAAGCCGCCAAATGGAGTGCCTGGGAGCGATTTTAGGCGCTGCGCGCCTCAGGGCGCGGCGGGCGGCGCTTCGGCGACGAAACCAATCCGGTGCAGCCCCGCCTGGTGGGTCAGGCCCATGACCTCCACCACGCGGCCATAAGGCACGGCAGCGTCGGCACGCAGGCGCACTTCGGTGTCGGGATGGCGCTGTGCCGCCTGCCGCAATGCCGCCGCCACGGCCTGCTGGCCCAGTGGCTGCTCGTCGACAAACACCTGGCCGGTGCGGTCAATGGTGAGCGACAGGAATTTCGGCGCCTCCAGCGCGGCAGCACCCGCCGTACGCGGCAAATCGACCTTGACCGCGCTGACCAGCAGAGGCGCGGTGATGATGAAGATGACCACCAGCACCAGCATCACGTCGACCAGCGGCGTCATGTTGATCTCGCTCATGGGCTGGGGAGCGGGTGTGCGTTCGAGGCGGCCAAAACTCATGGTGCCCCCACGCTCCGCCGCTGCCCCCCAGGGGGGCTAACTCGCCTTGGGGCGGCCCGGCGGCGAGTTGTTGTGCTCATTGCCGCTCTGTGATCAGCAGTTCACGCAAGTCACGGGCAAAGCCTTCCAGATCCGCTTCGATGCGTCCGATGTAGCGGCCCAGCACGTTGTAGCCCAGTACCGCAGGAATGGCCACGGTCAGCCCGGCTACGGTCATGATGAGCGATTCACCGACTGGGCCGGCAATTTTGTCGATGCTGATCTGGCCTGCACCCGAAATACCCAGCAGCGCATGGTAAATGCCCCACACCGTACCCAGCAATCCGACGAAGGGCGCAGTCGAGCCCACCGTGGCCAGCAGCACCTGGCCGGCCTGCAGCTTGAGCAACACCGCGTGCAAGGCGTCGCGCAGCAGGCGTGTGAGTTGCTGCGACCTGTCACCGGCGCCCGCCAGGGTGCCCGCCGTATCAACCCGGGTGGCCTCGACCAGTGGCGCCACCAGGCCTTCGCGGTCAAAAACCCGCAGCGTTCGCAGTCCGTCGTCCAGCGATGCGGCCTGCCAAAAGGCACCCGTGCTGCGTTCGACATCACGGTGCGCCCGTTGCAGCATCCACGCTTTCCACAAGATCACCACCCAACTGCCCACCGACATCGCCAGCAATACCAGCGTAACGCCGGCGCTGACCGCGTCACCCTGCCGCAGCAGGTCGAGTGCGTTCACCGCAGTCCCAACACATCGAACATGTCAAACAGTCCGGTCTTTTGACCGGCCAGGAAACGCACGGCGCGCAGACTGCCCTGGGCATAGGTGGCCCGACTGGACGATTTGTGGCTGATTTCGATGCGCTCACCAATCCCGGCAAACAGCACGGTGTGGTCGCCCACAATGTCGCCACCACGTATCGTGGCAAAGCCGATGGAAGAGGGATCCCGCTCGCCGGTCACGCCTTCACGGGCATAGACCGCGCAATCCTTCAGGTCACGCCCCAGTGCGCCTGCAATCACCTCCCCCATCTTCAGGGCGGTGCCCGATGGGGCATCAACCTTGTGGCGGTGGTGGGCTTCAATGATCTCGATGTCGTAACCCGTGGACAGCGCCTTGGCCGCCATCTCCAACAGCTTGAGCGTGACGTTGACGCCCACACTCATGTTGGGCGCCATGACGATGGCCATGTCTTTGGCCATGGTTGCGATTTCTGCTTTCTGCGCCTCGGTAAAGCCGGTGGTTCCGATGACAGCGGCAACACCCAGTTCGCGACAGACCTTGAGGTGTTGCAGGGTCCCTTCAGGCCGGGTGAAATCAATCAACGCCGTGCTGCCTTTCAGGCCCGCATACAGATCCGCCGTGATAGCGACCCCCACAGGCATGCCAGACGCTGCCCCAGCGTCCTGGCCGATGGCCGGGCTGGACGCAATGTCCAGGGCTCCGAACAACGTGCAGTCGTCGGCGGCACGGATCGCGTCAACCAGCATCTGGCCCATGCGGCCCGATGCGCCGGCCACGGTAATCTTGTGGGTCATAGGTCCCTGTCCTCTCGTTGAATCGCCCTAGGGACGCGCCGCCTCAAGCGGTGGATAGTCCGGCGGCGGCGCCACACCCGCGGTGGTGGGAGCCGCTGGCCTGGACGGCAAAGGGAACCGTTTCAGGGCTTCCTCGGACGCCTCCAGTGGACGCGGAGCATCGGACGGTTTAGGCGCCTTGAGCGTCGCTACAAATTCCGCTTCACTGGGCAAGTCGTCAGCCTCGATGCGTTCCACGACGTCATTCTTGAAGAAAACCGTGACCTTGCGGGATTGCGGTGGAACGCCCTGGCTCTTGAGGGTGAAGACATAGTCCCACCGGTCAGCATGGAACACACTGACCAGCAACGCCGTGCCCAGCACATCCCGAACCTGTGCGCGCTGCATCCCCGGCTTCACGAAGGCCAATTGTTCACGGGTCACGACGTTGCCCTGAACGATGTCAGTTTTGTAGGGGGAGACAATCCCTGCGATCCGGTTGCTTGCGCCATCGAAGCTGCTGCAGCCCGCAAGGCCAGCCATTGCGATAGTGACCAGGTTCAAACAAAGGCTGCGGCAGTGGATGTCGGACATGGATGGTTACGCAAGATATGATCGCGTCATTGTAGCGGTTGAGCACCGCTCAACCTCCTGAGCTCCCCCGGCGGAAAGATGCCCATGACCAACATCGATGAACTGAAAAACACCGGACTCAAGGCCACCATACCCCGCCTGAAAATACTGGAAGTTTTTCAGCGCAGCAGCCAGCGCCACCTGACGGCCGAAGACGTCTTTCGGGTCTTGCTGCAGGAGCGCTCTGACGTCGGCCTGGCGACGGTGTACCGGGTGCTCACCCAATTCGAGCAGGCCAGCATTCTGAGTCGCAGCCATTTTGAAAGCGGCAAAGCGGTCTACGAACTCAACGAAGGCCAGCACCACGACCACTTGGTTTGCCTGGACTGCGGCAAGGTGGAAGAGTTTTACGACGCTGAAATTGAAAACCGCCAGCAGGCTGTCGCCAAGGCCAAAGGGTTTGCGATCACGGACCACGCGCTAAGCCTGTACGCAACCTGCACCAAAGATCAATGCCCCAACCGTCTGGAAATGGAACGTGTGCGCGGCAAGACTGCCGGATAAAGAGCGAAGCCTCAGTTGCCCTGCGCCATGGCCTTGCGATGGCGTTCGACAAACTCCTGGTAGGTGTCGATGCCACGCAACTGCAAAATGGTGTTGCGAACAGCCGCCTCCACGAGCACCGCGATGTTGCGTCCGGCAACCACCTGGATAACGACCTTGCGCACGGGAATGCCCAGTATGTCCTGGGTCAGCGGTTCATAGGGAATGCGTTCGTATTCGCGCTCCAGCGTTTCCCGGCGCACCAGATGCACAATCAGTTTGAGCCGCATTTTGCGGCGCACGGCAGTCTCACCAAAAATGCCGCGGATATCGAGCAGACCGATACCCCGTACCTCCAGCAAATTCTGCAGCAGCTCCGGACAGCGTCCTTCAATCGTGGTCTGGTTGATGCGGTACAGGTCCACCGCATCGTCGGCCACCAGACCGTTGCCTCGGGATATCAACTCCAGTCCCAGCTCGCTCTTGCCCAGCCCGGACTCGCCGGTGATGAGCACGCCCAAGCCCAGAATGTCCATGAACACGCCGTGCATGGATGAGCGGTCTGCGAAATGCTTGGACAGGTAAGCCCGCAGCACGTCAATGACAAAGGCGGACGACTCCTGGGTGGCAAACATGGGAATCTGGGCCCGTTCGCACATCGACAACAGGGCTTGGGGGGCCTGCTGACCATCGGCCAGAACCAGAACCGGGGGCTCCAGGGTCACGATGCGCGAAATTCGACGGGCGCAGTCGTCTGCGGTCGCGCTGGTGATGTAGGCGATCTCGCGCTCGCCCAGTATTTGTACCCGGTAGGGGTGTATGTAGTTGAGATAGCCGACCAGGTCCGCGCCAGAGCGGGCAGCCCGCACGGCCACTTCGTCAAAGCGGCGCTCGGACGCCCCTAAGCCGGCGACCCATTCCCAGTGCAGACGGGAACGAAATTCCTCAAAGAGAACGTCGGCGCTGACAACGGTTGGTTTCACGCGAATAAACGGGAACGGTTGACCGGATTCAGGCCACTTGAGCCGACTGCCAGCCGGCAATCAGGGCATGCAACTGCAGCGCATCGGTGCTGGAAACGAGTTTCTCACGCAAGTCCGCGTCACTGAGCAACTCGGCAATCTCCGACAGGATTTCAAGATGCTTTTGCGTGGCGGCTTCGGGTACCAGCAGGAAGATCAACAGCCCGACAACCTGGTCATCGGGTGCGTCAAAACCAATGGGATGCGCCAACTGGAACACGGCCGCCATCGGTGATTTCAAACCCTTGATACGGCCATGCGGGATGGCAACGCCATGCCCCAGCCCCGTCGAGCCCAATCGCTCACGCGAAAACAGGCTGTCCGTCACCAAGGCACGGCTCAGGCCATGCAGATTTTCAAAAAGCAATCCCGCCTCTTCAAAAGCCCGCTTTTTGCTGGTCACTTCAACGTGCGCCAGCACTTGTGCAGGTGACAGGATACTTGCTAGTCGGTTCATGGTGTGGGCCGATTATGCACAAAAAAACCGCCCGGTGACCGGGCGGCTACTTTGGCTTGGAATGCCTGGGAAGGAATTACATCAAGCGCTTGGGCGCATCATGGTGGTGGTCCTGCAACCTGTCCTTGTGGCGCACCACCTGCCGATCCAATTTGTCTACCAGCTCATCCACCGCGGCATACAGGTCCTCATGCGAGCTTTCGGCAAACATGTCATTGCCCTTGACGTGAATGTTGCATTCGGCACGTTGCCGTCGTTCCTTTTCCTTTTGCTTCTCCACGGTGAGGAGCACCTTGACATCGACCACCTGGTCAAAATGTCGCATGATTCGATCAAGCTTGGTCGTGACATAACTACGCAGGGCCGGGGTAACTTCAAGATGGTGACCGCTGATCGTCAAATTCATAAAAGACCTCCAATTGCTCTCGGGTTAAAAACCTCGCCAACTTCGGTGGCAAGAACAGAAACCAAAAATTGTCGACATCTGATTGCTGTGAAATCACTATGCGCCCGAATTTGGGGAAATGCAACGCCTTTTTTGCTGATGCGCTGCAGCATACTGATGCCGCTCAGATGCGTGCTTTTTGCCCCTGCACAAGCCCCTTGCGCAGTGCGATAATTTGAAAAGCACCACTTTTGGAGAGCGTTCCTTGGAAAACTACCCCAGTCGGTAGCTTTCATATTTAATTGGGGTCAGATTCCAATTATTCGAAAGCTTCTGCGACACACAATTGTTCGAGTCGAATGATTGGAATCTGACCCCGATTGAATCGCCATGCTCAATATTTTCACGCTCGCCAACGGACGCCTCTTTCAGGAAGAGATCGAATCCCTGGAAGAGCTCTCCCAATTTCACCCCATCTGGGTGGACCTCGAATCGCCCACGGTAGAAGAAAAACGCTGGGTCAAGCAGTACTACGGCCTGTCCATTCCCGAAGATGCGATGGACGAAGACATTGAAGAGTCTGCGCGCTTTTACGAAGAAGACAATGGGGAACTGCACATCCGCAGTGACTTCCTGATTGCCGGTGATGACGAACCCCGCACGGTGCGGGTGGCGTTTATCCTGAACCTTGTCAACGACGAGCTCAAGAGCAAAGGCGTGCTGTTTTCCATCCACGACGAAGATGTCCCGGTGTTTCGCCTGTTGCGCATGCGCGCGCGCCGCGCACCCGGGCTGATTGAAGACGCCAAGGAAGTCTTGCTCAAGCTGTTTGACGCCGATGCCGAGTATTCCGCGGACACGCTGGAAGGCATTTACGATGAGCTGGAGAAGGTCAGCACCAAAGTGCTGTCGGGCGACGTGACCGATGCGCTGGCCAGTGAAGTACTGGGCGCCATTGCCCGCCACGAAGACATGAACGGCCGCATCCGGCGCAACGTGATGGACACCCGCCGCGCGGTGAGCTTCATGATGCGCAGCAAAATGCTCAATGGCGAACAATTCGAAGAGGCCCGCCAGATCCTGCGCGATATCGACTCACTGGATTCGCACACGGCGTTTTTGTTTGACAAGATCAACTTCCTGATGGATGCCACGGTCGGTTTCATCAACATCAACCAAAACAAGATCATCAAGATCTTCTCGGTGGCCAGTGTGGCGCTGCTGCCTCCCACCCTGATTGCCAGCATCTATGGCATGAACTTCAAGTTCATGCCCGAGCTCGACTGGTCCCTTGGCTACCCCTACGCACTGGCACTCATGGTGGCCAGCGCACTGGTACCGATGTGGTACTTTCGCAAGCGCGGCTGGTTGCAGTAAGCGACCAACGGATACGGGTTGGCAAATGAAGGTCGACGGCAAAGCGTACCAGACGATTTGGCTCAAGCCAGGCGACCCGCGCGTGGTACAGGTCATCAACCAGGTCAAACTGCCCCATCAGTTTGAAGTCGTCGATCTGACGTGCATGGACGATGCGCGGCTCGCCATTCGGGACATGACGGTGCGAGGGGCCGGTCTGATCGGTGCCTGCGCCGCGTATGGCATGTACCTGGCAACGCTGGAAGCACCGAATGCCGACTTCGGCCCCTTTCTGGAGCGTGCCGGGGCGGCTCTCAAGGCAACCCGGCCGACGGCGGCCAACCTGGCGTGGGCGGTTGATCGCATGTTGCGCGCCGTCTGCACGGGTACATCGCCGGACCACCAGCGCGCCATGGCCAAAGAAGCGGCGATTGCCATCGCCGACGAAGATGCAGAGCACTGCCGCCGCATTGGCATGTTGGGACAACCCATCATCGCCGCCCTGTCGCTGCGCAAGAACGGCCAAGCGGTCAACATCCTGACACACTGCAACGCAGGATGGCTGGCGTTTGTCGATATCGGCTCCGCAACCGCTCCGATCTACGCCGCGCACGACGCCGGCATTCCCGTGCATGTCTGGGTTGACGAAACCCGACCGCGCAACCAGGGTGCCAGCCTGACCGCCTGGGAGCTAGGCCAACACGGCGTGCCGCACACCCTGATTGCCGACAATGCAGGCGGCCACCTGATGCAGCACGGACTGGTCGACATGGTCATCACCGGGGCCGACCGGGTCACCCGCAATGGCGATGTGGCCAACAAGATCGGCACCTACCTCAAGGCGCTGGCGGCCCGTGACAACCAGGTTCCCATGTATGTGGCCCTGCCCTCGTCAAGCTTCGACTTCGCCATGCGCGACGGCCTGGCCAACATACCGATTGAGGAGCGGGATGCCACCGAGGTGCGCTTCATGTCCGGCCAGAATGAGCAAGGAACCGTCACGTCGGTGCGCATCTGCCCGGAATCAACCCCGGCGCGCAATTGGGGCTTCGATGTCACGCCAGCGCGACTCGTCACGCAGCTGATATGCGAGCGGGGCATCTGCGCAGCCAACGAAGACGCCATTCTGGCGCTATTTCCGGAGCAACGCTGACATGGGCGCCACCATGGACGACGGCTACATCAAGTACACCAGCGACCGACGCGACGGCCTGGTTTCAGCGTCTGTGCAGTTGGACGCTCTCAACCGTGCCCGCACCGAACTGTTCGACCTGGGACTGATCGGTGTCTACCCCAACGGGGTCGGCTATGGCAACCTGAGTATCCGCACGGCAGGCGATCAGTTTGTGATCACCGCCAGCGCCACCGGTGCCACCCGTGTGTTGCAGCACGAACAGTTCAGTCTGGTCGAGTCGTTCTCCGTGGAACACAACCGGGTGCAGTCGCGCGGACCGCTGCCCGCGTCGTCTGAGTCCATGACGCACGGCGCCATTTACACAGCCAACCCGGCGGTGAACTGTGTCATCCACATTCACAGCCGGGCCCTGTTTGACCGCCTGCTCCAGCAGGCCTGGCCGGCAACACCAGCAGACATCCCCTATGGCACACCCGCCATGGCACGGGCGGTTGCCCAGTTGGTCAATGCGCACCCCGAACTGCCGGTGCTGTTTGTGATGGCGGGGCATGCAGAGGGCATCATCGCGTACGGTGCGGATGTGGCGTCAACACAGGCGTTGCTGCTTTCAATTTTTCACAGGATTCATGCACCATGACTCGAATCGGCATCATCGGCGGCAGCGGCCTGGACAATCCGGACATCCTGGAGAACGCGCAGGACCTGACGGTCAGTACACGCTGGGGACCGCCCTCGTCACCGCTCAAACTCGGCAAGATCGCCGGGATTGATGTGGTGTTGCTCGGCCGCCATGGCCGGGAACACACCATCACCCCGACCCAGGTCAACTACCGGGCCAATATTCAGGCGCTGCAGGACGCCGGCTGCACCCATATCCTTGCAACCACCGCAGTAGGGTCCCTGCGCGAGGACATCGGACGCGGCGATCTGGTGATCATTGACCAGTTCATCGACTTCACCAAACAGCGCGCCACGAGCTTTCATGAATCCTTTGCGCCCCACCACCCCGTGCACACACCCATGGCGGAGCCATTCAACCATGAACTGCGGTCCATCCTGATTGGTGTGTGCGAACAAAAAGGCTTCAACTTTCACCGAACCGGCACAGTCGTCACGATTGAGGGGCCACGCTTCTCGACCCGCGCCGAATCCCGCATGTTTCGGGCCTGGGGTGCCGACATCGTCAATATGTCGATTGCGACCGAAGCCACATTGGCCAACGAAGCGGGCATACCGTATGCCTGCGTGGCGATGAGCACGGACTACGACTGCTGGAAAACGGACGAAGAGCCCGTCAGTTGGGACGCCATTCTGGCGGTGTTCAGCAGTAATGCCAAAAAGGTCACCACGCTGCTGGTCGAGGCTATCCCGCTGGTGGACAAAACAAAAGCGGCCCACAGGCCGCTTTGACATCGATCGCCAGGCGCTTACTTGTCGCGCAACTCTCGGCGCAAAATCTTCCCGACCGGCGTCTTGGGTAACTCCGCACGGAATTCGACCACTTTGGGCTGTTTGTAGCCCGTCAGGTTTTCCTTGCAGAAGGCGCGCACGTCTTCTTCGCTGAGGTTGGGATCTTTCTTGACGATGACCAGCTTGACCGCCTCGCCGGACTTGGCATCGACTACGCCGACACAAGCACATTCCATAACGCCGGGCATTTGTGCGACAACGTCTTCCAGCTCAGTTGGGAACACGTTGAAGCCGCTGACCAGGATCATGTCTTTCTTGCGATCGACAATCTTGAAAAACCCATGTTCATCCATGACACCGACATCGCCAGTTTTGAAAAAGCCATCGGGCGTCATCACCTTGGCTGTTTCATCGGGACGTTGCCAGTATCCCGCCATGACCTGCGGCCCCTTGATGGCGATTTCCCCCGGCTGACCCGTTGGCACTTCGTGGCCATCATCGTCCAGCAATTTCATGTAGGTATTGGGCAGAGGCACGCCAATGGTTCCGGTGTACTCCGTGGCGGTGACCACGTTGCAGCTGGCGGACGGCGATGTTTCGCTCAGACCATAGCCTTCGCAGATTGGGCAACCGGTTTTCTCAAACCACAGTTTGGCCACGCCGCTCTGAACCGCCGTACCACCGCCAACGGATACCTTGAGATGGCTCCAGTCCACAGTATTGAAATCGGGGTGATTGGCCAAGCCATTGAACAGGGTATTGACGGCCGGGAAGCTGTGAATGGTGTGCTTGGACAGTTCCTTGAGCACCCCGGGGATATCACGCGGATTGGGAATCAGGATTAACTTGCCGCCGGTGCGCATCGACAACATCATGCCCACCGTAAACGCAAAGATATGGTAGAGCGGCAAGGCGCACACCCCCGTGGGCTGCTCGTTGGCAGGCACCTTGCTCATCACCGGGCTGTTCCAGACTTCGGACTGCAATACGTTGGCAATCACGTTGCGTTGCAATAGCACTGCACCCTTCGATACGCCCGTGGTACCCCCGGTGTACTGCAACACCGCTACGTCGTCAGGCTTGATATCAGGTTTCTTGAAAGGCGCCTTGGTGCCCGCCGCAATCGCGGCATTGAAACGCACGGCACCAGGAAGACTGAAAGCCGGAACCATCTTCTTGACGTTGCGCACCACATAATTGACCAGGCTTCCTTTGAGCAGGCCCAACTGATCGCCCATGGCGCACAGCACCACATGCTTGACCGGAGTCGAAGCAATGCATTTTTCCAGGGTGGTGGCAAAGTTCTCGATGATGACGATGGCTTTGGCGCCCGAATCCTTGAGTTGGTGCTGCAACTCGCGCGGTGTATACAGCGGGTTGACGTTAACGATCACAAATCCGGCACGCAGAATGCCTGCAACGGCTACCGGGTACTGCGGCACATTGGGCATCATGATGGCGACACGGTCACCCTTGACCAAACCCAGGCTCTGCAGATAGGCCGCAAATGCCTGGCTCAGACTGTCAGTCTGGGCATAGGTCACATCCTTGCCCATGAAGTTGTATGCCACCCGTTTGGCGTACTTCTGGAAGCTTTCTTCCATCAGGGCCACCAACGAGGTGTACGCCGAAACATTGATGTCGGCGGACACGCCTTTGGGGTAACTACTGAGCCAAATGCGGTCTGTCATGCTTGCCTGTCCCAACTGTGATGTAACCGGATATTCTGCCTGTGAATGCCTAGGGTGGGCACTTGAGATTTCCTTGGTGTTTTCCCTAGCTTTCGGCTACATCAGGCTCTGAGAGCGGTCAGCACCTCGTCGAGCATCTTCTTGGCATCGCCAAACAACATGCGATTGTTCTCCTTGTAGAACAAGGGGTTGTCGACGCCGGCGTAGCCGGATGCCATGCTGCGTTTCATCACAATCGACGTCTTGGCCTTCCACACCTCCAGAACAGGCATGCCGGCGATGGGGCTGCTTGGATCATCCTGCGCACCCGGATTGACGATGTCGTTGGCGCCAATCACCATGACCACATCGGTTTTGGGGAAGTCGTCGTTGAGCTCGTCCATTTCAAACACGATGTCGTAAGGCACCTTCGCCTCGGCCAACAACACATTCATGTGGCCAGGCATACGACCCGCCACGGGGTGAATGCCGAAGCGAACATTGACGCCTTTTCCACGCAGGTGCTTGGTAATTTCAAACACGGTGTGCTGCGCCTGGGCCACGGCCATGCCGTAACCAGGAACAATCACGACGCTTTTCGCCTCGCGCAGCAACTCTGCCGTCTCAGTCGCGTTAACCGGAATGACTTCGCCAGCCGGTTGCGCAGCGCCGCCAGCCGGCTTTGGAGCGGCACTGGTGGTACCGAAGCCGCCGGCAATCACGCTGATGAAGCTGCGAGCCATGGCCTTGCACATGATGTAGGACAGAATCGCGCCGCTGGAACCCACCAGCGCGCCGGTCACGATCAGCAGGTCGTTGGACAACATGAAACCGGTGGCTGCAGCAGCCCAGCCCGAATAGCTGTTGAGCATGGACACCACGACCGGCATATCGGCGCCACCAATGGCCATCACCATGTGGATACCGAACAGCAAAGCAATCACCGTCATCACGATCAGCGGCGTCATGCCCGCGCTCAGGGTTTCGGCGTGCAGGAACTCGCGTCCAAAATAGATCACCACCAACAAGCCGACCAAGTTCAGCCAGTGGCGTCCTGGCAATAGCAAAGGATTGCCGCCGATCCGCCCCGAGAGCTTGCCAAACGCAATGATGGAGCCCGAAAAGGTAACCGCACCGATCAGGATGCCGATGTAGATTTCCATCTCGTGAATCGACTTTGCCGCACCGGTAAAGCCTTTCACAGCCTCCGGGTCAATGTAAGTGGCAAATCCGACCAGCATGGCGGCCAGACCGACCATGCTGTGCATCAGCGCGACCAATTCAGGCATCTGTGTCATTTGCACGGTACGCGCTGCATACAGGCCGATGCTGGCACCAATCAGCATGGCGCCGATGATCCAGGGCAGACCGGCCGCGCTCACCTGCGGTCCGAACACGGTGGCCAGCACGGCCAGCGTCATGCCGATCATGCCGTACAGGTTACCGCGCAGCGAGGTCTCCTGGTTGGACAGACCGCCCAGGCTCAAGATGAAAAGAATGGTGGCTCCAATATAGGAGACCGTTGCTAAGCTTGCAGACATCAGGCGTCTCCCTTATTTACGAAACATGGCCAGCATGCGCTGGGTGACGGCGAAACCGCCGAACATGTTGATGGCAGTGAGCACGATGCCCGCTCCAGCCACCCAGCGTATCAAGTCATCGGGTCGATCAACAGCACCGGCAATCGGTGAAATCTGCACCAGGGCTCCGATCGCAATGATGCTGCTGATGGCGTTGGTCACGCTCATCAATGGCGTGTGCAGTGCGGGCTTGACGTTCCACACCACCATGTAGCCAACAAAGCAGGCCAGCACAAACACCGTGAAGTGCGACAGAAACTCTTTGGGTGCATTCGCCCCGATGAGCCAGAACAGCACGGCCGCCACGCCAAACATGATGGCCAGCTTGTTGCCCGCCATGGGCTCACTGGCCGCACCGTGACCTTGCGCTTTCTTGGCCGCGGGGGCCGTAGCGGCCTTGGGCGCCGCCGCCGCGGGAGCAGCGGGAAGTTTGGGCGCAGGGGGTGGCCAGGTGATGGAGCCTTCCTTGGTGACGGTCAGGCCGCGGATGGCATCGTCTTCCATGTTGACGTTGACAATGCCGTCCTTGGTCTTGCACAGCTCCTCGGTGAGGCGAAACAGGTTGGTGGCGTACAAGGTCGACGACTGCTTGGACAGACGCGAGACCAGGTCGGTGTAGCCGACGATGGTCACGCCGTGCTTCACTACCGCCTGGCCGGGTTCGGTCAGCTCGCAATTGCCGCCCTGCTCGGCCGCCATGTCGACGATCACGCTGCCGGGCTTCATGCTTTTCACCATCTCGGCGGTGATCAGCTTGGGTGCGGGCTTGCCAGGGATCAGCGCGGTGGTGATGATGATGTCCACCTCCCGGGCCTGCTTGGCGTACATCTCGCGCTGGGCCTGCTGGAAGCCCTCACTCATCACCTTGGCGTAGCCGCCGCCACCACCGCCTTCTTCCTCGTAGTCCACCTTCACAAATTCACCGCCCAATGACGTGACCTGGTCAGACACTTCGGCACGGGTGTCGTTGGCGCGCACGATGGCGCCCAGGCCGGCGGCGGTACCGATTGCCGCCAGGCCGGCCACACCGGCACCGGCGATGAAGACCTTGGCCGGCGGCACCTTGCCCGCAGCCGTGATCTGGCCGTTGAAGAAGCGGCCGAAGGCATTGGCTGCCTCGATGACCGCGCGGTAACCGGCGACGCCGGCTTGGGAGGTCAACGCGTCCATCTTCTGGGCGCGGCTCAACATGCGCGGCAGCGCGTCAATCGCCAGCACGGTCGCCTTCCTGGCGGTGAGTTGCTGCATCAATTCGGGGTTTTGCGCCGGCCAGATGAAACTGATCAGGGTCTGGCCTTCGTGTATCAGAGCGACTTCGTCGGCCGTCGGGCCTCGCACCTTGAACACGATGTCGGACGCTGCCCACAAAGCGGCAGCACCCTCAATGATTTCGGCTCCTGCCGCGCGGTAGGTCTCGTCACTGAAATTGGCCAGATCGCCCGCACCGGATTCGACTGCCACCTTGAAACCCAACTTGATGAGTTTCTCCACCACCTCGGGCACGGTCGCCACACGTTTTTCACCCGGAAAAATCTCGCGCGGCACACCAATACGCTGTGCCGACCCTGTAGATACACCAGTTTGCATGAAGCGACTCCTCAGCTAAGTATTTGCAACAAACCGACAAAACCCGCCAAGAAAAAAGGCCCGGCAAGACGTGCGGCGCCGGACAGCTTAACTGAATTTCCCCCCAAACTACGGGGGCAAACATGATTTGCGTCAAATGGCTCCCAGATAAGCATTCCCCTTTGATAATCGGGTATGGACACTCGCTGGAAACCCAATGTAACTGTCGCGGCCGTGATAGAACGGGACGGTCGTTTTCTACTGGTCGAGGAGGAAACGGCCGACGGACTGCGCTTGAACAACCCGGCCGGGCACCTGGACTGCGGCGAGACGCCCGCGCACGCCTGCGTTCGGGAAACGCTGGAAGAAACCGCCCACGCGTTCACACCGACCGCACTGGTCGGCATCTACCTGTCGCGACAAACGACATCCGGCGGCGGCGATACCACGTATCTGCGTTTTGCCTTCTGTGGAGAGCTCGGATCGCTCGATCCGAATCGCACGCTGGACACCGGCATTGTCCGCACCGTGTGGATGACCGCGGACGAGGTACGCGCTTGCAGCGCACGCCACCGCAGCCCGCTGCTCTTGCAGTGCATGGAGGACTTTTTGCAGGGAACGCGCTACCCCATGGAACTGGTGCACGCTGACCCCAGTATCCTGGCCTCCGCCAAGTTGCTATAAATTTCATAGCTACTTGCGCTATATCCACGGGGGCTTGCGGTCTATTTTTCTCAAAGAATCACTGAAAAACATGAAGCCCTAAAATCCCGGTATGAGAAAGCAAAGAGTGGTTGTGGGCCTCAGCGGCGGCGTGGATTCGGCGGTAACCGCCTATCTGTTGAAGCAACAGGGGCATGAAGTCATCGGTATCTTCATGAAAAACTGGGAGGACGATGATCGACCGGCCGGATCCGGCAATGACGACCCCGGCTATTGCACCTCCAACATCGACTTTGTGGATGCTGCGGCAGTTGCCGATGTCATCGGTATTGATATCGAACATGTCAACTTTGCAGCGGAATACAAGGACCGGGTGTTTGCAGAATTCCTGCGCGAGTACCAGGCCGGCCGGACCCCCAACCCGGACATCCTGTGCAATGCCGAGATCAAGTTCAAGGCGTTTCTGGACCATGCCATGCGACTGGGGGCTGAAAAAATCGCCACGGGTCATTACGCGCGCGTACGCCAAAGTCCACACTCCGGCTTGCACGAACTGCTCAAGGGTCTGGACCCCTCCAAAGACCAAAGCTATTTTTTGCACCGGCTCAACCAGGCCCAGTTGTCAAAAACCCTGTTCCCGATCGGCGAACTGCTCAAGACCCAGGTGCGCCAGATTGCCGAAGAGATCGGTCTGCCCAATGCCAAGAAGAAGGACTCCACCGGCATCTGCTTCATTGGCGAGCGCCCGTTCAGGGATTTCCTGAACCGCTACATTGCCAAAGAACCCGGGCCCATCCGCGATGCGCGTGGCCGCAAGCTGGGAGAACACCAGGGCTTGAGCTTCTACACGCTGGGCCAGCGCCAGGGGCTGGGCATTGGGGGCATCAAAGCCAAAGGTGCACAGAAGGGCGGCGGCGAACATGCCCCCTGGTTTGTGGCTCGAAAGGACATGCAGACCAATACACTGTGGGTGGTGCAGGGTCACGACCACCCGTGGCTACAGTCCTATTCCCTGCAAGCCCAGGACGCCAGCTGGATCGCGGGCGCCGTTCCCGGCAACACGGCCTTGGCCGCCAAAACCCGGTATCGCCAAAGCGATGCACCCTGCCAGTTGGAGCATGCCAGCCTGCAAGGCTTCGAGCTGCAATTCGAGCAGCCGCAGTGGGCCGTCACCCCTGGCCAGTCGGCCGTCCTGTACGACGGAGACATCTGCCTGGGCGGCGGCGTGATTGCGTCAGCCCATACGGGCGAGTAGGGCTTCCATGTCCTTGAGCATGAGGTCCAGATCGGCCTTTTGAGCCGCGTCCGGTTGCATGCGCGCCTGCAACTCCTGCTCCATAAAGCACACGGTCATGCGCAGATAGGTACTGTCCAACGCCTTGCGAACCGCTGAAAACTGCTGCCCGATCTTGAGGCAACTCTCGCCCTGCTCCACCATGCGTTGTATGCCGCGAATCTGCCCTTCTGCGCGTCGAAGGCGATTCAGCACGTCGGTGCGGTCTTCCATTTGATTCAATACTGTCACAGAACAAGCCTCTTTGGGTTTTGACGTTAGGGTAGCCATTTTCGTTTCAATCTCCATCGTTGCCCGGCGTGGTAACAGAAACGCTCACGTCAACCGGCAAAATGAGCGTTTCCCATCAGATTTAGCGTTTGCAAGCGATATTGGTCTCTGGCACACCCAATTTCTTCAATATCCACCCCAGAGGGCAAACGTTGGTGAAGCCAAACTGGAACAGATTGGCTCCTACAAATGCCGTCAGTGCCAGCCACCATTGGGACATGAACAACGGGCTGCCAGTGACACCCAAAGCCAAAGAAAGAAGAATGAAAGTGCCTGCAAATATATGAATGTAACGATCAACGGTCATGGTAAAGCTCCTTGTAAAAAAATGAAAATGCGTAGCCCCGTGGCATTATTTATGAGGATCAGCTAGGCGCCATGCGTGGCCGTTGGCGCTTCCATGCGACGGCGGTACAAGGCGTAATAAAGGACCGGAATGACCACCAGTGTCAGCATGGTCGACACCAGAATGCCGAAGATCAGCGCGATGGCGAGTCCATTGAAAATGGGGTCATCCAGGATGAAGAACGCACCAATCATGGCGGCAACACCCGTCAAGACGATGGGCTGCGCACGCACGACTGCGGATTGCAGAACGGCCACCTTGAATGGCACACCTTTTCGCACCTGCAGTTCAATGTAGTCCACCAACAAAATGGAATTGCGCACGATGATGCCGGCCAATGCGATCATCCCGATCATGCTGGTTGCAGTGAATTGCGCACCCATCACGGCATGGCCTGGCATGACTCCAATCAGCGTCAACGGAATAGGTGCCATGATGACCAATGGCGTGAGGTAGCTCCTGAACTGGGCCACCACCAGCAGGTAAATCAGAATCAGGCCCACGCCGTAGGCTGCGCCCATGTCCCGAAACGTTTCATAGGTGATTTGCCATTCACCATCCCACTTGATGGCGTATTCCTTATACGGATTGGTCGGCTGGTGTATCCAGTATTCCCCCGTGGAATCGCTCTGCTGTTGTGTGGCTTGCTTCAAGGTGTTGCGTGTTGCAAACAGTCCATACAGCGGTGAATCCAGCTTGCCTGCCATGTCACCCATCACATAACTCACGCCTTGCAGATCTTTGGTGTAGAGCGGCTTGTCAATGACACCCCGCTCGACCTGCACCAACTCGGACAGGGGAACCAACTGACCACTGGTCGCACGCATGGGCAGGGCAAGAATGGCGTCCAGCCCAACCTGGCTCTCCGGCGGCAACTGGATGCGTACAGGGATCGGGTATTTGGAGTGCTGGTCATGCACATAGGCCGCATCCGTACCCGAGAGGGCTGACGAAACAGTCTGTGCAATGGCCGCTACCGGAATGCCCAAGGACTCTGCCCGCTGCCGGCGTACGCGCAGAAAGGCACGGGGCGCGTCTTCACGCAAACTGGTGTCGGTGCCAATGATGTCAGCAGTGGCGGCAAAGGCGTTGGCGACCTGAGTCGCAAGCCGCTGCCGTCCCGCTTCGTCAGGGCCATAGATTTCCGCAACCAATGGTGACATCACCGGTGGTCCGGGCGGCACCTCCACCACTTTGGTTTTGGCGTGGTGCCTGAGACCAATGGCTTCAATTTCAGGCCTGAGCCGCTGCGCAATGGCGTGACTCTTCTCGCTGCGGTGGTGTTTGTCCACCAGATTGACCTGCAGATCGCCCTGCTCCGCGTCAGCACGCAAATAGTATTGTCTGACCAACCCATTGAAGGTAATGGGTGACGCAGTTCCGGCGTAGGCCTGCAAGTCGCGCACTTCGGGCTGCTTCGCCAAAAGAGCGCCGATATCCTGCAAGGTTGCTGCGGTGTCTTCGAGCGCGGTGCCGGCTGGCATATCCACCACCACCTGAAACTCGCTCTTGTTGTCAAAGGGCAGCATTTTCAGGACCACCCATTCCACCAGGACCAACCCAACCGAAAGCAACAGCGCCACAACAATACCCCCCAGCAACAGCCAACGCTTGCGGGCACTGTCCAGAAAGGGCGTGAGAATCGCACCGAACAGACTCTGCAATCTGGATTTCTTTGAACCCGCCGGCTTGTGCGCGCCGGCGTGTGTGGAGTCCGTTGTGGGATGCGCATGCTGGCGCATAAATTTCAGGGCGAGCCATGGAGTCACCGTGAACGCAATCGCCAACGACAATGCCATCCCCAAGCTGGAATTGATGGGAATGGGGCTCATATACGGACCCATCAGGCCGGACACAAAAGCCATGGGCAGCAAGGCGGCGATAACCGTTAAAGTGGCCAGAATGGTGGGCCCACCAACCTCATCGACCGCTCTGGGAATGATGTCTTTGAGCGACGCGCCGGGCGTGAGTTGCTGGTGTCGATGGATGTTCTCCACGACCACAATGGCATCGTCAACCAGAATACCGATTGAAAATATCAGTGCAAACAAAGACACCCGATTAAGCGTAAACCCCCATGCCCAGGACGCAAACAGCGTCGCGGTGAGCGTCAAAATGACGGCCGCACCAACAATGATGGCTTCGCGTCTGCCCAGTGCGAAGCCCACCAGAAGAATGACCGATCCGGTCGCGAAACCCAGTTTTTGAATGAGCTTGTTCGCTTTTTCGGCAGCGGTTTCTCCATAGTCCCGGGTAACCGTCGCTTCCAGATTCGCCGGGATGACGGAGTTGCGCAAGGACTGCAAGCGCGCAACCACCGCACGGGATACGTCGACTGCGTTTTCACCTGGCTTTTTGGTGACGCTGATGGTGACTGCCGGGAAAGACTGTCCGACGTTCGGTGCGACAGCCCCTTCTGCCTCACTGGTGGACGCAGCTGCTCCCCGTGTAAACCAGACATAGCGTTGCGCCTGCTGGGCGCCCATCTCAATGCGAGCCACGTCCCGCATGAATACCGGCTTGCCCTGGCTGCTGCCTACGACCAGGTCGCCAACATCCTCCTCGGATCGCAAAAATTCACCTGCCTCCACGGTGAGCATTTGGGCGCCCGTGCCAGCCTTGGCAGAATCCAGAACGCTTCCTGCGGGCATTCCGAAATTCGCCGCTGCGACGGTCTTTTTGAGCGATATCAGGTCGACACCGCGCGCGCGCAGGCGCCCCGGGTCCACCACAACGTGAATGGCACGCCCTGGCGCTCCCAGAGTCTGAACTTCCCGCACGCCTGGCACGGCCTTGAAGTCGGTCTCTACCGTGTGTGCCACGGTCTCCAACTCCGAGGCTGGCATCCCATCCTTGCTCCACAAGGTGACCGCCACAACCGGCACATCGTCAATACCCTTGGGCTTGACGATGGGAGTCAGGGCACCGAGGTCCCGTGGCAACCAGTCCTGATTGGCATTCAACACGTCGTACACGCGAACCAGCGCTTCGGTGCGTGGCACGCCAACTTTGAATTGAACGGTCAATACCGCCAAACCGGGCCGCGCTACAGAATAGGTGTGTTCGATTCCCGCTATCTGCCCCAGTAGCTGCTCTGCGGGTCGGGCGACCATATTTTGCACGTCGGCGCTACTGGCTCCGGGAAATGGAATCAGCACGTTGGCCATGGTCACGTTGATCTGCGGCTCTTCCTCCCGCGGCGTCACCAGCACGGCAAACACGCCCAGCAACATGGCGACCACAGCAAGCAGCGGCGTCAACGCATTCGTTTGAAAGGCCGCGGCTATGCGCCCTGAAATACCCAATGACTGATTTGCTTTCATGGGTGACTCACTTTGCGACTGGCGCCGGTACGGCCTTGGCAAATCCGGCGCGAATAGGATCCAGTGCGATGGACTCGCCACCGTCAACACCCGCCAGCACCTCGACACCGTCAGCTCCAAGATTCGCGCCCAGCCGCACGGCTCGCAGTGAGAATGCCCCATTCACGACGACATACACGGCCGTCAGCTCCCCGCGCCGCACGATGGACGCCTGGGGTACCGTCAATTTTTTGGCCATTGATGAAGCCTGCGGCTGCGAGAAACGCACACGCACTTGCTGGCCCGGCAATAAGTTGGCACTGTCTTTGGAAGACAGGTCAAGACGCCACTCCGTTGTTTGCGACACGGGGTCTGCAGATGGGACCTCGGTGCGGGCGACTGGCGTGATCCGCTGCGCGGAGCTCGAAACATCGTCCAACTGCACTTGCGTCTGGTTTGAAGCGCGCACCAGTTGAACCCGTGAGGCCGGCACTTGAACGACGGCACGCAGTGGCAACGGGGCATATACAGTGACCAACGGCCTGCCGGGAACAGCCAAGTCACCGGCTTCTGCGTGAGTCTGCAAAACCCAGCCATCGTAGGGCGCCGTGACCCGTGTGAATCCCTGCGAGATGCTGGATTGCAACGCCGACGCTGTCGCCTGGTCGCGCACAGCGGCGGCGGCTTTGTACTGCGTCTCGGCAGTGTCCAGCGCCGCCTTGCTGACAAAGCCCTTGCTTTGCAGGTCGCGTGTGCGCTCGACGTTGGCCCTGGCGTTGCGCAGTTCTGCATCCGCCTGATTGATTTGCGCCTGGCTTCTTTGAACACCCGCCGAGGCCTCCCTGTCATCGATCGTGGCCAACACTTGGCCGGCCTTGACCTTGTCGCCTGCTTTCACGGCAAGGCTGGCAAGACGGCCAGCCGCCTGTGCCGCAATCGTGCTTTGCTTGACCGGCTGAATGACGCCATCCAACTCATAGGTCGAGGCGACCACTTTGGCCTGCACAACAGTAATGGGCACCGGCGAGGTCTGCGCAAACACGGAGCCCACTGCCATCGCGGCAATGGTTGGTAAAAGACCATGGAAAAAACGCGCCTTCAAACTACGGCTCCCACCCAACGAAACAGTCAACTTCATGTCGCCTCCTTGATACCCCGTGGAGTATACAACAATACTGCATGGGGTATCAAGGGATACAAATCCGCGCGAGCAAAACGCCCGCGTGAACAGACCAGAAAACCTCAGTGCTAACATCTGGCAGGCAGGCTTGCGCCGAGTTGGGCTTTAAACCTTTTTCTCCTGAGCAAAAACCCTATGTTTCACGTTTTAAGAGATGCCGCTGGGGCAATTCAATCCGTCTCCCGGCAGGAGCAGCTTGGCAGCGAGATATTGGATGAGAACGACCCGGAAATCCAGCGATTTTTCACGGCCCCGGCCATCGAGCCCGCCTTCAACGCGGCGGATGCGGACTTCGTGCGGGTGCTTGAAGACTTGATCGACACGCTAATCCTGAAGAACGTCATCCACCAGACCGACCTGCCAACGGCGGCGCAAAAGAAATTGATGGTCAGAAAGGGGCTGCGCAACCGCATCCACGGTGCCTTGAATTTGTTGGGAAGCGACGACCGGATCCTTTAGTCGATGCCCGTGACAAAATCAACGCCCAAGCCCTATGTCAGACACCCCACCCCCCAGTGAGAACGCGAATATTCCGGACACCAGGCGGATTGGCGAGCACAGCGTTCGCTTTGATCCACTTCTTGACAGTGTCATCGCCATAGCCAAGATTTTCGGAATTACCACGACGCATGAAGCGCTGTCAGCCGGTTTGCCGCTTGAGGGCAACCGAATCACCCCGGACTTATTGCCGCGCGCTGCGGGTCGTGCCGGGTTGACGGCGAAGCTGGCACGCCGATCGCTGAGCGCCCTGCGCCCAGGACTGCTACCCGTTGTTCTCCTTCTAAAGGGAAACCAGGCCTGCTTGCTGCTGGAGTGGCTTCAATCGGGCGAAGCCCGGGTGAGGTTCCCCGAAAACGGTGAGTCATCTGATGTGTTGACGCGCGAGGAACTGGAGAACCTGTTCGCCGGAATCGTCTGCTTTATCCGCCCGATTTTCAAGTTCGATCCCCGCACGCCCGATAGCGGCGAGTTGAAATCACAGCACTGGTTCTGGAGTGTTGTCTTTCAAAACTGGCGCTTGTACCGCGACAGCTTGCTGGCAGCCCTGCTGATCAATATATTCGCACTGGTCATGCCCATGTTTTCCATGACGGTCTACGACCGGGTGGTCCCCAACCGCGCAGAGGAGACACTATGGGTGCTGTCCATCGGCGTGTTTCTGATGATGTTCTTCGATACGTTGCTGCGTATCCTGCGCTCTTACATATTGGATACCGCGGGCAAACGCATCGACGTCACGCTCTCGGCACGGATCATGGAGCGCGTACTGGGCCTGGGCATGGCAGACCGCCCCGCCTCGGTTGGCTCCTTTGCCGCCAACTTGAGGGCTTTTGAATCGGTTCGGGAATTCGTCGCTTCAGCCACGATCACGACCCTGGTTGATATCCCCTTTGTATTTGTGTTTTTTGTGGTGATTGCCTGGATTTCACCCTGGCTGATATTGCCCCCGCTCTTTTGCATCGTGGTTCTGATTCTGGCTTCATTAATCGTGCAGCAGAAGATGCAGGAGCTGGTCGAAGTGACGCAAAGGGCCACTTCACAGCGCAACGCCACGCTGGTGGAAAGCCTGGTCGGTATTGAAACGGTCAAGTTCATGGTGGCGGAAAGCAGCTTCCAGCGCAAATGGGAACAAGCCACCGTTTTCATTGCACAGACCGGTACCAAACTCAAACTGCTGTCCTCAACCATCATGAGCATGGTTCAACTGCTGCAGCAGTTTGTGTCGGTCGTGGTCGTCATTGCGGGTGTTTACCTGCTGAAAGACAACCAGCTCAGCATGGGCGGAATTATTGCGGCATCCATGCTGGCGGGCAGGGCCATGGCGCCATTCGGACAGGTGGCCGGCCTCCTGATGCAGTACCACAACGCCAAGAGCGGACTGGCTTCGATCGAGAAACACATGCAAACACAGCCGGAGCGGGCGGATGCCTCGGTGTTCCTGCACAGAACCGGATTTCAGGGTTCCATAGAATTCAAGAACGTCAGCTTCTCTTATCCGGGACAGCAGCAGGCTGTCTTGCGCAATGTGTCATTCAAAATCCAGGCCGGCGAAAAGGTCGCCTTCATCGGCCGGGTCGGCTCGGGCAAATCAACCATTCAACGCCTGGTGCTGGGGCTCTATGCGCCAACGGAAGGGGCCATCCTGATCGATGGCATTGACGTCCGCCAAATCGACCCCGCCGAATTGCGACGGGCGGCCGGTTTTGTGTCACAGGATGTCAGTCTGTTTTTCGGAACGCTGAAGGAAAATATTGCGCTGGGAGCACCCTTCGCCGATGACCAGGACGTCGTTACTGCGGCAGAGGTGGCGGGGGTGACCGAGTTTGCCAATCGCCATCCGCGCGGTTTCGACATGCTCATTGGGGAGCGCGGCGAGTCTTTGTCTGGCGGACAACGGCAAGCCGTTGGCATCGCACGCGCCGTCCTGAACGACTCACCCATCCTGCTGCTGGATGAACCCAGCAGTGCCATGGACCACCAAAGCGAAGACCTGCTCAAGGCACGACTCCAGCGGTTCACCAAGGGTAAAACGGTGATCTTGGTGACGCACCGCACATCCTTGCTGGAGCTGATTGACCGGTTGATTGTCATTGACAACGGCAAGGTCATGGCCGACGGGCCCAAGGCCCAGGTGATCGAAGCGCTGCAAAGCGGCAGAGTAGGCAGGGCAGCGTGATGGCAACGGAAACCAAACCCCAAAGCCGGCTTGTCGCGCGCTGGACCCGTTTCTACAAGCCTTGCTCCCGCGCGATCGACTGGGTGATGCAACTGCTGGCCGGAAAGCACAATGAACTGGACAGCGATTTTGACGCCAACGCCGATTGGGCGATTGCCGAGCAGACTCCCAGGGGCGCCCGGGTATTGGTATGGATCAGCGTTGCGGCGGTATGCGTACTGCTGCTTTGGGCCAATTTCGCCGTACTGGATGAGGTGACCCGGGGCGAAGGCAAAGTAATTCCTTCACGACAAGTCCAGGTCCTGCAAAGTCTGGACGGCGGAATTGTCTCGGAGATTTTGGTCAAGGAGGGGCAGACCGTCAAGATTGGCGATTTGATGCTCAAAGTGGATCCGACACGCATGGTGTCATCATTGCGTGAAAACCGATCCCAGTACCTCTCACTGCTGGCCAAGGCGACCCGCCTCAAGGCGCTCGCCGAAGGCTCCCGCTTCCTGCCCCCGGAGGAAGTGGTTGCCGAGGCACCCGAAGTGGTCGAACAAGAGCGCGCGCTCTATGAGTCACGCAAAGCGGAGTTGGACGCGACCCTGGGCGTTTCGCGGCAGCAGGCCTCGCAACGCTCACAAGAACTGATTTCTGTTCGAGCCAAGCGCGAGCAGGCCTCCCAAAGCTACAACCTCACCGCAAGAGAGCTGGAAATGACGCGCCCCTTGGCGAAATCCGGCGCCATTTCAGATGTGGAACTCTTGCGACTGGAACGGGACGTCGCGCGTTACCGGGGTGAGCGGGACAGTGCAAATTCTGACATTCCCAGGTTGGAGTCGGCCGTTTCCGAGGCGACCCGCAAGATTCAGGAAATTGAGTTGACATTCCGAAACGTGGCGCGGTCGGAGCTGAGCGAAACCAACGCCAAACTCAATGCCCTGCTGGAAGGGAGTTCTGCTCTGGAAGATCGGGTCAAACAGACTGAAATCCGCTCGCCAGTCAATGGCACCATCAAGCAACTCAAGGTCAACACGGTCGGTGGCGTGGTACAGCCGGGCAAGGATTTGGTGGAAGTGGTTCCATCTGACGATGCACTGCTGCTGGAAGCACGGGTACTACCACGCGATATCGCTTTCTTGCATCCCGGTCAAAAAGCACTGGTTAAATTTACGGCCTACGATTTTGCAACATACGGGGGACTGGATGCCACTCTGGAACTGATCAGCGCAGACACCGTGGTTGACGAAAAGGGGAATGCCTTCTTTCTGGTGCGTGTGCGCACGCTGTCGACCAGTATTGGGCTTCAAAAATTCCCCATCATTCCCGGCATGGTGGCAGAGGTCGACATTCTTACCGGCAAGAAGTCAGTACTTGCTTACATGATGAAGCCTATATTAAGAGCCAAGGCAAAGGCCATGACGGAACGATGAAGCAGACCCCGAACACCATATTCGTCACACAGGACAACGGGTTACTTGCGCATTGGCAAAAAGTATTTGGCAAAAGCAGACACATCGTTTCCCCAAGAATTGAAGATTTTTTCCAACTCAAGCCATCACCGCCTTCCATTGCATGGATCGACCTGTCGCTCGCCGGACGGCCTCTGTGGAGCGCAGAAATATGGCGTGAAGTCTTACAAGGTGACCAAATACGCGTCGTCGCAGCAAGCTCCAACCCGAACGACAACGAGGCCATGCAGGCATTGGACGCTGGTTGCGCCGCTTATTGCCATGCTTTTTCGGATTCCTCGACGCTCAAGCAAATCAAAGAAGTGGTCGAGGCAGGCCACGTCTGGATAGGCAAAGCCCTGATGCAGCGGCTCCTTCAAGGTGTCAACCGTGTGGTGACCACCCCACCCGCCCAGGATGGCGCTTGGCGCGAAGCCTTGACACAGCGGGAGGTTGAGGTGGCAATTCTTGCTGCAAACGGCGCTTCCAACCATGCAATATCCATTCAATGCCGGATCTCCGAAAGAACGGTCAAAGCCCATTTGAGCGCGGTATTTAACAAGCTCAACATCACGGACCGGCTTCAACTGGCACTGAGGGTCCACGGAATCCACTAAGATTCTGGCGCCACCACCTGTACCCAAGGACAATAGACCACAGCCACGAAGCTATTTAGAGTACTGCAATCTAGTGTTGCTGTATTTGAAAGACTTCCATGGCTACCAATCAAAATTCTGCTCAGGCGCGTGGCGTCGTTGTTATCCTGGAAGGCAAGGCCTGGCTGGTCGATGCAGGAGGCAATCGCAGGCCCCTGAACGTTGGCGACGAAGTACAAGAAGGCCAACAGATCGTCACCGAAGAGGGTACGCGCCTGGAGTTGGCGTTGCCAAACGGCCAGCCGTTGGTCATTGCCTCCGGACGTGAACTCCTCATTGATGCCAACCTCCTGGGCACAGCGAGCATTGACAAGACAGAAGCCGCTCTAGCCGATCTGAATAGTGGCTCTGCAGAAGTAGCCAAGATCATTGCGTCTGGCGGAGATCTTTCAACACAACTCGAATCCACTGCTTTGGGTCTCAGTGGTGGCGATGGCAGTGATGCACATAGTTTTGTGCGCCTTCTTCGGATTCAGGAAGCGGTCGCGCCTTTGTCCCTTGACAGAGCTGACTCGCCAGTTGACGTACCGCCTGACTTGACTCCTGCAATGGTTCAACCGCTCAGCATTGGTGAGCCGGCGCCCACGGAAGATAGTGCCGTAACGCCCACACAGCCTGTCTCAACACAGACACCTGCTCCGACGCCAACCCCAACTCCGATTCCCACGCCCGCTCCTGCACCCACACCGCCCGCAACGGTGAAAAGCGTTCCCGTGGCGGCAAACGACAGCGCCTCAATTGCCGAGGATGCAGCGCCCAACACGGTTGCGGGAACGGTCCTGACCAATGACACCGTCGGCACTGACACCAACGCCACTCCGGTTACGGCCGCCAATGTCAACTTGACCTATGGTTCGCTGGTCTTGAATAGCGACGGCACGTACACGTACACGCTCAACAACGCCAACCCGACGGTCAATGCGTTGAACAACGGCCAGACGCTCACCGACAGTTACACCTACGCCCTCACCGACGGTGACGGTGACACCAGCACGGCGACCCTGACCGTCACAATTAACGGTCACACTGATGGTGTGCCAAGCATCGTTCCAGTGGACGGCAACGCCGGCGCCACCGGTCAGGCAACGGTCAACGAGATCGGCCTTATCAGCGTAGTCAACACCAGCGAGACTACCACCGGCACGATCACCGTGATCGCAGCCGATGGTCTCAAGAACATCGTCGTTGACGGAACCACCATGACTGCCGCCAAGTTGGGCACGCTGGGCGCTACGCCGGTGGCCATCGACACCGGAGAAGGCACGCTGACACTGACGGCTTACAACGCCGGCACCGGCGCACTGAGCTACAGTTATACCTTAAAGGCCGCCTTGAGCCAGCCTTTGGCCACCGAGAGCACCGACTCCATCGCCCTGACGGTCAACGACCTGGGCGGAGGCAGCAACACCGGCACGCTAACCGTGCAGATCGTCGACAGCACCCCCACAGCCGTGGCCGATGCCGCCTCCATCACCGAGGACGCAACACCCAACACCGTCAGCGGCTCCGTGCTCACCGGCGCTGGCGCCGACTCCGTGGGTGCTGATACCAACGCCAATC
>Ga0208125_100038_pt1 | contig 166352 bp, 146 predicted proteins | sample LakWasM128_HOW14_2_FD_183938 | JGI IMG/M metagenome (GOLD analysis project Ga0208125, IMG submission 183938) | Freshwater sediment methanotrophic microbial communities from Lake Washington under simulated oxygen tension - Sediment Metagenome... | ecosystem: Environmental > Aquatic > Freshwater...
AGGCAGAAACCCTGTCCTAGCTTTATATCAAGCAGGAAAAGCCCATGTCAAGCCTTTCCCGCTAAATATTCGCTTAATGCTTAGTAATTGACGAAACTTCCACGTCTTTTGTATCTTTAACCTCTGCCGCAACAGCTGGCACCGTTAGTGCATCACTTTCTCTAGGCATACGCTCCAGAGCGATCTCAAGCACCTCATCTATCCACTTCACCGGATGAATCTCAAGGCAGTTCTTGATGTTTTCAGGAATCTCTGTCAAATCCTTCACGTTTTGCTCGGGAATCAGCACAATCTTGATGCCACCACGATGTGCAGCCAGCAACTTTTCTTTCAAGCCACCAATAGGAAGGACCTCCCCACGCAATGTGATCTCACCAGTCATGGCAACGTCTGCTCGCACAGGGATGTTGCTCAGCACAGAAACCAAAGCCGTACAGATGGCAATACCAGCACTCGGTCCGTCTTTAGGCGTAGCGCCTTCTGGCAAGTGGATATGAATATCGCTCTTTTCATGAAAGTCTTCGGCAATTCCCAAGCGTTTAGCGCGGCTACGTACCACACTCATTGCTGCCTGGATAGACTCCTGCATGACTTCACCTAACTTACCGGTAGTAATAGCCTTACCTTTGCCCGGCAATACGACAGATTCAATCGTCAACAACTCACCACCAACTTCGGTCCAAGCCAGCCCTGTAACCTGCCCAACCTGATTAGCCTTGGCAGCGACTCCATAATCGAAGCGCTGCACGCCGAGGTATTTATCAAGATTTTTGGGAGCTACTGTGACCTTGCGGATAACCTTGGTAGCTGATTTTGTTTTTGCCAGCAGCAACTCTTTCACCACTTTGCGGCAAATTTTAGATATTTCGCGATCGAGGCTACGCACACCGGCTTCACGCGTGTAGTAGCGCACAACATCGCGTATAGCTGCTTCGGAAATACTAATTTCCGTTTCCTTCAAGCCGTGCGTTTCCAGCTGCTTAGGTAGCAAATAACGCATTGCTATATTGACCTTTTCGTCCTCGGTATACCCTGCAAGGCGAATCACTTCCATGCGGTCGAGCAACGCTGCTGGAATATTCAGAGAATTGGCTGTAGCGACAAACATTACGTCAGAGAGGTCATATTCGACTTCGACATAATGGTCGACAAACGTATGGTTTTGTTCAGGATCCAGCACTTCCAGCAAAGCTGAAGAAGGGTCGCCGCGGAAGTCTTGGCCCATTTTATCTACTTCATCTAACAGGAATAGTGGGTTCTTGACAGCGACCTTGGCCATGCTTTGCAACACCTTACCCGGCATAGATCCAATATACGTACGACGATGCCCACGAATTTCAGATTCATCACGTACTCCACCCAATGCCATGCGTACAAACTTGCGGTTCACTGCCTTGGCAATACTCTGGCCAAGCGAAGTTTTACCCACACCAGGAGGGCCTACCAAGCACAAGATAGGGGCTTTTAATTTGCCTACACGTTGCTGCACTGCCAGGTACTCGACAATACGCTCTTTAACCTTTTCCAATCCGTAATGATCAGCATCAAGAATGGCTTCTGCAGTCACTAAATCTTTACTGATCTTAGTCTTCTTTTTCCAAGGCAGATTAACCAGGGTCTCAATGTAATTACGGACCACGGTAGATTCTGCCGACATAGGCGACATCATCTTAAGTTTTTTCATTTCAGCATTGGCTTTTTTCAATGCTTCCTTGGACATACCTGCTGATTTGATGCGATTTTCAAGCTCTTCGATATCCGCATTTTCGTCCTGCTCGCCCAGCTCTTTCTGAATAGCCTTGACTTGCTCATTGAGGTAGTACTCGCGTTGACTCTTCTCCATCTGACGTTTAACACGTCCACGTATGCGCTTCTCTACCTGTAGGATATCGATTTCCGCTTCCAGCAGGCTTAACAGATGCTCCAGACGCTCAGCGACACTGAACATCTCCAGTATGCTTTGTTTCTCTTCGAGCTTGAGTGTCAAATGCGCAGTAATAGTGTCTGCGAGACGACCTGCATCATCAATGGTCGCGAGTGAAGTGAGAATTTCCGGGGGGATTTTCTTATTCAGTTTGACATACTGATCAAACTGCGTGAATACGGTACGCATCAGCGCCTGCGTCTCGCTGTCGTCATCAGGTGTATTTTCGATGCGTTCAGCCTTAGCGGCAAAGCAATCCTCAGTCTCGACGAACTCGACCACTTTTGCGCGGTGTACGCCTTCAACCAGCACTTTTACAGTGCCATCCGGCAACTTGAGCATTTGCAATACGGTCGCGATGGTACCCACCTCATACAAGTCGGCAGCATCCGGTTCGTCTTTATTGGGGGATTTTTGTGCAACCAGCAATATCTGCTTGTTATGCTCGGAAGCGAGCTCCAGCGCACGAACTGACTTGGCGCGGCCAACAAACAGTGGGATAACCAGATGCGGGTACACCACCACATCGCGCAAAGGCAATAGTGGTAACAAACCAGAATCTGGGGAGAAAGCCGGTAAAGTTTGTTCTGTCATGGAGAAACCTTCAGTGTTAGCTGCACACAGCAACATACTGTGTGCGTATGTTATCTAATTGGGGGCAAACACTGGCGCTTCAAGTGCCAGCGTTAAAAAACTTAGACGCATGGCGCAACGCATATATCAACTTATTACCAGGCTATATACTGGGCCTAGCTAGCTGACTCTGCGAGGCGTGGAGCCTCATCCGAGTAAATCATGATAGGTGGATTATCGCCATTGATTACGCCGTCATCCACTACAACTTTGGTTAAATTGGGTATAGATGGCAAATCAAACATGATTTCCAACAATGCATGCTCTATGATAGACCGCAGGCCGCGTGCACCGGTCTTGCGCTCCAATGCCTTCTTGGAGATAACGCGCAAGGCTGAATCACGGAACTCCAGTTCAACACCTTCCATCTTGAACAGTTTTGCAAACTGCTTGGTTAGCGCATTCTTAGGCTCAACCAAGATGGTCATCAACGCCTCTTCGTCCAGAGACTCAAGTGTAGCAATTGCCGGCAAGCGACCGACAAACTCAGGAATCAAACCAAATTTGATCAAGTCCTCTGGCTCGACTTCTCTCAGCACTTCACCAATAGCGCGTGAGTCTTCCTTACTCTTCACTTCGGCGCCAAAACCAATACCGCCCTTTTCGGAACGTCTGCGGATGACTTTATCCAAACCGTCAAACGCGCCGCCGCAAATAAAGAGGATGTTCGTGGTATCCAGCTGCACAAACTCCTGATTCGGATGCTTGCGCCCGCCCTGCGGTGGTACAGATGCTACGGTACCCTCAATCAGCTTGAGCAGAGCCTGTTGCACACCCTCACCTGATACATCACGGGTAATAGAAGGATTATCTGATTTGCGTGAAATCTTGTCGATTTCATCAATGTATACGATACCGCGTTGGGCTTTTTCAACGTCGTAATCACATTTCTGCAAAAGCTTTTGCATGATGTTTTCGACATCTTCACCAACATAACCTGCTTCGGTCAGCGTGGTTGCATCAGCCATCACGAAGGGTACATCCAGCAATCTTGCCAGTGTTTGCGCCAACAACGTTTTACCTGATCCCGTCGGCCCTATGACGAGAATGTTGCTTTTTGCGATCTCTACGTCATCCTTGTCAGTGGGTACAGCCTGATCCAGGCGTTTATAGTGATTATAAACAGCTACAGACAAGCTCTTTTTAGCCTGAGTCTGACCAATGACATATTGGTCGAGAATTGCACAGATTTCTTTAGGAGTAGGAAGTCCGCCATCACGAGGTTTAAGCGCACTATCGCCCTGCACTTCTTCACGAATGATGTCGTTGCACAGATCCACACACTCATCGCAAATAAATACGGATGGGCCAGCAATCAGTTTCCTGACTTCGTGCTGACTTTTACCGCAAAACGAGCAATAAAGTAACTTTTCGCCTTCGGTTTTGGTCGTCATGAAACTTTCCTAATGTAATACCAACAATGCCATACTATGCCGCATCAGTGCGGTTGGCAATAACCTTGTCTATCATGCCATAGGCAACTGATTGCTCAGCGCTCATGAAGTTATCACGTTCAGTATCCCGGTCAATTTCTTCAGCCGACTTACCGGTATGATGAGCCAGAATATCGTTCAAACGTCCACGCAAATACATGATTTCTTTAGCGTGAATTTCAATGTCGCTGGATTGACCTTGAAAACCGCCTGAAGGTTGGTGAATCATGACGCGAGAGTTGGGTAGGCAGAAGCGTTTGCCTTTAGCGCCAGAGGCCAACAGGAAAGCTCCCATGCTGGCTGCTTGGCCTATGCACAGCGTGCTGACATCCGGCTTGATGAATTGAATAGTGTCATAAATAGACATTCCAGCCGTCACCGAACCACCGGGGGAGTTGATGTATAGCGAAATATCCTTATCCGGATTTTCAGCTTCTAAAAACAACAGCTGCGCCACAATCAAATTGGCAGTCATATCATTGACAGGGCCTACCAAAAAGATGACTCGCTCTTTCAGCAGCCGTGAATATATATCGTAAGAGCGTTCACCGCGACCACTTTGCTCAACGACCATCGGGATTAACCCGAGGCCTTGAGGCTCCCACTGGCTTTGATTGGAGTGACCTTGCGATCCAGATTGACTGTACATACTCATTTAAGCATTTCCCATCAAATCATCAAATTTCACTTTTTTATCAGTGACTTTGGCTAAATTCAGCACCCATGTCACGACATTTTCTTCGGTTGCCAAGGCAGCTGGCTCATCCAGACGCTTTGGATCTTCGTAATACCAACGCACCACATCTGCAGGACGTTCAAAGCTTTGCGCAAACTGATCCACCATCGCACGCACTTGCTCAGCGTTGGCTTGCAATGAGTTCTTGTTAACGATATCACCAAGAATCAATCTTAAACTTGCGCTACGCTTAGCCTGGTCTTCAAACATGCTTGGCTCTAGCGTTACATTAGCAAGATCCACACCACGCTGTTGCAGGTTTTGCTGTGTCATTTGCATCAAGCGATTAATCTCAACACCTACCAATGTTTTTGGTAATTCAACATTTGAGGTTTCAACCAGCGCTTGAAAAACTTGTTCCTTAACCTTGGCACGTACGCGCTTAGATACCTCCTGACTCAAGCTCTCCTTGATCTCGGATTGCATCTTTTCCACATCGCCATCTTCAACACCAAGGCTGCGCGCAAAATCGGCATCGACTTCAGGGAATTTTGCTTGAGACACAGTATTAACGGTCACTTGATAAGAGACAGTTTTACCGGCCAATTGTTCAGGTTTATGATCAGCCGGATAAGTAATTTCAAAGGTTTTTTCCACCCCAGGCTTGCTGCCGATGACATTATCGTCAAACTCAGCAACGCGACCGCCTTCTGCCAGCACCAGATCAACGCCTTGCTCATCCGTACTTTCAACCTCCTGCCCATCAATAGATGCACGCAGACTCAGGTTAACCATATCACCCTTTTTGGCGGCACGTTTAACAGGCTCGTAAGTAGCACGCTGCTTAACCAGCACATCTATAGTTTTCTTGACGTCAGACTCACCGACTTCAAGCACAGGGCGTTCGATCTTGGCCTTGCTTAAGTCGCCAAGTACGATTTCAGGGAAAATTTCAAAAGTGGCCACGTATTCAAAGTGGCCTTCAGCCTCAACAAAAGGCTTATGTTCAATATTGGGGAATCCCGCAACGCGCAGTTTGTTTTCTTCAACGGCATCAGAAAACGAACGCTCTACAGCATTAGAAAGCACTTCGTCGCGCACTTGTGCACCGTATTGTTGCTGAACAAGCTTTAATGGCACTTTCCCAGGGCGGAACCCGGCCACTTTGGCAGTACGGGATAAACGACTAATGCGCTGGTTGATCTCTTCTTCGATCGGCTGCATCGGCACAGTAACCGTCATACGACGTTCTAGGTTGCTGATGGTTTCAACAGTAGCTGGCATGCTGTATTCCTTAAACTCAAGAAGTTAGTGCGAATGGGGTGTAACAGATAGCAATATTTTAAGCCTGTTTCAGGGAAGTTTGTGTAAATTTCCGCGTCAGATTTCTGCTTTAAAAAAAGGTTTTCCGCTCATTCGCGTGATTATTAAAGCTGGGGAGTATAGCACAAGAGATATTGTTGATAATCCCGTTTTTGGCAAGGATTATGTACAAGGCATGGAGCACTGAGAGTGGCTTTAAAGCGTATTCAGGCCTAACTTCTTAATTAAAAAGAAATGCCCAAAGTACATTGACTGACTATTGCAATCAGGCGCTAAAAAACAGCCAGCTCTCTACGAATAAAGATTGAAAAACTAGAGGTAGAAAAATCAGTTACATCTGGTGCGAAAGGAGAGACTCGAACTCTCACGCCGCGAGGCGCTGGAACCTAAATCCAGTGCGTCTACCAATTCCGCCACTTTCGCATACCTTCACTCCTAATTACTAAACTGCATTAGTAATTCAGGAAAGCGCGCTATTGTATCGTACTCTCGTGCTCTCGAAAACCTCTAGCTTAAAAATCCTGCAACTATTCGTTATCAGTAATGCTGATTGCCCTATGCCGGGTTGACACATGCTAGGTCAAGTAGGAAGATGTATGTATAGATTTAACATCTAGCCTCAATAGCCAAACCAAGAAAGTCATTATGCAAAGCACGATCAATCAAGAAGAAATCAACATGTTACGCTCTGAAGTCGAATTACTGATGAAAGAGCGTTACGCCCTGCTGAAGGTCACAGGTTCAGCCGCAGGCCTCATCGCGGAACTCGATAGCCATGACCTTCCCAAAGGTGCAGTAGAAGCAGCAGAATTGCTGTCAGCCAGCATCAACACACTGACAGAAGAGACCTTGCAAGATGCTTTAGACTCCGTGCATGCCGCTATCGTCCAATAGCAATAGTCAGTCATTCAAATTCACTACATGGCCCAGTAGCTAGCTGAATCCGGCCTCCAGCCACCACCCAAAGCCCCTGAAATCTGTTTGAAAATTGCCCGCGCCCCGCTCTGCATGTAATATCTCGCAGGGATGAGGACGAATGGCAAAATCAAATATAACAATTAAATTGCAAGCCATACATGGCAGGGGCTTTATTTTGGCTGGACTTGTAGCCGGGTTGCTGGCAAGTTGCGGGTTCCAGACTTATCAGCCCAAGCCGATAGCACCGGCACAGTCTGCTGCAAGTTACATTGCGCACGATCCCACCAGTGCCGAGTTCCAGCGATATCTTGCTGATCTGGATTACCCGGAGAGTCAGCTACCAATCCAGCAATGGGGTTTGCGCGAGCTCACGCTGGGCGCCTTGTTCTTTCATCCGCAGCTTGATGTGGCGCGTGCACAGTGGCGTGCCGCCAGGTCGAGTGAAATCACAGCAGCACAAAGACCCATTCCCGGCATTTCCACCAACGTAGAAAACCACAGCCAGAATGATGGTGGCGTTTCTCCGTGGACCTATGGCCTGAGTATTGATGTGCCGCTAGAAACCGCGGGTAAGCGCCAGGCACGGATAGACCGTGCCACCAGCTTGTCTGAGGCTGCCCGCATAGATATCGCGCAAACGGCATGGCAAGTACGCAGCCGCCTAGCCGGCAGTTTGATAGATTATGCTTACGCCACCCAGCAGGCGCAGATACTACAAGCAGAGTTTGATTTGCGCAGTGCCATAGTCAGCATGCTGGCAAAGCGCCTGGAAGCCGGCATGGTTTCCAGTATTGAGACTAGCAACGCTCGCCTGCTTTTGCAGAGAGCCCAGCAGGCTCTGGAGGCCGAAAAAGGCCGCATCCCTGAACTGCGTGCCGCATTAGCCAGCAATACCGGCTTATCCATACAAGGCTTTAACAAACTGCCACTCTCTACCCTGCCCATGGAACGCCCCCCCTTGCCTCCATCCGCATTGAGTGACGAGTTGCAGCAAGCCGCCCTGCTCAACCGTCTTGAAATCAGAGCCGCCCTGGCACGCTACGCTGCGGCAGAGGCAAAACTGCGCCTGGAGATTGCCAAGCAGTATCCTGACGTCGTCCTGTCGCCCGGTTACAGTTACGATCAAGGCGATAAGGTATGGTCTCTGGGTATATCCGCGTTGATGACATTGATCAACAAAAACCGCGGCCTGATTGCAGAGGCCAATGCATTACGTGACGTCGAAGCCGCGCAGTTCGAAGCACTGCAAGCTTCGGTAATCGGCAATTTATCGCAGGCAAAAGAGCGCTATTTTGCCGTGCTCAATGAGCTGGATAAGGCAAAGCAGTTTCAGCAAGCGCAACAAGCACGTATCCAGCAGACACAAAGGCAGTTTGATGCAGGCTTTGCCGACCGGCTGGAATTGACGACTACCCGACTGGAAAACCTGCTGGCACAGCAAACGATATTAACCGCTGCCTATAAAGTCAGGCGCGCTGCTGCCAACCTCGAAGATATCATGCAGAAGCCGATAGATGACGTGCAGTCCATGCCGGCTGATCTCGATCAGGCAGTCAGACGATAATGCCGGAAATTTGCCAGAAATTTACTGAGAAACCAACCTATGAACCGTAAAGTCGCCATAATTATTGCCCTGCAGGCTATCCTCATCATCGTATTGTTCTGGGTAATGGTATTTTATGGAAAAGATGAGTATGAGGCTTATACCAACGAGCAACCTGATGAGATTGAGACGCCGAACCGTGTCAGCACCGAGCAAGGTGCCACCATCGTCACACTCAGCCCGGAAGCACAGGCACAAAGCGCCATCAAGACGACAGTACTGACATCCAGCAAACATCAGGATACGCTGAGCGCCTTTGGCAACATCATGAGTATAGACCCGCTTATTGAGCTGCGCAGTCGCTACCTGACTGCCAAAGCCGATGCCAATGTAGCACGCGCCTCTTTAGCTAACAGTCAGCAGGAGTATCAACGCGTGTTGAAACTCAACCAGGATGACCACAATGTCTCTGACCGCGTAGTGATTGCCGCAGAAGCTGCATATAAATCAGACCAGGCCAAGGTGCAAGCCGCTGAGATACAGGCCAGTAACCTGCGTGACAATATGCGCCAGACATGGGGAGAAACACTCTCCTTGCAAGCAACGCAACAGCCAGCCAGCAGCGCACTACAACAACTGCTGCAATATAAGGAAGTGCTGCTACAGGTTACGCTTCCATTTGACGCAAAAACCCCTACTAGCGGCGATACCATCAACATCATCCCTACCGGCAGCCAGAGTAAACCAATACAGGCGAGTTTCGTTTCTGCCTCCCCGACAACTGACAGCACCATACAAGGTAAAACCTACTATTACCGGGCTCCTGCCGAAAGCTTGCGAGCTGGCATGCGCGTTACTGTTCGCATGAACGATGGCAGGATGAGCCCCGGCAAGCAAGCCGAAGGCGTGCTAATACCTGCAAACGCGGTCGTCTGGTATAGCGGCAAAGCCTGGGTCTACAAAAAGCAGGCCGCTGACAAATTCAGCAGGCAACCTATCAGCACCGAGACCGAAGCCAGTGGTGGCTGGTTTAATGCTGGCAACCTGAAACCTGGCGATGAGCTAGTAATAAGCGGGGCCCAGCTGTTACTTTCCGAAGAGTTCAAATATCAGATCAAGAATGAAAATGAGGACTAGCCAGCCATGATGTCGGCCATTGTCCGTTTCTCCATCCGCTTTAGCGGCGTCATCATTGGCCTGGCCAGCCTGGTGGTAATGTATGGCCTATACAGCCTGACGCGCAGCAATCTGGATGTATTTCCCGAGTTTTCACCTACCCAGCTCATCATACAGACAGAGTCTCCTGGCCTCTCCGCTGAGCTCGTTGAATCGCTGGTAAGCCAGCGCATAGAGAACAGCATTGCGGGCACCGTGGGTATCGATACCATGCGCTCGCAATCCATTCCCGGTTTGTCGGTAGTCACCGTCATATTCAAAGAAGGAACGGATGTTTACCGCAATCGCCAGGTGGTAGCCGAGCGCCTGACGACATTAGCGAATCAGCTTCCTGCGGGCATCACGCCTAACATCACGCCCCTCACCTCCTCCGCCAGCACTGTGATGGGCATAGGCCTGACATCGGACAAGCGCTCATTGATGGAGCTACGCACCATCGTTGATTGGACTTTGCGTCCGCACCTGCTGGCAGTGCCTGGTGTCGCCGACGTTAACGTATTTGGCGGCGAAGTGCGGCAATTCCAGATTCAGGTAAATCCGGACAAGCTGATCCGCTACAACGTATCGCTGCAACAAGTCATGCAGGCCGCCAGCAAGGCCACCGGCGTGCGTGGGGCAGGCTTTATCGAGAATAACAACCAGCGCATCATCCTCAATACTGAAGGCCAGTCATTCACGCCTCAGCAGCTGGCACAAACCACCCTGCTGCATCGTAATGGCCAGACTGTCAGGCTTGGTGACATCGGCACCGTGGTTGAAGGTGCTGCACCTTCCATCAGCGCCTCTGCCATTGATGGCAAGTCAGGCGTCTACCTCTCGATACAAGGCCAGCTGGGCGCCAATACAGACGGCGTGACGGAAGCCCTGGAAAAGGCCTTGCAGGAAATCAAGCCCACCCTGGCTGCCGAAAACGTAACCTTGCACGAAGGCCTGTTCCGCCCGGCTAACTTTATCGAAACCGCCATCAATGGGGTGCAGAAAGATATCCTGATCGGTTCTATCCTGGTGATCACCGTGCTGTTCCTGTTTTTATTCAATGCGCGTACGGCATTTATCTCAGCCACCGCTATTCCGCTATCCCTGCTGACTGCCATTGTCGTGCTGGGTTATTTCAATATAGGCCTCAACATCATGGTATTGGGTGGGCTGGCAATTGCCTTGGGCGAGGTGGTGGATGATGCCATTATCGATACCGAAAACATCTTCCGGCGCCTGCGTGAAAATAGAATGCTAGCGACACCAAGGGCCATCTATAAAGTAGTATTCGATGCCTCCATGGAGGTACGCAGTTCCGTGGTGTATGCCACCATCATCGTTGCGCTGGTGTTCATGCCGCTACTTACACTAAGCGGCGTGGCCGGCAAGCTGTTTGCGCCGCTGGGCTTTGCCTATATTGCCGCCATCCTGGCTTCACTCATCGTGGCGCTCACCCTTACCCCTGCACTGTGCTACCTGATGCTAGGCACGGCCAAGCTGGATAGTGAAGATCCACCGATGATACGCATCATTAAACAAACCTATGTCCGGATGCTCTACCGCATTGAAAAGCAGTACAAGATCATCATTACCGTCGCCATTATCCTCATGGCGCTCGGCCTGGGGACCTTGCCGCTGTTTAAAAGCCAGTTTATCCCGGCCTTACACGAAGGCCATTACATCATGCACATGACGCTGGTACCCGGCAGCTCAGAGCAGGAGTCACTACGCATAGGCAAAAAGGTGGCCGAAGCACTAAGCCAGATCAAGGGTGTACGCTCTATCGCCCAGTGGGTAGGCCGTGCGCCCAATGGCGCTGATACTTTCGGTACGCACTATAGTGAGTTTGAAATCGAGATCGGCACCGTATCTGGCGAGGAGCAAACACGTATTCTGCAGGAAATCCGCGAAAGGCTATCCGGAGAAGATGACGAAGACATCGACAATGATGCAGATGGGCCCAGGCCTCCTGGCTTTGTTGGTGTCAATTTTGCCATCAATACTTTCCTCACAGAACGCATAGAAGAAACCATTTCAGGTTATGCGGCATCGCAAGTCATCAACGTCTACGGTCGCGACCTAGATGCCCTGGACCGCGATGCGCAGGCGATTGCAGGGGTATTGGCAAGCATACAAGGGGCTTCCGATGTGCTGGTACAGTCTCCGCCCGGTACGCCGCAGCTGGTGATACGCCTGCGCTCTGACAAGCTATTACAATGGGGCCTGCAACCGACTGACGTACTCGACAACATACGTGCAGCCTACGAAAGCCTGCCGGTAGCTCAGGTGTATCAAGGCAACCGTGTGGTGGGCGTCAGCGTGGTCTTGGACACCGCCTCACGTAACAACCTGCAGCAAGTGGGGAAGCTGCCGCTCATCAATAGCGAAGGCAAGCTAGTACGCCTGAGCGATGTGGCTGATATCAGCCAGGAAAATGGCCGCTCAAAAATACTTCACTCGGGTGCCAAACGTATACAGACCATCACCGCCAACGTGGCTAACCGCGACATTGCCAGTTTTAGCAATGAGATGAAGGACAGGATACGCAAGGAAGTGCATCTGGCCCCAGGCAACTATCTGGCCTTTAGCGGAGAAGCCGAAGCGCAGGCAAAGTCGCGGGAAGATTTGATCGTGCACTCACTACTGGCCGTGGTCGGCATATTCCTCATGCTGTATGTCGCATTCGGACGTTTACGCAACCTGCTACTCACATTCGCCAACCTACCCTTTGCGCTCATAGGCGGCGTGCTGGCGGTGATGTTCACGGGAGGCTGGATATCGCTGGGCTCGCTGGTAGGCTTCGTCACCCTGTTCGGCATCACCCTGCGCAACTCCATCATGATGGTATCCCACTACCAGCACCTGGTCGATGAAGAGAATATGATATGGGGCCTGGAAACCGCAATCCGCGGCGCTTCCGAGCGCTTGCCATCTATCCTGATGACCGCGCTGGTCACTGCGCTAGGGCTGTTACCGCTCGCCGCTGGTAGCGGTCAGCCAGGCCGTGAAATTGAAGGCCCGATGGCGACGATTATTGTGGGGGGGTTGGTGACTTCGACCATACTCAATTTACTGATATTGCCAACCATCATGCTGCATTTTGGGCGGTTTGAGAGAAGAGAGCAGCAGTAAATCTTATAGCAATATATCTAGCTAGGCATGCCCTAGGAGGCTTATGGATATCGCATTGATGTTGCCACTTTAGTGGCTTACAGCAGTGGTGATGCCCTTGCGGGTATTGGCTATCAGGGCATAGATTAACTAGCTGCTTTATCGTGTCTGACCCCATTTATTCGCAGTAGTTGAATCCGCCTTTCCAACTTATTTTCGCCGCTTCTTAATGTAGTAAGAAATATCCAAATACAAAACCCAGCACCCAATTGCAAAAATCAATACGCCAAAGAAACGATACCGGTCAGGAATAGTTGTAGGAACACCATAAAATTTGAAGTAAAGTTCAGGGGAGAAATAAAATAGTGCAGAAGCAGCTAAAGCCAATAAGAATGAACAAATTATCCCTTTAATGCTGGGTATTGATGTCTCACGCATTAACCAGTTATTTCTGGGGTAGTATCTTTTCGACATTTTATTTAGGCTTCTGATCACGTACAGGAATAATAGGGTCAGACACGATTACTTCCTTATAACGGATGCCCTGAGAGGCAATATCTACAAGCCTCTCAGGGCATCGTTTAATTAGCTTCTAGTTGTCATACTTAATATACTTAAACCGCGCATCCTCATTCGGAGTGCCTTCCAGCGCGCCACCCTCTTTGCCCGGTTGCCACTGAATCACATCTTCGATCTTCTTCGCCAGCGTCCAGTCTTTATCGGTAATGCCTTTGGCGCTGTGGGTGCATAGCTTGACGATGACAAAAGCGTAAGAGACTGTTAAATCTGGATGGTGCCATGCGGCCTCAGCCAGATGGCCTACAGTATTGACGACCATCAGTGTGCCTTTCCAGCCGCTGGTTTTGTATTTACGGCGTATCCAGCCATCTTCATAAAACCAGTGCGGCAGCTCGGCCGCTATCTTGGCGTTGATTTCATCCAGGCTGTATACGCGCTCTTTGGTGTTTGGTTCATCGACTAGATCGGTCATTTTGTACTCCTTTAAGAATTCAGTTCCATGCACATCGTACTTCTGCGCCCACTTGGGGTGGTTTATCATGCGAAATGCCATCAGTGAAGGCGGCATGGTCTGCTTTGCCCAAGACCCAGGTTTTGAAACTTTGTCCGGCGGTAAAATCCCCAAACTGTTCATCCAGCATACCGTCTTTGATTAAACGGTCTACCGATATTTGTGCAACCGTTGGACGTTGTTGTTTGACCAGAATCAGGTGGTCTGCATTCAGCTTTGTGGCCAGCCATGCGGCAAGGCTATCTGAAGTAACCTGCCAGCTGGCGGGGATGGCATCATCCGCACACACCATCTTTGAGGGCAACCAGACGATAGCGCGGTGCTGCCAGCCACGTTCGGCGATTTCCAGCTCGCTGGCGGCTGTCGCTAATTTTGGATTGAGTCCAGTCATCATGACGCCGTATTGATCCATCGCCATCACTGCCATTTTATGGGCGACCAGGTCGCTGAAGTCCGAAAGTTTCTGTGCCTCGCGCACAGCATCGGCAAAAATGCCACCACCCGGCACGATGACTACCTTGCCATCGCCATGCCGCGTGAATACTTCAAGCCACTTTTCGAGCTCTGGCGAGCCCAGCAGGCTACCGCCCAGTTTAACTACCCACATTGCCGCTCACATCATTATTGTTATCCACGACATTGCCTCCAAAATACTGCATTAATTGCAACATGGTTGATGCCTTATCCCACGTTTCACGATACTCTTTTTGCATTTCCGAGTCAGCTACTATGCCGCCGCCAGCCCAGAAACGTATCTCATTGTTGGAGTATATCGCCGTACGTATGGCAATGTTGGTATCCATGTTGCCGTCGAAACCTATATAACCGATGGCACCGCAGTACAGGCCGCGTCTGTTGGGTTCCAGTTCCTCGATAATCTCCATGGACCTGAGCTTGGGCGCACCCGTGATGGAACCACCAGGGAAGCACCCTCTGAGCAGGTCTATCGCTGTCATCTCGGGCGCCAGCTTGCCGGTAACCGTGCTCACCAGATGATGCACGTTGGCAAAACTCTCCAGCGCGAACAGGCGATCAGCGCGCACGCTGCCGGTTGCACAGCTCTTGCTGATATCGTTACGCAGTAAATCCACAATCATCAGGTTTTCTGCGCGATCTTTGAGGCTGGTTTTAAGGTCGTTGGCATTCCGATCGTCCTGTTCGGCATCCCTTGAGCGTGGCCGCGTGCCCTTAATGGGGCGGGTTTCAACGTGATCACCTTTCACTTGTAAAAAGCGCTCAGGCGAGCCGGACAACACCTGCAGCTCGGGGAAATGCATATACGCCATGAAAGGCGCCGGGCCTATTTGGCGCAAGTGCAGATACGCAGCCCAGGCATCGCCGCTAGCCTGCGCAGAAAAACGCTGGGCCAGATTCACCTGGTAGCAATCGCCATCGTAAATATAGCGCTTGATCTTGTCGAAAGCCGCCGCATAGGTCGGCAGATCCATATTGGAGCTGATGTCGGAAGTAACTGCGAAAGCGGTGCTTGCTGGCTCAGAAGGCCGCTCAATATCTTGTTCAAACAAAGCGCAAAGCGCGGGCCAATCAAGCGCTGTTTTACTATCGAAGCCATGGGTAACCAGCCAGGCATGCTTTTCCCGGTGGTCTACCACCAGTGCCCAGTCATAAATGCCTATCATCATTTGCGGCATATCTTCGGCATCTGCCGCTATCTCAGGAAGCGCTTCCAGCCTGCGTGCCAGGTCATATCCGAAATAGCCTATGGCGCCGCCTTCAAAAGGTAAGGTGGTGGCGGTTCCCGCGTAAGGCTTGAGTGCTTGCTTGAGCAGAATGAATGGATCCTCCACACTGACATGGAACCCCTCGCTGTCATGGATAGCCGTTTGCTCCCTGCGTGTAGACAAGGTAATGAAAGGCCGGGCTGCCATGATGTCATAGCGTCCGTACTGGCTACCGGGCTGTCCGCTATCCAGATAAACCGCCCATGGCTCATGGGCAATGCGTGCGAACAGCTTGGCGCTATCGGCTGGGTAAGGTATTTCGTGTTTTAACATTAAATTATCGTCTTGCTTGTGAATTAACTGCTGGAGTTCGAGGTGTGTATTTGCGATAAATAAGCCACAGCATAAGCAGGCAAGCAGATCGCTGCCCATTGCTGGGCTGGGGTTGTATCCAGGCTTGTATCAACGCTTGCATCAAGGCTGGTGTCAGTTTTAATCAGTGAGGCAACATCCAGGTAAGGCCGATTCAGCTGTACCGCAATGGCCTGAGCCAGGAAACTGCCTGCCCCGGCACCTATGATGGGGGCACTGCTATCAATCAGGTTGCGGGATAAACATCGCATTACCGCCCCCTTCACTTGGGTGAGTTGGGTCTGTTTGAAAGCCTCAGCCAGGGTTACCCATGCCGCCATGGAGGCATCGCTGAAATCGCATCCCACCATACGCGCCAGGCGGCGCGCGCTGTCTTCCATAGCTTTGCCGGCCCCATCTGCGGTATCCGCCATATCAGTGGTTTCATCCAGGTCGCCAGTGAGCCTGTATATATCTGCACTGGTAGCAAAATGCTCGGCGGCGATATTGACCCACTCCCCGCCGAAAGGCATGCGCGAACTGATCGCCATCACAGGTGTGCGTATTACGCCGGTATACACCAGCTCCTCATATTGCATGCGGGTGGCATCTGAAAAACCGCGCGCTTGCGGTTGCCCGTCGGCTAATAACACCAGATCCGAGGTGGTACTGCCAATGTCGATAAATAAGCCGTTACCTAGCTGCTGCGCAACAAATGCAGCACTTGCCAGCCAGTTGGCGGAGGCGATATACGAAGTACTGTAGGCCACATCTGCAATCGCAACGAAACCTGCTGTACCGGCATAGAAAACCACCTTGCCCGGTAGCAGCTGACACATCAAATCTGAAATCTCAAGGACGCCGGCATTGCGATCAGCAAAGATGTCTGCCAATTCCCCGGTCATGGTCACGGCATGCTGCTGGGGAAATATCTCGAAGCGGGCTACTAACTGCCCCAGCACCTCAAGCACTGCCTGCTCCAGCTTGTCCAGACCTCGCCACAGCGGGCATTCAACTTGAATTACTTGCAACACAGCGCCATCGGAGCCAAGCAAAGCTGCCTTAAGATGTGCGCCGCCGACATCCCAGCCGAGGCTAAGTTGCTGTTGTTGATTAAGCATGGAGAGTCACTTCTACCTTTTGGCGCGTGATAGCAGGCATCACGAAAACATCATTATAGAGCAACATATCCAATACCAGCTGTGCTGGATTACAGTTAATGGACGAGTGCAGGCCTACATAGGAGGTGGTCAGCCGGGGATTAATCTCCAGCACATGGATAGTGTTGTCAGCGCTGACGATCACATCTATACCAACATAGCCTGCCAGACCAGGTAAAGCCTGAGCGACCTGCTTTGCGATGCGCTCAAAAGCCTGCCAATGTTCCGCCATGCCATTAATGACGCTCCCCGAGTAGCAGAATTTTCCATCCACTATTTCAATGTTTTGCTGATTACAACTCAGCAACCATGCCTCGCCCTGTTTGCATAGCATCGAAAGACTGGCTGACGTGCCGCGTTGATAGGCCTGAATCACATGCGAGGACTGCCGAGTCTGCATCCATTCCACCATGGTATCGGCTTTATCAAAATAGCCACTATCCTCGCAACCAGCACCATCATCCATCTTGGCGACCCACCCGTTTGTAGTTTGAGGACTCTCTCTCAACCACTGCGCAAAGTGATAGACGGGAATTGTGGCAATACCTGCACGTGTCAACGCCTGACTAGTTAAGGACTTGCTGCTGGCAATCTCCACCGCAGCTAATGTGCAGCCAAGCAGCAGCTTATTATAGTGATTGACCAATGCAGTCAGCCTCGTTAACAACCCGCCCGTTTCAGGTGCAATCAGCCATACCGCATCGGCCTGGGCGATGCATTCTGCCCACACCTGCCACACGTCATCCTGAGCTTGTACCGCAACCGCCTGGTTGGCGCGTAAAGGCGGCGTAATACGTATATCGTAGGTCGAGGTAAGCTCTACATCGGCTAACGCCGATAAATCGCTCAACAACGCATCCCGCATCATCATTCCCTCTTCGGCCAATGAAACTGGGATGGGCTCGCGGTATAATCCACCGCCAGTGATAAACTCACAGACAAAAATTTTCAACGAACACTCACTTGTTTTTATGATGACTTTTACGGCTATTCGCTTTAGCAACTGGACAAAATGAACATTATCCCTGTGATTGACCTGCTGAATGGACAGGTAGTGCATGCCAAACGCGGTGACAGGCAGAACTACCTGCCCATTCAGTCCAGCCTGTGCCCATCCAGCGAACCACGGCATGTGCTCAATGCATTGCTGGAATTATACCCATTCAACTGCGTGTACATCGCAGACATCAACGCCATACAAAAAAATGGTGATCATTTTGAGCTGGTAAATGATCTGAAAAAAGCCTATCCAAATATTGATTTCTGGCTGGACGCCGGTTTTGACTCCATAGCAAATATTCAGCGCGCCTCGGGGCTTAGTATAGTTCTTGGCACTGAAAGCCTCAGAGATCTGGCGCATTACCGCGAACTAAGCAAGGCTTGCGATCGCCACATTCTCTCCCTTGATTTTAAAGCGGGTACGTTCTCCGGCCCTAAGGAGTTGCTGGAAACTGCTGACTTTTGGCCAGAGAAAATCATTGCAATGTCATTAAGCAAGGTAGGCAGTAATGCCGGCCCGGATATTGAGCAGCTACTAAGCCTGCAAAAAATGGCCCCGGGACAAAAAATCTATGCGGCTGGTGGGATAAGAGATTTTGAGGATTTGAGACAACTCAATGGCATGCAAGTACATGGCGTACTCATTGCCAGCGCCCTGCATGCAGGCAAGATCAATCCCACACAAATCAGCGAGCTTGGCTAGCTGGCATAACTGACGTCAATAAAAAAGCCCAACAATGTTGGGCTTTTTTATTTAACAACGAAAACTAATGACTTAGTTCTTAGCTGCAAATGGGTGAGCAGTTTCTTTGTACAACTTAACTACGTCAGCAACTTTTGGCTCGCGAGCAACAGCGCTCTTGATTGCTTGCTTGGTTGCTTTGTAGTTCCAATCTTGAATACGCTCATCGATATCAGCACGGCTGTCAATGAAAACGCCTACGCAAATGAATACGTTATCGGCTTCGTCTTGTGGAATAGTACCATCAGCAACACAGTCCATTACAGCCATCGCAACACCGCGTTGTGCTGGGCCGAACATTTGAACAGCTTGACGGCCGTTCTTGATAGTTACTTTATTGAACATTACTGTAGCTGGTTTAACCATCATGTTAGGTGCAACAATCGCTAACAAGCCGTTAACACCAAACTTTTGGTCGGTCAGGGTGCGGCAGAATGCATCTTCAGCAGCGCTACCACGTGGTCCCATAATCAGGTCGATATGCGCAACATTCAGCAAATCTAACCCACTGTGATCAGGACGCTCTTCAATCACCAGCGCTTCACCTACTAAAACACGATCAATAACAGCCATTTTCTTCTCCATATCAAAGTTTCCGTAGAAACAAAATTAGCACCACTTGTTGAGCAATGCCGTACTGTGACTTAAGTCTGTTTAACTTTAAGCCATAAAATTTTGCGTGCATTATTACATAAATCCGAGTATCTAGCTAAGGTAATTCTCGCAGCTCACCATTGCCTGAACCCACTACTACGGCAATATTAATCATATAAAACATATTTTTATCAGCGAATTAGCAAGGTAAAAACAATCTAATTTTTTAATATGTATTTATATGCATTACCTGCTATTTCATTTAAAAAAAAATTGCCATAGCTCACCGTGATACTACTTATCGGCAGGCTATGGCATTTCTTTAAAATTGATTGTCAGTATCAGCAGCAAACCTAACATCGCTTACATACTTAACTCAGACTACAAGCTCAACCTATTCCAGGTTTGCGTGAATGGCACGCATACCCTCTTCAGTTAAACCTTTAGCATGCATAATTTTAGCAATGGTAGCTTCCAGGAAAACCAGCGTGGATAATTCGAACACAGTACCCATAGGCATTTCATAAACCTTACCATAGGACTCGTCCTTACCCACCTGCACGACCAGGTCAGCAACTTCTGCCATAGCAGACTTGTCCTTCATGGAAATCACAGCCACCTTGGCACCAACCGACTTAGCCTTCTTCACCAACGGCAGTAATGTCTCAGTGCCACCGGAACCGGAAATCACGATAAACAGGTCACCCTTCTGAATGCTAGGAGTGACGATCTCGCCCACCATGTTGACTTGATAACCACTATGCACCAGGCGCATAGCAAAAAAACGTGATACCAGGCCTGAACGGCCAGCCCCTGTAATGAAGACGCGACCAGCTTCATTGATCAGGCCGATCAGCTTGTCATCATTTCCAGGAGTCGTAACTTCAAGTACGCTGGTCAGTTTGTCTAAGATAAGTTTCTGATACATGGTTCACCTCTTGTTAATATCTTGTTTTATGCCTGACATTGCAGGCGATTCATAGACATATTGCACAAAAAAACAAATCCACCATGCCGGATCATGACTGAACCGAGATGGTGGATTATTTTAGAGCTTTACTAGCCTAATAAACTAAACTTAGTGAACTAAGATTTAGTGTGCCAGACCAGTGATTTCAGCAGCAGAAGCAGCAGGATCAGCAGCACCGTAGATGGCAGCGCCAGCTACAATGATGCTAGCGCCAGCATCTTTAACTTGCTTAACAGTTGCAGCCTTAACACCACCAGCAACAGAAACCTTAACACCCAGGCCTAAACCGTTAACCAGAGCCAAGTCGGCAAATGGTGTTTGGCCAGCAGCTTGCTGATCCAGACCAGTGTGCACGCCAATGATGTGCGCGCCAAGCTTAACAGCTTCTTTAGTACGTGCAGCTTTGTCAGTCACGTTGATCAAGTCAACTTGAGCTTCTTTACCGTACTTGTTAGCAACATCGATTACGCCTTTGATAGTGCCCAGATCAGCAGTACCCAGAACTGTACAGATGTCAGCACCAGCTTTGTAGAATGGCTCAGCTTCGTAGAAGCCAGCATCCATAGTCTTCAAGTCAACCAGGATCTTGTTGTTTGGGAACTTGGCGCGCAAAGTTTCCAGCAGCTTGATACCGTTGTGCTTAATGCATGGAGTACCGATTTCAAGGATGTCTACGTGTGGAGCAACTGCAGTTGCCAAAGCAACTGTTGCATCGAAATCTAATGAATCTAGTGCCATTTGGGTTAATGCCATGATATTTTCTCCGAAAGGTTACGTTACTACTACTCTAAAAATACTACTTAAATAAAAGAGAGCCAACATCTTATAGCGCTATTGCAACAGATGTCAACGCTCAATAAAACCGCCTGTTTAAAGCTTCTCTGACAGTGCGGCTTCCAGCTTGTTTTGATCAACAACAAAACCACGGATGCCTTCAGCAAGCTTTTCTGTAGCCATTGCATCTTCATTCAAGGCAAAACGGAACTCACCTTCAGTCAGTCTGGCTGGGGCAGCTGTTTTAGCGCCACCATCAACCAGTAAGCGTGGCAATTCACCTTGTGTGGCTTCTAACTCTTGCAACAGGTTAGGGGCAATCGTCAAACGATCGCAGCCTGCCAAAGCAGTCACTTCACCGATGTTACGGAATGAAGCACCCATTACCACTGTTTTGTAACCATGCTCTTTGTAATACGCATAAATCTTACGTACAGACAGAACGCCTGGATCGGTTTCTGATGTGTAGGCTTCGCCAGTTTTGGCTTTGTACCAGTCCAGAATACGACCTACGAATGGAGAAATCAGGAATACGCCAGCTTCAGCACAAGCACGCGCCTGGCCAAAACCAAACAACAATGTCAGGTTACAGTTGATACCTTCTTTTTCCAGGATTTCGCCAGCCTTGATACCTTCCCAGGTAGAAGCCAGCTTGATCAGCACACGCTCTTTAGAAACGCCTGCATCCTGATACAGCTTGATCAGCTTACGGCCCTTAGCCACCATCGCATCGATATTGAAGGACAAACGCGCATCAACTTCAGTAGAAATGCGGCCTGGGATGTGCTTCAGGATTTCCAGACCGATAGAAACAGCCAATTTGTCGGCTGCATCTTCAATTTGTTGTGCCTTGTTGCTGCTTTGTGATTTAGCGTAGGCAATCGCCTCTTCAATCAACGGTGCATACTGTGGCAATTGACTTGCCTTTAACAGAAGCGATGGATTGGTGGTTGCGTCATATGGTTTGACGACTTTAATCGCTTCAACGTCGCCGGTATCAGCCACGATGGTTGTCATGGTTTTTAATTGCTCTAACAAAGTAGCCATAGTTTCCTCCGAATAATTACTAAATAAAGATGTATAAAAACCCTAAACCGACTTGGTAATTGCCGCTTGTTTGGTGCTGGCAATTACGATAATTCAAGCTTTAAATCCGAGCCAAATAGTATAACCGAAAAAACAATTAATCCAAATTGAAGTATTTATGATGGCCCAGCCTGGCAAGCTGCAGAAGGCTAAACGGCAGCATCCTAATTGAGAAGAGAGTCCAGCAACAGAGTAGCCACGGTCAGGTCGGCGCTGGTGCCGGGATTAAGGCCGCGCACTTTGAGATCGGCATCAAAGTGCATTAACTCTTTCAGATAAAGCTTGGGATTTGCATGAGACAAAAGCACACGATCATAGACTTCAGCCTCCTGCCTGACGCTACCAGCTATCTCGTCACTGTACTTACGGGCGATATGACTGTCATTGAATTGGGCCAGGTAGCCCAGATAAAGTGATGTTGTCGCCCAACCGGGGCGCCCCCAGCGCACCAAGGTTTCATGGTAACGGCCTATGCCAAACTCGAATGTCTCGGCATAACCATTAGCATATTGTCGGGCAATTAAGTCTCGTTGTTGCGCCTCCTGCATTCCGGCCAGCAAGTTCACTGTTGGCTCCAGACTCACATCATGATGCTCGCTTCGCCCCAAGCCGGCAGGTGATGCGCGCTGAATCGCCTGATACGCCAGCTTCGCATCATCTACGGTGAGCTCATTGAGCACACTCTGCAGTCGGCTTCTTAAGTCGCCAGGATTATCTGAAAATGCAGCCTGAATGATGGGCGCAGCTAATAAAATAATACCAAGATTAGTATTGCAGCCTACGGCATGCCAGGTTGCCTCGACTGCGGCCAGGATGCGCTGTCCTACGCTTAAATAAGGTTGGGCAATGACTGCGGAGGCAGCTTCGGCACTTTTGATGAAGTCTTGTACCACCATGCCATGACCATCCGCATAAATATGGACATTTCCGGGCTTGAGTGCACTCAACTCATCTAGGCAGGCCTGCTTGAATGCACCAGCTATAAATACTGATCGCTCCTGTGTAGTCAAACTTTCAAGAGTGCTCAACTTAAAGTGCCTTTGCCAGGAAGTCGTCAACCAGGGCCTGGGCGATATCCAGTTCGACAACGCCCTGCAGGCCTTTCCAGGCAGGGATGCTGTTCACTTCCAGCACATATAACTTACCGTCACGATCGCGAATTACGTCGACTCCACAGTAGTCGATCGTGACCGCATGAGCGGCAGCCTCTGCCAGTTCGGCCACTTCCCCCATATGAGAGTGCACTTCACAGCGCCCACCCAAGGCCACATTATTCACCCAGCTGTTGCCGTGCCGCACCATCGCCCCGATGGCTTTGCCGTTGATGACAAACACCCGATGATCATGCCATGCACCCTCACCGCTATCTACATAACGCTGCAGGTAGTACAGGCCATCCACATGTTCATCCATAGGGACAGGAAATGGCGTGCCATGCTGCAGCTTGCGCACACCCTGGCCTTGAGAGCCGAACAGCGGCTTGATGACTAACGGATTGGCCATTGAGGTCTCATGCTGGATTAAATCATGCGCATAATGCCGCGATTCGCATACCCATGTATCCGGTGTACTCACGCCATGATGGTGCAGCAAAAAGCTCGTCATGGCCTTATCCACGGTACGCTCTACCGCGCGGCCATCGTTATACACTTTGACACCAAGCATCTGCAGCGCATGCAGTACATCCAGGCGTGCAATCACCTGCTGCAAGGTGCCGCCAGGCACGCCGCGTACGAAGGCGCAGCGGGGCAAGGCTCCTTCAAAACCTGGAACCACCACGCCAGACTGGCCCGGCGTCAAATTGAAATAACAATCCTTGAGCGAAACAAATACTGCCTCGAAACCGCGACTGGCAAGCGCCTGCATCAAACGCTTGCCATGCCAACCGGGATCGTCAGTGAAGACGGGAATACGTTGCATTAATTCAGGTCAAGCAGCAAATTAAGACGCATATCCAAATGATTGGTCGATGAGAGCTGCATCCAGCTTGCCGCCGGTGAAGGTTTTGCCAGACTCAACAGCAGTCACGGTTACTGCTGCGGGACTGAACAACATCGGGTCTATCTTGTAAAAATCCATATTCACACTTTTGAACACTTCGGCAAATGGACGGCCATAGTCGCGCGATGAACTGCTTGGCAGCTCTTTTGCCAGCTTAGCTGCAGCTTCATCACTGCCCTTAACAAAGAGATGCGCATGGCCGCCAAACAGGATGGCGTCATTAGTGCGCCCCATGCCAATCAGAAAATCTGGTGCAGGTGGCGGTACCGGCGCACTGGCCATGCCATCAACCACGTGATCCAGCGGAAAATGCAGGGTATGAATTTTATGCATTGCTACTTCCAGCACACGCGCCACAATCTGCACGGTACCGGCCAGGCTACGCGTCGGGGTCAGGATAAAGGTCAGATTTTCTGCGGCAATCCCTGTGTCGCGCGATACTTTTTCAATCACCTCGATTGGCGGCGCCTTATCACTTTCCAACACCAGGCAGGCTGCATTCGCTTGGTCTTTGTAACCTAGCTCTTTGTATAAATCTTCACGCGCGGCAATGGCACGGCCAGGACCTGAACCCAGTGAAAAGAACTTTTCATGTGCCAGGCTCCAGCCAGCATATTGGCTACCTAGGCAAGACAGAATCGGATTATTGGAATGCACCGACAACATCCACGGCCAATGCTGAAAAGTAGATGAGGTTTGCAGGTTGACGTGCCCGAGGCCGCCCATGCAGATTTCAGCAATCAGGCGCCCTGCTTCCAGACCGCCGGCATGCTTGATACCTGCATCGACAATAGTCGCACCGTTGGCGGACTTTTCGACACCCAGTCGCAAGTTTTTGGCATTTGCCAACAGGTTATTAACCAGTGGATTAGTCAAACCATTGACGCTAGGCCAGCTACTTGTGTCCAGGGTATGTCCGTTTTCATTCAAATTTTCGCTCATGCTTTCCTCACCTCTTCAATGTTCTTATTAAATCTTCAATTATTACTTTTCTGGACAATACCAACACCTGCGCAGCACTCGCGCTCCCTGCTTCGGCGAGTACTGTACACACAGGATTATCTGCAGCAATGGTGCTATTGGGCATGGGAATATCCGCCACCCACTCCGGCCACGCAAATTCTACGGGCAACACTAGATCATAGGGCGCATAAACCACCTGCCTGGCTTTGGCAATTTTCGGTATAGGCAGCGCCTCAGTCATACCCGCAAGACCTGTAGTGCATGCACGCACATGCCACTCAAACAGGTTGCAGTCCTTGGACTGGTACAAGTCAAAGGTTGAGCTAAGTCTGGGGTTGATTTCCAGCACCCATACCCGCTCGCCATCAATGACTGCATCGAGGCTATTCAAACCTCGCAACCCCACAGCACTAGTGAGTTTTTGTGCTGCCAATATCAGTTGCTGCTTAACACTGGCAGCAAACTCGGCATGGCCAACAATGCCACCATAACGGTAAGGCATGCTGGCACTTGGCGCCACCCACTGCTGGTTAAAACCGATCACCTTGATCTGCTGCCCATCTGCCAGAAACAGCAGCGACACAGGCTCACCCGGCATCGCTCGCTGAAAATAATGGCCTTGCTGCGGGGCTACGCCAGAAGGAGCTTGCATTACATGGGTACCGCCCGAACCACCTGCGTGCTTCTGCAGCCAGCCCACAGCGTCATCCAGCGGGCTGAAACTAATATCTGGATGGCTGATATGCAGTGCATCCAGCAGCATAAAAAACTGGCGGGGACGCTTCAGGTTACGCACTACTATCGGCCTGTTACCTAACAACGGCAGGCGATTTTCTATGCGCTCCAGCAAATCCGGCTGGGCCTCAAAGCCACTGCCGTAAACCAGGCCGCTCATGGATTTAATATCCAGTTGATCGAGCACACGCTCAACTTCATCGGCGACAAAACCACCATTGTCATAGCCGAGCTTAAACGCTTGATGTGCCGCACGCTGTGTATCCGCATCGGCAAACACATCCATCGCAACCACCTCATACCCAGCCTGAACCGCTGCCTTGACGAAGGGCCGTGCTGAAACTGCCGCTACCAGGATTTTTTTAATAATAATTAACTCTTATTAAAATTACTAAAAGTCTTAAGTTTTAAAGGGTAACTAATCGGCTTAGGCCCAAAAGTTTTTTATTTCTTAAAGACTCTTACGAGCCATTTCAAAAGCAGACAGAAAATCCAGATACAGTTTCTGATCGGTTGCCAGCATTTGCTTGAGCAGGTTATGTTGCGTGGTGTATTTCACATTGCCGATTGCCAATGCACCAATACCGAAAGCGCCCGTACCCGGTATAGCCACGCCATCTGCATAAACGTCCACTCCTTCTGCACCGGTAGGCGGTACTGCGTTAACATCTGCAACCACTTTCAATGTAGGTGAACCCGCCATATGGTCCAAGGTAACCACACGTATACCGGCAGCCGCTGCACACAAGGCGATATCGGTATTTTGCATGATGTCGCGCTTAAGGCTATCGGTGCTGCCATCTACATAGTCAATATTAATGTTATATCTTTTGCTATAAGCCTCAGCCTTGATTTGCACATCAACCAGCGCACGGTGCGCTACTAATTCAACCTTGGCACCATACTTGGCTGCAATCACGGCAGTACAGCCGCCCACAGGGCCGGTGGCACCAAACACACTTACTTTTCGCCCGCTCAGATCACCACCAAAGTTCTTGGTGAGATGCTGTTCCACCTTAGCCATCATGCCGGCAGCCGTAGTAAAGGCACCTGACGGATCCGCAAACACTGACACTTCAAATGGCGGCACCATTGACTGCCTGGCAGTTTCCAGCATGTCCATGGCAATATCGATATCACGTCCGCCGATAAAAATGTGTTCACGCTTCACGCCTGTGGGCCCGCGCGAGAAAATCGCGTCCTGCACCAATGCGGTGACTTCATTCAATTCAACGTTGGTGTACGGCATGATTTTTTCAAAACCTGCGTCGTAGGCCATATTGACGTCAAATGGGCTGGCGTTCTTTGCAGCAGTAATCAAATGAAGAATTGATACTTTTTGCAGCTTTTCATCTTTAATAGTCACTTAAATTTTCCTTAAAATCACTTACTCTAAATCTTTTAAAATAGCACCCTGATTACGCCCTTGGCATATCAGAAACTCCAAATCCTTTTGGTCAGCGAATTCCACTTTAATCTGGCTCAACATTCTTTCGGCTTCATCTTTATCGGCAAATATTGCGAAACTTGTAGGTCCCCATGAGCTCTGCCCTGAACACACCACGCCATGTGCTTCCAGCCAGCCCAGTACTTTAGCCACACGCGGGCTGGCATATCGACCACCTTGCACAGGTGAGAAATAGTCGCCGGTACGTTCCTGCAGCTCTCGTATCGCTTTGCCGAAAGTCGCCAGGTCTGACTCTGCCAACGCCGGCAAAGCCTGCATCAATACATGCCGACACATGTCGGCGGCAATGCTGGCAGAAAACTCCGGCAACTGGCGAAACGCCTCGATTTCCTGCTCGCCATGTACGCCAGTATTCGCATGATCGAAAATTAGCACGATACGCCAATGCTCAGGGAAATCCATGCGTGCAATGGTCGGTGGCACTTCCGTGTCGGCACCACGCCCACCATCGACCACCACACCGCCTGACTCAAACGTACCCACCCCTATGCCTGACCTCGCACCGCGTGAAGTCAGCAAGGCGATATCTTTAATTCCAAGCTTTAATTGATACAACCGGTTGATTAGCGAACCGATCGCCAATGACATCTGCGTACCAGAACCCAGGCCAGCATGCTCTGGAATCGCGTGATTCAATTGCATGTGCATACCATGCTGTAGATTCAGCGCATGCGCCATTTTTTGTGCAATAGCCAGCGCACGCTTGGCGCCTGGCCCCTCGGCGCTAAAAGTCGGCGCACGATAGGCATAAATTTCAGTAACCGGACATTCTAAAGATACCCCTATGCTACCAAAACGTCGCCCCAACCCACCATTGAGATCGAAAAAGCCCATATGCAGGCGTGCTGTGGTCGATACGGATACGCCACCTGCCATGTTTTCTGCGCCAATTGTCATTCAATCAAACTTTTCGTCATCAATGGCGTCCATACTGCTTAAATCAAAGGCTGTTATTGTAGCCTAGGCTATGTGTTTTTCCTATGCAGCCAAGCTCGGATTAACTTGGTAATTACCCGCCTCATTTGAAAGTTATCCAACACGGTTTCAAATTAAACTTTAAAATAGCACCTATTAAAGCAATACCTAAACAGTCCTACCAGTTAAAATTTCTAGTTGTAGGCTTGATAACCATGAAGTCGCGACGACTATGTCGCGTGCTTGTTAAATGAAGGTCTTGGAATGGAGAATTTTATTCAGCAGAGCACTATAGAGGCCGTCACCTGCCCCGCATGCGGTTTGCTATGTGATGATTTGAGCATCGCCAATGATGGCGGCGGCTCGCTAAAGGTTACCGCCAATGGCTGCGCAAAAAGTATCAAGTTTTTTGAGCGCCCCGCCAAAACCGTGGCGCCGCGTGTTGGCGGCAAAGACATTGACCTCAACTCAGCCATCATCAAGGCTCGCGAGATATTAAGTCAATCCAAGCACCCGTTGATTGGCGGCCTGGGTACTGATGTGCAAGGCATGCGTGCGGTCATGAATCTGGCTGAAAAATCCGGTGCAACCATAGACCATATGAATTCCAAGAGCTCAATGCGTAATCTGCTGGTCATGCAGAACTCAGGCTGGCAAGTCACCACCCTGACGGAAGTACGCAACCGCGTTGATTTGCTGCTGGTTGTCGGCACAGATATCGTCAGTTATTTTCCGCGCTTTTTCGAACGTAATATCTGGAATGAAGCTTCCATGTTTGGCCAGGATACCAGCACCCGCGAAGTCGTCTACCTAGGTGGAAACAATATTGACACCAGTGCCGGCACTTCTCCCAAAGGCATCAAACCCACGGTGATCCCTTGCGATAATGCGCAATTGCCGGAAGTGCTAGCCGTACTGCGTGCGCTGGTTGCCGGCAAAACGCCAGTGGCAACAACCGTTGCCGGCATTGCCGTTGCCGACCTGACGAAGCTGGCAGATCGCCTGAAAGCAGCCAAATATAGCGTAGTCGCATGGACTGGTAGCGCACTTGATTTCCCGCACTCGGAACTTACCATACAGAACATCACTGGCCTGGTAGAAAAGCTTAATCAAACTACCCGCTCCTCCGGCCTGCCTATGGGCGGTAATGAGGGCGATGTCGGCGCCTACAACACCAGCAGCTGGATCAGCGGCTACCCTTTCCGCAGCTCATACCGCCGTGAATTCCCGGATTACGAACCATACCTATACAGCACAGAGCGCATGCTGGCAGAACAGGAAGCAGATGTATTGTTCTGGATCAACAGCTACGCACCTGAGCGCCTGGCACCTGCACACAAGGCGGCAAGCGTGGTGATTGGCCATCCCGATATGAAACTCGACCATGAACCGGACGTATTCATCCCAGTCGCAACGCCAGGCATAGACTGCAAAGGCACGCAGTTCCGCAGCGATAGCTCGGTATCCCTGCCACTCCAGCAATTACGCGCTACTACCTTGCCAACTCTGGGCGAAGTATTGTCGGCGATTGAAGCCGCGCTTTAAGAATGAAGGATTCAGAAACATGCTGATTAAACTCAAAGGCGGCAAGGTCTACGACCCGGCCCACCAGATCGATGGCAAGATCATGGATATCTATATCCGTGATGGCCGCATTGTAGCCCAACCCAACGCAACCGAAACCGTCTCGCAGGAGTATGACTTGCGCGGCAAAGTAGTCATGGCCGGAGCCATCGACATGCACACGCATATTGGCGGCGGCAAGGTCAACATCGCGCGCATGATGCTGCCGGAAGATCATCGCAGCTACCCGGTTCCGCACAGCGACTTGTGTCGCGCCGGCTGTGGCCACGCCGTACCATCCACGCTGACTACCGGCTATCGTTATGCGGAAATGGGCTATACCGCAGCTTTCGAGCCAGCGCTGTCACCGGTTAACGCACGCCAGTCGCACCTGGAAATGGGCGATACGCCGATTATCGACAAGGGTGGTTACGCCATGCTCGGCAGCGATGACTTCTTCCTGCGCATGCTCACCGCCAAGCAGGACCAGAATGCTATCAACGACTATGTCGCATGGATCATGCATGCCAGCCAGGCCATCGGTATCAAGGTGGTCAATCCGGGCGGTATCAACGCCTTCAAGTTCAACCAGCGCGCGCTAGATCTGGATGAACAGAACAGTCATTACCAGGTGTCGCCGCGAGATGTGCTGAAATCCTTATCCAGAGCGGTTCACGAGCTAGGCGTACCGCATCCACTGCACGTACACGGCAATAATCTGGGCGTACCGGGCAATATGGAAACCACGCTTAAAACCATGGGCGCGGTAGAAGGTTTCCCGATTCACCTGACGCATATCCAGTTCCATAGCTATGGCACCGAGGGCGACCGCAAGTTCTCATCCGGCGCTGCTGCTATCGCCGAAGCGATTAACAAGCACAAGAACGTATCTGCAGATGTCGGCCAGATCCTGTTTGGCCAGACTGTAACCTGCTCCGGCGATACCATGCGTCAACACGCCAATGCTGCTTTTGGCAGCCCGCGTAAATCGGTGATTATGGATATTGAATGCGACTCAGGCTGCGGCGTAGTGCCATTCAAGTACAAGGATCAGAACTTTGTGAATGCCTTGCAATGGGCAATCGGCTTGGAAATCTTCCTGCTCACCGATGACCCATGGCGCATATTCCTGACTACCGACCACCCCAATGGCGCGCCCTTCACCAGCTATCCGCACCTCATCAAGCTGCTGATGGACAAGAGCTTCCGTAACGAAACCTTCGCCAAGCTCAATCTGGATGCGCAAGCCATGAGCACCCTGGCCTCCATTGACCGCGAATATACGCTTTACGACATCGCCATCATGACCCGTGCTGGCGCAGCCAAACTGGTCGGCCTGCATGACAGGGGACACCTTGGCGTTGGCGCAGGTGCCGATATCACGGTGTATACCGATGATGCTGACCGCGAAAAAATGTTCTCCAAACCTGACTATGTGTTCAAGGATGGTGAACTGGTGGTCAAGGACGGCCAAGTGGTCAAGGTCACTTGGGGCAAGACGCATACCGTCAAACCCGAGTTTGACCGTGCTATTGAAAAAGACATCAAGAAATATTTCGACGCCTACCACACCATGAATATGGAGCATTTCAAGGTAGCCGACGACGAGATATCCGAAGGTGGCCGTGGCGGCGTAGTAGTTCAAGAATGTAAGGGCAGAAGGGAAAAGACAGCATGAGGCTGACCATCAACAATACTAGGGCGGCGCTATGATTATTAATGGCGTAACTATCGACGACACCTTTGCCGAAGCATTCAATATGCGCGGTACTCGCGTGATCATCACCGCACAGAACCACAAATGGGCTTACAACGCAGCTAACGCCATGACAGGCTTTGCCACCTCAGTGATTGGCTGTGGTGTGGAATCCGGCATTGAGCGCGAGCTGACTCCTGACGAAACGCCTGATGGCCGTCCCGGCGTCTCCATCCTCATGTTCGCCATGGGGAGTGCCGTGCTGATGAAACAGCTGGAAACGCGCATGGGGCAATGCATACTCACCTGCCCTACCGCAGCTGCATTTTCCGGCATAGATGGCAATGACCGCATTAACTTGGGCAAGAACCTGCGCTTCTTTGGCGACGGCTTCCAGATTTCCAAACAGTTCGGCGGCAAGCGCTACTGGCGCGTGCCGGTGATGGATGGCGAGTTTATTACCGAAGAGACCACAGGCATGGTGCGCGCGGTAGGTGGCGGCAACTTCCTGGTGCTGGCTGAATCACAACCGCAGGCGCTGGCTGCTTGCGAGGCTGCGATTGAAGCGATGAAGAAGATACCGAATGTCATCATGCCTTTCCCCGGTGGTGTAGTGCGATCCGGCTCCAAGGTGGGCTCCAAGTACAAGGCACTGTTTGCTTCGACCAACGATGCCTTCTGCCCAACGCTTAAAGGCATCACTAATACCCAGTTATCACCCGAGATTGAATCGGTAATGGAAATCGTGATTGATGGCCTCACCGATGCGGATATTCGCAAGGCCACCCATGTGGGCATTGCAGCAGCCTGTGCACTAGGTGCTGAGAATGGCATCAAGCGTATTTCGGCAGGTAATTATGGTGGGAAGCTGGGCCAGTTCCAGTTCCACTTACATGACATCATGAACGATAAAAGCTTAAGCGAGGCCACAGCATGAGCGCGCTAACCTTCACATTTAAAGTAGCGCCTCAACAGCGCATTGACCTATCCCCTGTTACTCCAGATAGCCTCGCAGGTAAAAGCCAGGGCGAGATCGCAGCCATTGAACTGCAAAGCGGCAAGCAGAAATTACGTGTGGACAGCCTGTTCGATATCAGTGGCAGCAATGCCGACGATATCGTCATCAACAACAGTTGCAGCAAGCTGGACTTCATCGGCCATGGCATGAAGACAGGGCGCATCACGGTCAATGGTGGTGCAGGCTCATATCTAGGCTTCCAGATGCGCAAGGGTGAAATCACCGTACATGGTGACGCCTCTGACTTTGCCGCAAGCGGCATGGCTGGTGGCCTGTTGCATATCAAGGGCAATGTCGGCGACTTTCTTGCTGCCGCTATTGCTGGCGATAGAAAAGGCATGAAAGGCGGCACTGTCATCGTCACCGGCAATGCCGGTGAACGTGTTGGCGACCAGATGCGCCGTGGCATCATACTGATTGAAGGCAACGCTGGCGGCTATTGCGCCTCCCGCATGCTGGCTGGCACTATCGGTGTGCTGGGTACTGTTGGCGAATATGTCGGTCACAGCATGCGCCGCGGCACCCTGCTATTGGCGAACAAGCCAGCTTTGCACGCAACCATACAGGATTGCGGTTCGCATAGCCTGCCTTACTTGAGCCTGATGTTTAAGTCGTTTGCAAGCTTGCCCAGCAAGTTCGCACAGATCAGCAAAAACCGGGTACAGCGTTATGCAGGCGATATCGCCAATGACGGCAAAGGCGAGATTCTGGTTTTATTGTAGTGTTCTGATAAAAGTATAGTTAAAAACATGGTGTCGCCCAGTGAGCGGCACCATGCTCCCCAAACCCACCGTAACTCGCATCCACTTTTAGTCCAAATGTTTTAAAGCTGAACTGAAGTGTCTAGCCAGCCTTTAGTACTCTTAACTCATCAGCATTTGCCCCTCACCCAAGCACAATCGACTAGACACAGTCACCATTCGAATATCTGGCATGTAACGTGCTTATAACTAATCGTAATTCTTATTTATTTTTTAGAAGGGGTACTTTATGAAAATTTTCAGAATGTTCAAAACAGTGCTGCTTGCTGCTGTCATGACATTCAGTATTGCGACGAATGCCAATGCATTCACTGAGACACCTGGGAAGGGTGTTTTCCTGGATCCATATGAATTCACATTAAGTGGACCCAGTTTCTACGATGCTACTATCAAAGGGATTTTAGGTGGCTTCGTGTTGCTGGATAGCGACGATCACATTATGGACTCGCTCTTTTCATTGAGTGGCAGCGCAAAAGCAACTGATGGCTTTCTGTCTGCAGGTTCTTACACTGCGATTTTTGGTGGGTACAGCACTAGAGCTGGTGAATACTCATTCAATGTCACAGCTGTTCCCGAGCCTAATAACATGGGTATGTTAGCAGCTGGTCTTAGCATGCTCGGATTTGTTGTATTACGTCGTAGAAGCAAAGCCTAAGTTATAGAAACAAAGCCTGACTTTAGTTCTGTTTCAAACTAACAGGGTGCCAGGCACCCTGTTAGTTCGTGCAGGCAGGCCTCACCCAAATCGCTTTATCATGCTCAATGCGCTTTCTGCCGGAACGGAAGCAATGACGCTGACGCGCTCCCCAAACACTTTATCCTTAATTTCCCCATCAAGTTTACCGACCTCCCGGGTAAAGTAGTCCAGGTCTTTGTAGTCTAGGTCCAGTCGTATCAGCTGCATTTCCAGAAATGGTGAAATCTTGGCCGAGTCCAGCGCCATTTTTCCGGTGCCGCCATAGGCACGTGCCAAACCGCCAGTGCCCAGATTGATGCCGCCGTAATACCGGATAACGCCCACACACACATTAATCAGGTCGCGCCCTTCTATGAACTGCAATATGGGTTTGCCTGCGGTGCCTGAGGGCTCACCGGCATCATGAAAGCGTTGCACGACCCCTTGCTCGGTTTTGATACGGAAAGCATAGGCCAGATGATGTGCACTTTGATGCGCACTGGCCAGGCGACGCAAACACAAACCCACTTCGCGCTCAGTTGCACAAGACTCGGCCACAGCGATAAACCGCGATTTATTGATGGTCTGTTCAGCATGACCGGGCTGCACTATACGTTGCACTTAATAAAACCTGACTCTATAGAAGTTGATGAATTTTCACCGGGAAAAACTGTCTCCAGTTAAGTTACAATTCGAATGAGTAGCCCCGAATATCCAGTGAAGTTGCTGCGTTAAGGAGTTTTTTAATATGCCGTCTATTATATTCGCCTTCAGCCTGCTTCTGTTCGCAGCCAGCCCCGTATATGCGCAGGTCTACAAATGCACCACCCAACAAAACAAGGTCGCCTACACAGATACATCCTGTGTGACCGGCAGCAAACAAATCACCACTGGCATTCAATCCCAGCCCAGCCCAACTGCACTCAAGTCAATCGTGAGCAATACCAACGCCAACATCACCCGACAGCTTGATGCAGCAGTTAAGTTGGCGATTAGCAATGACGACCTGGTTCGCGCGCAGGCATTGGCAACGACTCCGGAGCAAAAGCAATGGGTAACTGCAGCGAGGAAAGAGGCTTCGAAAAAGGTCATGGCTGGCCGAACTGAAACAGATTTAAATGCTGAGAGGGCTAACTCCTATGCCTGCAGACAAGCGCAGCGCAACCTGGAAATGGAAGGTAATTCGGTATTCCGGGATGCTACCACTATCGCCACCAAAACCAGCCTGATGCACGCTAGCTGCGGTATCAGCCAACCGAATATCGGGTACGGTTACGCCCCACCGCCCTACTTATTCTCCCCGGGCAGGCATCATTTCAACCAGCAACCGGGGTACACCTCTGAGCCTTACGACCGGACCAGGGCCTCGCCTTTCGGCAGCCGGTGGATAAGGCCTGAATACTGATCGCCTTTCTATTTGCGCTTTCCACCCAGGATAGACCCCAGCACTCCGCGCAATACCTGACGCCCGATTTCAGACCCTATCGTTCTGGCTGCACTCTTGGCTACGGTTTCCAGGATGCTGTCTGGTTGACGCCCGACTGGTCGGCGGCCTGATGACTGAGTTGGCGATGGCTGTGTGCTGGAGCTACCGCCGCCAAATAGACTACCCCAGTCAAAGCCTTTACCCTCTTCCGCTTGCTCAGGCGACGCTTGTGCCCTGCCCTTGAGAATTTCGTAGGCTGACTCCCGGTCTACTTGTGCTTCGTAGTGACCAAAGAGCACAGAAGCCTGGATCACCTGCATTCGCTCGGCATCGGTCGCCGGGCCTATGCGACTGCCTGGCGGGCACACAAAAGCACGCTCAACTGGCAACGGGCTGCCCCTGTCGTCTAATAAGGACACCAGCGCTTCACCTACGCCAAGCTCGGTAATGACCTTGCTTACATCTACTTTTGGGTTGGCCCTGAATGTCTCTGCAGCCGACTTTACGGCTTTCTGATCACGTGGGGTAAATGCACGCAGGGCATGCTGCACACGGTTACCCAACTGCCCGAGCACCACATCTGGAATATCCAGCGGGTTCTGGCTGACGAAATAAATACCGACGCCTTTGGAACGTATCAGCCTGACCACTTGTTCGATTTTATCCATGAGTGCATCAGGGGTGTCGTTAAACAGCAAATGCGCTTCGTCAAAAAAGAACACCAACTTGGGCTTTTCCAGGTCGCCGACTTCCGGCAGCTTCTCGAACAGTTCAGATAACAGCCATAGCAATAGCGTCGCGTAGACGCGTGGCGAGTTGTATAAAGTGTCGGCAGCAAGAATATTGATGACGCCATGGCCTTTGACATCAGTCTGCATCATATCGTCGAGATTGAGTGCCGGCTCGCCAAACAGCTTGTCCGCGCCTTCGGTTTCCAGTTGCAGCAATGCCCGCTGGATAGTGCCTACGCTGGCGGTGGAGATATTGCCGTATTCAGCGCTGTATTCTGTCGCATTCTCGGAGGCATGCTGCATCATCGCGCGCAGGTCTTTCAGGTCAAGCAGCAACCAACCCTTATCGTCGGCGATCCTGAAAATAGCATTCAGCACGCCGCCCTGCACATCATTCAGGTTAAGCATGCGTGCCAGCAGCAAAGGGCCCATTTCAGCTACCGTGGTACGAACCGGATGACCCTTCACTCCAAACACATCCCAGAATGTCACCGGGCAGGCGCCATATACAAAACCTTCCAGCTTGAGTTCTTTTACCCTGGCCTCTATTTTGGCATTGCCGCCACCCAGGTAACTCATGCCAGATAAGTCACCCTTTACGTCGGCCATAAACACCGGTACGCCAGCGCGAGAAAAGCTTTCCGCCAGGGTTTGCAAGGTCACTGTTTTACCGGTGCCTGTTGCCCCTGCAATCAAACCGTGGCGATTAGCCATGCGCGGCAGAATAGCGAGATCAATCTTGCCGGCTTTGGCGATTAATAGAGGTTCAGTCATGTGGAATACTACCTTTCCGTACTTGGCATTTATCGTTAGGCCCAGCGCACTGGTACCTATTTTTAGCATCATATCAGCTTAGTTAAATATCGCCTTTGCGTGCCTTGTCTATAATCTCAATCAGCGTGTTTTCCAGCTCCTGTGCTGCTTTTTTGGCGCGCGGTGTAGGGTTGTTAATACTTTTCAGGTCGAATGTGGGCCTGTCGATACCAAGATACAGCTTGCCTTCACGCTGGTAAATGCCGATGCGGCAAGGGGCAAATACCACAAACTCTGGGTGATCCAGCATGATTTCCGCCCCCATGCCAAGGTTACAGAAAGCACGCACCTCCAAAGGCCCATGCGGATCCTGTCCGCGTGCCTTCATGTGGTCACCTATAGGGAAATTGGCCGGGTTCACAAAGTTCTTGCCCTCGGAAATAACCTTCAGGCTAAGCACCACATCATCGTAGGTCACCCCCGGCTCAACTGCCACCTCGTATATTGCCTTGTCAAAATCGATGGCGGGCATAGGCGTAGCGGCCATCACTTGCGGCATCAAGCCAAGCAACAGGGCAAACATCATTACCGATACAGCTCTTCTTTTCATATTGTGCCTCTAAAGTTTTAATTCCTGTGGCCGATAAAAAATGTCATGAAAAAATTTCATCAACTGCTTGAAATTAAAATACTTTGACTACGGAAAGTACACCAACTGTACTGCAAAAATATAGCGGGAACTGTATCTGCTTTATCCGTCAGCTAATCCGTACTATATAAGCTCGCTTCAGCTCCATTTTATCTTCAATTTTAAAGACCGCCATATACCTCATGTCAGACAGTAAAACAGTTGTTCGCCATTACCCTCACCCCGCCGCTGGCTGGGGTGCGCTTAAGAATGTGGCCTCACAATTGGTCAATCAAAAAATTCCCGTGAAAGGGATTATCACATTACTTTCACAAAATCAGCCAGATGGTTTTGACTGCCCTGGCTGTGCCTGGCCCGATAAAGAACATGCGTCCACTTTCGAGTTCTGTGAAAACGGCGTCAAGGCGGTAGCCGCAGAAGCCACTGCCAAGCGCGTAACTGCTGAATTCTTTGCCAAGCATACGGTAACTGAACTCATGGCCTGGAGCGATTTCAAGCTTGAGGACCAAGGCCGCCTCACCGAACCTATGGTTTATGACAGCGCCTCAGACAAATACATTCCGGCATCCTGGGATATGGCGTTCGAGCTGATCGGCGAGCAGCTTAACAAGCTGGATAACCCTGACCAGGCAGTGTTCTACACCTCTGGCCGTGCCAGCAATGAAGCGGCCTTCCTGTATCAGTTATTCGGGCGCGAGTTCGGCACCAACAATTTCCCCGACTGCTCCAACATGTGTCACGAATCCACCAGCGTTGGCCTGCCGGAAATGGTGGGCATAGGCAAAGGTAGCGTGACGCTGGAAGATTTTGAACACACCGATACCCTGCTGCTATTCGGCCACAACCCTGCCACCAATCACCCGCGTATGCTGGGTGAGTTGCGCGAATGCGCGCGTCGTGGCGCCAAAATCGTTTCCATCAACCCGCTGAAAGAACGTGGCCTGGAAAAATTCGCCGATCCGCAAAGCATCGTCGAGATGGTCACCATGGGCGGCACCAAAATCAGTGAAATCTATATCCAGCCTAAACTGGGTGGAGACCTCGCCTTTGTCAAAGGCATGATGAAGCTCATCATCGAATGGGATGACCAGGCCATTGCCAACAATACCCAGCGCGTAGTCGATGTGGATTTCATTGCCACGCACACCCAGGACTTTGAAGCGCTGGCTGCTGACATCCGCAAAGAGGGCTGGGAAGCCATTATTGAAGAATCAGGCGTGACGCTAGAAGGTATCGAATCGGTAGCGCGTATCTACACCGCTGGCGAACGCGTGATTGCCACCTGGGGCATGGGCATTACCCAGCACAAGCATTCTGTAGCGACCATACAGATGATTACCAATTTAATGCTGCTGCGCGGCAACATTGGCAAGCCCGGCGCTGGCCTGTGCCCGATGCGCGGGCATAGCAATGTGCAGGGCAACCGTACTGTCGGCATCTACGAAAAACCTGCCGCCGCTTTCCTGGATAGCCTGGGCAGCGTTTATAACTTCGAGCCGCCAAGGGAAGATGGCCACGATGTAGTCAATGCCATCAAAGGCATGCTCAAAGGCGAGGTGAAAGTATTTGTCGCGCTGGGCGGCAACTTCTCCATTGCCACTCCCGATACCGACCAGACATGGCAAGGTTTGCGCAAATGCGAGCTGACTGCACACATCACCACCAAACTTAACCGCAGCCATCTGGTGCATGGCAAGCAGGCGCTGATATTGCCTTGCCTCGGCCGTACCGAGATCGACCAGCAGGCCACCGGCCCACAAGGCGTCACGGTAGAAGACTCCATGAGCATGGTGCATGTGTCCTACGGCATGAACAAACCTGCCGCCCCAAATCTGCGCTCTGAGCCGGCCATCGTCGCCGGCATCGCGCATGCCACCCTGAACCATTCGGCTAGACAGAACCCAAGCAAAACCCCATGGCTTTGGTACATTGAAGATTACGACCGCATACGCAACGATATTGAAAAGGTATTGCCGGACTTTGCCGAATACAACGCACGTATCAAGGTGCCGGGCGGCTTCAGGCTACCTGTGCCCTCCAGCGAGCGCGTATGGAAAACCGAAAGCGGCAAAGCCGAATTCAAGCCGCATGCCGTTCCACGCGACCTGCCTATTCATCGAGCGCGCCTCAAACACGGTACAGACGTATTCCAGCTGATGACCACGCGCTCGCATGACCAGTACAACACCACCATATACGGCATGGATGACCGCTATCGCGGCATTTTCGGTGAGCGTCGCGTCGTCTTTATCAACGCGGCTGATCTTGCCAGTAAAGGCCTCAAGGCGGGCGAATACGTCAACCTGGTCAGTACCTGGGATGACGGCATATCCCGCCGTGCAGAGCGCTTCATGCTGGTTGAGTACGATATTCCACAAGGCTGCCTCGGTGGTTACTATCCGGAAACCAACAACCTGGTACCGCTGGATAGCGTGGCCGACTTCTCTTACACACCGACCTCAAAATCGGTACCCGTCCTGATCGAGAGACACCATGCTGCAAACTAGAAGCGCACACCAATCTGAAGACGCCGCGCACTCCATGGTGTCGCTACTGCTGGAGCAAATGCTGCTGGAGACATTGAAAGGCCGTGCGGTGATTCCAATGGCAGCCCTGTGCAAGCGGCTGGGCGTGCGCATGAGCACATTACAGCGCCAGCTGTCAGCGCTGGAAAGCTATGAGCTGGTTGAAGTACTTTGCGACGAATCCGGGCGCTGGACAACTGCTCTCACACCGCAGGGAATGGAGTTCTGCCAGTCGGCACAAGCAGCCTGAATAGGTCACCCTGCAACAAGCTGCCGGCAAATGGCAGCAGACCTTAGAAATATTTCAATGCTTTCATTAGGTTTGCTGGCTGCTTGGTTATAATTTGGTCTTCAGCCCAATCAAGCATGGCCATTCCTGATGAAGTTATACACCGCCGTAACCGCGCGCATCCGTGCGATGATAGACGAAGGCGTATTGCGTCCCGGCGAAAAGATATTTTCCGTGCGGCAGGCCAGCAAGAAATACGACGTCAGCATCAGCACCATTATCAAGGCCTACCAGATACTGGAGCAGGAAGGCATCATCGATAGCCATCCGCAGTCCGGCTACTTCGTCACCCACAGACAACAAAAAACCAAGCGCACTCCACCCGTAGCCGAGAACCTAAACCTGTCGCAGGTGGAAATCGTGCTGACTACGTTGCGTTCCATCCGTGAGTTCGGGACTATTCCACTAGGCTCGCCCTTCCCCGATGCGCAACTGTTTCCCATCAAGAAAATCCAGCAATATGAAAAAGCCATTACCGGCGATAATGCCGAATGGGGCGTGCTGAACGACCTGCCACCCGGCAACGAAAACCTGCGCCAGCAGATCGCCCGCCGCTACCTGGATTACGGGCTGGATATCTCGCCTAACGAAATCGTCATTACGCACGGCGCCACCGAGGCTATCAACCTGTGCCTGCAAGCCGTGGCAAAACCGGGCGACACTATCGCCATTGAAGCACCGGGCTATTACGCACTGGCGCACGCGATAGAGCGCATGGGCATGAAGGTGGCAGAAGTGCGCACGCATCCGACTGAAGGTATAGAGCTGGATGCACTGGCCGCACTCACGGAGAACGTGCATATCAAGGCGGTACTGCTCACCACCAATTTCCAGAATCCGCTAGGGACCTTGATGCCAGAGGCCAAGAAAAAAGCGCTGGTAGACTTTCTGGCAGAACGCAAAATCCCGCTGATTGAGGATGACGTGTATCAAGAACTGTATTTCGACGAAGTGCCGCCCAAACCCGCCAAGTACTTCGATACGCAGGGCCTGGTACTGCATTGCTCCTCGTTCTCCAAATCACTGGCACCGGGCTACCGTGTAGGCTGGACCACGGCCGGGCAATATCGCGCCTCGGTAGAAAAGCTCATGTTCCTCAACAGCCTTTCCATTCCTTCCGCGCCGCAAATCGCCATCAGCAAATTCATGAAGCGTGAAAGCTTCAACCAGCACCTGAAAAACCTCAGGCATACGCTGCGCTCCAACTACATATTGATGCGCAACTGCATAGAAGCCAGCTTCCCCACTGGCACCACCATATCAGCACCGCATGGCGGCTATGTAGTCTGGGTCAAGCTACCGGAGAGCATTGATGCCTTGAAGCTGTATCATGCCTGCATCCAGAAAGGCATATCCATCGCACCCGGCCCAATATTCACGCGCAAAATGGAAATGACGAACTACATCCGGCTCAACTTCAGCCATCAATGGACGCCTGCGATTGAGCAGGCAGTGAGAGATGTAGGGTTAATTGCAAAATTGCTGATAGTAGATTAATTTTTGGCTTTCCAAATGTTTATATCAATATTTGGATTACTAAGTATACGAACAAACCTAACACTACTCTGAAGATATAAAACAAAAAACATGAGGCCATCAATACTATGCTTAGTTTTCGTATAGCCCTAATACTTACATTAATTACAACTACTTTTTCTGGCTGCGATTCTCATGCCTATTGGTCGGAGGCCATGCAATATCATGCTATTGCACAAGAAAACCTTATCTCTAAGGGCATTTGTTCTAGTGATCAAAATTGTCAGCTAAGAGGTTTGTTATATGCCGAAGGTGGAGAAGTATCTTTAGGTTTTGTGAGTTGGGGTGGTGCATATATCAATCTTTACGAAACACAAGATCCAGAACTTGTGGATGCCATTGCTGTGAAGTTTAAAGAGTTACATTCCCGACTTGGAAAGCCAGATGTTATGCTCACTGTCTATAGTTCTAAGCACCGTGAACCCAAGGTACTATTTCGTGAGGTTGTAATTAAATGACTTAGCGCGAAAGGCTTCAGCAGTTATTTCAACGAATAGTCAGAATTTACGCTTTGGCAATCCACTGAATTAGCAGTTTAATCATGCGACTTAAGCGCCGCAGTCACAGCCTTCTGATCAAACTCAGGTGCCAGCAGTTTGATAAACCCATACACATAACCCCGCAGATAGGCATCTCGCCGAATCCCTAAGTAAGTTGTACTTTGCGGGAACAAATGGCTGGCATCTATCATCGCCAGGTTGCTGTCGCGCTCCGGGTCATAGGCCATAGTCGCCAGCAAGCCGATGCCCAGCCCTAGCGTGACGTAGGTCTTGATCACGTCGGCATCGATGGCGGTCAGTACCACATTGGGTTGCAGGCCAGCTTCGGCGAATACCTTGCTCACCAGAGAGCCGCCGGTGTAGGCAAAGTCATAGGTAATCAGCGGATATTGGGTGATTTTCTTTAATGTCAGCGGCGGGTCACGCAGCAATGGGTGGTCGTGCGGCGTGACTACGCAGCGGTTCCACTGGTAACTGGGGATGCACAGCAGCTTTTCGTAATTGCTGATCGCTTCCGTCGCGATGCCGATGTCCGCTTCGCCGCTGGCCACTTGCTCCGCTACCTGGGTGGGGTTGCCCTGGTGGATGGTGAGCTTAACCTTGGGGTACATTTCCATAAACGCCTTCACCGCCGGTGGTAGCCGGTAACGCGCCTGGGTGTGAGTGGTAGCAATGGTGAGCGAGCCTGACTCTTCATGGGTGAATTCATCCCCCACGCGCTTGATGTTCTCCATCTCGTGCATGACACGCTCGGCCAGACCCAGGATGATCTTGCCGGGCTCTGTTACACTGACAAGCCGTTTACCGTTACGCTGGAAAATCTGCAGGTTCAGCTCTTCTTCCAGCAATTGAATCTGCTTGCTGACACCGGGCTGGGAGGTATGTAGCGCTTCCGCTGCCGTCGAAATGTTGAGGCCTTGCCTGGCAACCTCATGCACGTATCGTAATTGATGTAGCTTCATTTGCGCCTTATATAACCAAACTGTAGTTTATATACAATAACATATTCTAAAACACTTGGTTGATCACTGTTAATATAACGGCCTTTATTCAAATCGGATACTCCACGTGGAATTCGGATACATTGTTGCAGGCTTTGTTGTAGGTGCGTTGGTAGGCTTGACTGGTGTGGGTGGCGGCTCTTTGATGACACCTATTTTATTGTTGTTTTTCCATATCAAACCGGCAGTCGCCGTGGGTACTGACTTGTTATATGCATCAATCACCAAATCAGCAGGAATTTTAGCGCATGGCAAACTAGGTAATATAGACTGGAACATTGTCAAACTGCTGGCCTTGGGCAGTGTGCCGGCTTCAATCGCTACCATTTTATTTTTAAGAACTGTGAATGTGGAGTCGACTGGTGCCGTCAGTACCATCAAGTTCTGGCTGGGAGTAGCACTGATTGTTACTTCGGTAGCGGTTTTGCTGCGGGATAAATTGATGCAGCTGGTGCATAGTGGACGCTGGCTTGCACCACATCATGTTGCGCCTGTTACCGTATTGCTGGGCCTGGTGTTAGGCGCCCTGGTCACACTGACCTCTGTAGGCGCTGGTGCATTGGGCGTCACCGCGCTGATTATGTTGTATCCGCACAAGAAAATTACCACCATCGTAGGTAGCGATATTGCACATGCCGTGCCGCTTACGCTGGTTGCAGGCCTAGGCCATGCGACCCTGGGCACCATCAATTACAGCCTTCTGGGTACCCTGCTGATCGGATCTATTCCGGGGATTTACCTAGGCAGCCACCTGAGCTCAAAAGTGGCTGAGCACTGGGTGCGTATCGTATTAGCTGCAATATTGATTTATGTAGGCATAAAGCTGGTTTTTCAGTGACCAAAATTAAGTTAGAACTATAAGCCGAACCTGTTTTCTATTAAAATATTACCTCTTAAAAAGTATTAAAATTTACCATGTATAAATATGATGCCATTGATCAACAATTAGTTGATGAACGTGTAAAACAATACCGCGACCAGACACGCCGTTACCTGGCTGGTGAGCTCACGGAAGACGAGTTCCGCCCACTGCGCCTGCAAAATGGCCTGTACATTCAGCGCCATGCGCCTATGCTGCGTATCGCCGTGCCATACGGAATGCTCTCATCACGTCAGTTGCATAAACTTGGCGATATTTCCAAGCGTTACGATAAGGGCTACGGTCATTTCAGCACTCGCCAGAACCTGCAACTGAACTGGCCCATGCTGGAAGACGTGCCTGATATCCTGGCTGAGCTTGCTACGGTTGAAATGCACGCTATCCAGACTTCCGGCAATTGCATCCGCAATATCACGACAGACCAGTTTGCCGGTATCGCACCGGATGAAGTGGTCGACCCGCGTGCCGTGGCTGAAATCATGCGCCAGTGGAGTACCTTCCACCCTGAGTTCGCCCTGCTGCCACGCAAATTCAAGATCGCCGTATCCGGCACCAAGGAAGACCGTGCCGTGGTTCAGGCGCACGACATCGGCCTGGAGTTCTACCGTGATGCCGAGAATAAGGTTGCCATCAAGGTTTGGGTAGGTGGTGGCCTGGGCCGCACGCCTATCCTGGGCTCGGTTATTAATGAACATCTTGAGTGGCACCATGTACTCACGTATTGCGAAGCAATCATCCGCGTCTACAACATGCATGGCCGCCGCGATAACATCTACAAGGCGCGTATCAAGATCCTGGTAAAAGCACTGGGAATTGATGAGTTCCGCAAGCAGGTCGAGGCCGAGTGGGCGCACTTGAAAGACACACCGAATACCATCCCTGAAACTGAGCTGGATCGCGTGTCCGCATTTTTTGAAGAAATGCCTTACGAAATCCTGCCCGCCCATGATGCAGCTTTTGACAGTGCTGTTGCCAGCAACCCAGCCTTTGCCGCATGGGTAAAACGCAATGTGCATGCACACAAGAAGCCAGGCTATCGCGCCGTTACTCTGTCCCTCAAGCCGCATGGGATTGCGCCGGGCGATGCATCATCAGAGCAGATGCACATCGTGGCCGACCTGGCTGAGCAATACAGCTTTGGCGAATTGCGCGTATCACACGAGCAGAACCTGATACTGGCTGACGTTAAATTAAGCGACCTGTTCGCCATTTGGGAAAAAGCGCGGGCTAGTGGCCTGGCCACCTCCAACATCGGCTTGCTGACCGACATTATTTGCTGCCCTGGTGGCGACTTTTGCTCGCTGGCCAACGCCAAGAGCATCCCTATCGCGCTGGCGATTCAACAGCAGTTCGATAACCTCGACTACCTGCACGACATCGGCGACCTGGAGTTGAATATCTCCGGCTGCATGAATGCATGCGGACACCACCATATCGGCCATATCGGCATTCTGGGCGTGGATAAAGATGGTTCGGAATGGTACCAGGTCTCCATCGGCGGCAAGCAAGGCAATGACGCCAGCATAGGCTCAGTCATCGGGCCTTCATTCGCAGCCGAGGAAATGCCGGGCGTAGTACAGCGCTTGATTGATGTGTATATCGAGAATCGTACCGATGAAGAGCGCTTTATCGATACGGTACGCCGCATCGGTGTGGCGCCATTCAAGGCCCATGTTTACGCTAAATCCAGTGAACAGGCCAATAAGGAGACTGCAAATGTCTAATCTTATTGTTAACAATGCTATCGCTGAAGATGAATGGACGCTGGTAAAAGCACCTGCACCCGCTGAAGAAACCGTGCGCAAGCAAGCTGGTAAAGTTGTGCTGTTCAAGCTCACAGGCGAAGCAAGCTATAGCCCTGACCAGATTGCCAATACCGTTATCCCGACAACCGGCAAAGTGCTGGTACCTTTCGCTGTGTGGATAGCGCGTAAAGCCGAGCTTGCCGGGCGCCTGAGCGCAGGCGAGTTAGGCGTATGGCTGGAAACGCACGAAGTCCTAGAAACCCTGGTGGAATCGCAGCCTGACCTCAATGTGTTCCCGCTGATTGCGGTACATGTTGAGCGCTTTGCTGATGGCCGTATTTTCTCTATCGGCAACCTGTTGCGCACGCGCTATGGTTTCAAGAATGAGATGCGCGCCCTGGGTGATGTGTTGCGCGACCAGTTGTTCTTTTTAAAACGCTCCGGCTTCAACAGTTACCTGATACGTGCGGATCGCTCAGCAGAAACTGCACTGGCGGCCCTCAACGACTTCACTCAACCCTACCAGGGTGCAGTGGATAACGCCCTGCCGGTTTGGCGCCGTGTACATCGCGGAACTGAGCATCAGCAATGAGCGGCGAATTCACCCTGCTACGCCCTGCCGCCAGCAACCCAGCCACGCAACCTGCACTGACCGATGCCTTGCGCGCATCTGTGGCGTCAAAGCGCGAGCAAGTGCTGTCATGCTTGACAGCCGCAGCGGCTGAATTCAAGGACATTACCTTTGCCAACAGCTTTGGTGCTGAGGACATGGTATTGACCGATATCATCATGCGCGAGAAATTGCCCATCGAGATATTTTCACTGGATACCGGTAGATTACCTGTCGAAACTTACGACCTGATGGCTGAAGTGGAAAGCCATTACCACACCAAGCTCAAGATATATTTTCCGCGTAGCGCTACCGTCGAAGGTTATGTGCAAACCTACGGCATCAATGCATTTTATGAGTCTATAGATTTGCGCAAGGCCTGCTGCCACATGCGCAAGGTGGAGCCGCTGGGCCGCGCGCTTGCCGGCAAACAGGCCTGGATTACCGGTATGCGTGCGCAACAGGCAACTACCCGTGCCTCGCTGCCTGTGCGTGAATACGACAGCGGTAACAAGCTGGAAAAATTCAACCCTTTATCCGATTGGACAGAGCCCGAGGTATGGGCTTATATCCGCCTGCATGAAGTGCCTTACAACAAGCTGCACGACGCGTTCTACCCAAGCATAGGCTGTGCACCATGCACGCGCGCCGTTGCCATGGGCGAAGATATCCGTGCCGGACGCTGGTGGTGGGAAGATCCAACCAGCAAAGAGTGCGGCCTGCACGTTAAGAAATAACCTGGCAGCAATACTAAAATATTCTTAATTTAATCGATTGATATGTCTACACAAACCTTAAACAAGCAGCCCTTAAGCCATCTCGACTGGCTGGAATCAGAAGCCATTTATATCCTGCGCGAAGTTGCCGGCCAGTGCAGCAATCCGGTACTGCTGTTTTCAGGCGGCAAGGATTCGCTATGCATACTGCGCCTGGCTGAAAAAGCCTTTCGCCCGGGCCGCTTCCCCTTCCCCTTGATGCACATCGATACCGGCCACAACTACCAGGAAGTCATCGACTTCCGCGACCAGCGTGCGACCGAACTTGGTGAGCGCCTGATTGTGCGCTCGGTTGAGGACTCCATGAAGCGCGGTACCGTGGTGTTGAAGTCGCCAGATGAATCGCGTAACAAACATCAGTCGGTGACCTTGCTGGAAGCGATTGAAGAATTTGGTTTTGATTGCTGCATCGGCGGTGCACGCCGTGACGAAGAAAAGGCGCGTGCCAAAGAACGCATCATGAGTTTCCGTGATGAGTTCGGCCAGTGGGACCCAAAGAACCAGCGCCCGGAGCTATGGAACCTGTACAACGCCCGCTCACATAAAGGCGAAAATATTCGCGCCTTCCCTATCTCCAACTGGACTGAGATGGACGTGTGGCAGTATATCGAGCGTGAAAACCTGGGCCTGCCCAGCATTTACTTCGCCCATACCCGCCCTATCGTGCGCCGTAATGGCGGCATTATGCCGGTCACCGATGTAACGCCAGCCAAGCCAGGTGAGGTGGTTGAGGATCTGCTGGTGCGCTTCCGTACCGTAGGTGACATCACCTGCACCGCACCTGTTGAAAGCGATGCCGACACCGTGGCCAAGATTGTGCTGGAAACAGCCACCACCACCATTACCGAGCGTGGCGCAACACGTCTGGATGACCAGACGTCCGATGCGTCCATGGAGCAGCGTAAAAAAGAAGGTTATTTCTAAGATGTCGATCAACACTACTACCAATATCAAACCATTCAATGACAGCCTGCTGCGCTTCATGACCTGCGGCAGCGTCGATGACGGTAAAAGCACGCTCATAGGCCGCCTGCTGTTCGATACCAAGACCATCCTGGCAGATACGCTCACGCAAATGGAGCGCACCTCCAAGAAGCGCGGCCTGGAAGCCGTCGACCTATCATTGCTGACCGATGGCCTGCAAGCAGAGCGCGAGCAAGGCATTACCATTGATGTAGCCTACCGTTATTTCAGCACCGGCACCCGTAAATACATCATTGCCGATGCACCTGGTCATGAGCAGTACACCCGCAACATGGTGACAGCAGCCTCCACTGCCAATCTGGCCATTATCCTGATCGACGCGCGCAAAGGCGTGCTCACGCAAACTCGCCGTCACTCGTTCCTGGCCCATCTGGTAGGGATTCCGCACATAGTGGTTGCGGTAAACAAAATGGACCTGGTGAATTACGACCAGGCTGTTTACGACAAGATCGTTGCCGACTACCTGGCATTTGCCACAGAGATTGGCCTGCAGCGCGATGGCCATGACATCAGCTTTTTACCGTTATCCGCACTCAATGGCGACATGCTGGTCGACCGTGGGGATTCCATGCCCTGGTACACAGGCCCTACCCTGATTGACATGCTGGAAGCCGCACCGCCTGCCCATTGTGAACAAGATGAGCCATTCCGCTTCCCGGTGCAGTTCGTTTGCCGTCCACATGCGTCGGATGACCCCGAGTTGCATGATTTCCGTGGCTTTATGGGCCGCATTGAGTCCGGCGAAATTGCCGTGGGCGATACTGTCACCGTATTGCCATCCGGGTTGAGCTCCACAGTCAAAGCCATACAGATCGGTGAAGATCATCTACAGCATGCCACCACCGAGCAATCGGTAACCTTGCTACTGGCAGACGAAATAGACACTTCACGTGGTGACATGATCGTCAAAACAGGACAGGCTCCCGAGCCTGTCAAGCAGATTACCGCCATGGTGTGCTGGTTATCCGAGACGCCGTTGTCCCCTGCCCGTACCTACATCGTGCGTCACACCACGCGCGAATCCAAGGCCAAGGTAGGTGAAATAGCGTACAAGATCGATGTCAACACGCTGGAGCAACTCCCGGCGCAAGGCCTGGCCATGAATGATATTGCGCGTATCAGCTTCAAGCTGGCGCAACCGCTGATGGTAGATGCCTACAGTAGTAATCGCGCGACTGGTGCATTCATCCTGATTGACGAGTCCACCAACAACACTGTTGGCGCAGGCATGATTCAAGCATAGTTTTATAAACTGGCAAAAATCAATTAAAATACGGCATTAGCTGATCAACATTTAAATTAGCACTTAATAGCAAAGCAATAGAGGACCCAAAATGACATATGTTGTGACTGAGAACTGCATACAATGCAAATACACCGACTGCGTAGATGTATGCCCAGTTGATTGCTTTGTAGAGGGCCCGAATTTTCTGGCCATTAACCCTGACGAGTGCATCGACTGCACCTTATGTGTAGCCGAGTGCCCTGCCGAAGCTATTTTCGCCGAAGATGATGTCCCGGCTGATCAACAAGAATACATCGCCCTGAATGCACGTCTGGCAGAACTATGGCCAGTTATCACCTCAAGAAAAGAGCCATTGCCAGATGCTGATGCCAACAATGGCAAAGCAGGTAAACGCGCATTACTGGTTGAGTAATCAAGAGCAACGCAACTAACCAAGTTGGCACAATAAAAAAGGAGACTCAGGTCTCCTTTTTTATTGTGCACTTTCTCGCCCTATTCTGTCAGTGCCCTGCCCACAGATGACTCTTGCGAATGACCAGCCACCCGAAAACCAGATAGCCCGCCATGGCCCACGCCAGCCCGGAGGGGGCATACCACACCAGCGGCACTATCAAGCCAGCCGACACCGTAGATAGCAGCATCTGGATAAAAGCCTGCCCTGATGCAGCCGTACCACGTATTTTCGGATGCCTGTCGAGCGCCGCCAACGACAGCACCGGCATGGCCAGCGCCATACCTATGTTAAACAGGGCTATCGGAGCAATGTTGTAGATAGGCTGCGCGGGTAATGCAATACAGATGATGATATTGAGCAAAGCCATGGCCGCCATCCAAACATAGGCTAGCTGCACGACTTTCTGCCTTGAGTAACGCCCTGCTGCACGCTTGGCGAGATACGAGCCGAGTACCATGCCACACACGGTAGGGATGAACATCCAGCCGAACTGGTGCTGGTTCAGCCCCAGATGCTTGACCAGGAATACCGGACTGGCCAGCACGTAAAGGAAGAAACCTGCAAAATTTGCCCCAACGGCAAACACCACATAATTAAATTCCTTATCGCCAAAAATCAGGCGGTAATCCTTAAACACCTGCCTGGCAGAGAGCGGCATACGTTTAGCGAGTGGCATGGTTTCAGGAAGATAGCGTATAGCAGCCCAGAGACTGAGTCCGGCATACAGCGCCAGAAATATAAATATCGCCTGCCAGTGTATGCCCAACAGAACACCGCCAATAATAGGCGCCACAGCAGGGGCAATACCAAACAACATTTGTACTGTCGCCATCACGCGCTGCGCCTGCGGGCCTTCAAACAAATCACGCACCATGGCGCGTGCCACCACATTTCCCGCCCCGCCGGAAATCCCCTGCATGATGCGGAAGAACCACAAAGTTTCAACATTCGGTGCAAAAGCACAACCAATGGACGCCAGCACAAATATTCCCAGCCCCCATTTAATGGTGGTGATACGACCGATGGAATCCGAAATGGCCCCATGCCATAAGGTCATCAGGGCGTATGGCAATAAATAGAAGGTCAGGCTTTGCTGTATGTCCAGCGTAGTACCATGCAGCGCGTTTTCCAGCGTAGGAAAAGCCGGCAGGTAGGTATCAATGGCGAATGGTGCCAGTGCAGCAAGGCTGGCCAGAACCAGCGACAATATAAAAGGTGAGGATTTGTTGGGCATGGGGTTTTATGTTCTTAAATAAAAAAACGCACTGGGCTGTAACTAGCAGCCCAGTGCGCTTATTCTAACCTTATAACGGCTTCACTACATGACCAGTTGAAGCCGGCAACACAGCCAGAATTACAAGCTATGGCAAAGCGTGAAACTCTTTAACCAACTCCGGCAACTCATTATTCACGAACTTCTTGGAGTTCTTATCGTTACGGAACACGATAGGTTGTGCTTGTAACTGCGGATTCTTGGAGTCTTCAATCGCCCGTACTACAACATGGTGGTTAGGCGACAAGCTGCATACCGGGTCCGCACTCTCTGCATCCCCTGTCAGCAGGAAAGCCTGGCAACGGCAACCGCCCAAATCCTTGTCCTGTTCCGGGCAAGTACGGCATGGCTCTTTCATCCAGTCCTTACCGCGGTATTTGTTAAATGCTGGCGAATCTTTCCAAGCCCACTCCAGCCCACGTTCTTTAACATTAGGAAACTCCATGCCCGGCAGTACGCGCGCAGAGTGGCAAGGCAATACATCGCCATTAGCGGTAACGATCATAAATACCTCACCCCAGCCATTCATGCACTTCTTGGGGCGGTCAGAGAAATAATCCGGCACCACAAAGAAAATCTGCATCTTCTTACCGACTTTTGCTCGGAACTCGTTGGTCACCGCCTCGGCGTGGTCAATCTGTTCTTTAGTCGGCATCAGCTGACTACGATTGATCAACGACCAGCCATAGTACTGGGTGTTAGCCAATTCCACATAGTCGGCACCCAGTGCTTCTGCCATTTCCAGGATTTCCTTGATATGGCCAATGTTGTAGCGATGAATCACCACGTTGAGCACCATAGGATAGCCATGGTTCTTGATCATGGCGGCGACTTTCTTTTTCAGCTCGAAAGTCTTGGTATTGGTGATGAAGTTATTAATCTCTTCGGTAATATCGTGCATGGAAAGCTGGATATGATCCAGACCACCTTCCTTAAATGCACTGATACGCTCTTCTGTAAGTCCAACACCAGACGTAATCAAGTTGCTGTAGTAACCCAGCTTGCGTGCCTCGACTACGATCTCTTCAATATCATCACGCAATAGCGGTTCACCACCGGAAATACCAAGTTGCAATGCACCCAGTTTACGGGCATCTCGCAGAGCATTGATCCATTGTTCGGTAGTCAGCTCGTTTTTGGTGTGTTTATCGTAGTCGGTTGGGTTGTAGCAGAAAGCACAATGCAAAGGACAGCGGTAGGTCACTTCCGCCAGCAACCAGAGTGGCTGGGTATGGGTCTTGGAAGCTGCTACGCCGTTATTCTGGTTCGCATGCACCACTTTCTGTACGACCGACTCTCCTAAAGATGCTTGTGTCATTTTGCTACTCCTCAAATTCCTGCTAATTGTTTTTGCATGTCTCAATTGCTTGCTAGTTGCTTTTTTCTAGCCAAGCCTTTTCGACAGCCAGATCAAACATGGCAAGAATGTCTTTTTCCAAATCCGGTACATCTGGGAATGTTGCCTCTAACTCTTGGACAACATCTCCCACTGTTTTGTTACCATCAACTCGCTTAATGACCTCACCTGCGCCGCCATTAAGCTTGACCATGCCTTCAGGGAAAAGCAGCACATAGCATTGCTGTGCTTCCTCCCACTGAAAGCGGTAGTGACGGCCTAACTTGTATATATCATCGCGGTTGACGGAGGTAGTCACGGTCTTCAACCTTTATATCTGTACATGCCAGCATGATGGAGTCTGCAATCACCCAAAGTACATCCAGCTTGAATTGCAGGATATCCAGGGCTTTTTCCTGCATTTCGCGCGACTGGCTAAAATAATCCAGTGTTACTGCCAAGCCTTGCTCTACATCACGACGGGCTTCGGTAAGACGCTTCTTAAAATAGACCAGGCCATCTTCATTGATCCACGGATACATGCTTGGCCAAGAGCTGATGCGCTGCTGGTGTATGTGCGGTGCAAACAACTCAGTCAGCGATGAGCAGACCGACTCCTGCCATGAACGCTGGCGCGCAAAGTTGATATAGGCATCCACCGCGAAGCGTACACCCGGGCTTACGAACTTGAGCGAAGTAACATCGTCACGACTTAAGCCCACGGCACCACCCAGTTGTATCCAGGCTTCAATACCACCCACATTTTTATCATCGCCATCATGGTCAATGATGCGCTGTATCCAGCCCTTGCGAATTTCCTTATCAGGGCAATTCGACATAATGGCCGCATCTTTTTGCGGGATACCGATCTGGTAGTAAAAACGATTGGCCACCCAGCATTGCAACTGCGCTTTATTCAGCTTGCCTTCATACATCATCACATGAAAAGGATGGTAAATATGGTAGCCCTTACCCTTTTCACGCAGTTTTTCTTCAAACTCTTCACGTGTCCATGGCAGGTTGTTATTGGTCACTGCGTTCATTTTTCTCTCCTCAAAGAATGATATCCATGCCGTCATAAGACACTTCAATGCCATGACGGTTGAGCTCGGCACGCTCGGCCGAATCTTCTCTTAAAATTGGATTGGTATTATTGATATGTATCAACACACGACGTGCATGCGGGTACTTATCCAGCACTTCTATCATGCCACCCTCGCCAGATTGCGGATTGTGTCCGATATCGCGGGCTTTTTTGGTCATCAGACCCAGATCAATCATTTCGGTATTGGTCCAGAAAGTACCGTCCACCATGATGCAATCGGCCTGCTCAAACAATGGCGGCAGATGCGGCTCTATTTCACCTAACCCTGGTGCATAAAACGCTTTCTTGCCGGTCTTGGTATCTTCAATAAACATGCCTATGGTATCGCCGGGATGCGGATCGTTACGATGTGGCGAGTATGGCGGTGCAGCACTTTTGAGGGCAACTGCGGTAAAGCGCAGATTGGCGGCACCCGGAATTTCAAAAGATGTTTTACCATCAGTCACGACTGGATGATGATTGATGCCGCAATAATGGCCGAGAATATTGAGTAAAGGATTCCCCGTAGTTAAATCCTGATACACCATATCGGTACAGTAAATCTCACGCTTGACCGTACCTTCGCGCAACATCAGCAAGCCCGTGGTATGGTCGATCTGCGCATCGATGAGCACAATCCCTACTATGCCGGTATCGCGCACTGCACGGCCAGGCTGTAATGGTGCGAAATCCTGTATTTGCTGCAATACATCGGGCGATGCGTTGAACAACACCCAATTAATACCATCACCACTCACGCAAATCGAAGACTGCGTGCGTTTTGTGGCCTTGATAGTGCCTTTTCTCAATCCATCACAATTATGGCAATTGCAATTCCACTGAGGAAAACCACCACCTGCGCCTGCGCCTAACACATGAATATGCATGAAACTCTCTAATCAATAAAACTTTAAGTTTAATCTGTAATGACTAACAATACGAACTTACAAATAGAAATGGGCTATCTTGCGATAGCCCATCATGCAATTGCTTAGCGATTGCAAACGTACATTGTTACTTCAAAGCCGAAACGCATTTCTGTAACTTCTGGTTTAGTCCACATAATAAATCTCCTTAGTTAGTATGATAAATACGTCATTGCATTACAATTTGTTACACACCTGACGTGCTATGCATTCTCCGCGTCTGGCCTCGCTTGCAACAGGGCTAAAACACGGAAACTGTACTAAGGATAATCATGAGCAGGTGGTGTAATTTTGACTCGGTACCAGAACTACCAGTAGCACTTTATTTTCAGGGGAGCGGCTAGAGAATTTCTCGGCCTATGACTTGCGCAATACCGCGTAGTTCGGTCATCAGCTTGGTGAGTTCCTGCGGATTCAAAGCCTGCTCAGCATCACACCACGCCTCACATGGGTTAGGATGCATCTCGACCAGCAAACCATCAGCACCCGCTGCGATAGCTGCCCGCGAAAGCGCCGGTACCATCCATGCCTTGCCACCTGCGTGCGAGGGATCAACGATTACTGGCAGATGCGTTTCTTTCTTGAGCACGGGAATCGCGGTCACATCGAGCACATTACGGTAATACGTTTCGAAAGTACGTATTCCCCGCTCACAAAAAATAATATTGTGATTACCGCCCGCGGCAATATATTCGGCTGCCATCAGCCATTCTGAAATGGTGGCTGACATACCGCGTTTGAGGATGACCGGCACATTGACCCGCCCTACCTCTTTCAGCAGATCGAAGTTCTGCATGTTGCGCGTGCCGATTTGTATGACATCTACGCCATACTCGATAAAAGTATCCAGTTGGCGTACATCCATCAATTCGGTCACGATGGGCAGCCCTTCCCGATCAGCAGCGTGCCGGAACATTTCGAGGCCTTCAACACCAGCACCCTGAAATGCGTAAGGGCTGGTGCGTGGCTTGAATGCACCACCACGCATCAATCGCACGCCAGCCGCTTTTACTGCAGCAGCGGACAAAGCCATCTGCTCCGGGGTCTCTACTGAACATGGGCCGGCAATTACCTGTATCTGCTTGCCACCCAGCGGTATACCCTTGATATTGATGACGGTATCAGCCTTGTGCCACTCTCGGGCCACAATCTTATAGGGCTTGAGAATGTGCAAGGCCTGCTCTACGCCAGGCAAGACCTCCAGTAACAGAGGGTTCAGCTTACGTTCGTCGCCTATCGCACCGACCAGGGTCTTTTCGGTGCCACGCGAGATATTGACATCCAGACCTTGCTCTCTGATACGGCTCACCACAGCTTCTATCTGCTGCTCGGTAGCCTCATTACTCATGACAATAATCATTGCGGTACTTTGATGACCTTTTCCAATACTTCCAGGAAGCGTGCATTTTCACTAAATAAGCCTATGCTGACCCGCAGGTAATCCGGGAGTTCATAGTTGGCAATAGGTCGCACAATCACGCCATTTTCAAGCAAGCGTCGGTAAACGGCAGCAGCCTGATCTATGCGAAAGCTGACAAAATTGCCGAAGGATGGAATGTAATCAAGTGCCAGGGCATTCAGGCCCTGAGTCAACTGTGCCATGCCTGCCTGATTCAGTGCATAGGTGCGGGCTACAAAATCATCATCCGCCAAGGATGCAGTAGCCGCAGCCTGCGCCACGCTATTCACGTTAAAAGGTTGCCGTACGCGATTCATCATATCAGCCACCTCGCTAGCGGCCATGCCGAAGCCTATGCGTAAGCCCGCCAGGCCATAGGCTTTGGAGAAGGTGCGTGAAATAATTAGGTTAGGGAACTCGGCAAGCCAGCTGATCGCTTCTGATTTATCAACAGCCGACAGATATTCGTCATAGGCCTCATCCAGCATCACCAGCACTTGCGGTGGCACTTGCTGCAGGAAGGCATATAGCTCGTTTTTTGGTATCAGCGTGCCGGTCGGATTATTAGGATTAGCAATAAAAATCATTTTGGTACGCTGTGTAATTGCAGCCAGCATCGCTTCAAGATCATGGCCAAAATCCTTGGCCGGCACGACAACCCCGTGAGCACCAACCGCCTGCGTTACCAAGGCATAAACGGCAAACGCATGTTGAGAGTAAATGGCTTCACAGCCGGCCGTTAGAAAAGCCCGCGCGGCCAACTCCAAAATATCATTTGACCCATTGCCGAACACCAGTTGGTCTGGCCTCACAGCGAATTTGGTACTTACCGCATCACGTAAGGCAAAGCTGCTGCCATCAGGATAGCGTGCAATATCCAGCAAAGCCTCCTGCATAGCCTCGTGCGCCATTGGACCCACGCCCAGCGGATTTTCATTGGAAGCCAGCTTGACAATACTGCTGACCTCCAGCCCCATTTCCCGGGCCAGATCGCTAATTGGCTTACCCGGCTGGTACGGTGCAATTGAACGGATGTAGGATGGTGCAAGATCGCACAATTGATTCACATTAAACCTCTTCTCACTAACGCTAACTGAAAAAAACAAAAGCGGCCTGTGCCGCTCGTTATCCTGGATGATTCTACCATCAAGTCTATTTGATGGGTTTAGCCCTATTGCATGGCCTTTTTACGCATTTTCTTATTTTCATACATGGCATGGTCGGCCCGGCGAATGACATCAATAGCACTTGAATTCGGATAGGGGAACAGGCAAATACCGATACTGGCTGAGACTGTGACTGAGGATGGCAGGTTAGGAATATTCAATGGGCTTTCGAGCTGTTCCTGCAACTTGATTGCCAGCGCCTCAGCAGCTTCAAGGCTATTGATGTCCTGCGCCAACACAAAAAATTCATCGCCCCCCAAGCGGCACAGGGTATCGACTTCCCGGGTTGCATTTTTCAGTCTTATCGCGGCTTCCTGCAAGACCTGGTCGCCTATCTGGTGACCATAGGTATCGTTGATGGGTTTGAATTTATCCAGATCAAGAAACAGGCCTGCGCATATTTGATTGTTGCGGATAGAGTACTGAATCGCCTGTTCGATACGGTCATGTAGCAGCTCCCGGTTAGGCAACCCGGTCAACCGGTCATGCAAAGCACGTTCATGCTGGAGGTGGCGCTCGGTATCCAGCTCTTTTTCACGTAAGAACAGTATGCGGTTCTGTTTTTCACCGGTATAGCTGGTAAAGGCGCCCAGTATATTGGCTGAAGCAATAAAGAAGTCGTAACTGAATAACGTCCATGCCGGGAGCTCCCTGAACATGAAATTGAAAATAACCAGCAGCAATATGCCCACTGCCGTGGAATGTACAAATCTTAACCCCGAGAAGTAATGGCACCAGAAAGTAATCTGTATCAAGCCTACATAAAACAGGCTGATAGCGGCAGCGGGTAGGTAGATCATCTTTCCAAGCAAGCCCAAGCCGGCGAAGAAACCTGCGATAAACAGCAGCGGTTGATTAAATCTGGAAAAAGTTGGGGTATAGGTTAGCGCAAACACGGAAAAGGCTATCATCAACGCCATTACATGGAGATATAAAGCCTTGATGAAATCCTGACTGGGGATAAACAGATAATCCATGAGGCCGTAGGAGCCATACAGCACGCCGCCGACCAGCAAGGCAATCCTGGCCTGCCGCCTCAACCGCACCAGGTCATGTTGACGATAGAAGCCCTCTAACTGCGCGTCTTTAAACGTTAGCGTTGACCGGTCTAGCTCTGCTGCTTCAAGTAACTCTTGACTGATAGGCATCGTTTCAGAACCAAGTTAATGCTGCCCAAAAATATCTTTTGAACAACTACCACAACAATGGAGTTAAATCATATAACGGCTACTGGATACGACCCGAGCACTTTGAGAAAGGAAGCTCGTTGCTGCAACTCAGCCAATGCGCTGGACACGTTAGGGTCCTGATGGTGGCCTTCTATATCCACAAAGAATACGTATTCCCACATACCGATTTTTGAAGGTCTCGACTCCAGCTTGGTCATACTGACCTTGTGCTGGGCCAAGGGTTCCAATAGCGAGACAACAGCGCCGGGAACGTTTTTTGCAGCGATGACCAGTGACGTTTTATCCTTACCGGAAGGTGCAACGTCATGGGTGGATAGCACGAGGAAGCGCGTAGTATTTTTTGGGTCATCCTCAATATTTTCCGCCAGAATATTGAGGTTAAACAATTCTGCAGCGCGACGGCTGGCAATTGCCGCAGAATCCTGTATTGCCAACTCCGACTCGGAAACAAGCTTGGCGGCTTCGGCATTGCTGGTAACCGCTTCGCGGCTCACTTTGGGCAGATTGATATTCAACCACTCATGGCATTGCGACAACGATTGGGAATGCGCATAAACGCTTTTTATTTTCGTGATGTCATCCACGCTTGAAACCAGGTTGTGGTGCACCGGCAACTTGATCTCACCACAAATATTCAGATTGGTAGCCATCAACAAATCCAGCGTGCGCCCTACCGCTCCTTCCGTGGAGTTCTCCACCGGCACGACGCCATAATCGACAGCGCCGGATTCCACCATGCGAAATACTTCATCAATAGAACTGCATTGAACAGGTGCCGTTAAACCACCAAACTGCTTGTTCGCAGCCTCTTCACTGAAAGTGCCCAACGGCCCGAGAAAGGCCACTGCAAGCTCCTTCTCCAGGGCGCGGCAATTCGACATGACCGCACGAAAAATTGCTGTGACAGCCTCGCCTGACAATGGTCCACCGTTATGTTCCAGCAAACGTCGTAATACCTGCGCTTCACGCTCTGGTCGATAAATTGGGCCGCCATTTTTGAGGTTGCCTATCTCGCGGGCATGCTGGGCGCGCTCGTTGACGAGCTTGAGCAACTGCTCATCGATGGCATCAATCTGGTCGCGATGTTGTTTGAGAATATCACTCATGGAATGGCTCTAAACCCCTGTGTTATCCGTTAGCTTGCTCGAAATCACGCATGAACGCTATCAAGGCTTGCACCCCTTCTATCGGCATCGCATTGTAGATAGAGGCACGCATGCCGCCTACCAGCTTATGGCCCTTGAGCTGCAACAAGCCATTGTGCTGGGCCTGTTTCAAGAAAGCTTCATCCAGAGACTTGTCCTTCAAGGTGAAGGGCACATTCATACGCGAGCGGTTTTCAACAACGATGGGTGAGTTGTAAAACGCTGAGCTATCCAGATAATCATACAATAGTTGCGACTTGGCAATATTGGCCTGCTCCATGGCTGCCAGGCCACCCTTGGCCTTTAGCAGTTTGAATACCAGCCCTGCGATATACATGGCATAGGTCGGCGGCGTGTTATACATGGAGGCATTGTCAGCATGTATCTTGTAATCGAACATGGTAGGCGTACCTGGTATGGTTTTCCCTATCAGGTCATCGCGCACAATAACTATTGTCAATCCAGCAGGCCCGATGTTTTTCTGTGCCCCGGCATAAATAACGCCGTACTTGCTGACATCAACCGGCCTGGACAGTATATGTGACGACATATCGCAAACCAAGGGCACATGACCAGTGTCCGGGGTTTCGAAAATTTCCACGCCCCCTATAGTTTCATTAGAGGTGAAGTGCACGAAGGCCGCATCTTTATTGAGCTGCCATTGCGCCGACTGGGGAGCATAGGTGAAATTGCGATCTGCCGAAGAAGCCGCCACATTGATTTGGCAATAGCGCTTGCCTTCATTTATGGCTTTTTGCGACCAGATACCGGTGTTGATATAGTCTGCGCTGTTGTTACCACGCAGCAGATTCATAGGCACCATGGAAAACTGGCTATGCGCCCCGCCCTGCAGAAAGAGTACGTTGTAATTGCCGGGAATAGCCATCAGTTCACGTAAATCTGCCTCCAACTCGGCAGCAATTCCCATGAACTCCTTACCACGATGACTCATCTCCATGATCGACATGCCTGAGCCATGCCAATCCATCATTTCATCCCGTGCTTGTGCCAGCACTTCCTTAGGCAAGACCGCTGGCCCTGCCGAAAAATTATAAATTTTGGTCATGCGTAGCTTTCGTCTGCAAGTTTACTCAGCGTCATTCTCATCGTCAGTTTCAACGACTTTTTCCAGACCCGAAAGCTTCTCGCCTTCACCCAGGTTAATCAGCGTTACCCCTTGTGTGGCACGACCCAATTCACGTATCTCTTTCACACGTGTACGAATCAGCACGCCACCGGTAGTGATCAGCATGATTTCATCTTCATCATTCACCAGGCGAGCCGCCACCACTGCGCCATTACGCTCGCTGGTAGCAATCGCCTTAACGCCTTGGGTAGCACGGCCTGAATGGCGGAAATCTGAGAGCACGGTACGTTTACCGTAGCCATTCTCGGTAGCTACCAATACGGTCTGCTTATCATCAGCGGCAATCAACAACGAGATCACCTGTTGCTTGCTCTGTAGCTTCATACCGCGTACACCGCGAGTATTTCGCCCCATAGGGCGCACATCTTCTTCATCGAACCAGACCGCTTTACCGCCATTGGAAACCAATACGATATCGCTTGCGCCGTTAGTAATTTCCGCACCAACTAGGATATCGCCCTCGTCCAGGTTAATGGCAATAATGCCGGATTTACGCGGATTGGAGAATTCGACCAGTGAAGTCTTCTTGACAGTACCCTTTTCGGTAGCCATGAAAATGAAGTGATTTTCGTCAAATGTTTTTACTGGCAGGATGGCGTTGATTTTCTCGCCCTCTTCCAGCGGGAACAGGTTCACAATTGGCTTGCCGCGACTGATACGGCTGCCTTGTGGCACTTCATAGACCTTCAGCCAGTAAACACGGCCGCGGTTAGAGAAGCACAGGATGTAGTCATGGGTATTGGCCACGAACATCTTATCAATGAAGTCATCTTCCTTGGTCGCCGTAGCTTGCTTGCCACGACCACCACGCTTCTGCGCCCGATACTCTTCAAGCGGCTGTGATTTCACATAGCCGGTATGTGACAGGGTCACCACCACGTCTTGTGGCGTAATCAGGTCTTCCAGCGACAGGTCCTGCGCGTTATGCACAATTTCACTGCGACGCTTGTCGCCGAACTGTTGGCGTATTGCAGCCAACTCATCCACGATCATTTGCGTCACACGACTTGGTGTCGCCAGGATATCCAGCAAGTCAGTGATAACATCCATCACCTCTTTGTATTCATTCACGATCTTGTCTTGCTCAAGACCAGTCAGGCGTTGCAAGCGCATTTGCAGAATTTCCTGCGCCTGCACATCTGACAGCCTGTAACCATTTGGCGTGAGGCCAAAGTCTACGGACAGCCCATCCGGGCGCGAAGCTTCCATAGCGGCGCGCTTGAGCATTTCTTCTACCACGGGAGATGTCCATGCCTTGGACATCAGGTCTTTCTTAGCTTCCGGTGGTGTTGGAGCGGCCTTGATAATGGCGATCATGTCATCCACGTTGGCCAGCGCAACTGCCAGGCCTTCGAGCACATGACCACGCTCACGCGCTTTACGCAACTCGAATACAGTACGGCGTGTGATCACTTCACGGCGATGACGCAGGAAAGCTTCCAGCATTTGCTTGAGGTTCAACAGGCGTGGCTGGCCGTCGAGCAAGGCCACCATGTTCATGCCAAAAGTATCTTGCAGCTGGGTTTGCTTGTAGAGGTTATTGAGGATGACTTCAGGCACTTCGCCACGCTTGAGCTCAATCACCACGCGCATACCAGATTTATCCGACTCATCACGCAGGTCCGAAATACCCTCGATTTTCTTTTCGTTGACCAGTTCGGCGATTTTCTCGACAAAGGTCTTTTTATTAACCTGATAAGGCAGTTCATCAACGATCAGTGATTGGCGACCGCCCTTGTCCATATCTTCTACGTGGGTGCGTCCGCGCATCACCACGCGGCCACGGCCAGTGCGATAACCTTCCTTGACGCCGATAGTGCCGTAAATGATACCTGCGGTCGGAAAATCCGGTGCCGGCACAATATCAATCAGTTCATCGATGGTGGTATCAGGGTTTTGTAACAGCACCAGGCAAGCATCCACCACCTCATTGAGGTTATGCGGAGGAATATTGGTCGCCATACCCACGGCAATGCCAGAGCTGCCGTTAATCAACAAGTTGGGGATGCGCGCCGGCATGATGAGTGGTTCGTGCTCGGAACCATCATAGTTCGGCCCGAAATCAACCGTTTCCTTGTCTAGGTCGGCCAGCAACTCATGGGCGATACGCGCCATACGAATTTCGGTATAACGCATCGCCGCCGCATTATCCCCATCGACTGAACCGAAGTTACCCTGGCCATCAACCAGCATGTAGCGTAGCGAGAAATCCTGCGCCATACGCACGATGGTGTCGTACACAGCAGTATCGCCATGCGGGTGATATTTACCGATGACGTCGCCAACGATACGGGCGGATTTTTTATAAGCGCGGTTCCAGTCATTGCTGAGTTCATGCATGGCGAACAGTACACGCCTGTGCACGGGCTTAAGGCCATCACGTACATCAGGTAACGCGCGCCCCACGATCACGCTCATGGCGTAATCCAGGTAAGAACGGCGCATCTCGTCTTCTAGGCTGATAGGAAGTGTTTCTTTTGCGAATTGATCCATTGTTCTATTGATCCATATCTGGCGGCCAAAGCGGCTTAAAGGGCGATGATTTGAAACATCGATTTAAACAGGGATTTTAACATGATAAGTGCGTCAAATCATGCATCCTGTTCAAGGGGAAGTTACGCAGCCTAACTAGCAATTCCGGCTCATAGTGATAATGCATCAACCTGATTGCGAAATTTAATTAGAAATTTAGTTTAGGTTGATTTACCCTATCAGGGTTTTCAGTACCACATCAACAACCAAGGAGATTCAACATGGCTGTATTAGTCGGCAAAGCCGCCCCAGATTTCACCGCAGCAGCGGTATTAGGCAACAACACCATCAAGGAAGACTTTAACCTGGCTTCCTACATTAAAGGCAAAGCAGCGGCAATTTTCTTTTACCCGCTGGACTTCACCTTTGTATGCCCTTCTGAGCTAATCGCATTTGATCATCGTCTGGAAGAATTCAAAAAGCGTGGCGTAGAAGTGATCGGTGTATCTATCGATTCACACTTCACGCATTTGGCATGGAAAAACACGCCAGTAAACAACGGTGGTATCGGCCAGGTTGGTTACCCACTGGTGGCTGATATCAAGCATGACATTGCCAAAGCTTATGATGTTGAGTCCGAAGGCGGCGTTGCATATCGCGGCACCTTCCTGATCAACAAAGCCGGCGTGGTTGTGCATCAGGTAGTTAACGACCTGCCACTAGGTCGTAATATTGACGAACTGCTGCGCATGGTAGATGCACTTCAATTCTTTGAAGAGCATGGCGAAGTTTGTCCAGCAGGCTGGACCAAAGGCAAGCCTGGCATGAACGCTTCAACTGAAGGCGTCGCCAAGTACCTCTCCAGTAATGCAGACACGCTGTAAGCTTTAGCAAACAGCTGCCATGCAGTAAAAAAACGGGACTTCATAGTCCCGTTTTTTTTACTTACTTGCGTGCACCAATAGCAATAACACCAATACCAACCACAATCGCAACAATACTCAAGACTTCCGGGATTGGCACCTCTTTGGTAGTTTCTGCAGTGGCCTCAATCGGGCCAATTTTGGCAACAGTTTCCCTGCTTTCATAACTGAAGCCCTTATATACCAAGCCCACTGCGCCTAATGCAATCAATAGCACACCAACTATCACTGAAAATTTCATGTTTTTTTCCTTAAGGTTTAATAAGTACTCTCGCCCTGTACTAGCTAGACGCTTTTAATCAAACGTAACAATATAATCAGCACTATCGCACCTATAGTGGCTATTAACAAACTGCCAAGCAGGCCACCGCCTACGCTGGCACCTGCACCACCAAACAGGTAGCCGCCAATCAGCGCGCCTATTACGCCCACCACCAAATCACCAATCACGCCAAAACCGCCGCCCTTCACGATCTGTCCCGCCAGCCAGCCAGCACATATTCCGATCAGAATAAACCATATAATATCCATCATGCTCTCCATAAGTTTGTGACTGGATAATCACTATGGCTGAATGTTAACAGTCTATTAGCAATAAAAATGTCGGTAAGAATCCTACACGTTCAATCAATAAAAACGGGGCCTGAGCCCCGTTTTTATTTCAAATTTCCAGCAACCGACTATTTGTCAAATTTTGATTTAGCATCCGAAAAAGTCTGCTTGATAGTGGCCCAGACGATCTCACCACCATTTTTGATTTCTTCCCAAGCCTCTTCTGCTGCACCCTGCAACTCAGAAATCCGACCTTGCGCCAGGGTTTTCTGATATTTGAGCTCTTCAATTTTCTCGTGATATTTGCTTTTCAATGCAGCATCAGCTTGTTTAGCCTTTGCTTCCAGTACATCAATATCCGCACTCCACTCATCAAGCTGGACTTTTAGTTTCTCTATGTAGGTATCTTTTAAGCTCATTTATAGCTCCTTTACTAAAAGTTGATAAACCGAATCCATATTACCACTGCATGCGATACATGATCAGCTCAACATTGCCAGATCTGCCTTGAGATCATCAATATGCTCAAGACCGACAGCAATCCGTATCAAGCCATCACCAATTCCTGAGGCCGCACGTGCTTCTGCCGAAACGCGACTGTGCGTGGTAGTTGCCGGATGGGTAATGGTACTTTTCGCATCGCCAAGGTTTGCAGTGATGGAAATCATCCGGGTAGCATCGATCAATTTCCACGCGGCGTCTTTTCCGCCTTTAACCTCGAATGAAACAATCGCCCCCCCATTTTTCTGCTGCTTCATTGCCAACGCATGCTGCGGATGCGATGCTAGGCCTGGATAGTAGACCCTTGCCACGCCCGGTTGCTGCTCCAGCCACTCTGCCAGAGCCAGTGCGTTGCGCGCATGCGCTTCCATACGTACATGCAGCGTTTCCAGGCCTTTCAGAAAGACCCAGGCATTGAAGGCACTCATGGTGGGACCAGCCGTGCGCAGAAACCCATACACCGGCTCCAGAACATCTTTTTTGCCCAGCACCGCCCCACCGAGGCAACGGCCCTGCCCATCGATGTATTTAGTAGCTGAGTGAATGATGATATCCGCCCCTAAATCCAGTGGTTTTTGCAAAGCCGGCGTACAAAAGCAATTATCCACCGCCAGCAGTATGCCTGCCTGATGCGCAATATCAGCCAGTGCTGCAATATCACACACCTCCGTCAGCGGGTTGGATGGCGTTTCAACAAAGAATAGTTTGGTATTGGGCTTGATTGCTGCCCGCCATTGCTCAGGTTCAGTCAACGATACAAATGTGGTTTCCAGTCCCCAGCGTTTGAGGATATTACTGAATAGCTGCACCGAGGTACCGAATATGCTGCGTGAAGCCACTACATGATCACCTGCCGAGCATAACCCCATGACACATGCCAGAATGGCTGACATGCCGCTGGATGTAGCCACGCAGTACTCAGCACCCTCCAACGCCGCAAGCTTGTTCTGAAACATGGTGACGGTAGGGTTGGTAAATCGTGAATATATATTACCGGGCTCCTGTCCGCCAAAGCGAGCTGCTGCTTGCGCTGCATTCTCGAAAACAAAGCTCGATGTCAGAAACATCGCTTCGGAGTTTTCACCAAACTGCGTATGTTCGCTACCAGCACGTACGCCCAGAGTTTCCGGCTGCCATTGGTGTGTATTGTCATTTGTCATGAAGTTTGTATCCTTGATTGCCAAAAATGTTATAGCGAACAGGCATAAAAAAACCCGCTTCGCTGTTAAGCCAAAACGGGTTTGCTTTATTCATTGCTAGCATGCTCGCTTTAGCTGGATTTATTAAGCGCCCGCAAGCTGAGTATGCCTTTAAAACTGGCAGCTCAAATCGGCGCTGAAATAATCTTAGCCCTCGCCTGCATTCAGGTCAATAGCCAATGCCATACTTTAAAAGTATGGCATTGGCTCAGGCCGCTTCTTCCTCATGCTCTTTTGAGCTCACCAGATTCAAATCCATTTGCGTAATGGAGTTGGCCGGCCTCTTCTGCTTTTCGCCATCGCCACGTGCGGTCTCGATTGCATTCAGGTAGGCCTCATCCACATCGCCGGTGACATAATTGCCGTCAAAACAGGAGCAATCAAACACCTTGATATCAGGATTACTTAACTGAACGGCCTTGATCAAGGCATCCAAGTCCTGATAGATCAACGCATCAGCACCAATTTCCCGGCAGATTTCCTCATCGGTACGCCCTGTCGCAAGCAATTCATTGCGCGTTGGCATGTCGATACCGTAAACATTCGGGTAACGCACAGGAGGTGCCGCAGAAGCAAAATATACCTTGTTGGCGCCTGCATCGCGCGCCATCTGCACGATTTGCTGTGAGGTTGTGCCGCGCACGATAGAGTCATCCACCAACAGTACATTCTTGCCCTTAAACTCCATACCAATAGGGTTGAGCTTCTGGCGAACGGACTTTTTACGCAACGCCTGGCCGGGCATAATAAAAGTACGGCCGATATAGCGGTTCTTGATAAACCCTTCGCGATAGGTCAGGTTCAGTGCATTCGCCAATTGCAGCGCACTGGGGCGGCTGGTATCTGGGATAGGAATGACTACATCGATCTGTAAATGAGACCACTCACGGTGTATCTTCTCTGCTAGGCTCTCGCCCATATGCAAGCGGGTTTGATATACGGACACACCATCGATCAGCGAGTCCGGACGGGCCAGATATACATACTCGAATATACATGGCATCAATTGGGCATTCTCAGCACACTGGCGTGAAAACAGATTACCGTCCATATCGATAAAAATAGCTTCGCCCGGCTCTACGTCGCGCACCAGTTTGAAGCCCAGCACGTCCAGCGCAACGCTTTCAGAGGCCACAATGTACTCGACGCCTTTCTCGCTTTCATGCTTACCTATGACCAGCGGGCGAATACCAAAAGGATCACGGAAAGCAATCAGGCCGAAATTAGCCACCATCGCCACTACGGCATAGGCGCCCTTGCAGCGTCTATGCACCCCGGCAACGGCATCAAATATCACATCGGCATTGAGTACTGCGCTATGGGCGGTATGTTCTATCTCATGTGCCAGTACGTTCAACAGCACTTCAGAGTCAGAAGTGGTATTGATATGACGTAAATCCTGACGGAACATTTCCTGTTTTAATTGCGCGGAATTGGTGAGATTACCGTTATGGCCAAGTACGATACCAAACGGAGAATTTACATAAAAGGGCTGGGCCTCTGCAGCAGAGGAGGAGCCTGCCGTTGGGTACCGTACATGGGCGATACCGGCATTACCTTGCAAGCTCCGCATATGGCGTGTTTGAAACACATCTTGCACCAGACCGTTGTTTTTATGCATGTAGAAGGTATTGCCATCACAAGTGACAATGCCAGCAGCATCCTGCCCGCGATGCTGCAATACCAGCAACCCATCATAGAGTAATTGATTGACTGGATTCTTACCGACAATACCGATAATTCCGCACATGAAGGAACACCTTAAATAAAAACTAAAATCTGATGGCTTAATATTGCGCCAATTTTAATAAAATCAAGCCTAAGCTAGTGATAGCGACTCAATTTAATCGTATTTGACATGCTTTGCAATGTCATTAGGGAACCACGGCATGGCGCTCAGCACCATGGCCTCAAGCGGCGCACTAAACATGGCGCTGCGCCAGCGCGTATCCTGCGGCAGGCTGGTTAACCCCGCCAGAAACACCAGCACACCAACAATAATGAGGCCGCGCGCCAGGCCAAAAATCACCCCCAGCATACGATCAAGCCAGCTCAAGCCCATATTCTTGAATAACTGTGAAAGTGCAATCGCCAACAAGCTACAAACTAATAACGTCGCCAAAAATAAAATAATGAATGCCGCCATGAAACGCAACGACTCTGAAGGTATGCTCTGTGGCAGCAAAGGCGCCAACTCAAGGGTATATATCTTTGCCACAAAAAAGGCGGCTACCCAACTGGCCAATGCCAGTATTTCACGAATAAACCCGCGCATGATGCTTAATAACACCGACAACCCAATAATGGCTAGTACCGCATAATCAAAACTGGTCATTTTAAATATATCTGCCCATCACTTGCTTACAACCATGCCATTAAGACCAACATCCTTTAATTTGACCAGTGCACTTTCCGCATCTTGCCTGGAAGCAAATGGCCCGGCACGCAATCGTGTTTTCTCGCCTTTAGGCGTATCAATTTTTTCAGTGTATGACTTCAAGCTGAGGGTAGACAATTTCTGCTGGAGTTGCTTGACGTTAGCCGCATCAGAAAACACGCCTATCTGAACATAGACTGGGCCGGTTGCAGCTTCAGCTACTTTCTTGACTTCTATAATCTTGGCTGTAGTTTCTTTTTTTGGTTTAGGTGCTTCCGTTTTGGCTGGCTGAGGTTTTACGACTGGTTCCACAGCTTTAGGTATCGATTCGGCCGTCACTGGTTTTGTAGATTTCTCAACTGGCTTTTGTGCAGGCTCTGGATTTGCTATCGGCGCAGGAGCCTCCTCTGCCGGCGTTTCAACAATGGGTTCCTGCGCGGTAGCTGGCGCAACAGGCACAATCTTGGAGGTAAAGTCACTGTTTTCCTGGCTAGGGATGGAAATAGCAATTTCTTGCTGCGGGGTCTTGTTTACATGGTCGTCTAGCACCATCGGTAACACTGCCACCATAATCAACACAAGCGCTATGGCGCCCACCAGACGGCGTCTGGCACGCTTCTTAAACTGAATCTCCTGATCGTTCAATTGAGCTTGCGAATTTTCTGGGGGCATTCCGGTCTTCCTATTGATTGGCAGCAATTGTAGACGGCAACTCAGGCAAGGCGCGCATCACATCGGCCACAGTAAAAAACGATCCTAATACGACAATTCTATCATTTTCGCTCGCATCCAGACAGGCTTGATAAAAAGCAGACGTTACATTCTGGTAGGTTGTCGCAGTAGATTGTGGAAATTGCGCATGGACAATCGCCAGCAGTTGCTTCGCCTGCGCGCCCCTTGCATTTTCAATACTGGCGACATACCAGCTATCTATTTCACCGCCTACCGCCTGAATAACTCCGACCATATCTTTATCCGCCAGCATGCCAAATACGGCCAATGTTCTTCCTGAACATGGCATTTGGCTTAGATTGATTGCTAACGACTGCGCCGCATGTGGGTTGTGCGCCACATCCAGAATCACTGGCGGCTTACTGCCATAACACTGAAATCTGCCGGCAAGCCGCACTGTATTTAGTGCAGATACTAGATGTTCAAACTTCACGGGTAGCACCGCCTGCAACTCCTCAACTGCCGTGATTGCACACGCCGCATTGCTCAACTGGAAGCCCCCGACCAATGCCGGCACCGGCAAGCCAGTAATTTTCTTGCCAGGGGTAACGTAGACCCACTGATCCCCAGTTAATTCAACATTAAACTCAGATTGAGTCCGCTTTAATTCCGCACCAATGTTATTGGCATGCTCGATTAATGACTGCGGCGGATTGGGATCGCCACAGATGGCAGCGATACCGTTTCGGAAAACGCCAGCTTTCTCAATGCCTATACTTTCGCGGCTATTGCCAAGGAACTCAATGTGATCAATGTCTATGCTCGTCACAATGGCACAACTTGGCTCAAATGCATTGACTGCATCCAGCCTGCCGCCAAGACCAACCTCAAGTATTGCCAGATCCACGCCGGATTGCATAAACAACCACATGGCCGCCAATGTGCCATATTCAAAATAGGTAAGTTGTGTATCTTGTCGAGCCAACTCTACCGCAGCAAACGCGCGAACCAGTTGCTCATCCGACGCATCCTGACAAGCGACACGAACACGTTCGTTATAATGCAACAAATGGGGGGAGCTATAACTTGCCACACGATACCCGGCCTCATGGTAGATGCGCTCAAGCATCGCACAAGTTGACCCCTTGCCATTAGTCCCGGCAACAATGATGATGGGGAAGTCGGGATAGAGGTTTAAACGGTTCTTGACTTCATTGACTCGCTCCAGGCCCATCGCTATGGACTTGGGATGCAAGGCTTCAATGTATGCCAACCATTCCGTCAGGCTGGTCGGCAGCGTCGAAGATTCCGGCACAAGGGTAGCTGGGGAAAGCAGGATCAGGCTGCTGCTGGCAGACGCATCAGCGTTGTCAATAAGGTGGCGATTCTATCGCGCATTTCACGGCGGTCCACAATCATGTCAACCGCACCATGCTCAACCAGAAACTCGGCACGCTGAAAACCATCAGGCAAAGTCTCACGCACGGTTTGCTCAATCACGCGCGGGCCAGCGAAACCAATGAGTGCCTGCGGCTCGGCAATAATAACATCACCCAGCATGGCAAAACTCGCGGAAACACCACCCATGGTGGGATCGGTTAGTACAGAGATATAAGGCAAGCCATTTCTGCTCAGTGCGGTCAGTGCTGCACTGGTTTTCGCCATCTGCATCAGGGAGAACATGCCTTCCTGCATACGTGCCCCACCGCTGGCAGCGATACAGATGAAAGCAGCCTTATGCTCAATGGCCGTCTGCACACCGCGGACAAAACGCTCACCCACTACCGAGCCCATGGAACCACCCATGAACTTGAACTCAAAAGAGGCAATCACGGCAGGTACAGTCTTGATGCTGCCCTGCATCACGATCAACGCATCAGTCTCACCAACCTCGGCTTGTGATGACTTGATGCGGTCAGCATAGCGCTTGCTGTCCTTGAACTTCAAGGGATCTACCGGCTGCACTTCTGCACCGATCTCAATGCGCCCTTCTACATCAAGCAGGATATCCAGCCTGGCTCTGGCAGAAATACGATTGTGATAACCGCATTTTGGACAGACTTCGGCATTGCTTTCCAAATCGGTACGATAAAGCACGGATTCGCATGAAGTACACTTGCTCCACAGCCCCTCCGGTACGTTCTTCTTGCTGGGACCGATAACACGATTGATTTTAGGGGGTAATAGTTTTTGTAACCAGCTCATGGCGGATTCCTTATGCAAGTGTAGCGTCGATTGCGCTACGTAATTCTGTCATCAGAGCAGCGACATTTTCCAGCACATTGGCTTCTGTCGATTGTTCAATTGCCTGTACCATGCGACTGCCAACCACAACTGCATCAGCAATACCGGCAACCAGTGTTGCAGTAGCAGCATCTCGCACACCAAAGCCCACACCTATCGGCAAGTCGGTTTTGGTGCGTATATGCTTCACGCGCTCGGCGACTTCGACAATATCCAGATTTTTCGCACCGGTCACCCCTTTAAGCGACACATAATAGACAAAGCCACTGGCATTGCTGACTATCAAGTCCACCCGTGCAGGGTCTGAGGTTGGCGACAGCAAGAAAATAGGGTCGATATTGCGTGCTTTCAGCAAGGCTACGAAAGGCCCGCACTCTTCAGGCGGGTAGTCCACTGTGAGCACGCCATCCACTTCAGCGGCTTTGGCCAGGTCTGCAAAATGCTCAGCACCCATGGCCTCAATGGGATTGGCATAACCCATCAATATCACCGGTGTGTGCTGATCCTGCTGACGAAACTCTTTCACCATTTCCAGCACCGACCTTAATCCAACATGATGCACCAGGGCGCGCTCACTGGCACGCTGTATCACTGGACCATCAGCCATGGGGTCAGAAAACGGCACACCCAGCTCTATGGCATCTGCGCCATTTTCAACCAGAGTATGCATCAATTGTACGGTCAACTTTGGGTGTGGGTCGCCAGCGGTAATGTAGGGGATCAGAGCTTTTTTGCCAGTTTGCTTCAAATTGGCAAAAGTGGTTTGAATACGTGACATAGATTAAATAGTAATTCCGGATAGTTTAGCGACAGTGTTGATATCCTTATCACCACGGCCTGAAAGATTGACCAGCAAGACTTTATCGGGTGACATAGTCGCAGCCAGCTTTTCCGCATAAGCCAGGGCATGGCTGGATTCCAGCGCGGGGATAATACCCTCGGTACGGCACAGGCTATGGAAAGCTGCCATGGCCTCATCATCGGTAATCGCCACATATTCGGCGCGCTTGCAGTCCTTTAGCCATGCGTGCTCAGGACCGACACCAGGGTAATCCAGGCCTGCGGAAATAGAGTGTGTTTCGATGATCTGGCCATCAGCATCCTGCATCAGGTAGGTACGATTGCCATGCAACACGCCCACTTTGCTGTTCGCAGTCAGGGGCGCAGCATGCTTACCGGTTTCCATTCCCAGACCCGCTGCTTCCACACCGATCAGGCGCACATCTGGAACATCGATATAGGGGTAGAAAATACCCATCGCATTCGAGCCGCCACCCACACAGGCAATCACCGCGTCCGGCTGGCGACCTATCATTTCCTGCATCTGCTCTTTGGCTTCAATGCCGATAACTGATTGAAAGTCACGTACCATCATGGGATATGGATGCGGGCCAGCTACAGTACCTATAATATAAAAAGTGTTTTCAACGTTGGTGACCCAGTCGCGCATCGCTTCATTGAGCGCATCCTTGAGGGTTTTGGAGCCACTCTCGACAGGCACGACAGTCGCACCCAGCAGCTTCATGCGGAAGACATTCGGTGCCTGACGCTTAACATCCTCAGAACCCATGTAAACCACGCACTCCAGGCCCAGGCGAGCGGCAATGGTGGCAGTAGCGACGCCATGTTGCCCGGCACCGGTTTCTGCAATTACCCGGGGCTTGCCCATGCGCTTGGCCAGTAATGCCTGTCCAACCGTATTATTAACCTTGTGTGCGCCGGTATGGTTAAGATCTTCACGTTTAAGGTAGATACGTGCGCCACCAACTTTTTCCGACCAGCGCTTGGCGTAATAGATAGGGCTGGGGCGACCTACAAAATGCTTGAGGTCATAGGCAAACTCAGCCAGAAACTCGGGATCGTGACGATACTTCTCATACATGTCGCGCAACTCATCCAGTGCTTCCACCAGAGTCTCTGCGACGAAAGTGCCACCATAAATGCCAAAATGGCCACGTGCATCAGGCATATCATAGCTAGGTACTTCCTGCCCAGCACCATCATTAAGACTCATTACTAACTCCTCGCATGAATGCGGCTATTTTGTCCGCATCCTTGATTCCTTTTGTGAGTTCTACCCCGCCACTGACATCTACTGCAAATGGGCGCACCTGCAGTATGGCACTGCCAACATTATCGGCATTCAAACCGCCAGCCAGCACGATAGGGTGAGACATGTTTTTTGGGATCAATTTCCAGTCAAATACTTGCCCGGTGCCCCCTGCTACACCTTCGGTGTAGGTATCAAGCAACAGCGCTTTAGCATCACTGTAATCCAGCGCGTATTGTAGCAAATTTGTATCTGTTTTGACGCGAATTGCCTTCATATAAGGCATTGCATATTGTCGGCATTGTGCAGGTGTCTCATCCCCATGGAACTGCAGCAAATCGAGGCGGACGACTGACAATATGGAGCTTACAAACTCGGGCTCGGCATCAACGAACAAGCCCACCACAGTGATGAATACAGGTAAGGCCGCAACAATCTCGGCAGCCTGCTGCGGATTGACGTTGCGTGGACTTTTATCATAGAACACCAGGCCTATCGCATCTGCGCCATGCTCTACTGCAGCCAAGGCATCTTCTATACGTGTGATACCGCAGATTTTAACTCGGGTTCGCAAAGGTTGTATCCTGACTAACAAGAGGCTAGTAGCCTAACCGAAAGCGCAATGGCTGTACACAGCTATGCGATTAGGCAAAAACAGTCAGGCTACGCTGGGTTGCCGGTAACTCCCATTTATCCGCATACCCCACTCCGCACAAATAGAGACCGTCTGGTGAGAAAGTAGGGGGCGCTTTGGTGCGATCACGGCTTTGCAGTAACTTGAGCATATGCTCAGGCGGGTAATTACCTTTACCTACATAAATCAACGCACCCACCATATTGCGTACCTGGTGGTGTAAAAATGCATTTGCACAGAAATCAAATAATAGGTAATCGCCTATGCGCTTCACTCCAGCCCTGTGCATCTGCTTCACCGGCGTCTTAGCCTGACATTCGGCCGCCCTGAATGCGCTGAAATCATGCTCTCCTAGCAGATAGCTTGATGCTTGCATCATTAATTCAATATCCAGCTGCGCATGAAACCACCCGGCCTTGCCAGCCATGACTGCTGGAGCAACCGCATGATTCAGCAACAAATACTGATAACTGCGCTGATATGCAGAAAAGCGCGCATGAAACTCCTCATCCACCACCTTGGCCCACAACACGCGTACCGCAGCAGGTAAATTGGCATTCACGCCACGCACCCATGCACTTAATGGCCGCTCAGTACTGGTATCAAAATGAATCACCTGGCTGAGTGCATGTACCCCAGTATCCGTTCTGCCGGCTGCGATAACCCTGAGTTCATGACCAGCCATTTTCTTCAGAGCGGTTTCCAGCCTGTCCTGCACGCCACACCCTCCCGGCTGGCTCTGCCAACCGCAGAAGTGGGTTCCATCATACTCAAGCCCTAGCGCCACCCTCATAACACGCATATCCCGACTAACACTATAGTGACAAGCGCAAAGCCATCGCGCCAAGTTAACGCAGGCAAATCCAAGGTAATAGTTTCAGGACCTTGCTGAGGGGATTCATCATCAAACTGCATATCCTTCAATCGCTCAAAAATTCCTTGTCCGCGACCAACCGCAACTGGATGATCAACATAGTGTAATGTCAGCCAAAGCCTTGCCGCAAAACGCTCAGGTGACAACCCGAAATACTTTAGCGGTAACAGCAGCACATAAAAACCGACCATCAGACTTTCACGAGCTGTTGTAGTAAGCAGCAATGCCAAACCAGCCAGCATGATGCTCAACCTGGAGGCTTGCATTATCGCAGCCCGGATACCTTCATAGGTTGGCCCAATCTCAAACGGAAAGTCAGGGACATATTCCCCCGGTGTACTGAATGCGTATATAGCCATCATAGTCAGGAAGAGCCAGCGCATGCGCGATAGCATTTTCAAAACATTGATCGCTTTATAGTAGATCAACAGCACTATAATGAGCGCAGCCAATGTGGCCAACTCATGCGGCTGGAGTAAATGAACCGTCACGGCAAGCACGATAAGGTAGATGATTTTTACGGTCGGATGCACTAGTCAGGTTTCTTAATTGATTAAAACAAAAAGCCGGGCTCGCAGGCCCGGCTTTCACTTCACCAACTTTATCAGGGCAGCATCAAGCGATACTCTTGAGAATATCGTTAGCGCGTAAACGCTGCTGAGGCCCGCCTTCCTTCATCACCTCATCAAGCAGCTCTTTAGCCCCTTCATTATCGCCCATGTCTATATAGGCGGTTACCAGGTCTAACTTGGTATCCACTTCAGAAGACTCGGCTTCAGTGGGTTCCGTAGTTGATGTGTCAGCTAAAGGAGAGTCCATCTCTAGCTCTGGCGCATCCTCAAGCGTTTCCGGCTCTGCTGGTTTTTCGTCAAGATCAAAGCTGATCCCGGAGAGATCAACCTCGGGCGCACTGATAGTAGTATCGGATGATTTAGCCACAGGCTCATCCAGCGCACCCAAATCAATATCAAAACTCAAATCAAGCTCATTAGGCTCTTCTGGAACTGTATCAAAGACGATATCTTCAGCCGTGGTTTTTGACTTGATAATGACTGTTTTATCAAAGTCAGGCTGCTCTATATCAGCGACCGCTTGCGCAGGTGAGCTGTCTGGCAGGTCAAAACTGATCTCCGGAACTGCAGACTCAAAAGTTGCGTTGAACTCCTCAACTTCGGTTTCGGCTACGTTTGATGATAACTCTGGGCCATCCTGAACTTGCTCTGTAGCTTCAAGTTCTGTGACTTCCAAGCTTGGCATTGTTTTATCAAAGTCAGGAATTTCAAAATCTACTGTATTAGCTGAGTGCTTATCATCCAGGTCGAACTGCACTGTGGTGCCATTGAGCGAATCATCCAAGTCCAGATCAATGTCATCTGCTGATGAAGCGGCCACTTCAACTGGTTGCTCACTAATATCCATATCAAGCTGGAAGTCAAGCTCAGTGTCATTCTCTACGGTACCGGCCGTTTCAAATGAAACCGTTTTACTAAGTTCCTCTTGGCGTTCATCTTGGCTTGGCTCATGCTCACCCAATCCAAGATCAAAATCTAAGGCTGACTCAACTTCATCTTCAGCTGCTACTGACTCAGCATCAGAAGCTATATCCTCAACCTCCAATGGCGTATCTGCATCCATTGAAAAATCCAGGCTAGGTTGATCGACCGTATCAACCGACGAGAAATCTGCAGCTGACAGCCCGCTATTGGTAATAGCAAAGGCCTCAGTTTCTGGAACATCGGACGCTGCATACAACGGATTATCCGGCTCTAGCTTACGCCCAATTTCAGCCACTTTCGCCCATACCGGATCGCTGGTGCCAAGAGAGGTGTACATTTCTCCAGCCATCGCCTCAAAGGCAGAAGCATCGCTACGCGCCGCATAAACCTCAAGCAATTTCATATGCAACTCATAGCGCTGAGGCTCTTTGGAAATAGCATCCCTGAGAATTTCTTCCGCCTGCCTGTCGCGGCCGTATGCCATATAGACTTCAGCTTCAGCAATCGGATCAACATCATTGGTGTCTATCATCCCGCCACTGCTCTGCGAGAAATCCGTCAGGAATGAGGTATCCCCTGTATCTACACTACCGCCAAGGGTATTTCCGAATACCGTATTTGCCTTCAAGCCGCCGGAAGTCAGGATAGACTTCTCGAATCCATCCAGACCGCGCCTGCGTTTGTTACGCATATATAACCAACCACCGAGCAACAAGGCAATAATACCGCCGCCGCCCAATACAAGCGGGTCACCAGTTAGGTCATCAAGCATTCCCGGTGGCTCGATTGGAGCAGGTGCTGGTACAGGCGCGACAATTGGCTTAGGTTCAGGCTTAGTTGTTGCCGCTGTGGGAGCGGGTGGAGGCACCTCAGGTGCAGGAGGCGCAGCTGGTTGAGTTTCAGCTATGGGAGGGGTTGCAACCTCAGGCTTAGCAGCCTCTGCACTAGGTGTTTCAACTGGTGCAGGAGTTGCTGATGCATTCTTCTGCATCTCTGACATGAGCTCACTCTTCATTGCCAGCAACTTCTGCATATCCTGAATTTGCTTCTCTAGGGCAGTAGCGCGCTCATTCGCCTCTTTGATACTGTTTTCGCGAGCAACAGCTTCTTCTTTCAACGCAACGATCTTGTCCTGCATTGACTTGGCATCGGCCACAGAAACATTGCCAGCACTGGTATCACTCTTGGACAACTTGACTACATCGCGGGGGCCGGTAACAGGCGGAGCTGCTTTATCCTCGGCCTTTGTCGTGATCTTGCCGCCTGCAGACTGATTACTGGAAACATCATCGCTAGCCGGCACTGCCTCGGCAACTACGCCAGCGAGCTTGTTACGATAGGCTTTCCAGTCTGCTGCATGTACACGTATTTCTTCGGTAGCTTCACCTTTGCTTACCGACTGCAATTCATCGGTAGCAGGTATACGAATAAGTTGACCAACCTTGAGGCGATTGATGTTTTCGCCTATGAATGCGTTTTTGTTGGCGCGATAAATACCAACCAGCATCTGGTCAAGACTAACGCCCTCAACCTGGGTTTGTCTAGCTATGGTACTCAGTGTGTCGCCACGCGCAGTAGTAATAGAGTTAGGTACAGCGGCGTCTTGCGTATTAGGCGCTGGCTGGCTTACGGACTTTTTTGATTTTTTGCGTAAAGGCTTTTCAGTCGCACCTTCACTCATATTTGCAGAGGTTGTTGCCACAGACTTCCTGGCACCTGTAGCAGGTGCGCTGACAACGGGAGACGCCACCGTATTGTTTGCACCCTGGCTGGCATATCCTGGAGGATCCAGCAGCAAGGTAAACTCACGCAACAATCGGCCCGTTGCCCAATCCACTTGAACTAGCATATCCAGGAAAGGGTCGGTAATCGGCAGGCTACTACTGAGCTTGATGACCGGTGAGCCATCAGCTTTCTTCTTGACCTCAACCCGGATAGCACCATGTAGCGGAGGACGCTCGATACCTTGCAGGGTATAGGCCTCTTCCGATGCAATAGTTGCAGTCAAACCTTCCATCTCAGCGGGGCTGACGGATAACACCTCAATCTCAGCACTGAGCGGTTCGCCCAAGCCTGACATTACATTAAGCTTGCCTAAACCAGCTGCATTAACAGCCAATGGCAGAAATGCGAGAAACACCCCGAGCGAAATTCGCTTTAATTTGGATTGATGCACTATCCCACCTTTATCGAACTTTTTAGTAGCTTTATTAAATTAACATCAAATAGTTAGAGTTGCAAGCTCATCCCACACATTATATTTGCACCCTAATCTATATTGATATTTACCCCTCCCTACCGCCTAACGCTCAACCAGTATTTTCAACATTCGCCTTAAAGGTTCCGCAGCTCCCCACAACAACTGATCGCCCACGATGAAAGCCGACAGATATTCCGGGCCCATGCCCATCTTGCGCAATCGCCCAACCGGCGTAGTCAACGTCCCAGTCACTGCAGCGGGAGTAAGTTGCTTCATGGTAACTTCGCGCTCATTGGGTACCACTTTTGCCCATTGATTAGCACTGGCCAACATGGCTTCAATATCATTTAACGGCACATCTTTTCTAAGCTTGATAGTCAGGGCCTGTGAATGGCAGCGCATGGCACCGATACGTACACATAAACCATCGATTGGCACAGGCCTGCTTTCACGCCCCAGTATCTTGTTGGTTTCCGCCTGGCCTTTCCATTCCTCCTTGCTCTGGCCATTGCCCAGGTCCTTATCTATCCAGGGGATCAGGCTACCAGCCAGGGGCACGCCAAAATGGGCTGTGGGGAACCGCTCATCACGCAAGATGCCGGCCACTTCCCGGTCTATATCCAGAATCGCTGAGGCAGGGTCAGCCAACAAAGTGTTGGCTACACGATGTGCCTCACCCATTTGCTTGAGTAGCTCACGCATATTTTGCGCACCCGCACCAGATGCAGCCTGGTAGGTCATAGAAGTTGCCCACTCGACTAAATCAGCGCGAAACAAACCATCCAGCGCCATCAGCATGAGGGAAACCGTGCAGTTACCGCCTATCCAGTTTCGGCCGCCATGAGCCAATGCACCTTCAATCACATTCTGGTTCACCGGATCCAGGATAATAGTAGCGTCATCCTCCATGCGTAATGTGGAGGCAGCATCTATCCAGTGGCCTTGCCAGCCTTCTGCACGCAACTTGGGGAATATCTCGGTAGTGTAATCGCCGCCCTGGCAAGAGACGATGGCATCCATGGCCTTAAGTGCGGCGATATTTTTTGCGTCTGCCAGCGGTGGGGTCTCCTGACCAACGACAGGACCTTTACCACCAATTTGAGAGGTAGTAAAAAACTGCGGTTCAATACGGGCAAAGTCACCTTCTTCTACCATGCGCTGCATCAGCACAGAGCCCACCATGCCACGCCAACCGATAAATCCAACTTTTAACATTTGCTATCTTCCTAAACTTTCCAGCACATCATGCGCCAGATCAGCCATTCTTTATAGTGCTGCGACTACCGCATCACCCATCTCGCTGCATTTCACTTTACGAGTACCATCAGTATAAATGTCTGCAGTGCGGCAACCTTGTGCCAGTGCCGTCTTCACCGCATTTTCAATGCGCAGCGCGTTGACTTCGTCATTAAAGGTATAGCGCAGCATCATGGCAGCAGACAGGATAGTTGCCAACGGATTGGCAACATCCTTGCCGGCAATATCCGGCGCCGAACCATGGCTAGGTTCATACATCCCCTTGTTGTTGGCATCCAGTGATGCAGATGGCAGCATGCCTATGGAACCGGTCAGCATAGACGCCTCATCCGATAGAATGTCGCCAAAAATATTGCCGGTCACCATCACATCAAACTGCTTGGGCGCGCGGATCAACTGCATGGCAGCATTGTCCACGTACATATGGCTCAGCTCGACTTCGGGATATTCTTTTGCTATCTCGATCATCACCTGGCGCCACAGCTCGGTAGTTTCCAGCACGTTGGCCTTATCTACAGAGCAGACTTTTTTGTTGCGTTTCATCGCAATATTAAAAGCCACATGGCCGATACGACGGATTTCAGATTCGGAATAGCGCATGGTGTTGATGCCTTCACGCTCACCATTAGGCAAGGTACTGATACCGCGCGGCTGGCCGAAGTAAATGTCGCCGGTCAGCTCACGCACAATCATGATGTCAAGCCCTGCAACCACCTCAGGCTTGAGTGTTGAAGCAGAAGCCAGCTCTGGGTATAGCAACGCCGGGCGCAGATTGGCAAACAGGTTCAACCCTTTACGAATGCGCAACAAACCGCGCTCAGGACGCTGATCCCGCGGCAAGCTGTCGTACTTCCAGTCACCAACTGCGCCAAGCAGAACCGCGTCTGACTCTTGGGCAAGCTTCAATGTAGCATCTGGCAACGGGTCGCCAGCAGCTTCATATCCGGCACCACCAATAGGCGCCTCTTGCATTTGCATACCGATATCTAATGCGTTCAGTACCTTAACTGCTTGCGCCACGATTTCCGGGCCGATGCCATCACCTGGCAATACTGCGATTTTCATTTGCTTCTATTTCCTAAAAACTGAATAAAGGGAGCTGTGTTAATTGAACAGCCAAGGTTGTGCGGCCTTATGTTTGCTTTCGAAAGCTTTAATCTTGTCCTGTTGCAACATGGTCAGGCCAATATCATCAAGCCCGTTCAGCAAATTATGCTTGCGCGACATATCCACCTCGAACCCATGCACCGCACCGCCGGGAGTCGTCACGGTTTGTGCAGCCAGATCCACCTTGAGCTGGTAGCCTGGATTTGCTTCAACCTCGGCAAACAATCCATCTACCACCTCTGCAGGCAAAACAATAGGCAACATGCCATTTTTAAAGCAGTTGTTGTAGAAAATATCGGCAAAACTAGGCGCAATTACCGAGCGGAAGCCATAATCTTCCAAGGCCCATGGCGCATGCTCGCGACTTGAGCCGCAGCCGAAATTTTCCCTGGCAAGCAGAACGGAGCCGCCCTGATAACGCGGCTGATTCAGCACGAAGTCTGGATTCAGGGGGCGCTTGGAGTTATCCATGCCGGGCTCGCCATGATCCAGGTAGCGCCACTCATCAAACGCGTTAGGGCCAAAACCGGAACGCTTGATCGACTTTAAAAACTGCTTGGGGATAATGGCATCAGTATCCACATTGGCGCGATCCAATGGCACGACCAAACCATTTAATAAGGTAAAAGGCTTCATTTAGTTATTAGGCGACTTCTGGATTTTTTCGCCAACCTTTTCCACGTCCTTGCCCAAACCATGCCATGTGTTACAGCCGCTCAACACTAATGCCGCCGCCAAAGCCACCAACGCAAACAATTTATTCATTTTTGCTCCTGTCATTTCTTGAGTTTAATAATTGCCAACTTAATACTTACGATCAAATTCACATTAACTGCCGGACATCAACAAAATGTCCCGTTACCGCGGCAGCGGCGGCCATTTCAGGGCTCACAAGGTGGGTACGTCCGCCCTGCCCTTGCCGTCCTTCGAAATTGCGGTTTGAAGTCGAGGCGCAACGCTCACCCGGCTCCAAACGATCTGCATTCATGGCCAGACACATTGAGCAGCCTGGCTCGCGCCATTCAAAACCCGCCTCAATAAAAATCCTGTCCAAGCCTTCCGCCTCAGCTTGCGCCTTCACTAGGCCGGAGCCCGGCACCACCAGCGCCAGCATGACATTACCAGCCACCTTCTTGCCCTTGGCAACTGACGCAGCTGCGCGTAAATCTTCAATGCGCGAATTGGTGCAAGAGCCAATGAACACCTTATCAATGCTGATCTCGTTAATCGGCGTATTCGCCTGCAATCCCATGTATTGCAGAGCACGCTCCCAATCCTGACGCTTCACTTCGCTAGGCGCATTCTTTGGGTCAGGCACACTACCATTGATATCCACCACCATTTCCGGTGAGGTTCCCCAAGTTACCTGGGGCAATATCGCAGCTGCATCCAGTTGGACCACAGTGTCAAACTGAGCACCGTCATCGCTTCTCAATGTACGCCAGTAAGTAACCGCCGCGTCCCATTGCTGAGCTGTCGGCGCAAAAGGCCTGCCCTTGATGTAGTTAATTGTGGTGTCATCCACAGCCACCATGCCCGCGCGCGCGCCCGCTTCAATGGCCATATTGCACAAGGTCATGCGGCCTTCCATACTTAAGGCACGAATCGCCGAGCCCGCAAATTCAATCGCATAGCCGGTACCGCCGGCGGTGCCTATCTTGCCGATGACAGCCAGTGCGATATCTTTCGCTGTCACGCCAAGCGGCAAATTACCCTCAACCAGCACCTGCATGGACTTTGATTTCTTTTGCACTAGGCATTGCGTTGCCATTACATGCTCGACTTCAGAGGTGCCGATACCATGCGCCAACGCGGCGAATGCACCATGGGTACTAGTATGTGAATCGCCACAGACAACCGTCATGCCGGGCAAGGTTGCACCCTGCTCCGGGCCGATCACATGCACGATACCCTGACGATGGTCATTCATCTTGAATTCGGTCACGCCGAAATCGACACAGTTTTCATCGAGTGTTTGCACTTGCAAGCGCGAAATTGGATCGGCAATACCCGCCACACCCGTGCTACGGTCTGTTGTTGGCACGTTATGATCCGGCACAGCCAAAATGGAATTCACCCGCCAAATCTTGCGCCCAGCCAGTTTAATGCCTTCAAAAGCCTGCGGACTGGTCACCTCGTGCACCAGGTGACGGTCGATATAAATCAGCGCAGTGCCGTTTTCCTCGGTGACTACGTGAGAATCAAATAACTTGTCATACAACGTTTTTGCCATGTTCAAAACCTACATCCTGTTGCCACAACCACCAAGGTGATTTATGACTAATTTTTAATCCCTAAAATTTCCAAACTGCAAAGGAAAATCCGTAACCGATTTTTTCACAAAAGCGATTGCATCCTGCAGTACATCGCGCTTGGCACCGGTCACACGGACGGTATCACCCTGAATACTGGCCTGCACCTTGAGGCCACCATCTTTAAGCAACTTGACAATCTTCTTGGCCAGCTCGGTATCAATGCCATCCTTGATCTTCAATACCTGCTTGACCTTGTTGCCGGAGATCTTTTGCACATCCTGATGATCAAGGCGTTTGGCGCTGTCTGCCTCTTTCTTTTCCATGGCGGGCAGCAAAATATCCTTGATCTGGTCCAGCTGAAAATCAGAATCACCAAGCAAAACAATCTGGCTATCTTTTTCATTCAGCTCTGCATTCGCAGTCGTGCCTTTAAAATCGTAGCGATTAGTGATTTGACGACTCACTACATCAATCGCGTTTTTCAACGCGACCATATCGACTTCAGAACTAATATCAAATGACGGCATAGAATTTCCTTAATTCATTCAATCTTTCACAACCCATCAAGCAACTGTTCGTTAGTAATTAAACGAGAACAAGGCGTCAGAACGAAGACAGTACAAATAGTACGGTGAGTGATGACAACGAAGTTATCGTTTAATTGCTAGCGAACTTACTCAAAATGACAAACGTAATCCAGTGTTTCTAGGGTTTCAATTTCAAAACTGGAGTTGCCCGGCACGGTGAACTTTTCGCCGGCTGTATAGGTTTTCCAGTCATCTTCGCCCTGCAGGCGCACTTTGCACACACCCAGATTGATTTCCATCAGCTCTGGAGCAGCCGTGTTAAATGTTAGGAAACTGGGGAAAATTACGCCGATAGTGCTGCGTGTTCCATTAGGGAATAAAACGGTATGGCTGACGCATTTACCGTCGAAATACACATTTGCTTTTCTTTTAACGCTGACATTATCAAACTGAGCCATGACACACCTCTCCAAACAACATAATTAATCAATGGGCTTTGAAATCGGCCTTATATCGCTATTATCCCAGAAAACTTATGCCAGAACCATTTTTACCCATTCCACCAATTGAATTTTCAGGCAATAATCAGCAGAAGATCGCCACAAAATCAAAAAAGCACATCAGGGGATAACGTATGTCAGCTCGCCTTCATCTTGTCTGGGTTCAGATATTCAGGTTTATCTCCGCAGTTCTCAGCTTTTTCAAATCGATTTCAGGATGGATACTCAAGCAGGTTTTTGGTTCCTTATCCTGGCAAGCCCCGAGCTGGTCGGTGTGGTCAGCAGCAAAGCTCAAGCAAATCGCTCATTGGGTTTTCGCTACACGCAAACGCGCACTCACTATTATCCTGTCGGCATTGCTCATCGTTGGCGGCAGCTATTACGGCTGGCACTGGTATCAACAGCTACCTAAACCCGTATTAACGGCTTATCAGGCCAAGGTCCCCAGCGTCACGCTTTACGACGAAAATGGCAAGCCTGTGGTTTATCCATTCGAGATCGCCTTTGCGGAGTCAGTGGCACCAGTTAACCTGATAGGCAAGCCTGTCACCGAAGGCATCAAGCTCTCACCCAAGATTGCTGGCGTATGGTCATGGGATGATGAAAAGACCCTGGTGTTTCGCCCCAAGACCGATTGGCCGGTAGATGCCAAATTCGATGTCAGCATGGATAAAAAGAAACTGCTGGCCGAGCAGGTCAAGCTCGATGATTACGACACCGAGTTCCGCACTGCGCCTTTCAGTGCTGAGTTCCAGCAGGCAGAGTTCTACCAGGATCCGATAGACCCTAACCTCAAGAAACTAGTCTCTACCGTCCACTTCAGCCATCCGGTGGATGCGGATGGCTTCAAGAGTCACATAAGCATCAAACTCGGCGGTGGGCTGGATTTTCTCGGCCTGGGAGAGTCACCGAAATTCACTGTGAGCTACGATAAACTCAAGCTCAACGCCTATATTCACTCCGCTCCGCTGTCCATCCCAAAGGAAGACACCGAGCTGACAATCAAGCTGGACAAAGGGGTGCGCAGCACGCGCGGCGGCAACAAGACAGATAGCGAAATCAGTCGCGCCATCACCGTACCGGGTTTATATAGCCTGCGCATCAATGACATCAGCATGACGTTGGTGGATAACGAGCGCTTTGAGCCCGAGCAGATTCTATTGCTGGGCAGTAGCGCCAATATCAGTGATACCGCACTGGCGGGTAAAGTACATGTTTGGTTACTACCTGAGTTCAATCCAAAAACACCTGAAGACAAGCGCACCGAGCCTTATCGCTGGTATGAAACCGAAGTCACCAAAGATATATTAACAAGCTCCACACCCGTGGATTTGAAATCGGTCGCAGGTGAAGACGAATACTCAGCGTTGCATAGCTATAAATTCAAGGCGCCGGTAGGCCGTCGCCTGTATATCAAGGTAGATGCCGGCCTGCAGGCTTTTGGTGGCTACGTATCGCGCAACCCCTCACTTGCCGTGATCGAAGTCCAGCCGTATCCCAAAGCCGTCAAGCTGTTATCACAAGGCGCCCTGCTGTCCCTGAGTGGTGAGCGCAAATTGGGCTACATGACGCGCGGCCTCAATGGCGTGAAGATAGAGGTAGGCCGCATGCTGCCCAATCAGCTGCACCACCTGGTAGACCAGAATTATAGCGGCTTCGCTCAGCCCAATGTCTACGATGACGTACTTGATACCCTAGTGGAGCGCTTTGAGGAAAAGCGTCCGCTCGCCGAAAGCGAATTCGGCAAACCCAGCTACGACAGCCTGGATTTCGGCAAATACCTGCGCGAAAAATCCAGCCATAGTGGCGGTGTGTTCATGATCAAGATGCAAGGCTATGACCCCAAAAACCCTGATAATGAAGTCGATGCCACGCCTGACACGCGCTTTATCCTGGTGACCGACATCGGCATCATCGCCAAGCAGGGTGTGGATGGCAGCCAGGATGTATTCGTGCAATCCATCGCCACCGGCCAGCCTGTCGCCAATGCCAAGGTCGACGTGATTGGCCGTAACGGCGAACCCGCCATGTCGCAGACCACCGATGCTACGGGCCACGTGCACTTTGACCACCTGCGCGACCTCAAGCGCGAGAAGCAGGCCATCATGTACCTGGTCAGCAAAGACAGTGACATGTCCTTCCTGCCCATCAACCGCTACGACCGCCAGCTCAACCTGTCGCGCTTCGATATCGGCGGTATCGACAATGCCATCTCCGGTCAGCAACTATCGGCCTATGCCTTTACTGACCGTGGCATTTACCGCCCAGGCGAAACTGCGCATATTGCGATGATCGCCCGCACTGCCAACTGGAGTGGCGCACTCGATGGCGTACCGCTGGAAGCCGAAGTGACCGACCCACGCGGATTGCCGGTTTACAAGCAACGCATCAAGCTAAGTCCTAGCGGCTTTGAGAGCTTTGATTTTGCCAGTCGCGAAACGTCCGCCACTGGCGATTATCAGGTCGGTATCTACCTGGTCAGCAACGATCAGCGCCAGCAGCAGATCGGCAGCGCCAGCTTCAAGGTGCGCGATTTCGAGCCTGACCGCATCAAGGTCACCGCCACGCTGGCTGACCACGTGGTAGAAGGCTGGATCAAACCCGAAGAAGCAAAGGCTCGTATCAAGGCCATGCACCTGTTCGGCAGTCCAGCCAACGACAGGCGCGTGGAAGCCGAAATGACGCTCACGCCATCGCTGCCCGCCTTTGCCAAATACAAGGATTACACCTTCCAGGACAGGTTCAAACTGAAAGAACCATTCAACGAGAAACTACCGGTAGCATCCACCGACACCAACGGCGAGGCCGAGATCAACCTTAACCTGCAGCGCTTCGCCCGTGCGACCTATCGCCTGTACTTGTCGGCCAAGGTATTTGAAGCCGCTGGCGGACGGAGCGTCGCCGCCGAAGCCGCCACACTGGTCTCAGCCGCGCCTTACTTAGTCGGCGTGAAAACCGATGGTGCGCTTAACTATATCCCCCTCAAAACGCCGCGCAGCAGCAACTGGCTGGCGATTGATAGCAGCTTGAAGCCGGTAGTTGCCAACAAGCTCACCCAGTTATGGATAGAGCGAAAATTCGTCTCTGTGCTGGTCAAGCAAGCCAATGGCACTTACCACTATGAATCTCGGAAGAAGGAAACCGTACGGGAAAGCGCACCCTACACCTTGCCCGCGATTGGTGCTGAACTAGCGCTGAACACCAGCGAGCCGGGTGACTTTGCCCTGGTGCTGAAGAATGCTGAAGGCGCCGAGCTCAACCGCATCGAATACAGTGTGGCCGGCCAGGCCAACCTGTCGCGCTCGCTGGAGCGCAATGCAGAGCTGCAACTGTCGCTCAACAAGGCCGACTACACCGCCGGCGATACCATGGAGATCAGCATCCGTGCGCCTTACGTGGGTGCCGGCCTGATCACTATCGAACGCGATAAGGTCTATCAGCATGTATGGTTCAAGACCACGACCACCAGCTCGGTACAGAAGATCACGCTGCCTAAAGATTTCGAGGGCAATGGTTATGTCTCCGTGCAGTTCGTGCGTGACCCGACCTCGGATGAGATCTTCATGAGCCCATTGTCTTATGGGGTGGTACCGTTCGTGGTGAATATGGATGCGCGTCGTGAGCCCATCAAGGTCGTGACACCGGACATCGTCAAGCCGGGTCAGATGCTGGACATGAAGGTCTCCACGCAGTCGCCTGCACGCGTCGTGGTGTTCGCCGTGGATGAAGGCATCCTGCAGGTCGCACGCTATAAGCAGCCCGACCCAATCGGCTTCTTCTTCCAGAAACGTGCGTTGCAAGTCGGCACCACGCAGATACTGGACCTGATATTGCCGGAGTTCCAGCGCCTGCTGAATGCCGCTGCACCGGGCGGTGACGGCGATGCCGTGCTGGGCCGCCACCTCAATCCGTTCAAGAAGAAACGCCAGCCGCCAGTGGCCTACTGGTCCGGCATCATCGACGTTGACGCTAATGGTAAAACACTCAAGTACCAAGTGCCGGATAGCTTCAATGGCAAACTGCATATCTATGCAGTGGCGGTAACACCTGGCCGCATCGGCGTATTCGATGGCGGCGTGGAATCGCGCGGCGACCTGATTCTGTCACCTAACGTCCCGGTCAGCGTATCGCCCGGCGATGAGTTCCTGGTCAGCATCAGTGTATTCAATAACCTGCGAGGCACGGGTGGTAAAGCGCCTGTGAGCCTAAGCATGACGCCAAGCAAGGCATTGACCGTGGTCTCCGCGCCCAAAGTCACGCTAGATATCGCACAGCAGCAGGAAGCTGTGGCTGAGTTCCGCATTCGCGCCAACGACATACTGGGTTCTGCTGACCTCAAGTTTGTCGCAACGACTGGCGACAAACAGGGCAAAGCGAGCGATACGGTCGGCATACGTCCTCCAGTGCCATTCCGTACGCAATTAACAGTTGGGCAATTTACTGGCGACAGCAAAACGCAGGAGATCAGCCGCAGCCTGTACGCCGAAAAGCGAAAGGTGGAAGCTGGTATCTCCACTACGCCGCTGGTCTGGGCACAAGGCTTGAGCAGCTACCTGGGCAATTACCAGTACTCCTGCACCGAGCAACTGGTGAGCAAGGGCATCCCTGCCCTGATGCTCAACAGCCAGCAGGATATTGCCGTGACGCGCAGTGACTTCCAGAAAGTCGTGCATACCCTGCGCGAGCGCCAGAACGAGGATGGCAGCTTTGGCTTGTGGTCGGCCAATATGCAGGTGTCGCCCTTCGCTTCCATCTACGCTATCCACTACCTGCTGGAAGCCAAAGACCGCGGCATGGCCGTGCCTGCCGACATGCTCACCAGCGCCAACCAGTGGCTGCAGCAATATGCCGTGGGCGGCAGCAATGGCCTGTCCGGCGTGCGCAATCGTGCCTATGCCATCTACCTGCTCACGCGCCAGGGCATCGTCACCAGCGGCATGCTGGCGACCCTGCAAAAAGAGCTGGATGAGCGCTATAGCAAGCAATGGCCGCAAGACCTCACTGCAGGCTATCTCTCCGCCAGCTACAAGCTGATGCAGCAGGATGCTCTGGCAGCCAAGCTGCTCAAGCCGGTGGACTGGGCCTCACTCAAAAAATGGAATAGCGATGCTGAAACCTACAGCATGGATGACTTTTACTTTGACCCCACCGTGCAGGATGCGCAGATGATCTACCTGACCTCACGCCACTTTGCCGACCGCGTGAAAAGCATTCCTGAGAAAGTGCTGGTCAAGTTGGGTGAGACAGTCTCGGAAACACGTTACAACTCGCTCTCCGCAGCCTACCTCATCATGGGTTTTGATGCCTATGGCAAGGCCGGCGGTAACGATGCTGCCAAGCTCACCATCGCCGAACTGGCGAAAGGCGGCGCCAGCACCGCACTGCCGCTCGCTGGTGGCATCGTCAAGACTGGCAATGTCTCCATCAACGCGGCCAAGCTACAATTCGGCAAACAGAGCAACCTGTCCGCCTTCTACCTGCTCTCTGAAAACGGCTACGACAAAACGCCGCCTGCAGAAAAGCGCTCCGATGGCCTGGAAATCTCGCGTGAATTCACCACGGTAGATGGCAAACCACTGGTGAGCGCCAAGGTCGGCGAAGAATTCCTGGTCAAGCTGAGTTTCCGCAGCACTGACAGGGACAACGCCTCGCAAATCGCCATCGTCGATATCCTTCCCGGTGGTATCGAGCCCGTGCTCAATGCCCGTGCCGAAAGCGCGCCGACAGAAGCACCTCAATATAACGAGGGAGAGGAAGGTTACAACGAAGGCGCCGGGGAAGCTGCCAATGTCTCCAGTTGGCAAGCCCCACTAGGCGAAGCCAACTACACCACATGGCAACCCGAATACGCCGATATCCGCGAAGACCGCGTAGTGCTCTACGGCACACTAGGCCGCAACATCGGCAGCTTTGTGTACCGCGTGCGTGCGACTAATGCCGGGAAATTCCAGATACCTGCGCCATTTGCCGAGGGCATGTATGACCGCAAGCTGCAAGGGCGTGGGGTTGGGGGTAAGTTAGAAATTGTAAAGCCATGATTACTAATACACGGCTCATGCTCGCCAGTGTTATCTCAGGCCTATTTCTGACTATACCGATCCCTGTATATGCAACAGGCAGCACATGTTTTGGCACCGTATCAAATGGACATCTCGATAGTGGTGTCCAGCTTCCTAGAAGCGGATCGAATTTCTCCACATACAGCACTTTGGGAGCAACGCTAGGAAGAAATTACGTACATTCCAAAGTTGCAAAAATCATTTCAAATTCTTATCAAGCTTTGCAAAAGGAGGCGCCAAACAAAGTCTTTGTGTATGGCGAAACTGGCTGGGCTAAAGGTGGGAGAATTCGACCTCACAAAACCCATAGAAATGGTTTGTCAGTTGATTTTATGGTTCCAGTAATTGATGCTACTGGCCAGTCAGTTCCACTGCCAACAAGCATTACCAATAAATTTGGATATGGTATAGATTTTGATCAGAACGCAAAATTCGAAGGGTATTCAATAGACTTTGAATCAATTGCAGAGCATTTATACCAGCTCGATAAAGCCGCAAAGGCCGCCGGTTACGGTATTGCTCTTGTAATATTTGATCCTCCATATTTACCTGAGCTCTTAGCAACTCAAAAAGGCGGCTATTTAAAATCCAAAATTAAGTTTATGAAGGGTAAGGCCTGGATACGTCACGACGAACACTATCACGTCGACTTTGCAATTCCGTGCGAACCCATAAAACCCTTATAGTGCGCAGACGAGTCTTTGTCACTGCTGCGCTAGTATTTTTTGCGTTGCTACTGATCCGCCTCTGGCCCCACCCAACGCTCGCCTCCTACGCCCCATCCTCCACCGCCGTACTGGCAGCTGACGGCTCTTTACTCAGACTGACCCTCGCGGCTGATGAGCAATATCGGCTGTGGGTGCCGCTCAAGCAGATGTCGTCCACGCTGATTGATGCCGTCAAGCTGCAGGAGGACCAGTGGTTTTACTGGCATATCGGCGTCAACCCTTTAGCCTTGCTGCGCGGGGCTTGGCAGACATATTCCGGTGCTAACCGTCAGGGTGGTTCTACGTTGACCATGCAATTGGCGCGACTAGTGTATGGATTGAATACGCGCTCGCCCAGCGGCAAGTTCAAGCAGGTAGCACTGGCGCTTTGGTTGGAGGCGCGCTATAGCAAGCATGACATCTTGGAGGCCTACCTGAACCTGGCGCCGTATGGCCGCAATATTCAAGGCGTGGGAGCAGCGAGCCTGATCTATTTTGGCAAGACCGCAGACAAACTAACCATGCCGGAGGCGTTGACACTGGCGGTGATTCCACAGCGCCCCAAGCACCGTGCCAGCCAGACCAGCTCATTGGACCAGGCGAGGCTGCGCTTATTTGAACGCTGGAAAACAACCCACCCTGCCAGCAAAGCGGATGAGAGTTTAGCTCATGTTGCAGTACCCTTGCGCAGCTTGAATCAGCTTCCGTTCGCTGCACCACATTTTGTCGATCAGGTGCTGGCAGATAACCAGGATTCACCACCAACCCACAGCCGCATTATCCAGACCACCTTGCAACCGCGCCTGCAAGCGTTGCTGCAACGCCAGGTGAAACAATATGTGGCGCAAAACAGCGCACGCGGTATACGCAATGCCGTAGCGATGCTGGTGGATACTCGCAACCAGCAGGTAGTTGCACTGCAAGGCTCGGCGGATTTTGCTAATGCCTCCATTAACGGCCAGGTGAATGGCACACAGGGCAAGCGTTCGCCCGGCTCTACGCTCAAGCCTTTTATCTATGGCATGGCGCTGGATCAGGGACTGATCCACCCGCTTTCCATACTAAAAGATGCGCCCACGGCTTTTGGCCCGTTTCAGCCGGAGAATTTTGACGGGCGTTTCGTCGGCCCGGTGACGGCGCGCGATGCGCTGATCCGCAGCCGCAATATCCCGGCGGTGTATCTCGCCAGTAGGCTCAAGCAACCCAGCCTGTATGACTTCATGAAAAACGCGGGAATCACTAAACTGCAATCTGAAGACCACTATGGCCTAGCGCTGGTATTGGGCGGTGGCGAAGTGACCATGGAAGAGCTCGCTACGCTCTACACCATGCTGGCGAATCAGGGGCAGCTCAAACCCTTGCGTTACCTGGCTAATGAAGAAGCAAACAAGAGCCTGTCCGGCATGCAGCTACTCAGCCCCGAAGCAAGCTACCTAGTGCTGGATATGCTGGCTGCCAACCCACGCCCGGACGGTATACCAGCTGCCAATGGACGCAGTTGGACCACTATGTGGAAAACCGGTACCTCCTGGGGGTTTCGTGATGCCTGGACGGTGGGAGTAACAGGTCCGTATGTGTTGGCGGTATGGATAGGCAATTTCGATGGCGCTTCCAATCCCGCATTCGTCGGCATAGAAGCCGCCGCTCCCCTGTTCTTTCGCATTGCCGACGCACTGCCCATCACCATGCCGACGGAGCGCGAACCTGTGCGTTTGCCGCCGCGCAGCTTAAAGCATGTCAGTGTTTGCGCCGCCAGCGGCGACCTGCCCAATGCCTGGTGCCCACAGCTGGAATCCACCTGGTTTATTCCCGGAAAATCCCCCATCAAGGTCAGTACGCTACATAGACCTTTAATGATCAACAACCTGACCGGTCAATCCGCCTGCCCGCCTTACGATGCCAACACACATCAGGAGATATTCGAGTTCTGGCCTTCAGACATGATGCGGCTGTTCCGTGAAGCCGGCATGCCGCGCCGGGCGCCCCCCATTGCGCATTGCGGCACTGATGCTCAATCTACCGAAGGCGATGCGCCACACATCACCTCGCCGCTGACCTCGGTGAGCTACACCTTGCGCCTTTCCCGGCCCGACGAGACGATTGCCCTGCAAGCCACGGTCAGCGGTGATGCTCGCGTGCTGTATTGGTTTTCGGATAAAGACTATCTGGGCAATGTCGCCGCCAACAGCGGCGGCAAGGCTTGGCGGCCTGCAAGCTCAGGCTGGCATAACCTGACCGTGGTAGATGACAAGGGCCGCAGTGCTAGCCGTGATGTGCAAGTGGAAATCATGCCGTAAGCAGCATTTACCGTGCTTGGGAGGGATTTATGCCTCAAAACGTTGAGCAGTTGAAAAATCCGCGATTCCCAAAACACTGGGTTGTCGTTGGATAGCTGTTGAACTGGCGGGCTCTTCTTAAGTCGTTCTGCGCTGCCAGTTGCAGGACACAATTGCGCCAGCTGTCAGACTCCGGCTTGTAGCCCAGTTTGCTGCAAGCCGGACCATATACTTGAACCATCTGGTCTACCTCCCGCTCGGCCTGTGCAGCACGCTCAGCAGGTGTTGTGGCGCAAGCTGAGATCAGGGTGATGAGTATCAGGATTTTGAATGTACGCATGGCAGTCTCCTCCTGACATTGAGACAAGGTGCATAGCGATCGGGTTCCGTGAACGCTTGCCCAGCCAAATGAGGTTTTCGCCGGAATTAAGCCAAGCGCTCTAGCTCATGCTGGAATATGACACTACCTGGTTGCGGCCCTGCTGCTTGGCACGATATAGCGCCTGGTCAGCCGCTGCGGTCAGGGAAGAAAGCTCCAGTCCATTAGCCGTTGAATCCGCCACGCCGATGCTGATGGTACTGTTCAGGTAATCCATGCCAATTTTTTGGGCAGCTTCAGCATAGGATTGACGCAAACGCTCAGCCAACCCCATCGCTGCAGCCTCCGTGGTTGAAGGCAGCAAAATGCAGAACTCGTCACCACCATAGCGGGCAAAGTAGTCATCTGCGCGGATTGAAGTTTGCGCAATGTTTGCCAGGCGACGCAGCACCTCATCGCCAACCGGATGGCCATAGCGATCATTAATGGATTTGAAAAGATCAATATCGATAAGCATGATTGCCAGCATGTCTCCGGTGCGCTCACCACGCGCTTTCAAGCGGGTCGCTTCTTCCTCCAGTCGGCGACGATTGAAGGCACCAGTCAATGCATCACGTGAGGCAATTTTCTGCAAATCCATGAGCAACCGATAGTTCAGCATCAACAAAAACCCAAATGCCACACAGAGCTGAACAATGCTGCCGATAAAAAATGATAATGGGTTCAAGGGAATATTGACATACAGGCCATAACTGCCGGGTGCCGATTGCCAGATCATGACAGCCCGCACCACCATTAGTAGCGTCAGTACTAAAAATGACAACCCGGTGAACCAGTAGGCCGTTCTTAATGGCGGCTCTATCCTGACAAGTAACAGCCGCGCGCAGGCAGCATAGACAATGGCGAACGCCACAGAGTTGGCAATGGCGCGGATACGAATATCGGGATGAATGACACTGAACCAGATAGTTTGCAATATGACTACGCCAACCACCAGCGAGAGCCAGTGCCATGCGATGCGCTGCTCCTTAAAGGCCTGAATGCCAGTGTATTGCAGGCAGATGCCTATCGCCACAAAGGTTGCCCCAAACACCACGGCCCAGTCGTAACCAACAGATGGAAAGGTATAAAAGTAGGATGTGCTCAGCCCAATACTGATGCAGAGATTGGCAATCGCCCATTGGCGGACACCACGGATATTTCCGACATGTAATCCCGCCAATTCAAACAGGCCGAAGCACATAAACGTCAGCATGGAAAAAATCACCATGATCGTACGAGTATCCAGCCCCATGCATCCCCCCTAAATTAGGGATGGGATTATGCCTGAAAACATGCTCAAACAGGCGCTTAAGTCACTATTTGTGTAGTAAAAAGTCGAGATTTAGCGGGGAAGCAGCAGAATATCCTGCATATAAATTGTTGTCTTACCCCAGGATATCCTGAAGATAAAATTCAGGCTGATGCGCCTTAACAAAGACAGCAAATTCATCCACGGGTAATGGCATGGAAAAGAGGAAGCCCTGCAATTTATCAGCTCCATATTCTCGGCATAGCCTGGCCTGCTCTATCGTTTCAACGCCTTCAACGATGACGACAAGATCCAGGCTTTTCGCCATGGTGATGATAGCCTTCAATACACGACAATCCGCTTCACTTTCAGGCACGCTTTGCACAAAAGATCGATCGACCTTCAATATGGATGCCGGCAGCCACTTCAGGTAGGCCATCGATGAATATCCGGTACCAAAGTCATCAATCGCAATCCTCACTCCCAGTGCCTTGATACGATTCAGCAGCGCAGATGTTTTCTCAAAATCCGACACCAATACGCCTTCAGTCACCTCAATGGACATGCACTTTCCTGGCAGACCGGCTTCATCCATATCCAACTGAATAGACGCGGGCAGGTCATCCTGCCGCAATATCTGTTCATTGGTGTTAACAGCCAATACGAAACTATCATCCACAACTTTATGTTTACGCCATTTTGCGAGCTGCCTGCACGCCAGGCGCCTGTTAGTGGTGTCGATAGAGGACAAATACCCCAGCTCTTCTGCCACCGAGATGAATTCGCTCGGCGGCAATATGCCCCTGGTGGGATGATTCCACCGCACCAGCATTTCGGCCCCGCAGACCTGAAAGGTTTTTGCGTTAATCACCGGTTGATAGTGCAGCACCAACTGCTTTTGTAAGCGCCGCGAACGTAGCTCGCCCTCCAGCGTGATTCTATGCAGTACCTGCACTTGCAATGCTTCAGTGAAGAAATGAAAGCCGTTACGGCCTTCATGCTTGACATGATACATAGCCAGATCTGCATTTCTCAGCATATCCTCTGCCGTGAGTGCACACCTGGGATAAGTGGCAATACCGATGCTACAAGTGACAAAGTGTTGAGTGCCGTTAATCACAATGGGGGTATGCAGATTTTCGATCACTCGCTGCGCCAGAATGCCGATTGAAGTTTCGGCCTCCAGATCGTGTGCAATGATGGCAAACTCATCGCCGCCCAAGCGGCACACGACATCGCCATCCCGGACTACTGTCAATAAACGTTGCGCCATCTGTTGCAATAGCCTATCCCCTATATCATGACCCAGGCTATCGTTAACCAGCTTGAAGTTGTCGATATCAAGGAAGAGCAGGCCTATCTGGCCGCCTCCACGACTGGCACGTTGAATCGCCGCCCGCAAATGGGCCTCGAAATAGTGTCGATTGGCAAGACCCGTCATGGGGTCGTTCTCTGCCAGATATTTCAGACGGTTATGCGTATCCAGCAGTTGGCGATTAAGAGCATGGCGGGTTTGGGCATGCAGTAGCGCTTTGGTCAAATGCCGCTGCGAGAGCTCCTGTTTAAGCAAAAAGTCCTGCGCACCGGCAACGATACATTGCCTTTCCAAGCCTTCGTTATCCACAATACCCGTCAATATCAGCACCGCCGCATGCTTACTGGTGTGCTGGGTAAATACACTGAGTACATCCAGGCAGTCCATATCGGGCAGGCAGTAGTCCAGCAGTACCGCGTCGAAGGTGTGCTCGTCAAACAGCTTCAGGCCAATGTTGGCGGTGCTGGCATGCACAATGTCGTTCACCGTATTGGATTTCTGCAAGACCCGAACCACCGCCATCCGGTCCACTTCATCATCATCAACGAGTAATAGCCGCATATTTCACTCCGCTGTAACTGGCAACTCGACTACACGCCAGTAGTGCTCAATAAGACTGATCACTTCAAGGAAATCCCTGTCCATGTGTTGTTTGAGGACATAACCAGCGACATGCTCGCGATAAGCCGCGACCAAATCTTCGTCCGATTTTGAGGTGGTTAATACAAATACCACGGCATGCGTCAGGCTGGGGTCGCTACGCAAGGCTTGCAGAAACTCCAGTCCGTTCATACGTGGCATATTGAGGTCAAGCAGGACAATAAATGGCGTAGCAATGGCCCCGGCTCGTAACATATCCAGGGCTTCCTGCCCGTCCCTGGCCCGACAAACAGAGTTTAGTAACCTGAGCTTGCGCAATGCACGCTCTAAGGCAATGGCATCGATATCGTCATCGTCCACGATAAATATAGTGACTTCTTTATATTGCTGTTTATGGGATGCTGACAATGGTACTCCTCCCTTCGATTTTTATCGGCCAGGTAAAGCGAATACTGCAACCACGGATGCCATCAGAGACAACGCTTGCTTTACCGCCGTAGGTTTCCACGATTTTTTTGACAAGTGCCAGGCCCATGCCGCTACCTTCCACTTCATCCCGCGGCCGCAATGTCTGGTACATGCCAAAAACCCGTTCGTGGTATTGGGGCGGGATGCCAGGCCCATCATCCGTTACGCTGAACTCATAATAGCCCTTGCCTTCATTACGCCAACCAAGTTCTATGCGGCCTTCGGCACGATCATGGTGCTTGATTGCATTGGAAAATAGATTCCTGAGTACTTGCTCAAACGGGGTGGCAAGGGTTGCAAAACTGGGGAGGTCACCTGCCACGCTAAAGCTAAACCCTGCTGGTGGCGCCTGCATATCGAAAAGGTTCCTGGCCAATATGCCAACTTCTATCTGGCTCACACTACCTTCCAAACGGCCGGCACGTGAGTACGCCAGTAAATCATCCAGCAGATTTTCCATGCGCCGGATGCGGCCGCGCAACATATCCATATGCCCAGGAACCGCCGAGGCATTTCCGTTATTGAGATCCTCCTCTATCCATTGCGACAACTGAAAAATGCCGCGCAAGGGGGATTTAAGATCGTGCGATGCAACGTAGGCAAAGGTTGCCAGCTCTTTATTGCTGCGCTCCAGCTCTTCCCGGTGTTCTGCCAGCCGCTCGCTAGCTTGGACACGTGCCGAAATATCAGTAATTGCCGATAACACTTTTATGCCGTCGTCGGTCTCAATGGGGTTTAACCCAACCTCTACCGGAAATTCACTGCCATCTTTGCGCCGACCAAACAGGTCACGGCCTATTCCCATTGCACGTGGACTAAGGTCAGAAAAAAAGGCTGCTCGATGCTGCGGATGATGATGGTGAAAACGTTGTGGCAGTAACATATCGACGGACTGACCTAACAGCTCTGCCCTATCATAGCCAAAAATATTTTCGGCCTGAGCATTCACCATTTCGATGGTACCGGCCTTATCTACCATCACAATCGCATTAGGTGCAGCTTCCACAACTAGGCGGAAGCGCGCTTCCAGACGCTTACGCCCCGATATATCCACAATGGCAGACAGCACCATAGGGCCATCTTCGGTCTCGATAGGATTCAGCCCGATCTCTACCGGAAACTCGCTACCATCCTTGCGTCGTCCATACAGGTCACGGCCTGCACCCATGGCGCGGGGACTGGAGTCGTCAAAGAAAGATGCTCTATGCTGCGGATGATGATGGCGAAATCGCTCTGGTAGCAAGGTATCAACCGACTGCCCCAGAAGCTCTACCCGGTTGTAGCCGAAAATAATCTCGGTCTGCGCATTAACCATCACAATGGTGCCTGCTTTATCCACCATGACCATGGCATTAGGCGCAGCCTCCACGACTTGCCGAAAACGCTCTTCCAGACGCTTGCGTGCTGAGATATCCACAATGGCAGACAACACCATAGGGCCATCTTCGGTCTCAATAGGGTTAAGCCCGATCTCTACCGGAAACTCGCTACCATCCTTGCGCCGGCCATAAAGATCGCGACCTGCGCCCATGGCGCGTGGACTTGGGTCGGAGAAAAAAGAGGTTCGATGCTGCGGGTGATGATGACGGAAACGTTCAGGCAGTAGGATATCGACAGACTGGCTAAGGAGCTCTTCACGGCTGTAGCCGAAAATAACCTCAGCCTGGGTATTGACCATGACAATGGTGCCGACTTTATCCACCATAACCATGGCATTAGGGGCTGCTTCCACGACTTGTCGGAACCGTTGATTCGTCCGCTCAATATCCCCCGTGTCGTCGCTCATGGCATGACCCCTTACAGCTGATATACGGCTATTGCAGCCTGTCATATTTTTGCTTAGGGAGCCAGTTTACACCGCTTATTGATAAATGGTCACCCCCTCAATTCAGATAGGTGTCCGGATTCCAACCGTGCCCAGAATAACCGCCTGAATGGCCTCAATGCATGCGTCCAGGTAATGTGCGATCAAAAGCACAGACAGGCAAAATAGATGTGTAGTGAAGTTGAAGCTGTGCCGTCGATTGGTTAATAAAGCTCAACCGATATTATAAAAAAGCCCGGCCTGTCTATTCGACATGACCGGGCTGTTATGCCGACTGACTAGCTATTAGCGTTTTTTGTTATGCAGGTTTGCGGCAATCCGCATACGCAATGCATTCAGCTTGATGAAGCCGCCAGCATCTTTCTGGTCGTAAGCCCCTTTGTCATCCTCAAAGGTGGCAATGGTCGGGTCGAACAGGGAATCGGTCTTGGAGTCACGGCCGGCAACGATGACATTACCCTTGTACAGCTTGACACGTACCCAGCCGTTGACAGTTTTCTGGGTATGGTCGATAAGGGTTTGCAGTGCAAGGCGCTCGGGGCTCCACCAGTAGCCGTTATAGATCATGCTGGCATAACGTGGCATTAGGTCGTCCTTCAAGTGGGCGACTTCACGATCCAGCGTTAAGGACTCAATCGCACGGTGTGCCTTGAGCATGATGGTACCACCCGGGGTTTCATAGCAACCGCGCGACTTCATGCCCACGTAGCGGTTTTCCACCAAGTCCAGGCGGCCAATACCGTGCTTGCCGCCGATGGCATTCAGGTTAGCCAATATCTTGTGCGGCTTCATCTTTTTGCCATTAAGGGAAACCGGGTCTCCGTTCTTGTATTCGATGTCCAGATACTCAGCCTCATCCGGTGCTTTTTCTGGCGATACTGTCCAGCGCCACATATCTTCCTCAGCTTCGGCAGCCGGGTTTTCCAGGTGACGGCCTTCATAGGAAATGTGCAGCAGATTCGCATCCATGCTGTATGGGCTACCGCCTTGCTTGTGCTTCATTTCAACAGGAATGCGGTGTTTTTCTGCATAGGCCAGCAATTTCTCACGACTCAGCAGATCCCACTCGCGCCAAGGGGCAATGATATGGATATTGGGGTTGAGTGCATAAGCACCCAGTTCGAAGCGTACCTGGTCATTACCCTTACCGGTAGCACCATGGGAAATGGCATCAGCCTTGGTTTCGCGCGCGATCTCGATCAGGCGCTTGGCGATCAACGGACGGGCAATCGAAGTGCCGAGCAGGTATTCGCCTTCATAGACGGTATTGGCACGAAACATGGGGAATACGAAATCGCGCACGAACTCTTCGCGCAGATCATCGATATAGATTTCTTTTACGCCGAATTGCTTGGCTTTCTCGCGCGCCGGCTCCAGCTCTTCGCCCTGGCCCAAGTCGGCAGTGAATGTCACAACTTCACATTGATATTCATCCTGCAGCCATTTCAGGATTACCGAAGTATCCAGGCCGCCTGAATAAGCGAGAACCGCTTTTTTAATTTTGCTCATTACTTTGCTTTCCTAATCTAAATAGAATCTGGTTTTATCTAAACAAGCCTTAAGCTTTTCCTGTGAACAGCTCGAATGCCACCAAAAAACTGACGAATACCATGATCATCATGCCCAGCAGAAACAGCCTGTCGGCATAGCGCTCCACCGTCCATAGTGCATCTTTATGCCGAATGGACCAATAGGACAGCATGGTACTTGCCATGAATGCCAGGCTATCGATTGCCAGCAACTTGTCTGCCCAAGTTGAAACTGCATTTTCGGGCGCCAGTTGTATGACCGATATGACCGTCATGCAAACGCCCACCATGGTCGCTGCAACCGGCAGAATATGGTTGGATAAACTGATAGGGGATTTTTCCACAGACCTTGTTACTTATGCGTTTACTTGCCCTAACAGCAGGTACTCCATCAGTGCCTTTTGCACATGCAGCCTGTTTTCAGCCTCATCCCACACCACGCTGTGCGGGCCATCGATCACTTCTGCAGCGACCTCTTCCCCCCGGTGCGCCGGCAGGCAATGCATGAATAATGCATCCTTCCTCGCCGCTTTCATCATATCGGCATCTACCTGCCAATCGGCAAAGTCGCGCATACGCTCTTCATTTTCGGCTTCAAAGCCCATGGATGTCCACACATCCGTGGTCACCAGGTCAGCGTCACGGGCAGCCTCCATCGGGTCGGCAAATTCTTCGTAATGCTCGTGCCCGTAAAGACCGGCGCGTTCTGATTCAACTTCATAACCTGGAGGCGTAGAAACATGCACATTGAAATCCAGCACCTCTGCAGCCTGCAGCCAGGTATTGCAAACATTGTTGGAGTCACCTATCCAAGCCACTGTCTTGCCCTGGATAGGGCCACGATGCTCAATGAACGTGAAAATATCTGCCAGGATCTGGCATGGGTGATACTCATTGGTCAGACCGTTGATCACCGGCACACGCGAGTTGGCGGCAAAGCGCTCAATAATGTCCTGCTCGAAGGTACGGATCATCACGATATCGCTCATGCGCGAAATCACTTGCGCAGCATCTTCAACCGGTTCACCGCGCCCTAATTGTGAGTCACGGGTATTAAGATAAATCGCCGAGCCCCCCAGCTGCTGCATGCCGGCCTCAAAAGACAGGCGCGTACGCGTACTGGCCTTTTCGAAGATCATCACCAGCGTGCGATCACTCAAGGGCCAGTATTGTTGATAAGACTTGAATTGCTGCTTGATCCAGCTGGCACGCGCAAAGATATGATCCAGCTCTTCGCGTTTCAGGTCATTGAATTGTAGAAAGTGTTTGATTGGCATCATGTAGAGGCTATTAAGTTGCTTAATGTAAAGGGCGTGTAAGTTACTGGTTTAAAAACTTCCTGATCAGCATAACAAGCGTATCCACCAGCTGCTGTGCCTCAGCCTGGCTCATCACCAGCGGTGGCAGCAAACGCACTACTTTTTCGGCTGTCACGTTGATCAGGATATGCGACTCCAGACCTTGTTTCACCAGATCCGAACATGGGCGGTCTAGCTCTATGCCTATCATCAAGCCGGCATTGCGAATTCTGAGTACGCCTGGCGTATCTTTAAACGCTTCCCGGAAGGTATCGCATATCCAGTTGCCGAGCTGCTCTGAATGGGCACACAATCCTTCTTCCTCAATGATATTGAGGGTAGCCAGCCCTGCGGCAGTGGCCAACGGGTTACCGCCAAACGTTGAACCGTGCTTACCGTAGGTAAAGGTCTCCGCCGCCACGCCACGTGCCAGGCAGGCACCGATAGGCACGCCTGAGCCCAGTCCTTTCGCTAATGTCATCACATCAGGCAGGATACCGTTATGCTGAAACGAGAACCAGGTGCCGGTACGGCCTATGCCGGTCTGCACCTCATCCACCATCAGCAACCAGCCGCGGCTATCGCAAATCTCACGTAAGGCCTGCAGATAAACATTGGCATCATGCGGAATATTGATACCACCCTCACCTTGTACCGGCTCAACCAAGATTGCGACAACATTCCGGTTATGTTCGGCTACCTGACGTACCGCTTCCAGGTCATCGAACGGCACGCGCACAAACCCACTCACCAGCGGCTCGAAACCTGCCTGTGTTTTGCGATTGCCGGTGGCTGACAGCGTTGCCATGGTACGACCATGGAAAGCTTTGTCCATGACGATGATTTCAGGATTTTCAATGCCCTTGTTATGACCATACAAACGCGCCAGCTTGATAGCAGCTTCGTTGGCTTCACAACCCGAGTTACAGAAAAACACCTTATCCAGGCCTGAAATCTCACACAATTTATCAGCCAGGCGCTCTTGCTCGGCAATATGGTAGATATTGGATACATGGATCAGCTTGGCAGCCTGTGCGCTGATGGCAGCTACCAGCTTGGGGTGGGCATGGCCAAGACCATTGACAGCCACACCGGCAAGTCCGTCCAGATAGCGGGTGCCTTGTTCATCCCAAAGCCAGACGCCCTCTCCTTTGACAAAAGTGACAGGCTGTCTTGCATAGGTATTCATTAAATGTTGCGACATTTTTTCACTTACTCAACGTTAATATAAATCTGCAGGCTAATAACCCCACATTACCATCAAAATGGGCGGCATATCCTGCAACAAAATCAAATGGCATAACCACTAAAAAGAAATGGCGGCTATTGCCGCCATTTGCAGCTTAAATCCAGTTTGTTACAGGCCGATGGCCGCCTTATGTGTCAAACCATTTGCCATAAAAAACAGCATGGGGATAGACAGCATGGTGTTGGTGCGCGATGCCAGGAAAGCTACTCGGCGTGCCTTGGCCTTTACTTCATCCGTCGCGGGCACCATCCCCAGTATTTTTTTCTGGTTAGGCCAGATCAACACCCATACATTAAACAGCATGATAGTTCCCAGCCATGCGCCTATACCTATGCCGGCATAAGCCGGCTGCAAACTGAATGCCGCCGGGAAGTTAGGCCCGAGCAGCGCTGCACCGGCGATCCAGGTAGCCACTGCCGCCCATCGGAACCATAACAAGGCGCGCGGTGCCACATGCTTGGAAATGCCGGCAGCTGTACCGTCGGCAGCGGCATCTTTCATGGCAGGCACTTGCACCAGATTAAAGTAGTACAGCAGGCCTATCCAGGTGATACCGGCAATCACATGAAACCAGCGGGCTATTCCAGGAACAAATTCCATGATTTATACCCCCGCCACGATAAAATTCTTAAGAAACACATACAAAACGAGTGTCAGTACCAGCCCGGAAATAATGGTGCCTAAAATGGAATCCAATGGATTTTTCATCGACAGCCTCCTGTAAAAAAACGTTTTGCATCAAGAGTGTGGAGGGTAGCGCAAATCAGCGCTTTGCGCAAGAATCGGCAGTGTCGGTAACGCTTCAAATTAGCTGTTGCCACTCACTCCCTTACTTTTATCGGGCAAAATTTACTTGAAAAAAATCACTGTTCGGGCAAAATTCTATGCCTGCAAAATTTCAGCGGCAGAATGGAAGTATTAAACCAGCCATTTCTATTTTTACCCGCCCCAATGACGAACTCCAGCTTATGGCCTCGATAGCAACCATCAATTCAATTCAAGCAACGCTACCGCAACTGCCTGTTGCCTGGTATGCCGACCCGGCAATCTATGCGCTAGAACAAAAGTTGCTGTTTGCTGATGCGCCGCACTACACAGGACATGCGCTTATGGTGCCAAACCAGGGCGACTATTACACCCTGGACTGGATGAATGAGGCCAAAGCGCTGATCCACCATGAACAGGGTATAGAAGTCATCAGCAATATATGCCGCCACCGTCAGGCCATCATGCTGAAAGGCCAAGGCCAGACCCAGAATATTGTCTGCCCGCTACACCGCTGGACCTATAATCTTCAGGGTGAACTGCTGGGGGCGCCCCACTTCAACGAAACACCTTGCTTACACCTGAATAAGACACGCCTACAGAACTGGAATGGCCTGCTATTCGAAAGCAAACGCGATGTTGCCAAAGATTTACAAAAATTAGGCTGCAAACGGGATTTCGACTTTACCGGTTACATGCTGGACCGTGTCATGATTGAAGAATACAACTTCAACTGGAAAACCTTTATAGAAGTTTATCTTGAGGATTATCACGTCGGACCCTTCCATCCGGGCCTGGACAGATTCGTGGATTGCGACAACCTGAACTGGGAGTTCGGCGAGAACTACAGCGTACAGACTGTTGGCGTGAAGCAGTCGCTACAAAAGTCAGGTTCTGAGATTTACCGGCGCTGGCAGGACCAGGTCATGCAATACGGGCAGAACCAGCCCCCAAAATACGGTGCCATCTGGATGGTGTATTACCCGTTCCTGATGATAGAGTGGTACCCCAATGTGCTGGTGGTATCGCACATCATCCCGCGCGGCGTAGATAGCTGTACCAATGTCGTCGAATTCTACTACCCGGAAGATATCGCACTGTTCGAGCGCGAGTTTATTAGCGCCCAGCAGGCCGCCTATGAGGAAACCGCAGTGGAAGACAAAGAAATCTGCCACCGCATGCATGATGGCCGTCGCGCGCTTTTTGCCGTGAGCACCGATGAGCGTGGCCCATACCAGCACCCCATGGAAACCGGCCTGGAGCACTTCCACCTGTGGTTGCGCAAGCAACTCGAACAGCATCCGTAACACTACACTTTGAAGCCATCACTATTAGCCAGGCTTAAGCTCGGCAGTTTGTGGATGCTGGTGGCTGCATTCTTTTTCACCATCATGGGGGTACTGGTCAAGCTTGGCTCAGCCAAGTTCAGTGCTGCCGAACTGGTGTTTTATCGCTCACTGTTAGGCCTGGTGTTTATCTACAGCTATACCCGCTTCCGCGGACTATCACTGAGCACTCCACTACTTAGCAAGCATATGTGGCGCGCCTCACTGGGGTTTATCGCGCTGCTGCTGTTTTTCTATGCCATAGGCAAACTGCCGCTAGCCACAGCCGTCACGCTCAATTACACCTCCCCCTTGTTCATGGCATCTTTGACCCCTTTCTTCCTGCATGAACGCCCCAGAAAGATTCTGATTCTTGCCATCTTCATCGGCTTCACTGGTGTCGTGTTGCTGCTCAAACCCAGCCTGCATATGAATGAACTGATCGCTGGGGGCGCCGGGCTGCTTTCCGGTTTTTTTGCCGGCGTGGTTTATATCCACGTGACGCAATTGGGACGTGCAGGAGAGCCGGACTGGCGCACCGTGTTTTACTTTACTTTGGTTTGCACGATAGGCGGCGGCCTGTGGATGCTGATCCATGAGCCCCACGCGCCAGGCTGGGATGATGCATGGCTATTACTCGGCCTGGGCTTGTCCGCCACCATCGCCCAACTTGCCATGACACGCGCCTATCGTACCGGCAGGCCGCTGGTCGTTGGCAGCCTTGCCTATGCCACCGTAGCATTTTCCAGCCTGTTCGGGATTATATTCTGGGGTGAAACCCTGTCGGCTGACCGCTGGCTGGCCATCGTACTCATCATGTTGAGCGGCATCATTAGCGTACGGGCCAGAGCGCACTGAAGTTATCCTGAGAAGTGTCATGCTTTTCATGCTTTATTCAAGCTAGACAATCACTTGAAGAACGATTAATCTGGCTTCCCGGCGTTATTAATGCGCAGACAAATGTCAAACTAGGGATTGCCAAGTTAAAGAAAAATGTCCTGCCTGTATATCAAGACCAAATGCTTTGCTTTAGCGTTAACTGTCGTTACGTTAAGCGGCTGCATGGGCGGCCCGATTGCACAGCAGATTGTCACCTCCATGATTTCGCAGACGGCAGACAAGATCACCTCCAACGCTTACGACAACTATCTGCTCAACAAGGCCAATGAAAGACCCAATGTGGTATTGAAGGATACTGAACCTGACCGTTATTGGGGAGCCTTTGTCACATCAGGTTTCCTACCCGCCACCGCAGACGCCATGGCAGCAGATAAGTTAGCGAGGGATAGTGCTGGTAATGACCCACAACAGGCAGCATCATCCAGGCTGGTATGTGTTGAAGTCTGGAACCTGTTACTGGGTGAAGAGAAAATCTCGGTGCTGGAAAAAGCGCAGTTACTTGGCGCTACCCAGCTACCTAAACCTGAAGAATGGGCACGCTGGCAGGTTGCGACGGGTTCATTGCAAACCGATAGTAAAAGAACCATCACATTCCTGATTCCGCCTGACTTCGGGAAATTTGTAAGTGGTGAGCGCGCCTTTGTGGAAATATCGGATGTGGGCGGCCTGCATATCGCCAGGCATTTGGCCAACTAGCTTGGCTAGAGGGCGCTGCCCCCCGCAGCGCTAAATTACTACAACCAATCTATCAAGGATCAATCAACCCGGAGCGCATGGCAATCAGCGCGATTTCCGCTGAGTTATTCGCATTGAGTTTCTGTTTGATATTGTAAAGATGCGTGCCTACCGTACGCGGTGAAAGGCACAGCGTATCCGCAATTTCATTGGTGGTTTTACCCTTGGCCAGCGACATGAATACCTCAAACTCGCGATCAGATAAAACATCCACCGGATTGGCCTCACCCGATAACTGCTGAATCGCCATTTGCTGGGCTACGCTGGCTTCAAGATACATTTTGCGCCCTGCGACCGTGCGTATAGCCTTGATCAGTTCTTCGGCAGCACTGCGCTTGGTGAGGTAGCCCATGGCGCCGGCATTCAATACGCGCTTGGGATGCACCGAATCTTCATGTGCAGACAGTACCAGGATGCGCGCTGTATTATCCTTGGCCATGATGCGGTCTATGGCTTCTATGCCACCTATACCCGGCATGGTGATATCCATCACCACGACATCAGGATGATGCTCCACATACATTTTTACCGCCTGCTCTCCATTTTCCGCTTCCGCGACGACTTTAATATCAGCGGCAGATTCCAGCAACATCTTGAAGCCCATGCGCACAACGGCATGATCATCAACCAGCAATACCTTGACCGGCTCGCTCATACGCTCAACTCCTTAGGGATCAATACGCTGATACTGGTGCCTTCATCCACGAGGGAATCGACATTAAAGCTGCCGCTCAGTGCCTGTACACGCTCACGCATACCAAGCACGCCAAAGTGTTGAGTCTGATCTACATTGCAAATTGCCATACCTACCCCGTTATCTTTAATAATTAACTGTAAGTCGCCATTTTCTTGTTGTTGCAAACTGATATTGATTTCAGTTGCCTCCGCATGGCGCAAGGCGTTCGTTACCGACTCCTGCACAATACGATACAGGTTAATATTGATTGTCTCACCTAAGGCATCCAACTTTCCCGATAAGTTCAAGTTAAAGCGCACGTTGGGATTTTGCTTTTGCCAGTTAGCCACGGCATCGCGCAAGGTTTCCGATAGCCCCAGGTTGTCCAGTGAGCCCGGCCGCAGTTGCCGGATAATATTGTGCATACCGTCATAGATGTGATTCGCGGCAGCAACGATGGTCTGCGCATTGGATTCCACGTCCGGCATTTTTTCCCGGGTTTTATTGGCAATACCCACGGCAAACGTCTTGATGGCGGTCACATACTGGCCAAGCTCGTCATGCAGCTCGCGAGCCAGTGAACGCCGTTCTTCTTCAATATGACGCTGTATTAATTGGGTCAACTGCCGGTTTTCCTGCAACCGCTGCTCAGCCGCTTCGGCCTGCTTGCGTTCGGTAATGTCGCGCATACTGCATATTTCACCAATGACTTCGCCGGTAGATGGATCCATCATGGGGGCGGCAGACAACGAGATATCCTTGAGCTTGCCATCCCGCGCTACCCTGCGCGTATCGTAATGATCTATGTTCTGCATATGCCGGATAGCATCCAGTCCGGTTTTTAACTCATCTTCCTGCTCTGGCGGCATCAGCAGTTTGGCGGACTTGCCGATGATGTCTTCAGGGGCATAGCCAAACATGCGCTGGGCGGCAGAGTTCCAGAATGAAATATTGCCATCGAGGTCATGGATCATCACCGCATCTGCAGTCTGCTTGACGATCAGCGCCAGCCTGCGATTGTCTTCTGTGCTGGCCTGCAAGGACTCGCCCATCAGGTTGAAATTCTGGGAAATACGGGAAAACTCGGGCAACTCAAAACTGGGCATACGGGCAGTGAGGTCCCCTTGTTCCATTTTGTTGATAGTTTGCAATACCGACTGCAATGGCTTGATCCAGCGCCCCAACATCCAATAGACCGCCACATTGAACAACAGGAAAAAGCTCAGGCCTATCCAGATAAGGTTGCTCACCCTCCCCCATGCTTCGCGGATGGCACCCATGGGTTGCGACTCCACCACCAGCGTGCCATAACGGATACGCCGGCTAAGAATCTCCTTTTTGGGTTGCACCAGGTGTACAAACCACTGCGGTGGAGTCACAGTTGCCCGGTACTTGGAAGGTGGTGAATTGTAAATAACCTGCCCGCGAATATCGTACAAGGTGATTTCACTACTGCGCACATGGCCCAACTTGACTAAAAAACGACGCATCACGTCATGCGTATACCCCAGTTCAGGATTCTGGTATGAGCTGATAATTACCGTATCCAGTAACTGGATGGTGACGCGGTTAGCCGACTCTACGCCTTCTTGTATGGAGTCGCGCATACCCTTGGTCAATACAAAACCTACCATGCCGATAAAACCCAGCAGCAGGATGGTAATCAACAGGTTGAGGCGAAAACGTAAGCTCATGATGCGACCTGGAAAATAGGATTAGGGATTGTCTATCACTAACTCACTTGGCAGCAAGCGTGAAAATCATGATTATCAGTTGATACCAAACAGCAGGATTTAATTTGTGCCTGACTTGTTAGCAGGTTAAGCATTGAATGCACTAGTCCGAACGGACTATTGTGCGGATTTTATAGCCCGGCATAATGCGCAGCATCTAAAAGAGCACGATTACTCCGAATTAGATACACAATAACTTTAAGGATAATTCATGAAAAAAATCGCACTATTACTGGCATTAGCTATTTCACCATCGCTAGCTAACGCCAACCTGCTGATCAACGGTTCTTTCGAAGCCGAATCCCAAGCTGCTGGCACATGGGGCATTTATGCCAACCTGACAGGCTGGACAGGTCAAAACGATATCGAGTTACGTAACAATGTTGCTGGTACCGCATCCGAAGGTGTTAACTTCGTTGAGCTGGACACAACCAAGAACAACTCCATGTTTCAAGTAGTGAGCACAACTGCCGGCTTAACCTACAACCTGTCTTTTGATTACGCAGCACGTGCTGGTGTAAGCAGTGCTTCAAACCCTATCAAGGCATTCTGGAATGGCATCGAACTGGTTAAAGCAACCGGCAGCGGCATTGGTAAAACGGGTAACAACTGGGTAACCCTGGACTTTGAAGTCATTGGCACTGGTAATGACAAACTGACGTTTTCTGCAGTAGGCACCAGCGATAGCTATGGTGGCAGCCTGGACAATGTGGTGCTGACTTCAGCTGTTCCTGAGCCTAGTACCTACGGCATGATGCTGGCTGGTTTAGGTTTGATCGGATTCAGCGCCGGTCGTCGCATGCGTTAATTTGTAGATAATTTTCTACAGCCAGAAATGGCACCTGCAAAAACGGCACCTGAAGGTGCCGTTTTTTTATGCCTGCTATTTTTATGCAGACTGACCGCCACCAAATACCTCGCCCCATAAGGCCTGTACCGCCACCACCTGGGGCTCTACCTCACTCAAAGGCACACGTGCTTTATGCACACCTTGCAAGCCTGTGGCATGGTGCAGGCTACGGTAATCATGGTAGGCACTCGCCGCCGCATGCGCTTTTCTATGGTCGATAATACCAAGCTCGGCAAGCCGGTTTAGCAAGGCAATATTGCCCGCGTTGCGGGTCAGGTCCGGATAGGTTGCGGCATACGCCAGCACCAGGTATTGCACCATGAACTCCACATCAATAATGCCGCCGACATCCTGCTTCAAGTCGAAAAGTTCACTGTCGTTCTTCCGGCTCTCACGCATTTTCTGGCGCATGGCCAGCACCTCTTCGCGCAATTTGACTGTGTCGCGCGGCTGCGTCAATACTGCGTGGCGAATCCTGGCAAACTCTTCTCCAATCGCCTGATCGCCAGCATTGAATGCTGCCCGCGTCAGCGCCTGATGCTCCCACACCCAGGCCTTATGCAGCTGGTATTCGCGGAATGCATCTACCGTACTCACCAGCAGGCCGCTGGCGCCATCGGGCCTTAATTGCAGGTCAGTTTCATACAGCATACCGGCAGAGGTCAGGCTGTTAAGCCAGTTGTTGATACGCTGACCAAAACGCGCATAGACTTCCCCGGCCTCGGGAGCATCATCGTCATAGAGAAAGATAATATCCAGATCTGACACATACCCCAGCTCCTTGCCGCCCAGCTTGCCGTAGCCTATCACCGCAAACTTCGGGGTTTCGCGGTGCTTGCCCCGCAGGGTAGGCCAGACGGTTTCCAGCGTGACCTGCAAAATCAAGTTTGCCAGCTCGCTCAGGTAATCGGAAAGCTTCTGCAGAGGTAACTCACCCGCCACATCCTTGGCAGCGAAACGGAACACTGCTGCATGCTTGAAATGCCGCATCACGTCCATCTGCCGCTCCACATCGCCTTCTGCCTCCGCCATGCGCCGTTTCAACTCAAGTCGCATGGCGGGGAAATCAGGAATTGCGTACAGATTATTGGTATCCAGCAACTCATCCAACAGGATAGGATGCTGCGACAGATACTGGATGAGCCAGGGGCTGGCGCTGGCCAGCTTGATGACGAGGTCAAGCGCAGCAGGATATTGCGCCAGCAAAGCCAGATAGCTGGCGCGCCGACAGATGCTATCCAGCAGGTCTGAGACCCGCATCAATGTTGTTTCTGGACTGTGCTCTTTGGCCGCCAGCGCAACCACCATGGGCAACAGGGTATCGAAACGCTGACGGCTCAGCTCAGGCAACTGGCGGTAGCGCGGGCTGCTATGCAAAGCATGCAAGCGCCGCAGCGTTTCCTGTGCTTCGACATAGCCAAGGGCACTCAGGCGAGCGATGGCTTTGCTTTCATCAACCGCCCCCTGCCATACCTCGGTGATCAACGAGCTTTCACTATCGCGGGGTACCGGGTCGCTGAAAACCTCCATAAAGTGCAGCTCTACGCGGCTTCTGTGCTTGTCCAGCTCCATCCTCAGCAAGTCCCAGTTTGCATAATTCATACTCAAGGCGATACGCGCCTGCGCTTCGGCGGTCGTCGGCAGTGCCTGGGTTTGGGCATCTTCCACATACTGCAACCGGTGCTCCAGATTACGCAGGAACACATAGGCAGCAGTGAGCTCCTGCACGGTTTCCGGCGGCAATAATTGCCGGGATTGCAGCAAGGCCAGCACGCCCATGGTCGGGCGAATCTGCAGGCTGTTATCCTGCCCACCGCGTATCAGCTGGAATACCTGGGCGATGAACTCAATCTCACGGATACCGCCGCGCCCAAGCTTGATATTGTCGTGCATATCGCGCCGATTCACGTCGCGCTGAATTTGCACCTTGAGGTCGCGCATGGAGGCGAAAGCGCCGAAATCGAGGTATTTACGAAACACGAAAGGCCGCAACAAATCCGCCAGGTTTTGCCCCGGGCCGGCGATAACCCGCCCCTTGATCCAGGCATAACGCTCCCATTCGCGGCCCTGATTCTGGTAGTACTCTTCCATCATGGTGAAACTGCATGCCAGCGGGCCATCCGAACCATAAGGGCGCAAACGCATATCTACACGGAACACAAAACCATCCCGGGTAATCTCGTCGATCGCGGCAATGAGCTTTTTTGCCACACGCGTAAAGAACTCGTGATTGGTCAGCGACTTGGCACCATTGGTATTGCCGTCTTCCTCAAAGGCAAAGATCAGGTCGATATCCGACGATACATTGAGCTCACTACCGCCTAGCTTGCCCATGCCGACCACGATCAGTTCCTGGCACTGACCGCTCTCACCGACAGGCTGGCCATAAGCCGCCTCCAGCCAGGGCGTAATATGCTGCAAGGAAAACTGCACACTGACCTCCGCCAGATAGCTGGTAACCCGCATCACTTCGTTGAGATCAGCCAACCCATTCAGGTCCCGCACTATCAGGCGCAGCATGACGCGCTGACGCAGCTTGCGCACTGCCTGTTTCAGCCCGGCTTCGTCCTCGGCTGTTTGCGCTGCCAGCCACTCCCGCATTGCGGCCTCGGTCCAGGGCTGATGCAGTTGTGCCAGTACTTCCTCAAGCAAAGTGGCATCACTGGCAAGTAAACGCTGGATGAAGGGACTACATTGGATGGCATGCAGCAAACAGGCTTCATCGCTAGAAAGCGCGGCATTATCGGATAAAATTTCAACTAAACTGGTTTTCATCTGGCTGGGCATCTGCAGTTGCTAATCTTGATGTTATGATTCCCATTCTAAAGCCTGTTCATGCAAAATGAGCTATAAAAATCACCTGTTGCTGGGCCTTATAGACAACGGGGATAAGAATCTAAAATTGCTATTTGGAGAAGTGTGATGTCGTCGATCGAATCTGTCCTGACCGAAACCCGGGTTTTTTCACCACTGGATGCTTTCAAGCAAGCCGCCAATGTTTCCGGCATGGAAGCCTATCAGGCGATGTGCAACGAAGCGGCGCAAGATTACACCGGATTCTGGTCAGCGCTGGCCAGCAGCGAACTCGACTGGCACAAGCCATACTCCCAGGTACTGGACGAAAGCAACGCTCCCTTTTACCGCTGGTTCCATGATGGCGAATTGAACGCATCCTACAATTGCCTGGATAGACACCTAGCGACCAAGGCCGACAAGACAGCACTGATCTTTGAAGCTGATGACGGCAGCGTGACCAAGTTGAGTTACCAAGCCTTGCACCAGCGCGTTTGCCGCGTTGCCAATTCCTTAAAGCAGCAGGGCATCAGCCTGGGTGATCGCGTCATTATCTACTTGCCTATGAGTATAGAAGCCATCATTGCAATGCAGGCATGTGCCCGTATCGGTGCCATACACTCGGTGGTGTTTGGCGGTTTCTCGGCCAAAAGCCTGCATGAACGTATCACTGATGTTGGCGCCAAGCTCGTCATTACCGCTGATGCCGGCATGCGCGGCGGCAAAGCCGTTACGCTTAAATCTGCAGTGGATGATGCCCTCGCCATGGGTGGCTGTGAAGCAGTGGAAAAAGTCATTGTTTACCGCAGAACCGGCAGCGAAGTCAGCTGGAACACCCCGCGTGACCTGTGGTGGCATGAGCTGGAAAGTGCAGCCTCCGATGTATGCGAACCAACCTGGGTCAATGCAGAACACCCCTTGTTTATTCTTTACACATCAGGCTCTACCGGCCAGCCCAAAGGCGTCCAGCACTCCACCGGCGGCTATCTGCTGGGTGCGGTCATGAGCATGAAATGGGTATTCGACCACAAAGCCGACGATGTATTCTGGTGTACTGCCGATGTGGGCTGGATCACGGGGCACAGCTATGTGGCTTATGGCCCTCTGGCAGTGGGCGGTACCCAAGTAGTGTTTGAAGGCATCCCTACTTATCCTGATGCCGGACGCTTCTGGCAGATGATAGAAAAACATAAGGTAAGTGTGTTCTACACCGCGCCTACCGCCATCCGTTCATTGATCAAGCTGGGCGGTGACCTGCCCAACCAATACGACATTTCCAGCCTGCGCCTGCTCGGCACCGTGGGTGAACCGATTAATCCGGAAGCCTGGATGTGGTATCACCAGGTGGTCGGCAAAGAGCGCTGCCCCATTGTGGATACCTGGTGGCAGACTGAAACCGGCGCGCACATGATCGCTCCCCTGCCGGGTGCCATCCCCACCAAGCCAGGCTCCTGCACCATGCCCTTGCCCGGCATCATGATGGATATCGTGCATGAAGACGGTACCCACATTGAAGGCACGGGCGGCGGCTTGCTGGTTGCCAAAAAGCCCTGGCCATCCATGGTGCGCACTATCTGGGGCGATGATAAACGCTTCAAGCAGTCCTACTTTCCCGAAGAGCTGAATGGCTTATATCTGGCAGGTGATTCTGCACACCGCGATGCCGACGGCTATTACTGGATCATGGGCCGCATCGATGACGTGCTCAATGTTTCCGGCCACCGCCTCGGTACCATGGAAATTGAATCCGCACTGGTCGCTAACCCACTGGTGGCAGAAGCCGCCGTGGTCGGCAAGCCGCATGATATCAAGGGCGAATCCATCATTGCCTATGTGGTGCTGAAAGGTGCACGCCCTGAAGGCGATGCCGCCAAAAAGATCGTGGCCGACCTGCGCGACTGGGTGGGTAAGGAGATTGGCCCTATCGCCAAGCCGGACGAGATCAGGTTTGGCGACAACCTGCCCAAGACACGCTCAGGCAAGATTATGCGGCGTTTGTTGCGCTCACTGGCAAAAGGCGAAGAGATTACCTCGGATATTTCCACCCTGGATAACCCGGCTATTCTTGAACAACTCAAGCAAGCGATTGTGTAGCGCCGCGAACTAGACTACGCAGACTAGACTATAGGTAGATCGCCATCAATGCTCAAAAGCAACCAGTCGCAAAAAAGCTGAAGCCGTCAATGAAGGGCTTCGTGACCAGTGCCGTCACGAAGATTGTCATTATCTATGCAATTTTCGCTGCTCTTTGGATACTACTTTCAGACAGCCTGGCTAGTTTCTTTTTTAGTGACCCACAGCAGTTGGCCATGGTCAGTATCGTCAAGGGCTTGCTGTTTGTATTGACCACTTCCGGACTATTGGCGGTACTGGTGCATCGGCACCTCAATGTACTGGCAAAGAAAAATAACGAGCTGCATGAAAACGCAGAGCACCTGGCACTGATGAGCTTTGCCATCAATCATGTGCGGGAAGCCGCATACCTGATATCCGAAGACTCCAGCCTGGTGTATGTCAACGACGAGGCCTGTCGTGCTTTAGGCTACCGGCGCGAAGAGCTGCTCACCATGAGTGTATTTGACATTGAAGCCGAGTTTCCGCAACAGGAATGGAGTAACCACTGGCAGCAATTAAAACAAAACCGTTCAGCCACTTTTGAGAGTACGCACCGTACCAAGGATCAGCGCCTATTTCCAGTTGAAATTACTGCCAACTATTTCGAGTTTGAAAGTGAAGGTTACAACCTGGCGTTAGTACGCGACATCACCGAGCGCAGGATTGCTGAAGATAAGTTAAGGCTGGCATCGCTGGTTTACCAGCACAGTAGCGAGGCGATGATTGTTTGCGATGCGAATAACAATATTATCGCCATTAACCCGGCCTTTACCCAGATGACAGGCTATACGGCGGATGATGTACTGGGCAAAAACCCCAATATATTAAGCTCCAACCGCCAGGACCAAGCGTTTTATAGCGCCATGTGGGATCACCTCAGCAGCCATAGCCAGTGGCAGGGTGAATTATGGAACCGGCGTAAGGATGGCCATGAGTATCTGGAATGGCTCTCCATCAACACCATTTACAACAGCGACAGCAAGATTCATGGTTATGTCGCCTTATTCTCCGACATCACGGAAAAGAAAGAATCTGAGGATCTGATCTGGCAGCAAGCCAATTTCGACGCGCTGACCAACCTGCCTAACCGCCGCATGTTCTGCGAAAGGATAGAGCATGAGATCAAGAAAAGTAAGCGCGAAGGCTTACCGCTAGCCATCCTGTTTATAGATCTGGATAGATTCAAGGAAGTGAATGACACCCTAGGCCATGCCATGGGCGATATGCTGCTGGTCGAAGCTGCACGGCGCATTCTGGAATGCGTGCGCGAATCGGATACAGTAGCCAGGCTGGGGGGCGATGAATTCACCTTGATTTTAAGTGGCCTGGACGACATTAGCAGCGTTGAGCGCATTGCCCAGATCATCTTGCTGACGATGACCCAGCCCTTCCGCCTGGGTGAAGACCTGGCCTATGTGTCTGCCAGCATAGGCATCACACTCTACCCGGATGATGCAACCGAAGTAGATGAGTTGCTCAAGCATGCAGACCAGGCAATGTACGTGGCCAAGGATAAAGGCCGCAATCGTTATCAGTTCTTCACCGCATCCATGCAACAGGCAGCACAAGCACGCATGCGGCTAACAGGCGATTTACGCAACGCCCTCGCCGAGCATCAGTTCTCACTGCATTATCAACCGATTGTTGAGATGGCAACCGGCCACATCAACAAAGCTGAAGCGCTCATCCGCTGGCAACATCCGACACAAGGCCTCATCAGCCCGGCTGATTTCATCCCCATCGCCGAAGAGACTGGCATGATCATTGAGATTGGCGACTGGGTATTTCATGAGGCAGCCCAGCAAGTAGCACAATGGCGACAGCTATATCAGCCGACATTCAAGGTCAGCATCAACAAATCCCCCGTGCAGTTTCATAGCACCCTGAACAACCATCAGCAATGGGTAGACTACCTGTACAAGCTGGGGCTGCCGGGCCAAAGCATCGTAGTCGAAATTACCGAAGGCCTGTTGCTGGATGCCGGGTCTACAGTGAATGAACAGTTGCTGGAGTTTCGTGATGCCGGGATTCAAATCGCGATTGATGACTTTGGCACCGGTTACTCTTCACTGTCATATCTCAAAAAATTCGAGATCGACTACCTCAAGATTGATCAATCCTTCGTGCGTAACCTGGCGCCGGGGTCAAGCGACCAGGCGTTATGCGAGGCCATTATCGCCATGGCACACAAGCTGAATATGAAGGTGATTGCAGAGGGCGTGGAGACGGAAGAGCAACTGGCTATTCTACTTGCCGCTGGCTGTGACTTTGGTCAGGGATTCTTGTTTTCAAGGCCCGTGACTGCCAGCGAGTTTGAGGCCTTACTAAAGGATAGGTTAATTACCGATAATACATCATCAATCGCAGCAGCATCCCTGCCAAGGCATAAGGATTATTAACAATCCTGCCGGATAGTGTTGATTGTTTGTTAAGCGTCCCGCGTTGGTCAGATATACCTTGCGGCTGATGGTGGCATAGCACTCATATAAATAGCACTCATACAAAGTTGCCGGCTCACGCGTATATCGGGCCTGCTTTTAAGGGGCCTACTACGATTAATGATGTTTGGATGGCAGGTTGTCCCGGCCCCACTTCAATGTCCGGCTCATCCACACCAGCTCATCCAGAAAGCCTGCCAGCCTATCTTCATAAGCCTTGTCCAGCAGCTTTCCCTGTGGGTCGAATTTGCTACCCACCAGCGGAAAATTCAGGTCAGTAAATGTCACGGCCAGCCCTAGCTCCCTCACCATAGGCACCATAGCTTCGATCACACGCGTGCCACCCCATGGCCCCGCAGACACTCCGACCAGTGCCACACTTTTGTGTATATATTCTTTTAGCAGAGTATCAAGAACGCTTTTCAAGATACCGGGATAGCCATGGTTATATTCTGGTGTGACAATCACCAGCCCATCCGCCTTGATAACCGCATCCCGCCATTCAGGAAACTGATCCTTGATCTCAGTACCGTAATTATCCTGCGGTAACACGAAATCACGCACATCGAAAAGCGTGGGTGCGATATCCGCTCTTTTCTGCATTTCGCCAACGAGCCATTGCGCTACGTGCGCACTTTGCCTGTCATGGCGATTGGTACCAAGCACAACTGGAATATTGAGTTTACTCATCATCACTCTCCTCAGTTATTTGCATTACTTGAGTTGAACTTTAAATTGTATTCACTTTTGCTTGTCAGCAGCAGGCCGCCAGCGCTTGAGCAGCAGTGCATTGGACACCACACTAAAGCTGCTCAACGCCATGGCAGCGCCAGCCACTACCGGGCTCAGCAAACCCATGGCCGCCAGCGGAATCCCCACCACGTTATAGATAAACGCCCAGAACAAATTTTGCCGGATCTTGGCGTAAGTACGCCGCGATATCTCAATGGCATCGGCTACCAAGGCCGGGTCGCCGCGCATCAGCGTGATGCCGGCTGCATGCATGGCGACATCCGTACCGCTGGACATGGCAATGCCGATATCCGCAGCGGCCAACGCAGGGGCGTCATTGATGCCATCCCCCACCATAGCCACTAGGCCATCAGCTAGTTTCAACTGCGTCACGATATTGGCTTTATCCCCCGGCAACACCTGCGCATACACTTTGGCGATACCGAGCTGACCGGCAACACTGGATGCGCTGCCCTGGTTATCGCCCGAGATCAGTACGGTCAAAATGCCTTGCTCCTGCAGGCGCGAAACGGCCTTGGCGGCTGTTAGCTTGAGCGTATCGCCAAATGCCAGCAGGCCTAGCAGTTCGGGCTGGGCTGGGCTGGATAAAGCTTGGGCTGAGCCGCATAAAAATGACACGCTGCGCCCTTCTGCCTCCAGCGCTGTAGCACGCGCATTTAATGGCGTGAGGTCAACACCCAGCTCTTCCATCAAACGGCTATTGCCCAGGTGCAGCTGCTGACCATCAACCAGCCCTGCCAGCCCTTTTCCGGGCAAAGCGCGTATTTCCTGAGCAGGCAGTAATTGCAGCTTTTTATCCTGGGCCGCATTCACTACCGCCTTGGCCAGCGGGTGCTCGCTGCCAGCCTGCAAGCTAGCCGCCAGCAGTAATAAATGATCAATATCGCCACCGGCAGATTCCAGCGCAACCAGCTTGGGGTGCCCTTCGGTGAGCGTACCTGTTTTATCAAAGGCCACTGTTTTAACCGCATGCGCCAACTCCAAGGCCTCGGCATCCTTAATCAATATGCCATGCTGCGCCGCGACACCGGTGCCCACCATGATGGAAGTCGGCGTAGCCAACCCAAGAGCACATGGGCAGGCAATCACCAGCACTGCCACTGCGTTAAGAATAGCCACCTGCCAATCGCCGCCAAGGAAGCCCCAACCCAGCAAGGTGACCAAGGCAATCACCATCACTACAGGCACAAAAATTTCACTGACCTTATCGACCAGCCGCTGGATAGGCGCTTTCTTAGCCTGTGCCGATTCAACCAGGCGCACGATGCGCGCCAGTACCGATTCCGCACCGACGGCTGTGGTATCGACCTGCAGCAACCCCTCGCCATTGACCGCACCCCCGGTCACCGTATCGCCCGGCTTTTTGGCCACAGGCAAGCTCTCGCCGGTAATCAGCGATTCATCCACCTGACTCTCACCTTGCTGGATGCGGCCATCCACCGGGATGCGCTCGCCGGGGCGTACCACCACCACATCGCCCACTTTAACTGCGGCGATGTCCAACTCAACTTCCTTGCCATCGCGCAACACATTGGCACGCTCCGGCCGTAAAGCATTGAGTGCACGGATCGCTTCTGTGGTTTGCTTTTTGGCGCGGGTTTCCAACCACTTGCCCAGCAACACCAGCGTAATGACGATGGTAGAGGATTCGAAATACAGATGATTCATGCCGGCATGCACCGGGCTGAATAGCAGATATACACTCAAGCCATACGCGGCCGAAGTCCCCAGCGCCACCAGCAGATCCATATTGCCAGCCCCAGCCTTTAGCGCGCTCCAGCCCGCCTTGTAAAAACGCCAACCCAACCAGAACTGCACAGGCGTCGCCAGCGCCCATTGCACCCATCCCGACAGCTGACCTTGCCAGCCAGCCCACTCCGCCACCATGGCCAGCACCAAGGGCAAAGACAGCAATGCAGAAAGCGCTACCCGCCACCAGCTATAAGCTTGCAGCTCTTCTGCACGCAAGCCATCTTCTGGTAAGTCGTGTGCTTGATACCCAGCCGCAATCACTGCAGCTATCAACTTCGGCAAAGTCACCCCTTTGGTACCTTGCACCTTGGCAGTTTCCATCGCCAAGTTAACCTCTGCCGAGATCACGCCAGGCAACTTTTTCAGCGCCTTTTCTACACGGTTAGAGCATGAGGCGCAGGTCATGCCTTCTATCGCCAATGTCCACTCGTTGTTTGCTTTGCTCATCAGTTGCTTCCCACCTTGAAATTAATAGCTAGTGCTCAATATATAGATGGGTATCATAATCCCATTATCAACCGGGCTCTGTAACAACTAAGCCGTGACCCGGCCCAAAGATGCTTAAAGGAAAATATATGCTGACATTCAAAGTAGAAGACATGACCTGCGGCCATTGCGTAGGGGTGATTACCAAGGCGATTAAGGCAGAAGATGAGAGTGCAACGGTTGAAATAGATTTGCCGACGAAAACGGTGAAAATAGACACTAATATGCCTGCTGAGAGTTTTGTTAGTGTGATAACTGAAGCGGGTTATACCGTGAGTTAATATAGATAATTAGGTGATACAAGTTAAGCTAAACTCACTAGGAACACTTGTGTTTACCTAGGTTGTATATTGCTTAGATCAGAAGAGGAATCGATGTTGTCTTATAAAAATCGCATTCAACCTATAAAGCAGTTGTTTACTGCCATTGCAGTCTTTATTTCGGCAGTATTCGTCACGAATGTAAACGCTCAGACTATTCAGCCCACATTGCCAGCATCAACAAGGATTTGCGGCCCCTTCGGTTGCGAGCTCATCCCTGTACCTGATTTACCAAAACCGCTAGTTGCAGATCAATCTAGCCATGACAAACCAATCCAGCAGCCAAGTCAGAAAAAAATCGTACGTCAGAAACCATCAAGCAGTGAGCCGACTTCTAAGGATCTGTACTGCGAAACAATGACGATTGCATTCTTCGAATCTGCGCTTGATTACAAACCACCCAGCACACCTGAGCACGCAAAACGAGTAGAGGCATCCGAACGAGAAATGCTAGAAACGTGCAAATCAATGCCAACCATTGGAGGGAAGGAGAAGATACAGCGAAACATGACTCCACAAGAGTTATCCCAGATTTCATGTCTTGGTATTGCCGACGGAATTGCTACTGCTCATGCCAGTAAAACCGAAGATCGACTTCTTTACTCCAAACTTTCTCAGCAGCGACAGTTCTTTTCCAATGCCTGCATATCAAATAGGGAAGCGTTCTTAGGAGACATGAAAAAGTATGGTCCCTACCACGTCTTGAATAAGACATACTAAGACCTGCCCTGCGAGGCCCTCTGGTATTGCCTCGCAGGGCAGTTAATTTCACTAAACTATTGCACAAGCAGTATCTGAAAGCTCAGCCTTACATCGCAAATAGCTTACTGGTTTGAGTCGCTTTTACCTGACGGGCTTTTCTCTTTTTAGCCCAGATAACAAGGCCGGTAATGCTGAGCATCGCTACGACCAGCCCCATGACGGAAACCATGATGCGACCAGGCAAACCGATGATGCGGCCCGAATGTAAGGGGAACTGTGCCTGCATGAAGATATCGCCTGCGCTGCCGGTGCCGGGTACGGTGTCCCCTGCGGCTTTGCCATCCTGCCCATCGAAATAGAGCCACGGATTACCCAGGCCGCCATCGCCATGGTCGTTCTCCGGCTTGAAGAAACTCACGCCGTATATGCCGAACTCAGGTGAGTAAAACACTGCGCCAGCTGGGTCTTGCCACTGACGTTTACCGGCTTCGGCCTTGGCTAGGGCAATTACTTCTTCCCTGCTGATTTTGGGAATAATCGGCTTATCTTCGGGATTAGGGGTACGCAATGCAAACGGGCTGGGGGTAAGTGTGGAGAACACCGAAACCAGCGGGCGCACTACCTGAAACCCCAGGTTCATGGAAACCGAGGTGATAGCCAGTGTGAGCAAAAACAGCCACACCCATACCCCGCCGGAACGGTGCAAGTCGAAATTGAGCGGATAGCCGCCGCGCTTCCAGCGGAAGGCGAAGGATTTACGCCAGGCGTTGAGATTAGGGAATGAAATCCACAAGGCGATCAGGCTATCAAACACCCAGACTATGCCCACGATGCCCATGAACAACACGCCCAGCTCGATACCCCAGCCATTGGGGATATGCATGCTGTAATGCAGCTTGTAGAGGAAAGGCAGCAGGTTTTCACTGCTCAGCGATATGGCGCCCCACTCGCGTTTGCCCTGGATATCGCCAGTCACAGGGTCCAGCGCCATTTGGTTAAAGCCAAGCTCAAACGGCTTGCCGGTTGCCGCATCAACCCGTGCATGGACACTCATGCCCAAGGTATGCCCAGCCTCGACATACAGCGGCATGAACGTCACCAGCAAGCGCGAGTCTTTTGCTTCCAGCTCTTTAGCCAATTCTAGCGGCGGTTTAGCTGTGCCCGGGCTGGCAGCCTCGAACAAGTGTGGATTCAGCCATTCATCCAGCTCATGATCCCATGAGATCACCGCACCGGTGAGGCCTGATATGACCAGAAATACGGCTATAAACAGGCCAAACCAGCGATGCAGTAATACCCAGAAACTACGGAAATTTACGTTGAACAAATTCAAATCACCTAGAAATCAATGGTTGCAGAAAGCCTGAAGGTACGCGGCGCGCCCATGGTCACCTGACCAAATGTCGGGGATACGGCAGCCCAGTAGTCTTTGTCGAACAGGTTTTCAACATTGGCGCGGAACTTAACATCATGATTGTTCAACTTGGTAGCGTAGCGTGCCCCCAGATCAAATCTGTCCCAGCTTGGAATGCTCAAGGTATTGGCCTGGTTTACAAACTGCGAGCCGGTGCGTATCCAGCGGCCGGTAACAGTAAATCCTGGAATACCTGCAATATCGTATTCAGTCCCCAAGTTGTACTGGTTTTTTGGCACGCCATACGATGTGTTTCCATCATTGGTGCCATTTTCCGTCTTGGTCAATTCAGCATCTGTAAATGCTGCCCCACCTAGCACTCGCCAACCAATTACAGGCTCTCCATAGGCATTAAATTCAACACCGCGGTTACGCTGCTCACCATCATTCGTAAAGGTTGTGCCCACAAATGTAGTGTTAGGCCGTTCGATTTCAAACACTGCAAGCGAAGCACCAACGTTGCCAAAGTCAACTTTTGCACCAATTTCATTTTGTGATGATTTTGATGGTGAGAGCGCCTGACCGGCATTAGTGACAGGTACCGCCGGAAAACCGACAGTACTGGGAGCTACCGGACCTTGTGACAAGCCTTCAATATGGTTTGCATAAAGCGATAAAAATTTCCAGGGCTTTACCACTACCCCGTAGATCGGCGTAGTGACTGATTTATCTGAATTGTCAGTCTCATTGCCAGTGTTGTAATCGTAGTTAATGACTTGAATACTTTGACGGCGCAAACCCAAGGTGACGAGCACCCTTTCATCAAGAAAAGATAAGGTATCGGATATCGCATAACTTTTGTTGCGCACCCGGTTAATGATCTCCGGGTCATTCAATGAGCCGGTATTCAGCCCTGCGCCATCAGGCTTGGGCAAATCAACAGGGTTGTAAATATTGGTGGCTAGGGGTGTGAAATCAAATATAAAATTTGAACGGGCGTTACTTCTTGTGGTTGTAGCCCCTACATTGACCATATGTTTCACAACGCCGGTTTCAAAATTAACTTTGACCCCTGCCTCGCTCGATACAGTGCTTACATCGTAGGAGTTAGCAAACCGTGAGGCACCAGCACTGCCAGTGTTGCTACTGATAGTCACCGCTGCCAAATCATTGATCTCATTGTTATGGCCTGCACCAAGTGCAGCGTATCCCATTACATTGCTGGAAAAATCATATTCACCACGGAATACCGCACTGGTAGATTCAGTATTGGTATACGTCCAGGGCTGGCTGTAGTTCACTTTAGAGTCAGGTGCATTCGGCATATTAGTCACTGCACCGCCTACATTCACGGCTAGTCTTGGTCGGGAAATATTCTGCTTTTGATAACTGATATCAGATGACAGCCTTAATTTCTCACCAGTAAAGTCCAGTCCCAGCGTGCCATAGGTGAGTCGACTATCCTCATGATGAATGGCAGTATTGCCATCACGCTGCACTGCATTCAGGCGTATGCCAAACTGGTTGTCGACACCAAAACGGCGGCCTAGATCAGCATGCCCGCCAACCTGTCCACTTGAGCTGTAATCCAGGGTTACCCGCGTAAGCGGTGCATCTGCAGCGCGTTTAGGCACGATATTGATATTGCCCCCGATACCCGTACCACTGGGCGACACTCCATTAAGAAACGCATTTGCACCCTTGAACACCTCCAGACGCTCAACCCCTTCAAGCGCTGGGAGCTGACGTGGAATAATGCCAAACAAACCATTTAAAGCAACGTCCTCAGATAAAACAGGATAGCCTCGAATAACAAACGTCTGTGCCGCGGTACCGAAGGACTGACCTGCCCGCACGGACGGATCGTTAATCAGCACATCGGCAATGGTCTTGGCCTGTTGATCTTCGATGATTTTGGCGGTGTAGCTGGTCATACTAAAAGGCACATCCATGATGTTCTGGTTGCCCAGCACGCCTATGCGACCGCCCTTGGCAACTTGTCCACCAGCGTATGTCCCCGGAAGCGCGCCTAGCGGAGGTTTTGCATTCACACTGACTTCGGGCAGGCTTTCAGCGGATGCCTTTTCTTCTGCCTGGGCGACCGCTCCATATAAAGCAAGCGTAACCAGAGCCACTATGGGCTTGATTGTAAAACTGCGATTTTTGCGCATGAGGTTTCTCTTAAGTCATCTAATTGAGGAAATGGTTACCAGTAATAGGTTGCACTGGCGATAGCGACACGACGCGAGCCCAACCAGCAATCACCGCGAGAAATACAGGTAGACACATACTCTTTATCAGCGAGGTTGCTGGCATTCAAGGCATAGCGCCAGGAGCCATAATCAAAGCCGAGCATGGCATCGAACAGGGTGACGGCAGGCGCTTTCAGCTCATTGGTTGAGTCATAGGAATCGCCGATGTAACGCGCCCCCAGACCGGCACGGAAGCCATCAGTATCACCAATAGCGAAGCGCTTGATGGCCCATGCTGAAGCCAGGTTCCTGGGGATCGTCTCTACCTGGTTGCCCTGTTCACCAAGCGTATTGCTCTTGTCGTATTTGGCATCGGTATGGCTGTAGCTGGCGATCACATCCAGCCTGTTGTCGAACGAGTGCGCTGCTTCCAGCTCCAGGCCTATGGTGCGGATACGGCCCTGCTGGGTAGAGAACCCCGGCCGCTGGAGATCAGGCGTCAGGCGGTTTTCATCACGCAAATCATAGATAGAGGCTGTGAAGCGGCTTCTGGACCCTGCTGGTATATATTTGAGGCCCAGTTCCCATTGCTTACCCTCTTGAGGGGCAAATAATTTGCCGGTGGCATCAGTGCCTTGTACCGGCAAAAATGATTCGGCGTAACTCACATAGGGTGCCCAACCATTATCAAACAGATAAGTCAGGCCATAGCGGCCAGTGGTTTTCTTGTCGATGATTGCCGGGCTGCCCTCCAGATCGTTTTTCGCTTCATCCCTGCGTAAACCCAGTGTTGCTACCCAGCGTTGATCAATCTTGATCTGGTCTTGCAGATACACACCGGTCTGGAACTGCCGGGCCACCGGCTGGCCGTAACTAGTCACACCAGTGAAATCCAGCGGTGCATAGACCGGGTTATAGATATCTATCGGATTGCCAGTGTAGCCAGGACTTCCAGGCCCCCCGAAGAAGCCGTTCTTGTCCTGACGGAATCGCGAGTAATCCACGCCCATCAGCAAAGTGTGTTGCGTATTACCCAGATCAAACTTAGCCTGTGCGTTGTTATCAAGGCGCATGATCTGCGAATCGGTGCTAAGCCCATCAATAAAGCGATTCAACACGCGCTGATTAACAGGGTCAGTCGCTGCGAATGGATTGCTAGCCCCGAAGAATGAGTTCACATACAAGCTGCGATATTCATTGCGGCTGGAGGTATAACGGAAGTTCTGGCGCACAGTCCATGTATCGTTGAATGCATGTTCGACCTTCCAGCCGAGTGCGTTGGACTCGGTACGATAACGGTCGAAATTTGGGTCGCTGAGGAAGGTGTTATAGGACACCTTGCCGTTGGGGTTGCCACCTAAAACACTGGAGAACGGGAAAAACTGTGGCGAGGACTTGCCATCATCCAGCTGGTATTGTGCCAGCACCGTTACGCTGGTTTTGTCATTGGGTTTCCAGGTCAGCGATGGTGCAAACAGGGTGCGCTGGCTTTTGGCATAATCGACCGCACTATCGCTATCCCGGCCGAGCATCACTACCCGGTAGAACAAAGTATCTGAATCAGCGACAGGGCCTGTAAAATCTGCGTTAATTTGCTTGCGATTATAATTGCCCAGGGAAACGCCGATCTCACGCTTGGCTTCGGTCTGCGGCAGCTTGGAAACCAGATTGACGATGCCACCCACCCCACCATTACCATATAGCATGGATGATGGGCCGCGCAGAATTTCAATGCGCTCCAGCATGTAAGGATCAGGCCGAGTAGTCTCGGTGTAATAGGTGTTGCGTTCACGCAAGCCGTTGAGATAAGTTACGGCATCCAAGCCGCGAATCGCAAATGAATCCCCGCGGGAATCGTCCCCATACTGGTCAGCCACCACACCTGCACTGTATCTCAGCGCAGCTTGCAAACTATCTGATTTCTGGTCTTCCATTTGCTCCGCCGTAATGACAGAGATGGACTGTGGGATTTCGCTCAATGGCGTATCTGTCTTGGTGCCACTCGTGGCTCGCTTGGCAATGTATCCGCGCACTGGATCCGGTGCGTTCTTACCATCCCCTGTCGCTTTAACCTTCACCTCCGGCAATGTGTCCTCTGCCTTCGATGCTGGGCTTTTTGTCTCTGCTGCATAGGCTGATGTTATATACGCTGCTGAGCCCACCATGACTGGCAAAGTGATGACGGCCAGTTTTACGGCATGATGTATCTGTGACTCAACGAAACCTTTAGGCTGTTTTCTCAAAATAGTAATCCCCTTCTGCTCATAAGCTGCTGTTAAGTGCATCACACTTAAATTTGTCGGCTTAAAATTGTAAATACAAATGATAATGATTCCTATTATAATAAATCGTTATTGTCCTGTTTAGCAATCAATAAAATTCAATATCTCAATTTGGTCAGCAAAAAGGTAAAATAGCGTTTTTACGCATTCAAGACCCCGCTTTATGTCCACCCATCAAGAAGAAATCCAGCGTCGGCGCACCTTTGCCATCATTTCCCACCCGGATGCAGGTAAAACAACCTTGACCGAAAAACTGCTCTGGTTCGGCGGTGCTATCCAGATGGCGGGCTCGGTACGCGCACGTAAATCCAGCAAGCATGCAACATCGGACTGGATGGAGCTGGAGAAGCAACGTGGCATTTCGGTGACTTCATCGGTGATGCAGTTCCCCTATCGTGAGCACATCATCAACCTGTTGGATACACCGGGCCATGATGACTTCTCGGAAGATACCTATCGCACACTGACCGCAGTGGATTCGGCGGTGATGGTGATTGACTCGGTGAATGGCGTAGAAGCGCAAACCATCAAGCTGCTAAATGTGTGCCGCATGCGCGATACGCCTATCATTACTTTTATCAACAAGCTGGACCGTGAATCCCGCGCGCCGATTGAGTTGCTGGACGAGATTGAATCCACACTGGGCATGCAGTGCGCGCCCATCACCTGGCCCATCGGCATGGGAAAAAGCTTCCGTGGCGTATATCACCTGTACAACGACGAGATTTCCTTCTTCGACCCTAAAGCAGAAAAAGGCACCTCTGAAACCATCAAGGGCCTGGACAACCCGCGCCTGGACGAGTTGATAGGCAAACAGGCGGAGGATTTGCGCATAGATATCGAACTGGTACGTGGCGCATCGCATACCTTTGATGCAGCCTCTTACCTATCAGGCAAGCAGACGCCGGTGTTCTTCGGTTCTGCGGTCAATAATTTTGGCGTGCAATCTTTACTGGATGCCGTAGTCGAGCTTTCCCCCGCCCCGCTTGCCCGCAATACGGCATCGCGCGGCGTGGTGCCCGAAGAGGCCAAATTCTCCGGCTTTGTGTTCAAGATACAAGCCAATATGGACCCCAAGCATCGCGACCGTATCGCATTCCTGCGCGTATGTTCCGGCCGATTTGAACGCGGCATGAAGATCAAGCAGGTGTCTTCCAATAAGTTTTTGGCCGTGAACAACGCCATTACCTTCATGGCGCAAGACCGCAACACCACGGATGAAGCCTACGCCGGTGACATCATCGGCATCCCCAACCACGGCACGGTGAAACTGGGCGATACTTTTACCGAGGGCGAAGACCTCAAGTTCACGGGTATCCCTTCTTTTGCGCCGGAGTTTTTCCGTCGTGCGCGCCTGAAAAACCCGCTGAAGATGAAGCAGCTGCAAAAAGGGCTGCAACAGCTTGCGGAAGAAGGTGCTTCGCAACTGTTCCGTCCACTGATGAGCAACGACCTGATTCTGGGTGCAGTGGGTACGCTGCAGTTTGACGTTGTGGCGCACCGGCTGGAATTTGAATACGGCGTGGATATCGCCTTCGAGAACTACGACTGCTCCACTGCGCGCTGGCTGCGCGGCTCGGATGCCGACCTCAAGGCGATCTCCGACAAATACGGCTTTAACGTCGCGCTGGATGGTGCCAATGAGTATGTGTACCTGGCCCCTAACCGCGTCAATCTGGCCATGGCGCAGGAACGATATCCGGATATCAAGTTTCTGGAAACACGAGAAATCTTCTAGAATAAATGGCTACTGGTAGATAAAAATGCCTCATTTATTGAGGCTTTTTTATGGTCTATGCATCTGTCACACCAGCTTCACAGTCTCGTAATATTTTCACCTTAGGCTTAGCATCACCCCAGTTCTGGTTGTGACTACGCCTAACGTGATCTATCAAAAAACCCCAAAAGGCATTGCCGAGATTGCAGCTTCTGAAAGAACGCTCAATTTCCGCCAGCGTCAGGTGCTGATCCTGGTGGATGGCAAGCGCAACCATGATGAGATTGGCTTATACCTTAACCAGCCCAATGTGCCCGAGATGCTGGCAGAGCTGGAAAAACTCGGCCATATCCACAATCCAGCCAAGCCTGCTAGCGCGCCCAAAATCCCCTTAGGGATCAGCCCGGCGGAAGCAGCGCCCGAGGCTGCTTGCATGAGCGAAGAACAAGTCAAGCACATCAAGGGTATTTTGATCACCAGTACCGAACAGCACCTCGGCATTATGGGGCGCAGCCTCAAGCAGAAAATAGAAGCGGCGATCACCGATGAGCAGATTGTTGCCTGCACATCGCAATGGCATATGGCCTTGCGTGAATCCAAGCTGGGCCGGGAGGTAGCAGGCGTATTGATGGAACAGGTGCAACAAGCCCTGAAGGCTGATGCTTTAAGCTAATACCGCGTTATCTAGTGCTGCTTGATAAAGTTGGTAATGGCATTGAGCATATCGTCACTGCGTAACGGCTTTGCCAGCTTGGCAACCATGTCTAAATGCCCATAACTCTCAAACTCCGCAACCTCGACAGGGCCACCTGCAGCACGCACTTTGTCAGCCAGATGATAGGTATTTCTCGGCCACACAGTGGCATCCTGCTTGCCCACCAATAGCAACATAGGCGGGTTGTTGCCGGTAACAAAATTGATGGGTTGGGATCTTGCAAGCTGTGGCTCAGGCCCAAAAATCGTCTTGAGCCTGTCGCTCTTCAAGGGCAGAAAATCATAAGGTCCAGCCAGCCCTATCATGCCGCCAAAATCCTCAGGTTTAAGGCCCACACTGGCTAGATACTCATCATCCAGCGCCAGCATGGCCGCGATATGCGCCCCGGCAGAATGCCCCGCCAGAAAGATACGTTGCGGATCGCCACCCAGCTCGGCAACATAATCTTTGATCCATCTGGCAGCTTGCGCAGGGTCGGCCATCAAGCCCGGAAACAGTACCTCTGGATAGATACGATAATCCGGGATCACTGTGATATAGCCGCGAGAAGTAAATGCTTCTGCCACAAACTTGTAGTCCGACTTATCGCCGGAATCCCAGCTACCGCCATAGAAAAACAGCACGACCGGCGCTTTGCCATCGGCAGCCAGGTTGCGGGGCACATAGATATCCAGCTTTTGCCTGGGCAACCCGCCAAAAGCCACATTCGCCGTCAACTGGTAACCACTTTCAGGGATAATCGCATTCAGGGTTTTAACAGGGGAACAGGCGGTAATTAGCAGAATGGCAGCCGTTGCCAAGAGTGAAGCCAGCGTTTTATTGTTATACATTTTGTCTATGGGGTAGCTAGGTTTAAATGGGCATGATGGATAATTACGCTGATTTTATGCTGAAACCAGAGCAACACAAAAATCATTCAGTATGTTTATTTAACACATGGACTAACTATGAGAATTAAAGCATGACAAAACCCGACCCTTGCCCTTGCGAAAGCGGCAAACCCTATAGCGCTTGTTGCCAGCCTTTACATTTAGGGCATGCAGCTCCAACAGCCGAAGCCCTCATGCGCTCACGCTACAGCGCCTATGTGCTGGGGCTGGAGGACTATCTGCTGCAAACCTGGCATGCCACCACCCGCCCTGCCGCGCTTAACCTTGCCGACGATATACAAACCAAGTGGCTGGGGTTACAGATAAAGCAGTTTGTTATTACTTCAGAAAATACTGCGACCGTGGAGTTTATCGCCCGCTACAAAATCGGCGGCAAGGCAGAGCGCATACATGAGCTCAGCCAGTTTGAGTGCATAGATGGGCACTGGTATTACCTGACAGGCACTTATCCAGCTTAGTTGGCAAACCTAGGGAATTTATCCTTAAATTATCCTATTTGACGTTAGGTCAAGTTTAAAACCAATGCCCTGGGAGCTAATATCCATGAGCCTCCCAGGGCATCTATTTGTGGTCTTAGTTAGCATTTTTGGGTTTGTGTTGGCGCTGTCAGTTTTAGGCTCTATGGTTTTAAGTTACAGTTCAGGTATTCAACGGTTTGGGGAGATCGTTTTGCCATCTCTATTTATATTCACGCGCAGCTCTCGTCTAATAGACTAACCCGTCCATCAAACGTGACGCCTAGCGGCGCCCCTTAATTCAAACGTTAGGAGTTATATGTACTGCCCCGCTTGTAGCTCACCAATTTCAGCCACTGATGCACGGTGTATAAACTGCAATAAATTACTTATTGAATCTTCAGAAAAAAAGTCTGGCGAATTTAAAAAAGCAGCAGGGTTTGTTGATACTAAAATCTATTACGGAGTTGGGGCATTTATAGGTTTTTTAATTGCTCTAGTTTTTTTCTACCCTGAGCAAGACTTGCTGATCAAAGCATGCCCCATAGGCGCTATTATTGGTGGCTTATTTGGCAAGTATATTGCCAAGCAAAAATGGAAATAACTCCTAACCTATCACTCAAGCGAGACGCTGGACTTGCGCGCGCGTTTTGCCTCATACGCTCGGTATTCAATCCTATGAATAAAATATTTGGCCTTTTACTTTTAATCTTTCTTCCTGTTGTCTCTCATGCTGAAGATATCCCTAGTCCAAACGCAGAAGGCATGAAAAATGTACTGGGCATAGTCACTGGAATTGAGCACGTTGACACAAGCCGAAGAGGAAGCAATGTAAATGTAAAAACTGGAAACCCCGGCTTGGATTTAGGCGCGGGGTTAATTGAGACAATATTTGGTACAAACTACGCTGGATTCCCGATTTACCACGTAAAGGTGAGCGAAGCCATAACGATAGAAGTGGCGAGCCGAGAGTCATTCAAAAGTGATGATTGCGTTTTAGTTTGGTACGACGAGAGAATGGGAGACAGTCCTAATTTATCTATGCTCGGGCAGGCCGGAATTGCAAAAAGCAACGACTGTAACAAATGAAATATATACCTAAGGATAGGCTAAAGGTGTCCTTTATGCTAGACGTTAGGACTTACAGCCTGTGGAGTTAAAATCATCAGGTAATGGGCTAGTAGCAACGAGGGTTAATCGCAAAGTATCCAGCTTCGCATGAGGGTAGCGGCAAAAGAACTTACTAAAATCATCGGTGTCCCTCTATACAACAGATCAGTTTTGCCCGCCGACCATCAAGCACACAAATCAATCCCCGCTTACCGACTTGCAAGGAACCTGCATGCTAATGCTCAAACTCACCCTACCTTCTGCAAAGCAAGTGATTTTCCACTGGAGCCATGTATTCACCGCTGCAGTCACCGCTTGCTTAGCCACAGCCATCTTGAGCCTGTCATGGCCTGCATTGGCTGATGATAACGGTGCAATTGGCGATACGCGCATCGCACACTGGAAAGATGACCGCACCGCAGCTTTTCTATTGATGTTTGATGACAGCTACCCTAGCCACTGGCAGGTTGCTGCGCCGGCATTAGTGAAACGAGGAATGATTGCCACGTTTTATATTAACCCCGGCAAAGCCGAGTATCAGAAATTTGCCAAGGAGTGGGAAGATAAGTTGTGGAAGCAAGGCATGGTCTATGGTGACCACACCATGACCCACCGCGGCGTTAAAGACATGGACAACGCAGACTGGGAAATAGGCGAAGCTGCGCGCATTATTAGAAAAATAGTGCCGGGCAAAGAACAGCGGCTTGTTTCTTATGGGCAACCCGGCGTAGGCCGAAATGACTGGAATATCAATAAAGAAGAACTTAAGACATTACTGCATAAATACAATCTGATCGATAGGCCTGCATTTGACAAGCATGGCGCGGTCTACCACTTAAAAACCACGGATGAGATGCTGGCACTTGCTGATAAGGCCATTAAAAATGGCAGCATGGAATACCTGGTAATACACGGCGTAGAACGCATACTCCAACAATGGGGGTACCAGGATTTCTGGGCATTGAAGCAGGAAGTATTTTTACCGCTGCTTGATGGCTTGAAAGAGCGAAGTGACCGCGGTGAGTTATGGATCACCGATCATATTTCCCAGCACCAGTACCAGACAGAGCGTGATAGCGCTGAAGTGCACGTACTGGAAGCCAGCAATAACACTATCAAGCTGGAGTTAACCACAAAAACAGACCCTGAGTTTTATGACTACCCGCTGACGCTTATCACCAATGTCCCTAAAAGCTGGAAGCAGGCAAGCCTCACTCAGGGCGACAAAATAACGGTGCTAACGGTGGAAAATGGGACGATAAAATTTGATGCGATTCCCGGTGCCGGGGCCATTAGCATCGCTGCTGACTCTAGCCTTTAGATACTCCTGGCGAAAATCTGATTTGGTTGCCTAGCATCCAGATACCCATGCCCATGTATAATCATGGCTTAAATTTTCAAGATAGTTTGTCATGCGCTTTGTAGTCCAGGGTTCATCCATCAGCTTCCAGCACCTTCTGCATTTGCATCAGCTTTGCCATGCACCTCAAGGCCAGCAGTTCGTACAGATTGCCGAGCGTGCCTATTACCTGCCCGCCCAACAAAAGGTGTCGGAAGAAGCCATCGCATTTTGCGCCAGCCAGCAACTGGACTGTGCTTTTGTGCCGGATAAGCTAACGCTTAAGACCATAGGCCTGGCGGTGATGGATATGGATTCCACACTGATCAATATCGAATGCATAGACGAAATCGCCGACATGTGCGGCTTGAAGCCGCAAGTGGCTGCCATTACCGAGAGCGCCATGCTGGGCGAGATTGAGTTTGCAGAAAGCCTGCGCCGCCGCGTTGCTTTGCTGAAAGACCTGGATGAATCAGCATTGAAACGCGTAGTGGACGAGCGCTTGCAGCTCAACCCGGGCGCCCAGGCATGGATAGACACTTGCCGTGTACATGGCATCAAGACCATGCTGGTATCTGGCGGCTTTGATTTCTTTGCCAGCCGAGTACAGGCGATTGCAGGGCTGGACTACACCGCGGCCAACTCGCTGGAAATCATTGATGGCAAACTGACTGGCAGGATTTTGGGCGATATAGTCGACGCACAAGCCAAAGCTGACTTTTTAGTGCAAAAGCGTGAACAATTGGGCTTACGCGTTGACCAAGTGATTGCAATAGGCGATGGCGCCAATGACCTGAAAATGATGCAAGTGGCGGCAGCAGGTGTTGCCTACCGTGCCAAGCCTATCGTGCAGCAACAGGCTACGTTTGCGCTAAACTACAGTGGGCTGGATGGTTTGATTAATCTGTTTAACACCGGCAATTAGTATTTTATTTGCATTTAAATCTCACACAAATTTTTCACAAAAACTGGGGAATCTTCCATGTCATTAAACAAACTTTTGCTTACCTGTGCCAGCCTGGCATTACTAACCTCCGGCATGGCCTGGGCCGGCCCGATTGCCGAAATCAAGACCAGTCAGGGCCTGATCGTCGTCGAGCTGAATAGCGAAAAAGCCCCGAATACTGTGGCCAATTTTGTGCAATATGCCAAGGATAACTTCTATGCAGGCACGGTATTCCACCGAGTGATTTCCAACTTTATGATCCAGGGCGGCGGCATGGACAAAGACCTGAACGAGAAAAAAACGCGCGCACCGATCAAGAACGAAGCCGATAACGGCCTGACCAACTCGCTAGGCACCATCGCCATGGCCCGCACCGGTGATCCGCATTCTGCGACTGCGCAGTTCTTTATCAATGTGGCGAACAATGGCTTCCTCAACCATACCGATAAATCCGAGCGTGGCTGGGGTTACACCGTTTTCGGCAAGGTCACTAAAGGCATGGATGTGGTGCAGAAAATTGCGCGTACACCGACTGACGGCGGTGATGTGCCTTTCCAGACCATCACAATAGAATCGGTAACGATCAAAGAGTAAGTGATATTCCACAGCAATAAAAAAGCCACCTACACGGTGGCTTTTTTATTGCCTAACGATTTATTTGTATGGAAACAAGCTCAGTGCTTATGTCCATGCAACGGCAAGTAAACCAGCTCACCGGCCTTCATATCTGGCACCAGTAAATATTTACCATCCCCTGTCACCGCGATATCGGCAGAAGCCTTGAAGCCGTCTTTCACCAGCTTCACTTCATCATGAAACACACTATACACTTTGCCATTGTTCCAATCGCTCACATACATCACTCCGCTTTGGTGATGCACCAGCCCATCGCCACCGCCAAAGCCCTCGGCCAGCTTGGTCAATGCACTGGTCTGCATGCTGTAGCTATATAACACGCCGGAAACGAAATCCACCACCATCAGCACATTGCCGGTATCGTCAACCAGCAAGCCATTTGGCGCCAGGATACGCGGATCTTTTTTACTATCGATCACGCTGACTACCTTGCCTTGCGAATCTATGCGATAGATCGCGCCGCCCGTCCCCTTCAGGTCGCCGCTGTCACTGACATAGAGATTACCAGCCGGGTCGGCCTCCAGGTCATTCAGGAACTGCGGAACCACCGGGAAAGCGGTCGCTGCCGCAAACACCTGCCACTTGCCATCTGGCGACACCTTGAGCACGCGTGCTTTATCAGCCACATACAGATCCTTGCCGATAAAAACCAGGCCCTTGGGATCATCCATCCCGCTGGCAAATACCTTGGGTTTACCACTCTTGTCGATCACGCTAATCTGACCGTCACCATCTTTGCCAAATTCGCCGATTTCCGAAACATAGACATTGCCATCTTTGGCTTCAACCACAGACTCGGGCATTTTCAGGCCGGTGATTACTTTGCCTTCATGTGCCTGGGCCACTTGCGTGCCGAGCATGAATACTGACGCCAGGACTGTCATCGAAACATTGAAAGTTTTCTGCATAGGTAACCTCTTTAAAATGACATGAATTGAATTTTAGGGGCAGGTAATAAAGTCACCATGGAACATGGTGTTTTAGCCTCGGTGCTGTTCACATTCTTTAATGCAGCCTGCATATTGGGATCCGCCTTCATTTTAGTGACGACACCCTGCATGGCTTGTTTATACACGGTTGCCAGCTGCTTTTCAGGGTACACATCCAGATACCCTACTTTTTTCGCCTCGCCGCTATAGCTAGCGATAGGCTTGCCGTTAGCATCGTAGGCAACTGCAGTTACGCTACCATGATACATTTGCATCTGCGGGTTATAGAACATACGTGGGCGCAGCCATACCAGAGCCTTGCCAGCCGTCTGGTTATTGTCACACATGCCGACATCGCCAAACTCCGCCGCTAACACCTCTTTTGCCTGGGCCTCCACCAGCGGCCCCTGCGTAAACCAGTAGTTATAGTAATACTGCCAGAGCTTGATCGGGTTCGTGTATTCCTGTGGGTGTATATACACCAGCATATTGGCTGACTGAACACTGGCCGGTTTGCCCTCCTCTGCCTTGGCAAAGGAAATTGAAATAAGCATAGCAGCCATTGCCGTGATGCTTGCGATTCGTTGCTTACTCATATAAAAACCTTTCAAATCACTCAAATGTACTTATGGCTGATAAGTCATGCGGTAGACCAAGCCGGCTCTATCGTCCGAAACATATAGCGCGCCATCCGGCCCTACTATCACATCGACCGGCCTGCCCCAGGCCGCTTTATTGTCTAACCAGCCTGTAGCGAAATCTACCACTTCGACAGCATTATCATGTTTAAATTTCACACGTACCAATTTATAGCCGGATGGCTGTTGGCGGTTCCACGAGCCATGCAGGGCAACGATGGCATCTGTTTTGTATTCTGCCGGAAATTTAGCTTTATCCAGAAACGTGATCCCCAGTGGCGTGGAGTGTGATGGAAAAGTAATCTCGGGGGCTTGTGCCGAATCGCAGAAGCCATCAGCACCGGGGAAATTCGGATCAGTTTTCTGGCGATATGCGCTCTTACCGCCAGCATCAGGCACACCCCAGCAATGCGGCCAGCCATAGTGCTTACCTGGCTCTATGCGGTTGAGGTGCTCGGGCGGGATTTCGTCATTCACCTTGCCGCCTTTAGTATCTGCACGCATGTCAGAGCCGTTGTTGGTCGCAAACATGGCCGCAGTCTGCGGATGCCAGGCAAAGCCTTGCGAGTTACGTAACCCACTGGCCCATACTGGCGACTGCGCATGGCGTCCCAGGGTTTGCAATGCTCCGGCTGGTTTACCATCAACGGTATAACGATGGATGCTGGCACGCGTGGCATCAGTTTCATCGCACACATTGCAACTGGAGCCGATATTCAGATACAGATAACCATCCGGGCCAAGTTTGATCGTTTTAAGCGTATGCCCACCACTTGCCAGGCCTTTGATCAAAGACGTGATGCCCGACGCAGGCCATTTTCCATCTTTCTGTTCCAGCCTTACCACGCCATCCTGGTTGGCCACCAGCAATTTTCCGTTGACGAAAGCCAGGCCTTGCGGCGCATTGAGATTGTCAGCCACCGTCACCACCTCATCGGCAATGCCGTCGCTGTTGCGATCCGGCAGCATGAGCACCTTGTTATCCATGCCCATGGATAGATACAGATTGCCATCCGGCCCAATGGCCATAAATCTCGCACCACGGAAATAATCGTTATTGGCGGACTTAAGCCTGGCAAACACATTCACCTTGAATCCGGCGGGCAAGGTGATGGCAGCGGCTGGATTTTTGGGTAGTTCGGCGACTTCAGCCATATCTGCACAGGCAGCCATCGGCAGACCGCATAACCCGATATGGAAGAGTTTTCGTAGTGCAGAAGCAACCTGGCTAACCATCCGATATCCTTTCACGTGAGTACATCCGACCATATATTCTGTGCCCAGGCTCGCGCGTAATTACCTTCCAGCGTTGTTGGCCGGTCAGATACGCCCCCTCCTTCAGTTGGCACCATGATTTTTTTGCTGGCATCGTAACGATAGACATTCGCCACATGCACGGCCATGGTATCACTCACATAGCTGTAGCAAGTATTGGCGAAGACCGGTGCTGGGTCTGGTGCCTGATTGCTCATGAGTGCCACGATTGCGCTCGCGCAGACCTTGGCCTGCGATGTTGCCATATGTGCGGATTTTGGCAGACCAGCCGAAACAGCATCGCCGATGACATGCACGTTGGGAACGGCTCTGGATTCATAACTGAGAAAATCCACTTCGCACCAGCGTTTGTCCACATTCACCACACCCGCCATCTGCGCGGGCTTGCCGGCGCGCTGGGGTGGAATCACATTGAGCACATCGGCCTGCACGCTTTCAAATTCGGTTTTGACTGAACGTGAAGCGACATCAACCTCTACAACGCTACTGTTGGGCCGGTAATCAATCATGCCGGCATAAAGCTCGGCCCAGGCCTTGGTAAACAGCGCCTTTTTCGAGATGATCTCGGCATTGGCGTCCAGTACGATGATTTTGGATTTAGGCTTATGCCTGCTCAGGTAAAAAGCCACCTGGCACACCCGTTCATAGGGGCCTGGCGGGCAACGATAGGGAGCCTTGGGAATACTCATGACGAACACACCGCCATCCGGCATGGCTTCCAGCTGTTTGCGCAAATTGACGGTCTGTTGCCCGGCTTTCCAGGCGTGGGGGATTTGCTGCTGGGCGACCGTCGTTTGCAGTATGGGTAGCTGGTCGTACATAAAATCTATGCCGGGCGCGAGTATCAACCGGTCATAGCCAAGCTCGCCTTTTGTCATCACCACTTTTCTGGTTGCCGGGTCAATGGCGATGACCTGGTCGTGCTGCCAGGCAATACCATGATTACTTTTAAGCAGATCATAGCCAAAGGTTAATTCGTTGATACTCTTGCTACCGCCTAGCACCAGATTACTAACTGGGCATGATACAAACTGTGACGCTTGCTCTACCACCACGACCTCAATACCGCCATTACTCCACAGGCGCAGGTATTTGGCCGCCGCCGCTCCTGCATAACCACCACCGATCACCACAACACGGCCACCGAAAGTGTTAGCCGCCCTGGCCTGCGGAAAGGATGAGAGCGCAGTGCTGGCTGCGGTCAATTTCAGGAAATCACGACGACTAATTGTCACGCGGCTCATCCAGCACTTGTGATGGCGGCAATAGCGCAGGTTGCCGCTGTTGACGTGAAAAATAGATCGCCAGTTGCTGAATCTCGTCTGGGTTCAGGCCTTTTGCGTGCCTATGCATCACGGTAGCCTGGCGCTCGCCAGTACGGAATGCCTGCATCTGCAGTATGAAGTGATTGGGGTCAAGGCCGGCCAGTACAGAGGTGCCGGCTACACTATTACCATTGGTGCCGTGACAGGCTGCGCAGGAGGCAGCGAGTGTCTTGATATGTGCGGAACTGGTATCAGGGGAAGGAGCAACTGTCTCGGCATGGGCACCAGACCAGGAAAGCAGCAATATGCCGAGCCATGATCTAGTGCGCCGAGCAAGCATTAATAGCTAAAGAAACTAATGTGCTGAATAAATGCTTAATGAAAGATTACTGACACTTCTCTTCTTTACAGCCATCATCCTGCACACCTTGAGCCAGCAGGAAATTGACCATATCGGTGCGGTTTTCATCACGCAGTGCACGGATGATGGAAACATCGCCGCGCAACTTCAGGTTTTTATCTGCACCCTTGGAAATCAGGTAGGCCACCATTTCCTTGTTATCGCCGTAAGCTGCGAAATGCAAGGCGGTCATTTTGGTCATAGGATGTTGATAGTTAAGATCAGCGCCTCTTTCCACAAGCAGCTTGACTACAGGAAGCTGGTTCTTGTTAGCAGCGATCTGCAAGGCTTCCCAGGCAAAGAACTTGGCATTGATATCCATGCCATGATCAAGAAACTTCTTAACCAGTTTCACATTGCCGTCACGCAATGCTTCGGTGTACTGGAGATGCTCATCATCTGTCATTGCAACGGCAGATAGCGACATTGTCATTGCGACTACCATTAAAAGTACTTTTATTATCTTCATGCTGTTCCATCTCCTGTTTATATTTTTTAATATTCAGCCATTGCTATATACATTAGCCGATAAATTTTCTCGCATTACGGAACATCCGTAACCAAGGACCATCTTCACCCCAACCATCAGGATGCCACGAGTGTTGCACGGTACGGAAAACCCGTTCCGGATGCGGCATCATAATGCTAAAACGTCCGTCTTTGGTAGTTAAGCCGGTAATTCCCTGTGGTGATCCATTCGGGTTGAATGGATACCGCTCAGTGGCCTCCCCGGCATTGTCCACAAAACGCAAGCTGACCAGTTTTTCTGCCAGCACGTGGTTGACAGCGCTTTCGTTAGAAAATTCCGCAAAACCTTCGCCATGTGCAACAGCAATAGGCATGCGGCTTCCAGCCATGCCATTAAAGAACAATGAAGGCGATTCCATCACCTCTACCATGCCAAAGCGTGCTTCAAACTGCTCTGATTTATTGCGTACAAAATGCGGCCAATGTTCAGCCCCCGGGATGATGCTGTTCAGGTTGCTCATCATCTGGCATCCGTTACAGACACCCAGCGCAAATGAGTCGCTACGTACGAAGAACGCAGAGAACTCATCCCGTGCCCGTGCATTGAACAGGATGGACTTGGCCCAACCCTCCCCCGCCCCCAGCACGTCGCCGTAGGAGAAGCCGCCACAAGCAACCAGCCCGGCGAAATCCTGCAGGCTGATGCGCCCGCTGATGATATCGCTCATATGTACGTCGTGCGTCTGGAAACCGGCGCGGTCAAAGGCGGCCGCCATCTCTACCTGACCATTCACGCCCTGCTCACGCAAGATGGCCATCTTGGGGCGCACGCCGGTGGCGATGCTGCTTGCAATATAGGGGGCATCTATCTGGTTAGCCATATCAAAAGTCAGGTACTGATGCAGACCATGGTCATGAATATCCAGGATACGGTCATACTCCTGCTGCGCGCATTGCGGGTTATCCCGTAACTTCTGCATGTGGTAAGTGGTTTCCGACCAGAGGCGATGCAAGGTGGTACGCAACTCGGCAAAAATCACATCACCATGGTGGCGAATAACAATACCGTGATTGTCCGTGACTGGCGCACCTATAATATGCACGCAGCCGTCTATGGCCATATTCAACATCGTCCAGATAGCCGTCGCTTCTTCGGCAGGCACCTGTATCACAGCACCCAGCTCTTCGTTATAAAGCACGCTGATGGCATCACCTGACAGCCGGCTCAACTCAACATCGATACCACATCGTCCGGCAAATGCCATCTCTGCCAGTGTCACAAACAGCCCGCCATCTGAACGGTCATGATAGGCCAGCAACCTGCCTTCGGCATTGAGCGTCTGGATCGCAGCAAAGAAAGCTTTTAGCCGCTCAGCACTATCAACATCCGGTGCCACGTTATCAGTCTCGCCATATACCTGGGCCAGGGCAGAGCCACCCATGCGGTTTTTACCGGCGCCCAGGTCTATCAATATCAGCTTGGTATCGCCCAGGTCGGTACGCAGCTGCGGTGTCAGAGTTTTGCGCGCATCCGGCGTCGGTGCGAAAGCCGTTACTACCAGGGAAATCGGCGAGGTCACCGCTTTCTTTTCGCCTGCTGCGCCATCGTCCCATACCGTTTTCATCGACATGGAGTCCTTACCCACAGGGATGCTGATGCCAAGCTCAGGACACAGCTCCATGCCGACAGCTGCCACGGTATCAAACAGGGCTGCATCTTCTCCGGGATGCCCGGCTGGTGCCATCCAGTTGGCTGAAAGCTTGAGATCGCTGATATCTGATATCTGGCTGGCAGCAATATTGGTGATGGCTTCGCCTATGGCCATACGGCCGGATGCCGGGGCATTGATCAAAGCCAGCGGTGCTTTTTCACCGATAGCAAACGCTTCGCCACGGTAGGTTTCATAGCCGGCCAGTGTCACGGCAACGTCAGCCACCGGCACTTGCCACGGGCCCACCATCTGGTCACGGGCGATGAGGCCAGTGACCGTGCGGTCACCGATAGTAATAAGGAAGGTCTTGTCGGCTACACCAGGCAAGCGCAGCACACGCTCAGCCGCTTCTTTCAGGTCTATCTTGTTGGTGTTAAAGCCAGGTAAGTCGCGTACGGTATGCATCACCTCGCGCGTCATCTTGGGCGGCTTGCCTAACAATACCGACAAGTCCATATCTACGGGCTTGTTGCTGAAGTAGCTATCCTCAACCGCCAGGTGGCGTTCTGCGGTTGCTTCACCGACTACCGCAAACGGACAGCGTTCGCGCTCGCAGATGGCAGCAAATCTTGGCAAATCTTGCTTCGCTACCGCCATCACATAACGTTCCTGCGCTTCATTGCTCCACAGCTCGCGCGGTGACATACCGGGCTCTTCGTTATTCACCTTACGTAACTGGAACACCGCACCGACGCCGGCATCATTCACCAGTTCAGGGAAGGCATTGGAAATACCACCTGCCCCCACATCGTGGATACTCAGGATAGGGTTATCCTCACCCAGCTGCCAGCAGCGGTCTATCACTTCCTGCGCACGACGCTCCAGCTCGGGGTTACCGCGCTGTACCGAATCGAAATCCAGGTTCTCGGTATTGGCTCCGGTATCCATGCTCGAAGCTGCACCGCCACCCAGGCCGATTAACATGGCCGGGCCGCCCAGCTGGATCAGGCAGGCGCCTGGCGGAATCGGATTCTTTTTGGAGTGCTGGGCCGAGATATTACCCACACCACCTGCCAGCATGATGGGCTTGTGGTAACCGCGCACCTCACCGGCAGAGACGATTTCCAGTGTGCGGAAATAGCCTGCGATATTAGGGCGGCCGAACTCATTGTTATAGGCAGCGCCACCAAGTGGGCCATCCACCATGATTTGCAAAGCAGAGGCGATACGGCCGGGCTTGCCATAGGGCGTTTTGCCAAACTCTTGCTCCCAGGGCTGGGTAAAGCCGGGGATATTGAGGTTGGACACGGAGAAACCAGTCAGGCCGGCTTTAGGCTTGGAGCCGCTACCGGTAGCGCCCTCATCGCGGATCTCGCCGCCTGCGCCAGTCGCCGCACCGGCAAATGGCGAAATTGCAGTCGGGTGGTTATGCGTCTCCACCTTCATCAGGTAATGCATTTCCTCTTCCACATACCCATAACTGCCATCGGCTTGCGGGTAAAAACGCTTGGTCGGGATAACATCGTGCTCATGCGCAGTCGAGCTGGCCACAATAGAAGCGTTGTCCGAATAGGCTACTACGGTCTTGCCAGGGTTGAGCTTGTGCGTGTTGCGTATCATGCCGAATAGCGACTGTGCCTGCGGCACGCCGTCTATCACCCAGTCCGCATTGAATATCTTGTGGCGACAGTGCTCTGAATTCGCCTGCGCAAACATCATCAGTTCAACATCAGTCGGGTTACGGCCTATACGCACAAAATTTTCCAGCAGGTAGTCGACTTCATCCGGCGACAATGCCAGACCCATGTCCGCATTGGCCTGGTTCAAAGCTGCCTTGCCGCCGATCAGGACATCTACCGAACTTAAAGGTGCGGGAGTCGCCTGGTGGTAGAGTTTTTCAGCATCATTAATATCCAGGAACACCGACTCTGTCATGCGGTCGTGTATCAGCGCTTTCAATGCCTGTTTTTCTGCATCCGTTAACGAGCTGCCATCGGTAGTGGCGGCGTAATAGGCAATGCCGCGCTCTAGCCTTTTGAGGCTTTCAAGCCCGCAATGGTTGGCAATATCGGTAGCGCGTGATGCCCACGGTGAAATCGTGCCCGGACGTGGAATGACCAGAAACAGCTCGCCGGCAGGGGCCTCAGTTGCTGCCTTAGGCCCGTAGGTGAGTATCTGGTGCAACACATCTTGCTGCGTGGAGTTTAAGGCTGGCTCTGCCCATGCAAAATGCCAGAACTCGGCATAAACATGCGATACCCGCGGTGCGGCGCTTTTTAAGGCTGATAGTATCTTTTCAAGACGAAAAGGAGATAGAGCGGCACTGCCACGCAGACTGATCATTTTTGGGATAGACATGAATATGGCCATGAAAAGGCAGAGAAACTAAAGGCCGAATTTTACCACAGAGGCCATGATGGCCGAAACTCTAAACTGATCGAATAAGGGCTAACGCAGTAGCATCAAAAACCATGCGGCATAGCCCGCAACTGCGCCAGATTGTTTACCGCGCGCCAATTGCGGGGGTCGAGCTTGATCGCCGTTGCATAGGCCTGCTCGGCGTGTGCATACTGCCCGGCCTGGGCATAGGCAAACCCCAGATTATTATAGGCGCGAGCCTTATGTGGTGAGCCTTGCACGGTAGCCTGCCATAGTGCGACCTCACTGCGGTAATCGTAATTACGCGCTATCGCCATGCCGCCAAGAGCAAGCACCAGTGCGGCTGCCAGGGCATAGGCTACTCGTGGCTTTGCCAACAGCTGCAGCCACATCATCGCCACTGGCACACCCAGCGCCCAGCCTGACAGGTACAACTGCCTGTCGTTGGCGACATCCAGCCTGGGTAAGAATATATACAGCGGCAACAACTGCAACATAAACCAGGCGATGGCAAAGGTCAGCCAGGGCCGTTTGCGCACACTGAGCATCGCCGTAACCATCATCACTGACCACAACAGCGCATCCGGCAATACTTGCGCCCAATTCCGGATCACAGGCAAATCGGGGTCTATATTCATGGACCATGGCAGCAGCCACTGCCCAAGCAGGTAAGTCATGGCATGCAATTGGCTAAACAGGTTGGTGCTGATCGAGTGCTGGCTGGCGCTGAACATCATCATCTGCCAGTAGCGCTGGTTGAAAAGCAACACCAGCAGCAAGAGCAGAAAGATGAACCAATGCATTGCTTGCCGGCGCAAGAGGCTTTTAAAATCGCGCTTTGGCGAAAAGCACAGCTCCCATAACAGCAAGCCAACAGGCAGCAGGATGGCGGTTTCCTTACTGGCCACAGCCAGGATGAACAAGAGCGGCGACCAGCCATAAAGCCAGCTCAGCCTGCCCTCCTGGGCGCCCTTTAGGTACGCCAGCAGTGCCGCCAGCGAGAACATGGTCATCAGCGCCATGGAGCGGCCACTGATATAGGTCACCGCTTCCGTAACCAGAGGGTGCATGGCAAATATCAAGGTAGCCAACAAGGCTGCCGCATGTGCTTGACTGACCTGGCTGGCGTTGAGCATGCGCAAAATAAGCGCATAGACCAGCAGCATAGTCGCCAGATGTAGCCCGATATTAACCAGGTGAAAACTCACCACCCCAAACCCAGAAACCCAGTTCAGGGTATAAGTGAGCTTGAGTAGCGGACGCATGCCATGCCCGATATCTGACCACCAGGCCGACAGGCTATGCACATAGTCATAATCGACAATGACGTGATAATCATCAAACTGGAATACACCCAGCATCCCGTTGCCATGGCTGGCTAAAATCGCCAGCAACAGCAGCAAATGAATATAGCGGGGATTAAGATGCAGGTTGCGCATGGCTGAAGGCATAATCCAGGGCCACAGAAACATCCCACCAGCGGTTAGGCGCATTAAGCATCACGGCTAACACCTTGACGCCCTGACGCTCGACCAGGGCGATGACGCATTTGCCGGCCTTGGGGGTAAATCCGGTTTTAAGGCCTATCGCCCCGTCATAACGACCGATCAAGGCATTCTTGTTCATGAGCTGATAACGCGTACCGTCCTGCGCCTGTATCGTCATTTCGGGCTGGGCCACCAGCGCCAGAATGATAGGTGATAACAGCGCCTTGTTGGCCAGCACCGCCAGATCGCGGGCTGAAGAGTAATGTCGCGCATCATCATGGCCACAGGCATTGGTGAAGTGTGTTGTGCGCAGGCCCCAGGTCCGGGCACGTTGATTCATCAACTGCACAAAACGGGCTTCATCCCCGCTGACATACTCTGCCAGTGCATGACAACTGTCATTGGCCGAGTTAACCAGGCTGGCAGCGAGCAGATTCTGCACCGACATACGGCTGCCTGATTTTAACAACAGGCGCGTTCCCGTCTCGCGGGTTGCCGCCGGACTAATGGTCACCATATGCTCAGGCTGGTAATGCTCCAGCACCAGCAAGGCCGTCATCAACTTGGTGAGGCTGGCAGGTGGTAGCTTTTTGTCAGCATCACGCTGCCAGCGAGTCTGGTGATCTACCTGTATCAGGTAGCTTGCGGCTTCAATAGAAAAAGGCAGGCTATCTGCGTACGTTACTGAACAAAACAACAGCAACCCACTCCAGACAAGCTGCCTGAGCCAAGGTAAGCTAATCTGGCTTGGCACCTTAATGCGACAAGCTGCAAGTTGACAGGCTGGATTCAAGCAAAGCCTGCTTAGCAAGGCTTAGAAAAACCAGACTCAATCAAAACCCAAACTTATCTTTCAGGCTCTTGGCACCATCCAGTATGGCCTTGGCCGGATTGGCTTTGTCGGCATCCGGGTTGCCACTGGTAGTGGAAGTGCTAGTGCCTGAATTGCCGGACGAAGCGTTCGTGCTGCTGGACACGCTATCAGCAGCAGGCCGGCCCTTGCCAAACTTGCTGCATATCGCCCGATAAGGGCTCATGGTCTGCGCCGTATAATCACGGCCTACACAGTTTTTCTCATATAAGGGGCGGGCATCGGCCTCGCAAAATTCCGCCACATTGTCGTAGCTTTTATCTTTCAGCTGCTTGCCACAAAATGCCTTGGTGGTTTTCTCCCAGGGCAAACCGCACTCGCCCGCCAGCTTGCGGGCCCCCTGGTTGGCAGCAACCTCTTTATAGCCGTCATCAAACCGGTTCATCAGTTTGGATACTTTCTGGCACATTTTCGGCTGCAGCTCGCTACAGGAGTTGTCAATATTGCCACCACAGGTTTTATCGCCTATCTTCATGCTGCTATTAGCTGCATCACGCTTGAGAAAGGACGCATAGTTGTTTGCATCAAAATCACTCTTGCATTGTTCAGCCTGCTTTTTCTTGATATCGCCTACACTCTGATTCACCGAGCCACAGGCCTTGGCTTCTGCGCTATCGGTATCGTAATTACAAGTGCCTATTTTCTTGCCGGTAGTGACCATATTCATATCACCTTCTGATGAGTGTGATTTCATCTTCATGGTGTATTCATTGGGGCTAGAGGTCATCTCCGCCGTCCCTGTCATGGGGTTGGCACCACTACATTTGAATTTCCAGCTGGATTTATTGCCCGACACTTTGAGGTCGCTGGTTGTGCAGTCTTCCTGACCTTTCATCGCATCTTTGGCATCAACCGCCTTACCGTTGCGCATACATATTTTCTGCGACGGCATGCCCATCCCGGCCATATCCATGCCCTCTATCGACATGGTACTTTCCCACAGCACATCATTATTTGCTGCCATCACAACACTACCGGCCAATAAGGACAATGCAAAGCTGCTTGCCCTGATGATGCTTAAACAATTCTTCTTCATTTTATTTATCCCCTTAAGTGTCAATTCGGCATTTTGACTTAATGTAAAAAACTCAATAAATCAATGCAGTAATTCAATGCATAAGATAAATACTAACAAAAAAAACCATCACCCGACAATAAGGATGATGGCTTCTTTTAACAATCATTCAGGACTCGCGACCCAATGCCACAAGCGTATTCTTAATCAACCCATAGACATCAACCCATGGACTGACATCAATGCCGGGCGTCGCCCTTCAGCTTATCCAGATAGGCTGCATACTCCTGGTGTTCTATTTTCAAATGGCCTACCCACCAATCCCTCAGGAATTTGAGCAGCAATGCAGGGTCTCTATAGGCAATCGCCTCACGCGCCACGGCATCGACTTCCAGGGAGAATTTCTTCTGTGCAGAGACATGCTTGTGTATATCGGGGTACCCCGCTTTGGATAAGATGCCCTCTTCCGTTTTGAAATGGAAACCGGAATAACTTTTGATGATACTGAGTGTTGGGGCCAGGGCAGAAAGCCCCCACCCCTCTTGAATGAAGTAATAAAGCGAATTAATCGTCGCGACAATTGCCCGGTGTTGTTCATCAATGATGGCAACCCCAAGGTCATCTTCAGGTTTCCATACAATATAAAGTATATTTACCATACCAGCCAACCTCATGTTATTAGTAGGAAAATTTCATTTAAGACAGGTTGTTATTTCATTGCTGCTGAAGCAGCTTCAGAGAAGCTCCGTATCGGCTAAACCCGACACCGGCTAGCTGGCTAAGTTTAGTTGGATAGTGCTCCAAACACCTTACGCAACAAACTACTCGCCTGCCCCATCGGGTTTTGGCGTATCGCTTTTTCTTCCTCAGCCATCATCAGGTATACGCCATCCAGGGTTTTCTGCGTCACATATTGCTCCAGGTTGGCCTGCTCTTTCTTGACCATGCCGTACTTGCTGCCCATTTCGGCGAATTTGTTATATTGCTGCGCCAGCTTGACGTTTTCAGTCGTCTTTTTAACAATCGGCAGGAACTTCTCGGCCATAGGGCCGGATGTGGTCTGCTTGAAGTACTGTGTAGCGGCATCATCGCCACCGGTCAGTATGTTCTTCGCGTCCTGCACACTCATCTTTTTCACTGAAGCAACCAGCAAGGCTTTTGCTTCAGGCACTGCAGCCTCGGCAGCCCGATTCATCTTTAACACAAGGTCATCCGCCTGCTTGCCCATACCGAACATACGCATGGTTTTCTCGACTTTCTTCATGCCATCCGGCAGCGGAATCTTCACTTGCGGGTTGCCAAAAAAACCATCGGTGGCACCCAGCTTACTCACGGCCTTACCCGCACCCACGATTAACGCCTCCTTCAACCCGTTGCTGGCCTCCTTGTTGCTCAGGTCATCCACCTCAAGCGCATATGCCTGGTTAACAAACAAAGTGACTGCAAGTAGGGTAATGAATCGCCGCATATTGATCTCCGAGTGGTGCCCCTGAAAAAGTAAGGGAGTTACATATCGCCAGTCTACTAAAAGACTGATGATATGCAACTCCCCCGTGAGTTTTTGATAATGCCTAGTGCTTGGCGGGCGCTACCTTCCAGATTTTCTTGGCATACTCATCTATGGTGCGATCGCTGGAGAATTTGCCCACACGTGCCACATTCAGGATGGCACGACGCGTCCATTCCTCCTGATCCTGATACAACTGACCAACCGCATCCTGTGTTGCAATATAGCTCTCGTAATCTGCCAGCAAGAGATAGTTATCACCCTTGTGCAGCAGGATATCGAAAATCGCATGGTAACGCTCCGGCTCTTCCACCGAGAAAAACCCGCCAGCGATCATATCCAGCACTTCACGCAATTCGGCATTGGCATGGTAGTAATGCCAGGGGTTATAGCCATTGGCCTTTGCCTCTGCAACTTCAGGCGTGGTCAAGCCAAAGATAAAGATATTCTCATCACCAACTTCCTCCTTGATCTCGACATTGGCACCATCCAGCGTACCTATGGTCAGCGCACCGTTCAGCGCCATCTTCATATTGCCGGTGCCTGAGGCCTCAGTACCTGCAGTGGAGATTTGCTCGGACAAATCACTACCCGGGAATAGAAACTCCGCAGCTGATACTTCGTAATTCGGGTAAAACACAACCTTGAGCTTATCACCCACTGCCGGGTCCTCATTCACGATGGTCGCCACATCATTGATCAAGCGAATGATCAGTTTCGCCATCCAGTAACCTGGCGCTGCCTTGCCACCAAATATTACGGTACGTGGCGTAACGCCATCAGCCTGGCCACGGCGGATGCGGTTATATAGCGTAATCACATGCAGTAGATTCAACAGTTGGCGTTTGTACTCATGGATACGCTTGATCTGCACATCGAACAGACTGTCAGGGTTGAGCTGCACCCCGGTCAGCTTTTCTATCTTTTTCGCCAGACGTACCTTGTTATCGTGTTTGACGATGCGGAAGGCATGACGGAAATCGGCATCCTCAGCCAATGGCGTCAGCTTGGTCAGCTTGCTTAAGTCCTTCTGGAAGCCCTCACCTATGGCAGTTGCAATCAGTTTGGTGAGGCCAGGATTACATTGGTTAAGCCAGCGACGAGGCGTGATGCCATTGGTGATGTTGACAAATTTACCCGGATAGATACGGTTAAAATCAGCAAACAATGTGGTCTTCAGCAGCTCGCTGTGCAAGGCAGCAACACCATTCACCGTATGGCTGCCTATCACGGCCAGATGCGCCATGCGGACACGGCGGCCATGGGTTTCATCGATAATGGAGACACGGCCCAGCAACCCGGTATCCCCGGGGAAATGGTGGTTCACCATTTGCAGGAACTCATGGTTGATCTTGTAGATGATGCTCAAATGACGCGGCAACAGGTTGCTGAACAAATCCACACTCCAGGTTTCCAGTGCTTCCGGCATCAGGGTGTGGTTGGTGTAGGCGAATATTTTTTCAACCAGGGACCAGGCATGCTTCCATGTCAGGCGATGCACATCCACCAGCTGGAACATCATTTCCGCCACGGCAATCGCCGGATGGGTATCGTTTAACTGGATGGCGACCAGTTCAGGCAGCTTGTTCCAGTCGCTGTGTTTAAACAGGAAGCGTCGCAAAATATCCTGTATGGAGGCTGAAACAAAGAAATATTGCTGCTTGAGGCGTAACTCGCGACCCGATGCCGAGGTGTCATTGGGATAGAGTACTTTGGAAATGCTTTCGGTGCCGTTACGCTCCTCAACGGCTTTTTCGTAGTTGCCGTCATTAAAGTGGCGCAAGTCAAATTCACGCGTGGCCTTGGCTGACCACAAGCGCAGATTATTGACCGTGTTCGTGCCATAGCCGGGGATAGGCACATCGTAAGCCATAGCCACCACCTGCTCGGCATCTACCCAGTGATGCTCTATGCCATGATCAGTTGGAAACTCGACAACGCTGCCGTAGAAGCCCACAGTATAGGTAGTTTCAGGACGCTGGAATTCCCAGATATTGCCATAACGTAACCAGTTATCAGGGTTTTCAACCTGCTGGCCTTTATTGATACTTTGCTTGAACATGCCGTACTCGTAGCGAATGCCATAACCAGTTCCAGGGATGTCCATGCTCGCCATGGAATCAAGAAAACAAGCCGCTAACCTTCCCAGTCCTCCATTACCCAGGGCAGCGTCGCTTTCCATCTCCACTACATTTTCCATCTCCTGGCCAAGCGCGTTCAAACCATCCCGCATTTCCGGCTCTATGCCCAAGTTTAGTGCAGCATTCGACAGCATGCGCCCAATCAGGAACTCCAGTGAAAGGTAATACACACGTTTGGGGTCCTGCTCCAGATAGGCCTCCACCGTATTAACCCAACGCTCGATGACATGATCGCGCACTACATGGGCAGTGCTGGCGTACCAGTCACGTGGTGTGGCGACTTGCGGAGTTTTAAACAATGAAAACAGAAGATGGTTTTGTAAGGCCTGAGTAACGGGTGTCTTCTCAGTAATGATGGGCGTCACTGAAGTGTTTTTAGGCTTAGGGATAATCATAACGGCTTCTCTCAATATTGATTTGCTCAGACTTTACAAGCTAGCAGTTAAATGTATCTTAAAAAAACAAGATATTCACGCACTCTATAAAGTAAGCAAAAACCACACCTGTAGAAACACAAAAGACAATTATGTGCTGCAAGGTGAGCGGCCAGATAATGATGACAGCGATCACTCATATCTCCAAGTGAAAATAAAGAGTGGAAATAAGAAAGCCCGCTTGCGCGGGCTTTTCACTACAGCATACTCAAGCCCTGCGTTTGCGGCGTGCAATAAAGCCGACCAGGCCAAGGCCAGCCAACATCAAGGCATAGCTTTCAGGTTCGGGTACCGGTGTCAGGCTGTATAGCGTAGTGGTATTGGATACTTCGTTGGCGATAGACAAATAGTATTTGCCATCAACAACAAATGCTTTCAGGCCTTCTGGTGCAACATCCCCATCCGTGACCAGCATATCTAGAAAACTGGCGTTAGCTGGGTCGGTGATATCGTAAATGGCAACAGCACTCTTGGTTGTGCGCTCCAGGCCGATAAAAGCAAAAGTACGCCCGCCAAGCTCCAGCAGTTCAACACCCTCCGGCTCCACCCCTTTGTCGTCACTACGGCCATCATCGTAAATACCGAGCGCAATGGCCCTGGCATCAAGCTCGTTACCGCTGGAGAAAACAATATTGCCTGCTTCGTCACGGATAGTGAAGTCGCGTGTGCCAAAGGTCACCAGATTGCCGGGAGTCGAGTCTGTGGTAGAGATATTGAGCCGTTTCACGTCGTTAGGCGTCCCCGCCAACGTTGATGCACGGGCCTTGTCCGCTTCGTCTTCACGCGTATCTCCCTCATTGGCAGTAACTAAATAGGTCTTGCCCGCCGACTCATAGGCAGCGATGCCATCCGGCTGATACAAACCCTGCACGGCTACCGGGCGCAATTCTGTTTTGGTAGGTCCACTGCTGCCGCTTAAGAAATCGCGGTCTGTAGGATCTATGGCATTCACTGGAACGTTAAAACTCTTGGTGCCCAGACCGATGATCTGGGAGAAGCTGTTAGTGTTTAGATTGAGCACGCCTATGGCATTTGCTTCCTGCAGGGTGACATAAGCTTTAGTACCGGCAGCATTCACCGCAATATATTCAGGCTCGTAATCCATGCCGGCATTGCGGATGTTACTGCCTGCGGTAGGTACGCCCGCGAACCCCGCATTGCTTATCAGGGTACGCGTGGCTACATTGATGATACTGACGCTCCCGGCCGGATCGAAGCCGGAGTAATTGGTAGGTGTGCCTTCGTTAGCCACCAACAGTTTGGAGCCATCTGGCGTGAATGTCACCATGTCAGGCAAGGCGCCCACTGTGATGGAATTGATACCGCTTACCAGGCTGCGGGTAGTGGTATCGTAAAGCTTGATAGTGCCGGGGTCAGTACGTACGCTGGATTCCATAGCAAATGCAGCCACTCCATTGTGTATGGCAACACTATTGATAGCGCCGAAGCCGCTGGTGTCAATATGCTGAATCAGACTGCCTGTGCTTGCATTTAGGACATCTACGCCTACTACGCCAGCGACCCATATTGAATTGGTGGCAGCATCGTAGGCGCTGATTTCAGAGGTCAGGCCAGTGACGCCGGTTAGGGCATGACTATATGTCCACTCTTTGGTAATAGCCGAAAAAGGGCTGGCAGCAGTCGCCAGCGTTGGTAAAAACAGCGCAGCCAACGCTACACTCAGCATGGTTTTTTTCATCGAGATCCCCGGTTGTGTATGCAAAATATGCTTCGACGCATTGCAACTCCAATTAAAGAGCTAGCGTCGAGAAAACTTGCACAAACACTACCGGGCTTGTATGACAAAAAGATGAATGATTGAGGGTATATCTATATAGACTGCAGGATAAACAGCAGCGCCAGCAAGCTCGAAGTACCCACTATGCCAGCCATCGCCAGACGTGAACCGCGCATCTTGGTCCATAACAGCACGCCAGTCACGGAAAGCAGTACCAGAGCACCTGCCAGCGAATCTGCCAGCAGTATCCATGCCTTGCTCATGCCGACTCCCTTGTGCAAGCGCACCAGGAATGCAAAGGCATTGGCATCCTGTCGCTTCACACTAACGAAGCTATTGCCCACCCAGTACTCTGCATTGTAGGCAAACTGCGGAGCATGAAAATCTACTTTCCACAGGGCCGGTTGCTGCACAGGCTGTCCGGCCCATACCACCTGCTTTGCAGGTTCGGTGCTGATCTTCTGCGGCTCACGGTTAATCTTCAGTTCGGCGCGCAACCACGCTGCCATAGCTTTGGCATTTTGTGGCCGCTCAACCGGCAAGGCCAGCTCAATATCACTGGCCTCCAGTTGGGCTGCAGGGATTTTCATCACTGCGCGGTGATTAAGCAAAAACCCAGTCGCGCCAAACAACAACCCCAGCACGGCACCCCATAAGCCTATCCAGCCATGTATGCGACGTAGCCACCGCAAGAACCTGCCCCTGGCAGAAAAATTCAACTGCGAAGCGGTCATGCTAACGAATCAGGCTAAGCGTGCCGACATGACGGATAGCTTCATAAGCATCGCCCTGATATTCACCTTTGACGGGTTCAATATAAACTACATGCACCACATACAAACCCGGCCAAGGCGTGTCTACGCTAACCTCGCCAAGCTCATTAGTCTGGTACTCACGCATCCATTGGTTAGGGGCAAAAATCTCAAGCTTGACCTTGGCCAGCGAAGCTCCATGCAAATTGACCTTCACCTTGCCATTACCCAATGGCTGGATATCGAAATCTAGGCTGGACGCCGCCTCAACATCATTGGTGGCAAAGCGCGCATAGTACATAGGCTTAACGATACCAATATTGCTCTTGCGTAAATCCTTCACTTTCATTGCTGTGTCCTGCACGATCAATGGCACATTACCAGGCGCTTTAAGTGCAATATGATTGTCTTTACGTTCATAAGCTACCTTGGTAGATTTACTATCAGCAGAGTTAGTCTGTATCGCCGGTGCGGCAATGCTATCAAGCCTTCCTCCTGTTTTTTCGCGCAGATTATCCCCATACTCGCCAAAGTAAAGCCGTGCCTGGCCATCGGCAGGTTCCAGCCAGATAAAGTGGGCTTGCGCCTGCAAAGCAAAACCCAGCAAGATCATCAATAAGGGTAATCGTAAGGTATTCATTTTTGTTATCTTCATTTGGTTTCCTTAGAACTTAAGACGTAAGGATAAAAGTGCATTCATAGGTGCACCCGGAGTGTTGTACAGATCCGCGCCACCATGGGCTGAAATGAAATATCGTTTATCAAAGATATTATTGACCGCCAGGCGTATATCGTATTTTTTGGTCTCGTAAAATGCAGTGGCGTCAAATCTGGTATAGCCGGGCAACTTGACCAGATTACTGGCAGAAGCAAATTGATCTCCCATATAAACTGCACCACCGCCAATGCCAAACCCATTACTAAAGCGTTTGGTCAGCCAGAGATTTGCGCTGTGTTCCGGGGTCAAGCTAGACCTGTTTCCCTCAAGAGCAACGCCACTAGAGAAACTATTAGACTTTGTGATCCGGCCATCCATTAAAGCGTAGCCTGCGGTGAGGTCCAAACCCTGTGCAAGCCGCCCGAGTACAGACAATTCAAGGCCATCGGTACGTTGCTCACCTACCGGAACTAGCAACGTGTTATTTGCCGGATCTGTAGTTTTAATATTGGTGCGCTCAAGACGATACAGAGATGCCATCGCTGTGACATTGCCGTCAAACATATCCAGCCTGCTACCGATCTCATAGTTTTTAGTTTCTTCAGGTGCCATATCTGCATTATTTGCAGCAAGAGCAAAGGTTTCCTGCGAGGGCTGGAATGATTTGGTATATGAGCCATAAAAACTCAATACGTCATTTGGCTGATATACCAGGCCAGCACGTGGGCTGAGCTCTTCATCTTTTCTACTTAGCTTGGCTTGGGTCAGGTGATTTTTGGTGTCTTGATCGAAACTATCGTAACGAACACCAACTAATGCTTTCCAGTGCTTATTCAATGTCACCAAGTCCTGTGCATATAGCCCAGTAGTACTACTTACCCCAGTATTAACCGTAGTGTATTTTAATGAAGCTCTATTTGATGGTGTTAACACTGGATTATATAAGCTCACTGCTCCAGGGTTAGCACCATCTCCGGATTGAGTATCCTTGTTCTGCTCTGCCAGCTCAACACCAAACAACAAGGTGTGCTTGATACCTAAACCTTCCGCCTTAATCGTTAAATCAGTCTGGTTAAAAATACCGTCTTCCTGTCGCTGAACACTACTATACCGACGGTTAACTAATGGATTTGCACCGGTAGTTACACTGGTTGCAACAGTATTGTTACGATCCAGATCATAGTTATAGGCCCGAAACGCATTACGGATTTTTATATCGTCATTAAGAATATGCTCGAGTACAACAGTGCCAGAAGTTACGCGACTTTGGACATAATCATCCCTGCTAGCATTAGAAGACCCATAGTAAGTTTTGACAGAAGTGCTGACCGGACGGCCATTAATTGCGGGCATACCGAAGTCATTCACCCTGCGGTCATCCAAATGCTCAAGTTGAAGCGTCACTTTGGTTTGATCACTAATTTTCAGTAATAACGATGGTGCAATAAAGCTACGCTCGACGAAACCCTGCTGGCGGAAACTGTCGGAGTCTTCATATGCCCCATTGATACGGAAGCTAGCGCTATCCCCGAGCTTTTGGTTTATGTCTGCTTCCACACGTGCAGTACCTGTGGTACCGCCTATCGCTGTTATTTCACTAAATGATCTATCTAATGGTTTTTTTGTGACTCGGTTAATGATGCCGCCAGACGAACCTCTGCCGTAAAGAACGGCTGCCGGGCCTTTAAGCACCTCAACTTGTTCAACATTTGAAAGGTCGCGGAAGTACAGCGCATCATCCCGTATGCCATCAACAAACTGGTCGCCGATAGCGGTAAAACCACGAATATTCACCTGATCGCGTTGACCGTCGCCATTGCTGAATCCAACTCCCGGCACATTACGCAATGCATCTTGCAAGGTAAGCGCACCCTGATCCCGCATCACCGCAGAAGTAACCACATTTACTGTCTGAGGAATGTCACGTAGAGGTGCTTCTATCTTGGCTGCAGTTACTGTGGTTAATGGCTGATAACTGCTCTCTGGTTTGTTACTGGCTTTTACCGAGACTTCCGGCAACGCTTCTACGCTGCCGGATTTTGCCTGTTCGGCTTCAGCGACCACCACTGAATTTGACTGGGATTTAGCGCTACTTTCCGCAGCCGTTTCTGCATAGCTTGATACCGGCACTATAGCTAAGGCAGCGACTACCGCCAGATAGCTCGGCTTAAAATTAAATTGCAACTTCTTCAGACTAGTCTGCATGTGTGTTTCCCCTGGTAAGCGATAACTGGCTGGCTACCTGAGTAAAAACCCACTGGCTGGCTAGATCTAAAACTAAAAAAATTAAAACTATTTCGTGTTGGGCGTGCTGACAAACCCCAATTTTTGTATCCCTGCATTTTGTGCATTGGCCATCACCTCAGCCAACACTTGATAGCGTGTCTCTTTGTCTGCGCGGATTTGCAACTCAGGCTGCGGTTTGGTGCTGGCTGCCTGTTGCAGCTTAAGCTCCATCTCACCGGCCACAATCGGGCTATCGTTCCAGTACATCTTGCCGGCATTATCAATTGCGATCGAAATTACCTCTGGCTTCTCCGGCAAAGGCTGGCTGCTGGCTTGCGGCAGGTCAATCTTGACGGCATGCGTCAGCAAAGGCGCAGTAATGATGAATATCACCAGCAACACCAGCATCACATCCACTAACGGCGTAGTGTTGATCTCAGCCATGGGCGTGCTATGGTGGCCTGTGCTGAAACCATTGCCTGAACCTATCATGCTGTCACCTCTTTCAGGTGGGCTTTAGCTGGTGCAGTTGCAGGCTGTTTTGAAGCTGTGCTGGCAGGCAAGGCTGTGCCGGTTGTCAGCATGGTATGTAAATCATGCGCGAAATCCTCAAGCTGGCTCATCAGCACGCGATTGCTGCGCACCAGGGCGTTGTAAGCCAATACCGCCGGAATAGCCACAGCCAGGCCCAGCGCTGTCATGATCAATGCTTCACCAACTGGCCCAGCCACTTTATCCAGCGTGGCCTGACCGCTCAGACTGATGCTGGCCAACGCATGGTAGATACCCCATACCGTGCCGAACAAGCCCACAAAAGGCGACACACTACCGACCGAAGCCAGCACAGTCAGGCCATGCTCTATCTGTGCACCTTCCTGGCTTATATTGCGGCGCATGCTGCGCGCGATAAACTCATCCTGACTACACGCATCAGCCAGACGCTTACCCGCATGGCGTTCATAATGTCCGGCAGCCTCGATAGACTGACTAGCCAAACGTGCAAGCGGTGTTGCCTGGTCGGTGATGCGCATGGCAGCTTCCAGAGTTGGCGCCTGCCAAAACTTCTCGTTGAAGTCATTTGAAGCGCTGCGTACACGCATCGCCTGGTAAGCTTTGGTAATAATCAGATACCAACTCGCGACCGACATCGCCAGCAACAATAACGCGACTGCGATTGAAACCGCGCCGCCGTTGGTAATAAAACTCAGGCTATTAAACTCATATCCGGTCTGCATAGTGCTACTCGCTTTCTATAACAACAAATTTAAAAAATTAAGTGAATCAGGCATTATCAAGAGAGAACTTGATAGGCACCAGAACATAGGCGCTGATGGGCTGCTTATTTTTCTTGGCAGGAATGAACTGCCACTTCTTCACGGCCTCCATCGCGGCCTGATCCAGCCTGCCAGAGCCACTACTAGACTCAATCGTGACAGTTTCAGCCTCACCATTCACAGAGACAAGAACCCGCATCAACACCCGGCCCTGCTCGCCCAGGCGACGTGATAACGCAGGGTAGCTAGGCTCAGGGTTTTTCAGGTATGCCACACCAAATCGAGGCTCTTCGATAACATCTTCCTTCACCTGAGGCTTTTCCGGTTCAGGCTTGACTTCAGGCGCCTTGGCCACCACAGGCGATGGCGTAGGCGGCGTTGGTACTGACGTTTCAACCACTTGCGCTGGCGCCGCCTCTATGAGCTGTGGCGTAGGTGTCACTTCACGCGGTTTTTGCTTTTGTTTTTTCACGACAGGCTGCGGCTTAGGCGGCGTAGGGATCACCGGCACAACTTCGGGCTCCGGTGTCGGGGCATTAATCAAGCTTACCGTCATCGGCGTAGGCGCTTTTTCAAGTAGCGGCTTGGTTTCTGGTGCATTCAATAACGCCCAGAAAACCAGTCCGTGTGCCAGCATCACTAGAACTAAAGCTACATTCGAATGTTTATTGGCGGCACTATAGGATGGCCTGCCGGCATGAGCAACCGACCCGGGCACCACCATACCCTTTTCGAGGGGATGTCCCGACACCCGCGCCAATGCGAATGGCATACTCATATCAGTAGACTGATTCATCTTTATTTCCTGACTTTGCGTTGCCGCTATTATTTCCAGCAAGTTTCATTTCGTGAGAATCAACTTGCCTTGCTTGGTGATACGCAATCTGTACTCTTCCTCGCCGTGTGAAATACATAACTCGTTCTTACCTAAAAATAACGACTCACTTGTATATCGGTTAGTCCCAATGCGCCCACCAACCTCTGTTAGTTGTTGAAGTAGCTTTGCAGGCTGGGTAGTTTTTTTAAGTGTTTCATTCATAGTTTATGCATTAATGATTAACCTCAATGACAACCAGTTTAATACAAATGATAATGATTCTCAATAAATTATTAAGGCAAATTTACAAAAAAAACACCAAAATTATTTAATCCGTAATTTTTTTAAGGATATTAACAGAAATCATTCTCATTAATGTTTACACCTGTTAAAATTCGTTAAGACGCAAGTAAACATTAACCATCTCGTGAGGAGCCTAACTCGTGACCAAGAAATCAGCAGCAACCGTCCATCAACCCACCAGCCAATTGGAGCTAAAATTGTCCCCGTTAAAGATCGCTGTGCATGCCGCACTCCTGGGGATAAGCGTAGTAGGCCTTTCTGGAAATGTCTACGCAGGGGAAAGCGCTGCTGAACCTTTAAAACTTAAGGAAGTACAAGTCACCGCCCCTGCATTAAGCGACACGCAGCCGGTCAAAGGCTATAACGCAAAAAAAAGTACGACTGCCACCAAGACTGATACTAACCTGATTGATGTGCCACAAAGCATTTCAGTGATTACTCAGGATGTAATCAAAGATCAGTCGATACAAAGCGTATCTGACGCCGTTCGCTACGTACCCGGCGTTACTGCAGCACAAGGCGAAGGCAATCGCGACCAGCTTGTCATGCGCGGCAATTCCACTACCGGCGACTTCTATGTTGATGGTGTACGTGACGATATTCAAACTTACCGTGACTTTTACAATACTGACCGCATTGAAGTGCTAAAAGGCCCCAACGGCATGATATTTGGCCGTGGCGCATCAGGTGGCGCCATCAACCGCGTGTCTAAAGAAGCTGGATGGGATCCGATACACCAGGTTACCGCGAGCTATGGTGCCTATAACCACAAGCGTATTTCGGCAGATATTGGACAGGCGATTAACGATGTTGCCGCTTTCCGCATTAATACGGTCTACGAAAACTCCGACAGTTACCGCGAAGGCTACAACCTTGAGCGCTATGGCATTACACCCACCATCACGCTACGCCCTACTGACCGGACAAAAATTGTACTGGATGCTGAATACTTCAAGGATGATCGCATCAGCGACCGCGGCGTGCCTTCCGTGAATGGCCCAGGGAACCGTACCCTGAATAATCGCCCATATGATATTGGCAACTACTCCCAGTTCTTCGGCAACTCAAGACAAAGCCCGAACTCGACTGAAACCAAAGCCTTTAACGCCATGATCGAACACGCTTTCGACAATGGCTTAACTATCCGCAACCGCACGCGTTATGCTGATTACGACAAATACTACCAAAACGTATTTGCCAACGGCCCGGTCAGAAACAATGGCACAGTTGTACTCGACTCCTATCGCGACAATACAGATCGAGAAAACCTGTTTAATCAGACCGATTTGATGTACACACTTAAAACTGGCCAGTTTGAACACAAACTGCTTGCAGGTATGGAGATAGGTCGCCAGAAAACCGATAACTCCCGTTTAGAACCAACTGCGGCTGAAGGCAGCGTACCAGCGACAATCGCTGAAACAAACGCCAGCATATTGTTTAACAATAAAACCCGTGACAGAAAAAGTGACATTGATATTACTTCTTTCTACCTTCAGGATCAGCTCACCCTGACCCCGCAATGGCAGGTGATTGTTGGTCTCAGGCATGACAAGTTCGAAGCAAAACATACCAATGTGCTCACCAATCAAAAAATTGATAGTACAGATAATCTGCTATCACCCCGAGCCGGTTTAATATTCAAGCCGATAGCAAATGTTTCGCTATATACCAACTACAGCCTCTCTTATGTGCCTCGCGCAGGGGATCAGTTAACAGACCTAACTTTTACAACCAGCAGTTTCGATCCTGAAAAGTTCATCAATAAAGAAGTTGGCGCCAAATGGGATGTCACCCCGGACTTAGCATTAACTGCGGCCTTTTATAAATTAGAGCGTCAAAATGTTGCTGTCACCAATCCCGCTGCACCTTCGACACAAATTCTTGTTGATGGGCAGGAGATTAAAGGCCTGGAGCTAGGGGTAAGTGGCCGTATCACTTCAAAATGGAGCATCTTTGGCGGATATGCTAATCAGGATGGAGAGCTCACAAAGGACCAATCCACAAGCATTCTTAAGGGGACCGATTTAGCACAAACTCCTAGGGAAACATTCTCCCTGTGGAACAAATATGACCTCAACCCGACATGGGGAGTAGCACTGGGTGTCATTAGCCGCTCGAGCATGTATGCTGCACTGCCAACCACAACGACAAGCACTACCCTGCCCGGTTACACACGTTTTGATGCTGCGATCTATGGAAAGCTGAGCGAGAAACTGCGCCTGCAAATCAACTTGGAAAACATCACCAACAAAGACTACGCACTGTATGCCCATAACAATAACAACATAACGCCCGGATCGCCTTTATCGGGTCGGGCTACGCTTATTTACAATTTCTGATTGTAATGTTTAATAAAAAAGCCCATGAATTTCATGGGCTTTTTTATTTTTTACGCGCTTTATATTAGCAGGGCTAGCACCCAACCAAAATCCTGTCAGTGCATCCGCCCTGCCCTGCGCCCAAACTCTCCATTAGACTTTTCCACTTCTATCATAGTGGACATTCTTGAAACAGCTTCCAGCAACACTTCGCTTAAGGTACTGAATGCATGCGCCTCTAGCCGCAAGCTAAGTGCGCCTACCTCGATTTCAGCCACCTTGCATTCATTGCAATACAACACACGACAACCATCGTTTCCGGCCAACAGTACTCGCTTACAGGTTTTTGCAGTTTCCATTTAGCGCTCCTAAATCATAAAAAATTAAAGCCATAAAAACTAAAAGCCATAAAAAAATGGTCGCCGAAGCGACCGAGGAGGAGTTTCTTAAATACAGTAGTTTGCCTACAGCCGGTTTGCGTAATACTCGACTACCTGCTGCACATCCACCGGGAAAGGCACATCTTCAGGGGCAGGCAGATGGGCAATGCTAGCCACAAGACCCTGGTCATCCCAGTTCAGCCACTCGGGACGCGCCAGCGGCAGATCTTTCAATGTTTCCACTACCATCGGGATTTTTAAGCTCTCAGGCTTAACGGTGACGACATCGCCTACCCGCACGCGGATAGAGGGGATATTCACCGACTTGCCATTGAGCAGCAAATGACGGTGATTCACCAATTGGCGCGCAGCCGAAATCGTAGGCGCAAAACCAGCTCTGAACACCACGTTGTCCAGACGGCGCTCCAGAAGTTGCAACAGGGTTTCACCAGTGGGTGCATTGCCCCGGCGCGCATCGATCATCAAACGGCGCAACTGGGTTTCTGTCAGCCCATAGTTAAAACGCAGCTTCTGCTTCTCCATCAGCTTGACGCCAAAATCGGACTTTTTGCGGCGCATGCCACGGCCACCATGTTGACCTGGCGGATTAGGACGATCTTCTATACTTTTGCGTGATAGACCTGGCAGATCCAGACCTAAAGCACGCATAATTTTTAATCTTGGACCAGTAAATCGAGACATGAAAACTCCAGCTTCTGTATATTTGAATTAATGCAATGCGAGACTGGCTGGCACTACGCTCACGGCCAACCCATTTTGCTCTTGTAGTATGGCTCCCCATTGCCTGACCAAACGCTTGGCCACTTCGATGACCAATTTAGATTCGGCATACTGAGGGGCAGTCAATTTATGTGAGAGATCTGAGGCAAGCTTGGCAAGCTCCAATGAGGGATTACTCGCATATTGCGCGGCGACACAACACAAGGAGGCCATCACCGAGCTCGCATCTGGCAAGTCAGGGTCGTAGGTCGCTTCGTGTTTTTTGTTCATGGTTAAATCTCCGCTTCATTTATGCTAATGATAATTATTCTCATTCAACATGTCAACCAAATGGCAATAAAAAACCCACAGTCATCACAACTGTGGGTTAAGGAATTACGGTGTTTTTGCCGAATATGTAGGTTTAAATCGCCAGCAAGCTATTCATCCGACGGACGAAACTGGCTGGATCTTCCAGCTGCCCGCCCTCTGCCAGCAATGCCTGGTCAAACAGCAATTTCGACCAGTCGGCGAAACGAGTTTCGTCATCTACTGTATTCAAGCGTTGCAAAATAGCATGCTGCGGATTGATCTCCAGCACCGGCTTGCTATCTGGCGTTTTTTGACCCGCGGCCTTTAGTAAGCGCTCAAGGTTGCCGGAAATATCATGCTCACCACTCACCAAGCAAGCAGGTGAATCTGTCAGGCGATGCGTGACACGCACTTCCTTGACGCTTTCCCCCAGCGATTGCTGGATTCTTTCGATCAATGACTTGAACTCATCCTCGACCCTTTTCTGCTGCTCTTTTTCGGCTTCATCTTCCAAGTTACCCAGGTCCAGGTCTCCCTTGGCCACTGACTGCAACTTCTTGCCGTCAAACTCAGTGAGGCTACCCAGCATCCACTCATCAACGCGATCGGATAGTAGTAATACTTCGATGCCCTTCTTGCGGAAAATCTCCAGATGCGGGCTATGCAGCGCTGCGGCGAAGCTGTCGGCCGTGATGTAGTAGATTTTGTCCTGGCCGTCCTTCATCCGCGCAATATAGTCTTTGAATGAAACCACTTGCGTGTCGTTATCGGCCAAGGTGCTGGCGAACCGCAGCAGGCTGGCGATTTTCTCCTTGTTGGCAAAATCCTCACTTGGGCCTTCTTTAAGTACACGGCCAAATTCGTTCCAGAATGCACTGTACTGTTCCGCTTTGTTTTCAGCCATATCTTCTAGCAGGCCCAATACCTTCTTGACGGAACCCGCCTTGATGGCATCAATATCCTTGCTGTGCTGCAGGATTTCGCGTGAGACATTCAGCGGCAGATCGGAAGTGTCTATCACCCCACGTACGAAACGCAGGTACTGCGGCATCAGCTTTTCAGCATCCTCCATGATAAATACGCGCTTCACATAAAGCTTGATGCCATGACGACGTTCGCGATCATATAAATCAAACGGTGCCTTACCAGGCACGTAAAGCAGGGAAATATACTCCTGCTTACCTTCTACACGATTATGGCTCCAGGCCAGCGGCTCCTCAAAATCATGGGAAACGTGTTTATAGAATTCCTTATACTCTTCTTCGGTAATATCATTTTTGGCGCGAGCCCACAGCGCAGAAGCCTTATTGACGGTTTCATCCTCATCAGTCGGCACTTCCGCACCATCTTTCCATTCACTCTTTTTCATCACGATAGGCAGGGTGATATGGTCAGAATATTTACGGATGATGGATTTCAGCTTCCAATCACTGAGGAACTCATCTTCCCCTTCGCGCAAATGCAATACGATCTCGGTACCTCGGCTAGCCTTATCAACCGCTTCCAGTGTGTAGTCACCCTCGCCTGCAGACTCCCAGCGCACGGCCTCGGCGCTACCCGCACGGCGGCTAGTCAACGAAACTTTATCTGCAATGATAAAGGAGGAATAAAAACCCACACCGAACTGCCCAATCAGGTTGGCATCTTTGGCCTGGTCACCGGTAAGTGCATTGAAAAATTCCCGGGTGCCGGATTTAGCGATGGTGCCGATATTGGCAATCACCTCGTCGCGGCTCATGCCGATACCATTGTCTGAAATAGTCACGGTACGCGCAGCCTTATCAAACGCCACGCGGATTTTCAGCTCACTGTCGTTTTCATATAAGCCGTTGTTGGCCAACGCCTCGAAACGCAGCTTGTCTGCGGCATCACTGGCATTTGAAATCAGTTCGCGCAGCACAATTTCCTTATTGCTATACAGCGAATGTATCATCAGCTGTAACAGCTGCTTTACTTCGGCCTGAAAACCTAAGGTCTCTTTTTGGATAGTCTCGGTGGACATTGTTTAAGCTCCCATCTACTGAATTAACGATGTGCGTTAAATGGGGATGATAAAAAAAAATTCAAGGGTGATAGCGTTAAGCACATCCGACAATCAGGATATCCATATACTTAAATCAGTATTTGCGACGCCCAGCGACGGATTTTTTTCTGTTTCACGTTTAAAGATGAAAACACAGGAAATCATGCATGATTGAACATGATCCTGATGCTGACCTGCTGCCACGCATTGCGCGCGGCGAAGCATCGGCCATCAGGGAGATGGTAGCCAGAAAGTTGGCCAGACTACTGGCACTGGGTATGCGCATGCTTAACGACCGCGCCGAGGCTGAGGATGTGGCGCAGGAGACTTTTATCCGCATTTGGAAACAGGCAGCACAGTGGCAACCCGGCACGGCCAAATTTGATACCTGGATGCACCGTGTGGCCCTCAACCTATGCTATGACAGACTCAGGACAAGGCCAGAACATAGCGAGAGTGAAGCTGCTGAGCAGGTTGATCCGGGTCATCGCCCGGATGAGCAATTGGCAGGAATGCAGCAACGCGACCAAGTGGGATATGCCCTGTCAGCATTACCAGCCAGACAACGCGAGGCACTGGTGTTGCAATACTATCAGGAGCTATCCAATATTGAGGCTGCCGGACTCATGGGCATTAGCGTAGATGCGCTGGAAAGCTTGTTATCGCGTGCCAGACGCAACTTGCGCACGCTACTTGTAGATACCGGTTTTGTAAAGGAAGCACTATGACACCCGAACGATTTCACATACTCACTGCAGCCTATGGGGCAGACCTGCATCGCTGGCCTGAAGCTGAACGTAGTGAGGCAACACAATTCGCTACACAGAGTTCACCAGAAATAGCGGTAGCGATGAAGGATGCTGCCATGCTGGATGACCAGCTCGCCAGCCACCTCATAGCAGCAGCAGATCAAACGCTGTTCGCAAATATCCTCGCCAGTGCTC